>ENA-ORBV01001380-ORBV01001380.1-microbial-mat-metagenome-genome-assembly--contig:-NODE-1380-length-54237-cov-8.498800_pt1 | contig 54237 bp, 49 predicted proteins | sample MGYA00237777_ERZ505514 | MGnify/ENA primary metagenome ERZ505514 (study PRJEB26160, sample SAMN06269048) | microbial mat metagenome | isolation source: Oligotrophic lake microbial mat | place... | reverse complement strand
GCATACGAGATTCGCCTTAGTCTCGTGGGCTCGGAGATGTGTATAAGAGACAGGGGCCGGACCCCGCGCCAGCCGAAGGGGTGACGCCGCAGAGATCAGGTCGACGCCGTCGTGCTCGCCCGTCAGCCCCAGCGCCATCGTCAGCCGTGCGGGTCCGCGGGCCAGGTCCCGAGCAACCACACCCATGCCCCGCCGTGCGCGCACCACGGCCACGCCGGTGGTGATCCGGGCGGCGCGAAGCAGCACGGCGCCGGCGAACTCCGGCTGGTGCACCACCACGTTCGCGCACCAGTGCATCCCGTACGTGAAGTAGACGTACAGGTGACCCACGGGACCGAACATCGTCGCGTTGCGCCGGGTCCGGCCCCGGTGGGCGTGCGAGCCGGGATCCTCGCCGACACTGCCGTACGCCTCGACCTCGACGATCCGGGCCTCGACCTGCCCGTCGGCCCCGAGCACGAGCAATCGGCAGCCGAGCAGCGCTGGGGCGAGTCGCGCTGGATGGCCGAGCAGGTCCGCCCGCGTCAACGCGGCGTCAGGTCCGTCGACCACGCCGCCACCCAGACACGAGCGGCGCCGACCCGCTCGAGCAGCGCCTCCCGCTGCTCGGCCACCCGCAGCGCTGCGGTCCCGCCCACGGCGTCACGCCTGGACAGCGCGGCCCCGAGGTCGAGCACGGTGCGCACCTGCGGTGTCAGCGCCGGGTGCACGGCGATGAGGTCGGCGTCACTGAGCCCGTCCAGGCCGACCTGCAGCTGCTCGCAGCGGCGCACCAGGGCGCCCACCACCTCGTGCGACTCGCTGAACGGCATGCCGCCCCGCACCAGCCAGTCGGCTACGTCGGTGGCCAGCGAATAGCCGGCGGTCGCCAGCGCAGCCATCCGTTGGGTGTCGAAGCGCAGCGTCGCCACCAGTCCGGTCATGGCCGGCAGGACCAGGCGGACCTGGGTGATCGAGTCGAAGACGGCCGCCTTGTCCTCCTGGAGGTCCCGGTTGTAGGCCAACGGCAGGGCCTTGAGCGTGGCGAGCAGGCCTGCCAGCGTCCCGATCACCCGACCGGTCTTGCCGCGGGCCAGCTCGGCGACGTCCGGGTTCTTCTTCTGGGGCATGATCGATGAACCAGTCGACCAGGCGTCGTCGAGCCGGACGAAACCGAACTCGGCCGTCGCCCACACGATGACGTCCTCGGCAAGCCGGGAGACGTCGACGGCCGTCATGGCCAGCACCCACGCCATCTCGGCGGCCACGTCGCGCGAGGACGTGGCGTCCATGGAGTTCTCGCACGGGCCGGAGAAGCCGAGTTCGGCGGCCATGAAGACCGGGTCCAGCCCGAGCGTGGACCCGGCCAGCGCGCCCGCGCCGTAGGGCGAGGCGTCGGCCCGGACGTCCCAGTCACGAAGCCGGTCGATGTCGCGGACCAATGGCCAGGCGTGCGCCTGCAGGTGGTGGGCCAACAGCACGGGCTGGGCATGCTGCATGTGGGTGCGACCGGGCATTGCCGCATCGGGGTGGGCCTGCGCCTGCGCCGACAGCGCCTCGACGAGGTCACACAGGCCCGCCGCGACGTCCCGAGCGGCATCGCGCAGGTACATCCGCAGCAGCGTCGCGATCTGGTCGTTGCGGCTGCGGCCGGCCCGCAGCCTCCCGCCGAGGTCGGCGCCCACCTCGGCGATCAGGGCTCGCTCCAGCGCCGAGTGCACGTCCTCGTCGCCCGCGTCAGGAACCAGCTCACCGGCGGTCACCGCGGCGGCGAGGGTCTGCAGGCCCGCCAACAAACCGCTCAGCTGCTCGGCGGTCAGCAGGCGGCTGCGGTGCAGCACCCGGGCGTGCGCGGCGGAGGCCCGCAGATCGTAGGGCGCGAGCACCCAGTCCACGTCGGTCGAGACGCCGAGCGCGTGCAGCGCCGCCGCCGGCCCGGCACCGAACCGGCCGCCCCACAGGGTGCTCACACCGCCTCCGCTCTGCCCGGTCGTGGTGCCGTGGCCGCCGCAGAGCCTGCCAGGGCAGCCAACGCCGACGCCAGCGCCGCCCCGCCGCGGGCGTCCCGGGCGACGACGAGCATCGTGTCGTCACCGGCGATGGTCCCCAGCACGTCGGGCCGGATGGCCTGATCGAGCGCGGACGCCAGGAACTGCGCCGCACCGGGCGGCGTGCGAATGATCACCAGGTTCCCGGACGCATCGGCGGACAGCAGCAGCTCAGCACAGCGCCTGGCCAGCCTCGCGTCTCGGGTGTCCTCGTCGACGGCCGCCACCGGGGCGACGTCACCGCCCTCGCCGGGCACCGCATACACCAGGCCGTGGTCGCCGTGGCGCACCCTGACCGCGCCCAGCTCGTCGAGGTCGCGGGACAGCGTGGCCTGGGTGACCTCGAAACCGTCCCGCGCCAGGACCTCGGCGAGTTGCGCCTGGCTGCGGACGGCGGTCCGGGTCACCGCCCGGATGACGGCGGCCTGCCGGGCCGCCTTGCTCCGGACGCCGCCACCAGCGGTGGCCCTGCTTCCTCCCTCAGGCGTCATGACCGCTCCAGCAGCCACACCAGCAACGCCTTCTGCGCGTGCAGTCGATTCTCGGCCTCGTCCCACACGGCACTGTGCGGGCCGTCGATCACCTCGGCGGCGATCTCCTTTCCCCGATAGGCGGGCAGGCAATGCAGCACGGTCACGTCCGGCGACGCCGCCGCCACCAGGTCCGGCGTGAGGGCGAAGGACACGAACGGTCGCTCGCGTTGCGCCGCCTCGGCCTCCTGCCCCATCGACACCCAGGCATCGGTGGCCACCACGTCGGCCCCGGCGACGGCCGCCCGTGCCTCGGACATCACCTCGATCGATCCACCGGTGACGGCGGCACGCGCCGTGGCGGCCGCCACCGCCCATTCCGCCGGCGCGTAACCGACCGGTGCGCCGATCCGGACGTGCATGCCGGCGGTAGCCCCGGCCAGCAGGTATGAATGCGCCATGTTGTTCGCGCCGTCACCGAGGTACGCCAGCGTCAGCCCGGCCAGGCGGCCGTGACGTTCCCTGACGGTCTGCAGGTCGGCGAGCAACTGGCACGGGTGGGTGTCGTCGGTCAGGGCGTTGACGACGGGCACCCGACTGGCGGCCGCCATTCGGCGGATGCGCTCGTGCTCGCCGGTGCGCCAGACGATCGCGGCGCATTGCCGCTCGAGCACTCGAACGGTGTCCTCGACGGGTTCACCCCTGCCCAGCTGCGATCCGGCGGCATCGATGACGAGCGGATAGCCGCCCAGCTGGGTGATGCCGACGCTGAAGGACACCCGGGTCCGGGTGCTCGGCTTGTCGAAGATCACCGCCACCGCCCTCGGGCCCGCCAGCGGCCGGCGCGAGAACGGGTCGGCCTTGAGCGCGTCGGCGAGGTCGAGCACCTCGATCAGCTCGTCCGGGGCCAGGTCGTCGTCGCGCAGGAAGTGGCGCGGTGTCACGTCGGGTCCTCCGCGGCGGTGGCGAGGATGGCGGGTATCGCATGGACGAACTGCCCCGCCTGCTCCGGGCTGAGGATCAGGGGCGGGGCCAGCCGGATGGCGTCCGGCGCGACGGCGTTGACGATGTAGCCGGCGCCCAGCGCGGCGCGCGACGCAGCCGAGGCGACCGCGCGGGTCAGCACCACGGCGCGCAGCAGGCCCTCGCCGCGCACGTCGGCGACCAGCGGGTGGTCCAGACCGCGGATGCCCTGGTCGAGCTGACGTCCGACGCTCATGGCGTTGCCAAGCAGGTCCTCGGTGGCGATGACGTGCAGCGTGGCCAGTGCCGCGGCGGCGGCCACCGGGTTCCCGCCGAACGTGCTGCCGTGCGCCCCGGTGCCCAGCAGGCCCGAGACCGCCGAGCCGTAGGTGATGGTGGCACCGATCGGGATCCCGCCACCCAGGCCCTTGGCAAGGGTGACGACATCGGGTCGCATCTCGGGGTCGGCGGCGATCGCCTCGCCGAGGTGGTGCGGGGCCTGGTGGGCGAGCCAGTGACCGGTGCGGCCCATGCCGGACTGCACCTCGTCCAGGACGAGCAGCGTGCCGCGCTCGCGGGTCGCCCGCCGGGCCGCGGCCAGGTAACCGGGCGGGGCCGGCAGCACACCGGCCTCCCCCTGCACCGGTTCGAGCACGACGGCCCCGACATCGGGTTCGCCAGTGCGGTCCAGCGCCGCCAGCAGCGCGCCGAGGTCGCCGAAGGGCACGTGCTCGACCCCTCTCGGCAGCGGCTCGAAGGGCGTCCGATAGGCGGCCTTGTGGGTCAGTGCGAGCGCACCCATGGTGCGGCCGTGGAAGCCCCCCTCGGCGGCGATGATCCGGGGTCGCGACGTGCGGCGGGCGATCTTGAACGCGGCCTCGTTGGCCTCGGCGCCGGAGTTGCAGAAGAACACCCGGCCCTCAGGCCCGGCCCCGCTGACCTCCAGCAGTCGCTCTGCCAGCATGATCTGCACCGGGTGGGCGACCAGATTGGAGACGTGGCCCAGCGTGGCCAGCTGGGTGGACACCGCGGAGACCAGCAGCGGGTGCGCGTGCCCCAGCGCGGTGGTGGCGATGCCTGCCAGCAGGTCCAGGTAACGGGTGCCGTCGGCGTCCCACACCCAGGCGCCCTGGCCGCGCACCATCACCCGTGACGGCCGCGCGTAGGTGCCCGTCAGCGAGTCCGAGTGCCGGGCCAGCCAGTCGTGCGTGCTGCTGGTCGTGCTGCTGGTCGTCCTGCTAGTCGTGCTCGGTACTCCGCTGGTTTCGGTGCCGTTGGTCGCTGTCGTGCGCGGGGTGCCCGCAGTGCCCGGGGTGACCTCGCCGGCGCTCACGGCAGCACCTGGGTGCCGATGCCGGCGTCGGTGAAGACCTCCAGCAGCATGCTGTGCGGACGGCGCCCGTCGATGATGTGCGCCTTGCCGACCCCGCCTCGCACCGCCGCCAGGCATGCGGTCATCTTCGGGATCATGCCGCTGGCCAGGCTCGGCAGCAGTCCGGACAGTTCGGCCGCGGTGATCTCCGACGCCAGCGTCGTGGTGTCCGGCCAGGACCGGTACAGACCCTCGACATCGGTGAGCACCACCAGCTTCTCGGCCTGCAGCGCGACTGCCAGGGCGGCCGCAGCCGTGTCGGCGTTGACGTTGAGCACGCTGCCGGTCGGCACGCCTGCCGCGTCCACCTCGGGGGCGACGCTGGAGACCACCGGCACCCGGCCGGCGGCCAGCAGGTCCGCCACCGGCGCCGGGTCGGTCGCGACGACCTGCCCCACCAGCCCGACGTCGACGGGCAGGCCGTCGACGATGGCCGGGGTCCGGGTCGCGGTGAACAGCCCGCCATCCTCGCCCGACATGCCGACCGCGTAGGGCCCGTGTGCGTTGATCAGGCCGACCAGCTCGCGTCCCACCTGGCCCGTCAGCACCATGCGAACGACGTCCATCGCCTCGGGCGTGGTCACCCGCAGCCCGCCCCGGAACTGCGTCGCGATCCCGAGCCGGTCGAGCATGGCGCTGATCTGCGGCCCCCCGCCGTGCACCACGACCGGCCGCAGGCCGACCAGGCGCATGAAGACGATGTCCGCGGCGAAGGCTGCCCGGAGCGTGTCGTCGGTCATGGCATTGCCGCCGTACTTGACGACGACGAGGGCGTCGCGGAAGCGCTGCAGCCATGGCAGTGCCTCGATGAGGATCGCGGCCTTCTCGTCGGCCCGGTCGTCGATCGTGCTCACGTGCTGTACGCCGAGTTCTCATGGACGTAAGCCGTGGTCAGGTCGGTGGTCCACACCGTGGCGCCCGCCGTTCCCGCGTGCAGGTCGATGGTCACGGTGACGTGGCGGTCCGACAGGTCCACCAGTGACCGTGGCTCGCCCGGTTGACCATGGCGGCAGATCCAGACGCCGTTCATCGCGACGTCGATCTCCGCGGGAACGAAGGCCGCCCGAGTCGTCCCGACCGCTGCGAGGATCCGGCCCCAGTTGGGGTCGCCGCCGAAGACCGCGCACTTGAACAGATTGCTCCGCGAGACCGCCCGGGCCACGTCGACCGCTTCGTCCTCGGTGGCCGCGTGCCGGACCTCGATGGCGATGGTGTGCTCCGCGCCCTCGGCGTCACCGAGCAGTTGCCGCGCCAGATCGACGCACACCGCACTCAACGCCGCGCCGAACTCCTCGGGGTCTGGCCGGACCCCCGAAGCGCCGGAGGCCAGCAGCGCGACGGTGTCGTTGGTCGACATGCAGCCGTCGGTGTCCAACCGGTCGAAGGTCATCCGGGTGGCGGCCCGCAGGGCACGGTCGCAGATGGCCGAGTCCACCGAGGCATCGGTGGTGAGGACGACGAGCATCGTGGCCAGTCCAGGGGCCAGCATCCCGGCGCCCTTGGCCATGCCGCCGATGCTCCAGCCCCCCGAAGCGTGATGGACGGCTTGCTTGGCGACCGTGTCGGTGGTCATGATCGCTTGCGCGGCGTGACCGCCGCCATCCGGGGCAAGGGCGTGCAGGGCAGCCTGGACCCCGTGCGCCAGCCGTGACGAGTCGAGATGTTCACCGATCAGCCCGGTCGAGCACACCACGATGTCGATCGCACCGGTCTGCGCGCCCTGGCTGGTGATGCCCGCGGCCACTTGCTCGGCGGTGGCATGGGTCAGCTGGAACCCGGTGGGTCCGGTGTAGCAGTTGGCGCCCCCGGAGTTGATGACCACGGCCCGGACCCGGCCGTCGGCGCTGGCGCGCTCGCTCCACAGCACCGGGTTGGCCTTGCAGCGGTTCGAGGTGTAGACCGCCGCGGCGGCGATGCTGGGGCCGTCGTTGACGACCAGGGCGACATCGGGGCGCCCGCTGGGCTTGAGACCGGCCGTGACGCCGGCGGCACGGAACCCCGCGGGGGCGGTGACGCTCACGGGGCCAGGCCGATCGTCGTCAGCCCGGTGGCCTCGGGCAGGCCGAGGGCGATGTTCATGCACTGCACGGCCGCTCCCGCGGTTCCCTTGACGAGGTTGTCGATGGCGGCGACGACGATCACCCGGCGGGTGCGGGGGTCGACCACCACCTGCAGGTGCGCGGTGTTGGCCCCCAGGGTGTCGGCCGTGCGCGGCCAGCCGCCCTCGGGCAGAACGATCACGAAGGGCTCGTCGGCGTACGCACCGACCCAGGCGGAGCGCACCGCTGCCGGATCGGCCCGGGGCCGCAGCCGCGCCGTGCACGTGGCGAGGATGCCGCGCGGCATGGGCGCGAGGGTCGGGGTGAAGGACACCGTCACCGGCTCGCCCGCTGCCAAGCTGAGGTTCTGCTCGATCTCCGGAGTGTGGCGGTGCGTGCCGCCCACGCCGTACGCGGTCATCGACCCCATCACCTCCGCGCCATGCAGATGCGATTGTGCGAACCTGCCCGCACCCGAGGTCCCCGAGGCAGCGACCACGACGACGTCGTCCGGGTCGAGCAGCCCGGCGGCAAGCCCCGGCGCGAGGGCCAGCGACACCGCCGTGGGATAGCACCCCGGTACGGCCACTCGCCGCCGCGCCCCGGGCTCGATACCGGGCAGCCGGGTGCGCTGCGCCCTCCCGTCGTGCAACGGCAGTTCCGGCAATCCGTAGGGCCAGCTGCCACTGTGATGCCCGCCGTAGAACTCCTGCCAGGCGGCGCCGTCGGCGAGGCGGTGATCGGCTGCCAAGTCGACGACCAGCACGTCCGGCGGCAGCGCGGCAGCAATCCCGGCCGAGTGGCCGTGCGGCAGAGCCAGCACGACCACGTCATGGCCGGCGAGTGCCTCCGAGGAGGTCTCGGCGAGCACCCGATCGTGCAGGCCCACCAATTGCGGCTGGTGCTTGCCCAGCGACTCACCGGCGCGACTGCCCGCGGTCAGCGCGCCGACCTCCACGGCCGGATGCGTGAGCAGAAGCCGCAGCGCCTCGCCCCCGGCGTACCCGGTGGCTCCCGCTACTGCAACCTTATGCATCACATCGCAGAACTATACGGTCCAGCCAAGCTGTCCTTCGTCGAACCAGCCACGGACGCTATCGAGACAAATGTGCCCGCACCAACAGGCCGTCCTCCCGGTAGCCCAGACGGCGGCTGACGCGCCCGCCGGCGCCGCGTCGGTCCGGGCGCCACTCGCCCACCACTCGTACGGCGCACCTCAGGCCGTGCGCAGGACGGCACCCGTCCTGCTACTCGCCGATGCGACGGCCGCGTCGCGCACCGATGCGATCTCGGCCGCCTTGAGCGTGCGGTCCGGGGCACGAAACCGTAGCGAGAAGGCGAGTGACTTGCGGCCTGGCCCCACCTGGTCTCCGGTGTACACGTCGAACAACCGTACCGACTCCAGCAGGTCACCCGCTCCCTCGCGCAAGGCGGCGGTGACGGTGGCGGCCGGGACCGGCTCGTCGACGACGAGTGCCACGTCCTCCTTCGCCACCGGGAACGTCGAGATCGGCCTCGCCGACAGCTCGCCGGGAGCGGCGGCGACGACCCGGTCCAGGTCCAGCTCGGCAGCGACGATCCGTGGCGGCAGCCCCAGCCGGGCAAGGACCCGGGGGTCCAGCTCGCCGGCGTGACCCACCAGCTCCTGCGTCCCCGCCAGCACCAGCCGGGCGCACCGGCCGGGATGCCACGGCGGGTGCTCGTCCTGCGACACCTCCAGCTCGGCCCCGACCGTCCGCGCAACCACCTGGGCCATCGACACGGCGTCGGCCCAATCCGCCGGCCGGGCCGGCATCGACCACGAGGCAGGCACGTGCTGCCCGGTGAGCACGACCGCCACCCGGCGTGGCTGCGACGGCAGCGCCTTGTCGAGATCGGCGAGCTCCGCCTCACTCGGCCGGCCGGTGGCGGGCAGGACCCGGGCCACGGCATCCCCGCCGTCGGGGCGGAACACCAGGCCGACCTCGAACAGCCCCACATCGAGGAGCCCCCGGGCGACGTTGCGCCGCAGCGTGTCCAGCAGGGGTGGCAGCAGCGAGGTGCGCAGCTGCGGCTGCTCGGCAGAGATCGGGTTGGCCACCGTCAGCGCCTGCCGGCGGGGATCGTCGGAACTCAGGCCGAAGACGTCATGGATGCCCGGCGAGACGAACGGGTAGGACAGCACCTCGACCAGGCCGCGCTCGGCGAGCGCACGCGCCACCGATCGTCGGGCCCGCTGCGGACCGGTGAGGCCGCCGCCGGGCGGAGCGATCGGCAGCACCGACGGTATCCGGTCATAGCCGCGCAGCCGCGCCACCTCCTCGACCAGATCGACTCCGAGCCGGAGGTCGGGCCGCCATGACGGCGCCGTCACCACGAGATCCGCGCCGGCCCCCGCGACGTCGCAGCCGATCGCGGTCAGGGTCTCCTGGACCTCGGCCGGGGTGTAGGGCAGCCCGACGACGCGGGCGGGCAGGTCGGCCGGCATCCGGATAGCCGGTACTTCCTGGCGCCGATCGGTGTCGGTGACCTGGCCGGCGGTGCCACCGCCGAACTCGATGAGCAGGTCCACGGCCAGCTGCGCTGCGCGGTGGGCGAGATCGGTGTCCACGCCCCGCTCGAAGCGGCGGCTCGCCTCACTGCTCAGGCCGTGGCGCCGCGAGGTCCGCGCTATCGACACCGGATCGAAGTGCGCGGCCTCGACCAGCAGGTCGGTCGTCGTAGCGGACACCTCGCTGTCGGCCCCGCCCATCACGCCGGCCAGACCCAGCGGCCGGGCGCCCCTGCCACCCCGGCTGTCGGTGATGAGCAGGTCCTCGGCGTGCAGCGACCTGGTGACGCCGTCCAGCGTTACCAGGGTCGCGCCCTCCAGGGCCGGCCGTACGACGATGGGTGCGGTGAGGGTGGCCAGATCGTAGGCGTGCAGCGGCTGGCCCAGGGCGAGCATGACGTAGTTGGTCACGTCGACCGGCATCGAGATCGGCCGCATCCCGGCCTGCTCGAGACGGCGCCGCAGCCACGGCGGCGAACCCGCGTCGGAGCGGACTCCGCGGACCACCCGGGCGACGAAGCGGTCGCACCCCGCGGCATCGTCGATCTCGACGGCGAACCCGTCGGCGGTCGGCGGCGGCGTGTCCCGCGGGGCGGGATCGGTGAAGGTGGCACCGGTGGCGTGGCCGTACTCGCGGGCGATGCCGCGGATACTGAACGCGTAGCCGCGGTCGGGAGTGACGTTGACCTCGACGGTCTCCTCGTCCAACCCGAGCAGCCTGATGGCGTCCGAGCCCACCGCGACGTCACCGTGACCGATCCCGGCGAGCACGATGATGCCGTCATGATCCTCGCCGATCCCCAACTCGCGGGCCGAACAGATCATGCCGTCGGAGGTGTGCCCGTAGGTGCGGCGGGCGGTGATGGCGAAGCCCCCGGCCAGGACCGCGCCCGGCAGGCTGACCACGACGAGGTCGCCGACGTCGAAGTTGGCCGCCCCGCAGACGATTCCGCGAGGCTGCGCCTCACCGACATCGACCTGGCACCAGCGGATCGTCTTGCCGTTGCGCTGCGGCTCGGGCTCGAACGTGACGACCCGGCCGACGACGACGGGGCCACGGACGTCACCGCCGTGGATCGCCTCCTCCTCCAGACCCACCCGTACCAGATCCGCTGCGACATCGGCCGCGGTGGTGCTGGCGGACAGCGTGACGTACTCGGCCAGCCAGGGCAGCGGGGCGCGCATCAGATCTCCATCCCGAACTGCCGTGAGAACCGGGCGTCGCCCTCGATCATGTCGCGCATGTCGGCGATGCCATGGCGCAGCATGAGGGTGCGCTCCAGCCCCATACCGAAGGCGAACCCGCTGTAGCGATCCGGATCGACCCCGCACGCCACCAGGACGTTGGGGTGCACCATGCCGCAGCCGCCCCACTCGATCCAGCCGGTGCCCTTGCAGGTCCGGCACGCGGGGTCGGCCCCCCGGCAGCGGAAGCAGCGGAAGTCCATCTCCGCGCTGGGCTCGGTGAAGGGAAAGAAGGACGGCCGCAGTCGGGTGGTGACCCCGGCACCGAACATGGCCGCGGCGAAATGGTCGAGCGTGCCCTTCAGGTGCGCCATGGTCAGGCCCTCGGCGACGGCCAGCCCCTCGACCTGGTGGAACACCGGCGAGTGAGTGGCGTCGAGCTCGTCGGTGCGGAACACCCGGCCGGGCGCGATGACGTAGACCGGCGCGCCGCGGGCCAGCAGCGCCCGGGCCTGCACCGGCGAGGTGTGCGTCCGCAGTACCAGCCCACGCTCGGGCGGGTCGATGAAGAACGTGTCCTGCATCTGCCGCGCCGGGTGATCCGGCGCGAAGTTCAGCGCGTCGAAGTTGAACCACTCCGCCTCCACCTCGGGGCCTTCGGCGACCTGCCAGCCCATCGCGGTGAAGGTGTCGGCGATCAGGTCGGCGACGGTCGCCAGCGGGTGCCTCGCCCCTTGCGGGGCCCGCTCCGTCGCCAGCGTCACGTCGACCCGCTCCGAGGCGAGCATCCGCTGCTCGGCATGTGCGGTCAGCTCGGCTGTGCGCTCGGCGAGCGCCGCCCGGACCACGGCCCGGGCTGCACTTACTCGCTTGCCCGTCTCGGCCTTGGCCGCCGGGGGCAACGCGCCGATCTCGCGATTGGCCAGCGCCAGCGGGCTGCGGTCACCGTCGTGGGCGAGCCGGACAGCCTTCAGGTCGTCCAGATCGACGGCACCGGTAACCGCCGCAACAGCCAGATCCCGAGCCTCCTCGACCGCGGCGGCTTGCAGCGGCGCTACCGCTACGGGGTCATACGTCGTATTGGGCCCGGACACGGATCCCGAGTTTAGGTCCTCAAGGGCAGCACACGGTGACCACTGTTCGCCCAGACGTGCGGTTCCGTCCTCGTGGGCCAGTGGGGCAGGCCATGATGTCAGTGACCTCGTGCGCTCTTGCTACTTCCCGCAGCAGCGCGCCGGAGGACATGATGACCACCGAACCGACATGTCCTGCATGACAACGACCGCAGACGAGGACGAGGCTTCCATGGACGCACTTCACGACGATCCAGCGATCATGACGGGCGAGGACGACTTCGACACCGTGATGCGTGGTTACAACCGCGCGCAGGTCGACGACTTCGTCGCCCGTACCCGCGCCGAGCTCGGGGACCTGGAGCAGCGGCTGGCGGTCGCCCGGCGGGAGACCGAGCGGGTTCGCAAGGACCTCGCCGCCACGCAGCGCGAGCTAGAAGTACAGCGCAGCGACGCCAAGCCGGCCCATGCGGCGGTCAGTGAACGGCTGTCGCAGATCCTCCGGTTGGCCGCGGAGGAGGCCGACCAGGAACGGACGGCGGCCGAGGCGGCCATCGCGGATATGCGTGCCGAGGCGGCGACCTCGGTCCAACGGCTGCGCGAGGACGCGGCCGCGGAATCCGAGCGCACCATCGCCGCGGCGCGCGAGCAGTCCAACCGTGACCTCAAGGCCGCGCAGGACGAGGCGCAGAGTCTCGTGGCCACCTCGCGCGACGAGGCCGAGCGCTCCGTGGCGACAGCCCAGGAGCGTGCCCACCGACTGGTCTCGGCCGCCGAGCGTCGCGCGGTCGCCGTCAACGACATAGCCAACCGCCGCCTGGCGATGATGGACGAGCGCCACACCGAGACAGTGCGGCGGCTGTCGGAGATCCGCGACGCGCTGGTCGGTGTCCTTGGCGAGGAGTCGGGCCGGCCGGCGCTGGAGGCGGAGGTCGACGCGGTGTCCACCGGGGAGGTGGCCGAGCGGCCGCCCGGTGTCAACGGTGACCGTGTCCCTGTCGGGGGGACGTCGACCTCGGCGGCGGTTGCCCTCGGGTCGACGGCGGACACGCCCGTCGCAGCCGACGTCGACAGCCACCTCTCCGGTGCCGGGGATCTGGGTGGTGGCGAGCCGCTCACCTCACCGGACGTGACGACGGCTGACGACTTCGGCGCACGCACGGTGGACTCCAGCGGCCCGGGCGAGAGCGCTGGACCGGTCAAGGACGAGTCCCTGCAGAGCGCCGTTCGCGCCGGCCGCTGAGACGGCACGCCGTCGACGTGTGGGCAGCGCACGTCTGAGCTTCCGCTGAGCTTCAGCCGAGCCGGGCGGAGGCGAACAGCACCAGCGTCGCGGCCATCGCCAGGTTGAGACTCTCGGCGTGACCGCGGATCGGGATCCGCACCACGGCGTCGGCTTCCGCCCTGACGTCGACATCGAGGCCGTGGGCCTCGTTGCCCAGCAGCCACAGCTGCGGTGCCGTGGGTGCAGGGCCGGCTCCGCGGGCGAGGTCGTCCAGTGACAGTTCACCGTCGGCCGCGGTCGCAAGGATCCGCCATCCCCGACCCCGGGCTTCCGCTATCGCCCGATGCGTGTCGGCGACCCGGGTGACGGGTAGGTGGAAGAGACTGCCGGCAGTCGACCGCACGACCTTGGGAGAGAACGGGTCGGCACAGCCCGGGCTCAGCGCCACCACGGCCGCGCCCGACGCATCCGCCGCCCGGATCACGGTGCCGACGTTGCCCGGGTCACGCACCGACACGAGCAACGCCCCGAAGCCGACGGCGGGTAGCTGCAAGGGTTGCGGCTCGGGTATCCGGGCGATCGCCAGCACTCCGGAGGGTGCGGCGGCGCTCGACATCGCCGCCATTACCCGGTCGCTGACCTCCACGAGCCGAGTGCCGTCGGCTGCCGCCGCCACGACCTCCGGATGCCGCGCCACGGCGGCCGCCGTGGCGTACATCGCGCTGACATGCCACCGGCCCGCCCGGTCGGCGGCCAGCAGCAGCTCAGTGACGGCGTGCGGCCCCTCGACGAGGAATTGCCCGGATCGCCGGCGGCCCGCCGCCGTGGCCAGGTGCGCAACGGCGAGCACCCGGTCGGCACGCGGGTTGTCCAGCGGCGCGACCAGGTGAGGATCAGGCAGCGGCGGCGTTCGGGGTGCCAGCGGCCGTGGTGACAGCGGCGGTGGTGCCATCGCCGGCGGTCGTGGGCAACGCGGCCTGCGCCGCTCGGACCAGCACCGTGAAGGCGGGCATGTCGCTGACGGCCAGCTCGGCCAGCATGCGGCGGTCGACCTCGATGCCGGCGATCTTCAGACCCTGAATGAACCGGTTGTACGTCAGGCCATGGGAACGGGCGGCGGCGTTGATCCGCTGGATCCACAGCCGGCGGAAGTCGCCCTTACGGGCCCGTCGGTCGCGATAGGCGTACACGCCCGAGTGCATGACCTGTTCCTTGGCCTTGCGGTACAGCCTCGACCGCTGGCCCCGGTACCCGCTGGCCTGCTCGAGGATCTCGCGACGCTTCTTCTGCGCATTGACTGCGCGCTTCACACGTGCCACGTGTGACCTCCTTGTGATTGGGGGGCAGACGCGAGGTCCGCGAGTCGCGGGACCATCGCCTCGGCCCGGTGGTCAGTGACCGAGCAGCCGGCGCGCCCGGCGGGCATCGGCCGGCGCGATCTCCACGTCGACGGCGAGTCGACGGGTCCGGCGTGAGGACTTGTGCTCGAACAGGTGCCGACGGTTGGCACGCTCACGCATGATCTTGCCGGAACCGGTGATCTTCATGCGCTTCTTGGCGCCGCTGTGTGTCTTCTGCTTGGGCACGAAGTGCCTCCTCTCGAGTGCGCCGGGGTGACGCGCCTACTGGTGCGGATAGCTGTATGACTGAATCGCTACGTGCTGGCCCTCAACCCTCCACCGCGGTGGACTGATGTGCCGCCGGTGCCGACCCGGTGGGACTGGTCTCGCCGGCCACCTCCGACTCGCGCTGCCGGCGCTGCTCGGCCTTGGCGTCCGCCTTCTTGCGGTGCGGACCGATGACCATGACCATGTTGCGGCCGTCGACGCGCGGTGCGGACTCCACCGCACCGAGGTCGCTGACATCCTCGGCCATTCGCTGCAGCAGCCGCAGGCCCATCTCCGGCCGGGATTGCTCCCGGCCACGGAACATGATCATCACCTTGACCTTGTCGCCGCCCTTGAGGAAGCGGACGACGTGGCCCTTCTTGGTCTCGTAGTCGTGCGAGTCGATCTTCAGCCGGAGCCGGATCTCCTTCAGCACGGTGTTGGTCTGGTTCTTGCGCGCTTCGCGCTCTTTGATCGCGGACTCGTACTTGAACTTCCCGAAATCCATCAGCTTGGCGACTGGTGGCCGCGCCTGCGGCGCCACCTCGACGAGGTCCAGCTCGGACTCCTGGGCCAGGCGCAGTGCGTCCTCGATGCGGACGATGCCGACCTGTTCGCCGTTGGGGCCGACCAGTCGGACTTCGGGGACTCGGATACGGTCGTTGATGCGCGTCTCGGTGATGTGTGCTCCTCAGGTGGGTGACAGGTGGTGGGAGCCACGTGCAGGCCCCCGCAACCACGCCGACGTAGGAGACGGCCCAACCCAGGGATCACCGAGAGGAACCGCGGCAAACCGCGGGACCGACCCGGACGGCGTGACGCCGTTGAGGTGGGAGTCTCCTCCGCTTGCTGCCCGGGGCCCCGGTCGGCGGCGTGGTCGTCGCAGACCGGTGTTACTGTCCCGAGTGGTCGACGCCAGGGTAGCAGCATGAGCTCCGAGGACCACGATCGAGCACCGCGCGAGGCTCGGACCGCGCTGGCGGCACAGACCCGGGACATCGCGGAGGTCGGTGCCGTGGAGATCATCACGACGGCGGCGGTGCACCTGATGTCCGCGGCAGCGGTCGCGGTCGGCCTGGCCGACCACCTGGCCGACGACCTGGCTGACGGGCCCGCCGACGAGCCCGGCGCCGGTGGCCTGACGGATTCGGCCGGCCATGCCGACCTCGACGAGGCGCGTAAGCTGATCACTGCCCTCGCCGGGCTGATCACGGCGGCCGCCCCGGATCTGGGCTCGATGCACGCTCGATCGCTGCGCGACGGGCTCCGCAGCCTGCAGTTGGCTTTCCGCGAGGCCTCGCTCGTTCCCGACGAACCCGGAGCCGGGCCGGGCGAGAAGTGGACCGGCCCCGTACTCCCGTCTACCCCCTCGCCGCCGCCAGCGCCTGCGTCAGCGTGAACGCCTGCGCGTACAACGCCTTGCCGACGATGGCGCCCTCCACACCCAGGCCGGTGAGCCCGCGCAGGGCCACGAGGTCGGCCAGCGAGCTGACGCCGCCGGAGGCCACGACGGGAGCGGTCGTCGCCTGGCAGATTCGCGTCAGCAGGTCGAGGTTGGGGCCGGTCATCGTGCCGTCTCGGCGGACATCGGTCACCACGTAGCGGGTGCAGCCGTCGGCGTCGAGGCGCGCCAGGGTCTGCCACAGGTCGCCGCCGTCACGGGTCCACCCCCGGGCCGAGAGCGTCTCGCCGCGGACGTCCAATCCGACGGCGATCCGCTCGCCGTGCCGGGCAATGACGCGCCGGGTCCAGTCGGGGTGCTCCAGCGCCGCGGTGCCTAGGTTGACCCGCGCACAGCCGGTCGCCAGCGCCCTGGCCAGCGACTCGTCGTCCCGGATCCCACCGGACAGCTCGACGCAGACCCCCAACACGGTCATCTCGGCGGTGACGGCACCCATGACATCGGCGTTGGAACCACGCCCGAAGGCCGCGTCGAGGTCCACCAGGTGGATCCACGCGGCACCCTGCTGGTGCCATTGCAGCGCTGCCTCCAGCGGGTCGCCGTACCCGGTCTCCGAGCCGGCGGCCCCCTGCACCAGCCGCACCGCGACACCGCCTGCGACGTCGACGGCAGGCAGCAGGATCAGCGGCGGAGTGCCCTCGGCGTCGGTCGCAACGGAATCGGTCACAACGGAATCGGTCCCGACAGCGTGGGTCACAACAGGATCGGTCACAGCCGGCGACCGTAGCGACCTGGTCCGCGGCGCTCGGCATCGGTCAACCAGATGGCGATGAGCGGGAGCAGCGCGACGGTGACCACGGCGACGAGCACCCGACCCGTGACCGAGGTCCACAGCACCCAGCCGACGACATTGAGCACGAACAGCGTGGCGATGATGGGCGCCCACCGACGGGCCCGGGCGCGCCCGGTGGCGGTGCGCACCGGCCTCGGACGCAGACCGACCGCACGGCGCAGGGCGGCGCCGATGGTCGAGCGCCGCCGGCGCCGCTCGACCTGGGCCAGGCGGCGGTCCTCTGCTCGACCGCTCGCCTGCGCTGCGACCGCCGCACGCTGCGCCCGCCGCTGCGCCCGCTGCTTGCTCACCGCAGGCTCCCGACCCAGGTGGCGAGCAGGTGCAGCCCGGCGTCACCCGACTTCTCCGGGTGGAACTGCGTCGCGGCCAGCGCGCCCTGCTCGACGGCGGCGACGAAGTCGACCCCGTGGTGGGCACGGGTCAGCACGGGGGCGCGGATGACGCTGTGCGGCGCCCGCTCGGCATCCCAGGTGACCTCGCGCACCGCATAGGAGTGCACGAAATAGAAGCGCTCCCGCTCAACCCCGGCGAACAGTGCCGACCCCTCCCCCGCGCACACCGTGTTCCACCCCATGTGCGGCACCCGGGCGCCGGGCCCGCCCGGCAGCCGTTCCACGGTCCCCGGCCACTCCCCCAGTCCACGGCGCTCACCGGGACCGGGCTCGGTGGAGGATTCGAACATCGCCTGCAACCCGACGCAGACGGCGAGCACCGGTCGCCCGCCGGCCAGCCGCCGGGCGATCACGCGGTCACCTCTCACCCGGCGGATGCCCTCGACCACCGCTGCGAAGGCACCGACACCGGGTACGTACAGCCCGTCGGCCGACTCCGCCAGGACCGGGTCGGCGCTCACGGTGACGTGGGCCCCGACCCGCTGCAGCGCGGCCGCTGCCGAGCGCACGTTGCCGTAGCCGTGATCGAGCACGACGACGGTGGCAGCGGAGCCGTCAGGGGCGACGATGCTCACAGCTGCCCCTTCTCACTGGGGATGCCACCCACCCGGGGGTCGAGCGCCGCGGCCTCCCGCAGTGCCCTGGCGACGGCCTTGAACTGCGCCTCGACGATATGGTGCGGATCCCGGCCGGCGAGCACCCGGACGTGCAGCGCGAGCTTGGCGTGCACGCTGAGCGTCTCGAAGACGTGGCGGGTCAGTGAGCCGATGAAGTGGCCGCCGATCAGGGCGTACTGCTGGCCCTCGGGTTCACCGGTGTGCACGCAGTACGGCCGGCCGGACAGGTCGACGGCGGCCATCACGAGGGTCTCGTCCAGCGGCACCGTCGCGTCGCCGAAGCGGCGCAGCCCCCGCTTGTCGCCGAGGGCCTGCGCCAGCGCGTCACCGAGCACGATGCTGACGTCCTCGACGCTGTGGTGGGCGTCGACGTCGGTGTCGCCATCGGCGGTGACCGTGAGGTCCCACAAGGCATGCCGGGCAAGGCTGGCGACCATGTGATCGAAGAACCTGACCCCGGTGGCCACCGATGCGGCACCTGAGCCGTCGACGTCGAGGTCCACCACCACCCGGCTCTCGGAGGTGGCGCGCTCGATGCGGGCGGTTCGGGTCATGCTCGGACCTCTCTCTCCCGTGCCCGGCCGGGAAGGGCGGCGGACCCGGCGCCGGGTTCGGGCAGCAGCTGCGCCAGCGCCGCCAGGAAGGCGTCGGTCTCGGCCGCGGTCCCGGCGGTGACCCGCAGGTGCCCGGCCAGTCCGACGTCACGGACCAGTACCCCGCGTCGCAGCAGTTCCCGCCACGCGGCGGCGGCGTCGGTGAACCCGCCGATCAGCACGAAGTTGGCGTCGGAAGGGACAGGGTGGAACCCGAGGGCAGTGGCGTGGTCGCAGAGCCGGTCCCGCTGCTCGATGATGTCGGCGACCGTGCCCAGCAGCGTGTGCGCGTGACGCAATGCCGCGACGGCGGCCGCCTGGGTCAGCGTCGAGAGGTGGTACGGCAGCCGCACCAGCTGCATCGCCTCGACGACGGCACCGTCGGCGACCAGATATCCCAGCCGGGCGCCGGCGAACGCGAACGCCTTGCTCATCGTGCGGGTGACCACCAGCAGGGGTGAGCGAGGCAGCAGGTGGACGGCACTGACCGAACCTGGCCGTGCGAACTCGGCGTAGGCCTCGTCCACGACGATCACCGCCCCCGGCGCGGCGGCCAGCACGGCCGCCACCACCGACGGGTCCAAAGCGGTACCCGTGGGGTTGTTCGGCGAGCAGAGGAACACCAGGTCGGGCGCGTGCGCCCGGACCTGCGCGGCGGCCGATGCCGCATCGAGGTCGTAGTCCTCCCCGGTCCGGGCGCCGGCGAGCCAGCCGGTCCCGGTGACCCGCGCGATGATCTCGTGCATCGAGTAGGACGGCACGAACCCCAGCGCCCGCCGGCCCGGGCCACCGAAGGCGAGCATGAGCTGCTGCAGGATCTCATTCGACCCGTTGGCCGCCCACACGTGCTCGGTGGCGATGCCGGCCCCACCCTTGCGGCCCACATACTCGGCCAGCGCGGCCCGGAGCGCGACCGCGTCCCGGTCGGGGTAGCGGTTGAGGGTGCCGGCCACGGCCGCGACCGCGGCCACCACCGCCTCGACCACCTCGGCGGGCACGTCATGGGTGTTCTCGTTGGTGTTGAGCCGCACCGCGACATCCAGTTGTGGCGCGCCGTAGGCCGTCAGACCCCGCAGATCCTCGCGCAGCGGCAGCCCGGCCAGGCTCACCGCGCGGTCCGCGCCGTGACGGCGGAGCCGTGCGCGGGCAGGTCCTCGGCCTGCGACAGCACGACGACGTGGTGGGCCACGTCGGCCAGCGCAGCCTGGTCATAGGTCACGACATGGATCGGCCGGAGGAACGTCATGACGCTGAGCCCGGCCGAGTGAGCGGCGCACCCGCCGGTCGGCAGCACGTGGTTGGACCCCGCCGCGTAGTCACCCAGGCTGACCGGAGTCCAGTCCCCGACGAAGATGGCCCCCGCGTTGCGTACCCGGGTGGCCCGCTCGGCGGCGTCGACGGTGTGGATCTCCAGGTGCTCCGCGGCATAGGCGTCGACGACCGCCATGCCGGCCTCCAGGTCGTCGACCAGCACCACGGCGGACTGCGGTCCGGCGAGCGCGGTGGCGATGCGCTCGCTGTGCTTGGCGGCCGGCACCTGGGCGGCCAGCTCCTGGCGGACCGCCTCGGCGAGATCCGCGTCGGGCGTGATGAGGACGGCCGCGGCCAGGGGGTCGTGCTCGGCCTGGCTGATCAGGTCGGCGGCGACGAAGCCGGGGTCGGCGCTGTGGTCGGCGAGGATGGCGATCTCGGTCGGGCCGGCTTCGGAGTCGATGCCCACCCGGCCCTTGAGCAGCCGTTTGGCTGCGGCGACGTAGACGTTGCCGGGGCCGGTGACGATGTCCACGGCGTCGCAGCCGCCCGGACCGGGCACGCCGTAGGCGAACATCGCGATCGCCTGCGCGCCGCCGACGGCGTAGACCTCCTCGACGCCGAGCAGGGCGCACGCGGCCAGGATCGTGGGGTGTGGGCTACCGCCGTGGTCGCGTTGCGGCGGGGTGGCGACGGCGATCGACGACACCCCGGCCTCCTGTGCCGCGACGACATTCATCACGACGCTGCTGGGGTACACCGCCAGACCGCCGGGCACGTAGAGGCCGACCCGCTCGACCGGCACCCAGCGCTGCCGCACCGTGCCGCCGGGAACCACGGTCGTCTCGTGCTCCTGCGGCCGTTGGGCCCGGTGCACCAGGCGAACCCGGCGGACGGCCTCCTCCAGCGCGGCGCGGATCTCGGGATCCAGCCGGGTCAGTGCCGCCGTGACGTCGGCGGCGGGCACCGCGATGCCCTCGCGGCGAACCCCGTCGAAGCGTTCCGTCAGGTCAAGCAGCCCGGCCACGCCCCGGTCCCGGACCTCGTCACAGATCGGCCGGACCAGTGCGACCGCCGCCTCGACGTCGAGCCCGGCCCGGGGCACGGTGCCGCGCAGCCGCCGGTGGTCCAGGTCGCGGCCACGCAGGTCCAGGGTTCGGATCACGGGTGCGAGTGTACGGAGCGAGCCGCCGGAGGACCGGGCGCGGCCGCCACAGTCACCGCAATGGCACGCGGGAACGCCACGACGGTGGTGCGACGGCCGCCACCACCGCCCTGCCGGCGGCGGTCTCGGCGAGCGTGGCGGGGCCGCGTCGGCGGTGGGGATCGTGCCGGTCGAGGCGCAGGTGGACCGGAAGGCCTTCGCCGCCGTGCTGGATGCCAAGCGGGCGATCAGCGCAGCAGCCGGGGGATGTCAGGTACCAGCGGCCTCGCGCATACCCTGCGGTCATGACCCGTGAGGTGCCGCTGTTCCCGCTCGGCAGCGTGCTGTACCCGGGACTGGTGCTGCCGCTGCACATCTTCGAGCCGCGGTACCGGCTGCTCGTGAAGCATCTGCTGAGCCGACCGGAGTCCGACCGGGTCTTCGGGGTGGTGGCCATCCGCTCTGGCCACGAGGTCGGTGCGGGGTCCGTGCACGCGCTGCATTCGGTCGGTTGCCTGGCCCGGTTGCAGGATGCCGAGGAACTGCCCGACGGGCGCTATGACGTAGTGAGCGTCGGCACTACCCGGTTCTCACTGCTGGAGGTCCACGGCCTCGGCTCGCAGCAGGACGCCCGGGCGAGCGGGGGTGAGCCCGCCGCGCCGCCGCCACGACCGGGCAGACGGCGCCGAAGTGAACCGGCTGATGCCGCGGCCCCGGCCTACCTGCGCGCCACCATCGGCGAGCTGGCGGAGCCGGCCGGAGAAGCCCCGGACCTGGTGGCCCGCGCCGTCGGCACCGAGTTCGCTCGCTACCGCGAGACGCTCGGCGTATCGCCGGTGCGGACAGAAGACCTCGACGCCGGTCTGCTGTCCTATGTCGTGTCCTCGGCGATGCTGCTCGATCAGTCCGACCGGCAGCTGTTGCTGGAGGCCGCGGACACCACACAACGGTTGCGGTTGGCGCTGCGGTTGCTGCGCCGCGAGGCGGTCATCCTGCGCGAGCTAGGCGCAGTGCCTGGAACCGACGCCGCCAGGATGGCGCCCGGCCTGAACTGACTCCCTCTCGCACGGCGTCACTGCATGAACCGACCGGCCTCGCCGGTGTCGGTCCCGCGCCGCTGCGCCTCGCGTGCGGGTCGTTCGCGTGCCCAGGTCACCGTCATCTCCCGGGTGGTGTCGATGAGCACGAGGGCGACGACGGCCATCGGCCAGAGCAGCAACACACCGGGCGCCCGCAGCGCCAGGTCGGTGATGGCCCCCGGTGCCGTCGCGGCGCCGGATGCGGTCAGGGTGTCCACGACGCTGCCGGTGGCCCAGGCCAGCAGGCTACCCACGATTGCCCCGACGACCGCTCCGAGGAGTGCGGCGACGCCGCCGGTGTCCGCCGCGCCGCCTTGCCGGGCCACCCAGAGCAGCGCCACGGCCAGCCCCACGGCCAGCGACAGCACCGCGAACCAGGCGTCCTGGGATCCCAGCGCCTCGACGGCCGACAGGTACCCTTCGTCGGTCGCGGTCCTGCCACCTGGGGCCAGCAGCCACCAGGCGGCGCCGAGCGCCAGCGCCAGGAGCAGCTGTGGCGCCACCCACCGCAACGCTGTGCGCCGCAGCCGACCCCGGGGTGAGGTGGGCATCGGGTGCGTCGGCGTCGTCTCGGGCGCCCTGATCTCAACCAAGGCAGGCCGGGCCGAGCAGGGCCTTGAGGTCGCCGAACAGCGCCGGGGAGGCGTCGACCCGCAGCTTGTCGTCCAGCCTCATCAGCGTGGCCCGCGGCATGTCGGTACTGCCGGACCGGGTCAGCTTGACCTGGACCTCGGTCGGACCGGGGTGGGTGCTCAGCACGTCCTTGAGCCGCTCGACCACCGGCGGCGTGCACCGCTCGATCGGTAGCGCGATGACCACCGCCTGATGGTCGGCCGCCGCGGCGATGTCGGGCACCTTGATGTCGGCGGCCCGCAGGCTCACCCCGTCGTCGGAGCGGGTCGCCTCGCCGGTGACGACGATGACGGTGTCCTCGGCCAGCACCGGCGCGGAGATCAGGTACTGCTGAGGAAAGACCAGCACCTCCAGCGAGCCGGTCAGGTCTTCCAGCGTGACGATCGCCCACTGCTGCCCGGACCGCGACAGCTTGCGCTGGATCCCGGTGACCAGGCCGGCCACAGTGACCCGAGATCGCCCCGGCCGGCCCTCGGAGCGGACAGGTGCCTCGATCCTGGAGTCATCGGCTACCAGATCCCCGATCGTGCGGTCGGCAAGCGCCGCCAGTGCGGCCTCGACGCCCCGCAGCGGGTGATCGGAGACGTAGAGCCCGAGCATGTCCCGCTCGCGAGTCAGCAGTTCCCGCTTGTCCCACTCGGGCAGGTCCGGCACGGCGACGCTGAGGCCGCTCAACATGCCGCCGGCGCCGTCCTCGGCATCACCGAAGCCGGCGAACAGGTCGAACTGCCCCTTCGCTCGCTCCCGCTTGACGGTCACGGCCGCGTCGACTGCTTCGTCGAAGCACGCCGTCAGCGCCCGTCGGGTGTGCATGAGGGAGTCGAAAGCCCCGGCCGCGATCAGGGACTCGACGGTCCGCTTGTTGCAGACCACCGCCGGCACCTTGGCCAGGAAGTCGTTGAAGTCGGCGTACCGGCCCTGCTCGGTCCGGGCCGCCGCAACGGCGTCGACGACCTGCCCGCCGACGTTGCGAATGGCCTCCAGGCCAAACCGTATCGAGTCGCCCACCGGGGTGAAGTCCCGGTCGGAGAGGTTGACGTCGGGCGGCAGCACGTCGATCTTCAGCCGGCGGCACTCGGCAAGGTAGATCGCGGACTTGTCCTTGTCGTCGCGGACGCTTGTCAGCAGCGCCGCCATGTATTCGCACGGGTAGTTGGCCTTGAGGTACCCGGTCCAGTACGACACCAGCCCGTAGGAGGCGGTGTGCGCCTTGTTGAAGGCGTAGTCGCTGAACGGCAGCAGGATCTCCCACAGCGTCTTCACCGCGTCGGGTGAGTAGCCGGCCGCCAGCATCCCGGCCTCGAAGGACGTGTACTCGCGGTCCAGGACGTCCTTCTTCTTCTTGCCCATCGCCCGGCGGAGCAGGTCGGCCTTGCCGAGGGAGTAGCCGGCGACCTTCTGCGCGATCGCCATCACCTGCTCCTGATAGACGATCAGGCCGTAGGTGGTGTCGAGGATCTCGGCCAGCGGCGCGGCGAGCTCGGCGTGGATCGGCTCGATCCGCTGTTTGCCGTTCTTGCGCAGCGCGTAGTTGGTGTGGGAATCGGCTCCCATCGGGCCGGGCCGGTACAGCGCCAGCACGGCGGAGATGTCCTCGAAGTTGTCCGGTCGCATCATCCGCAGCAGCGAGCGCATCGGCCCGCCGTCGAGCTGGAACACGCCCAGGGTGTCGCCACGCGCCAGCAGCTCGTAGGTGGCGGCGTCGTCGAGTTCGAGGCCTTCGAGGTCCAGCGTGGGTTTCCCGTTGCGCTCGATATTGGCCAACGCGTCGTCGATCACCGTGAGGTTGCGCAGCCCCAGGAAGTCCATCTTGAGCAGCCCGAGACTCTCGCACGTCGGGTAGTCGAACTGCGTGATGATCGCCCCGTCGGATTCCCGCTTCATCACCGGGATGTGGTCCATCAACGGGTCGCGCCCGATGATGATCCCGGCCGCGTGCACGCCCCACTGCCGCTTGAGGTTCTCCAGCCCACGGGCGCGGTCCACGACGCCGCGGACCTCCTCGTCGGAGGAGTACAGGCCGCGGAACTCCGCCGCCTCGCCGTAGCGGGCGTGCTGGGGGTCGAAGATGCCGGCCAGCGGGATGTCCTTGCCCATCACCGACGGCGGCATCGCCTTGGTCAGCCGCTCCCCCATCGAGAAGGGGTGGCCCAGCACCCGGGAGGCGTCCTTCAGCGCCTGCTTGGCCTTGATGGTGCCGTAGGTGACGATGTAGGCGACCCGGTCGCTGCCGTAGCGCCGGGTGCAGTAGTCGATGACCTCGCTGCGGCGTCGCTCGTCGAAGTCGATGTCGAAGTCGGGCATTGACACCCGCTCCGGGTTGAGGAAGCGCTCGAAGATCAGCCCGTGGCGTCTGGGATCGAGTTCGGTGATCCCGAGCGCATAGGCGACGATCGACCCCGGTCCGGACCCGCGGCCGGGTCCGACCCGGATGCCCTGCCGTTTGGCCCAGCCGATGAAGTCGGCCACGACGAGGAAGTAACCGGGGAAGCCCATCTGCGCGATCACGGAGACCTCGTGGTCGGCCTGGGTCCGCACATCGTCGGGCAGGGACGCGCCGAAGCGCCGGTGCAGCCCGGCGTCGACCTCCTTGACGAACCACGATGCCTCGCTCTCGCCCTCGGGGACCGGGAATCGCGGCATCAGGTCTGCGCCGTCGGTGAAGGTCACGTCGCAGCGCTCGGCCACGGCCAGGGTGTTGTCGCAGGCCTCGGGCAGTTCGGCCCATAGAGCGCGCATCTCGTGGGGAGTCTTGAGGTAGAAGTCGTCGCCGTCGAACTTCAACCGCTTCGGGTCGTCCAGCCGGGAGCCGGACTGCACGCACAGCAGCACTTCATGCGCGCGGGCGTCCTCGCGGTGCGTGTAGTGCAGGTCGTTGGTGGCCAGCAGTGGCAGCGACAGGTCGTCGGCCAGCCGCAGCAGGTCCTCGCGGACCCGGCGCTCCACGCCGAGCCCGTGGTCCATCACCTCGCAGTAGAGGTTCCCGACCCCCAGGATGTCGCGGACCTCGGCGGCCGCCGCCCTGGCCTCGTCGTACTGCCCAAGCCGCAACCGGGTCTGCACCTCCCCGCCCGGGCAGCCGGTCGTGCCGATGAGGCCCCCGCCGTACCGCGAGAGCAGATCGCGGTCGATGCGCGGCTTGTAGAAGAACCCCTCGATGCTGGCCAGGCTGGCGAGCCGGAACAGGTTGTGCATGCCGTCGGTGGTCTCGGCGAGCAGCGTCATGTGGGTGTAGGCGCCGGCGCCGGAGACGTCGTCGCCACCGGGCACGGCGGCATCACCCCAGCGCACCCGGGTGCGGTCGAAACGGCTGGTGCCCGGCGTGACGTAGGCCTCCATACCGATGATCGGCTTGATGCCGTGCTTGCGGGCGGCCGTGTAGAACTCGTAGGCGCCGAAGACGTTGCCGTGGTCGGTCATGGCGATCGCGGGCATGCCCATCCGCGCCGCTTCCGTCATCAGCTCACCCACCCGGGCCGCACCGTCGAGCATCGAGTACTCGGTGTGCACGTGGAGGTGGACGAAACTGTCGGATCGCGTCGGCGAAACCGTGCGGGTGGGTCCTGCCGGCGCCGGCGTCGGGGTGGCCACCATGCCGGTGAGTCTAGGTGGCGGGCCCGTCACAACCGGGTCAGCGCCTCGCGCAGATCGTCCGGATACGGCGAGCGGACGACGGTCCACTCACCGCTGCCGGGATGGGCGAACCCGAGTTCGACGGCGTGCAACCACTGCCGGGACAGCCTCAGCGTGGCCGCGAGTCGCGGGTCCGCGCCGTACATCACGTCGCCCGCGCAGGGGTGGCGGATGGCCGACATATGAACCCGGATCTGGTGCGTCCTGCCCGTCTCCAAGCGGACCTCCAGCAGGCTGGCCGACGCAAAGGCTTCCATGGTGGCGTAGTGGGTCACGGAGTCCCGGCCCTCGGCTACCACGGCCCACCGGTAGGCGTGGCTGGGGTGGCGGCCGATCGGGGCGTCGACGGTGCCGCTGCTGGGATCGGGGTGTCCCTGTACCAACGCGTGATACGTCTTGGTGACGGTGCGCTCGCGGAACTGGTCCTTGAGGTGGCGGTAGGCGTGCTCGGTCTTGGCTACCGCCATGACACCGGTGGTCCCGACGTCGAGCCGGTGGACGATCCCTTGGCGCTCGTCGGCGCCGCTGGTCGCGATCCGGGTCCCGACCGCGCTCAGCCCGCCGATGACGGTCGGCCCGGTCCAGCCGGGACTGGGATGTGCAGCGACGCCGACGGGCTTGTCGACCACCACGACCTCGTCGTCCTCGAAGAGGATGACCAGCCCGGGAATTGCCTGCGCCGTCGCGACCTGAACGACCGGTTCGCTCAGGTCGACCTGCAGCAGCGATCCGCCGGTCAGCCGATCGGACTTGCGTGCCGGTGAACCGTCGAGCAACACGGCCGACTGTGAGGTCAGCTCCGCTGCCCGGGCCCGGGAGATACCCAGCAGCCGGGCCAGCCCCACATCGACTCGCTCGCCGTCCAGTCCGTCGGGTACCGGGAGCAACCGTGGCGGGCTCACGGCGGCGCTCACACCGCTCGTGATGTCCGCCGCGCCCGACCGAACGGGATGCCCCGCAGATTGATCAGCAGGATGAGGATGGCAGCGGTGACGATGGCGATGTCGGCGACATTGAACACCGGCCACCGGGGCAGCTCCAGGAAGTCCACGACAGCACCACGGGCGAAGCCCGGGTCACGGGTCAGCCGGTCGACGAGGTTGCCCACGGCGCCGCCGAGCAGGATCCCCAATGCCAGCGCCCACGACGTGGAGCGGGTACGGAGAATCGCGACCACGAGCACGATCGAGACCACCGTCGAGAGAACCGTCAACACTTCGGTCATCGACGCCGCGGTACTGAACGCCGCCCCGCGGTTGTAGGCGAGTCGCAGTTGGAGGACGCCGTCGATGACGGTGACCGGGTCGCGTCCGCTCAGCCGGGACTCGGCCAGGTACTTGGTCAGCTGGTCGACAGCAATGATCGCCGCGGCCACGACCAGTCCGCAGCTACGGATCAGGGGTGACAGCGGTTGCCGCTCCGGGGTCTGCGCCACTACGGCCCCATGGGGGGTCAATTCGCCACCCCGACGTGAATCCTGATCGGCTCAGCCTTGATCGACGAGGCTGATGTGATCAGCCCTGCCCGCCGAACGGGAACCCGCCACCGACGTTCGCCTCTTCGGGCTGGAAGGACGAGCCGCCGCGGGTCTGCGGACCACTGGCTGCCGCGCCGACCGGCGTCCGGTTCGGAACGACCTGCCCCTTGCTGTCGAGGTCGCGCAGCTGGTTCTCGAGATAGCTCTTGAGCCGGCTCCGGTACTCACGCTCGAACGACCGCAGCTCGTCGATCTTGCGCTCGAGCAGGGACCGCTCCTGCTCCAACGAACCGAGCGTCTGGCGCTGCTTCTCCTCGGCCTCGCGGATCAGCCGTGTCGACGTCTCCTCGGCCTCGCTGAGGATCTTGTCGCGCTGTTGCTGGCCGTTCCTCACGTGCTCGTCGTGCAGCCGCTGCGCCAGGGCCAGCATGCCCGCCACGTCGCCGGAGGACGCCGAGGCCCCCACAGGCACGGGCTCAGGCCTGCTGGGCACCATCGCGGGCTTGGGGATGACCACGTCGGGCGTCGGCAGCTGCCCGTTCGCCTGACCACTACCGCCCCGCGACAGCTCCGCTACCCGGCCCTCGCACTGCGAGAGCTGGCGACGGAGCTCATCACTCTCGTCGTTGAGTCGACGCAGCTCCGCGACGACCTCGTCGAGGAAGTCGTCGACCTCGTCCTGGTCGTATCCCTCTCGGAACTTCGTCTGATTGAACCGCTTGTTTACGACATCATCTGCGCTCAATGGCATCTCGTCACCTCGTCAGTGGCTGCGGGCCGGGAGGCCCCTTCCACGGTAGCTGCCGCAGATCGTATCGGTCCCCGACCCACGTTCAGTCCACCCTTGCTGCGTTCGGACATCCTCTGGAGACTAGCGCCATTGCCGCCGATCGAGTCGCATCGGAGAGTCGCGGCGCCCACGGCCTGGTCACGCGGTGCGTGCGAGGCCACTGAACACGCTGAACAGGATGTATGTCACGAAGAATACGATCATGAAGGCCAGATCCAGCCGTATCGCCCCCAGCGACAGGGGAGGCACTACGCGGCGCACCGCACGAACCGGCGGATCGGTGAGGGTGAACACCCCTTCCAGCGCCACGACGAGGGGGCCGGAAGGCCGCCATTCGCGAGCGAGCGACGTGATCAATCCCACGACGACGCGCGCGCACAACAGCACCAGGAAGCAGAACAGCACGATCGCGAGGACCTGGAAGGCGATGGACACGTCAACAGGATAGGTGGGTGTGGGCGGCCGCCGGTCAGGACTGGTTGAAGAAGCCCGTGTCGGTCGTCTGCGGCTCCTGGACCTCGTTCATGACCTCGATGGCGGCCGGTGACAGCAGGAAGACCCTGGTGGTCACCCGCTCGACGACACCCTGCAACCCGAAGACGAGGCCCGCAGCGAAGTCGACCAGCCGCTTCGCATCCGCGTCACCCATCTCGGTCAGGTTCATGATCACCGGGACGCCGTCGCGGAAGTGCTCGCCGATGATCTTGGCGTCGTTATACGACCGGGGATGCACCGCGGTGATGCGCTGCATCGGTCCCTGGGCCCCGACGATATGGGGAAGCGCGGTCACGGTGGCGCGTCGATCGGCGTTGCGAACGTCCACGATCCGGTCCATTCCGCGAGCCGCTGCCCGATCGGGCAGTCGATCGCTGTGTCGATCATTGGGTCGATCACTGGCGTTGCGATCCATGCCGTGTCGGTCCCCACCGCCGTAGCGCTCGGGTTGCCGGTCCGCGTGCCTGTCGAGGTGGTGACCACCCGATCTGGTGCCCTCGGTCTCGTCGTGGGCGGAGTCGACGTCGTCGTCGTAGGCATCCTCGGCGAGTCCGAGGTACACGAGGGTCTTGCGCAGCGCGCCCATGTGGACCTCCTTCCGGGCTCACGGGGTCCCTTCCCCGGGCCGTTGCCGGCGAGCCATTAGGCCTGCGACGCTAGCGCGCCGCAGGCCGGGAACCGAGGATGGCGGTTCCGACGCGCAGGTGTGTCGCGCCGTGGCGCACCGCTGCCTCCAGATCTCCGCTCATCCCGGCCGAGATCCACGTCGCCGCCGGGTGTCGGCTCCGGAGGTCGGCGGCGACCTCGGCGAGGCGGGCGAAGGCGACCTCGGGGTCCAGCGCCATCGGCGCCACAGCCATCACGCCGCGCAGCTGCAGGCCCGCGGTGGCGGCGACGGCGTCGGCCAGTCGGGGAACCGCTGCGGCCACGATCCCCCCTCGCCCGGGATCCGCGTCGAGGTTGACCTGGACCAGGCACCCGCAGGAGTGGCCGGCCTCGGCCGCGCCGCGCGCCAGCTGGGGCAGCAGTCGCTCGTCGTCCAGGGAGTGGACCGTATCGACCACCCTGGCGACCGCCGCGGCCTTGTTTCGCTGCAACCTGCCGACGAAGTGCCAGCGCACGGCGAGCGCCGCCGCATCGGCGAGCTCGGCGGCCTTCGCCCGCAGCTGCTGCTCCCGGGACTCCCCCAGGTCCGCCTCGCCGAGATCCAGCAGCACCGTGATGTCGGTGACCGGAACGTCCTTGGTCACGACGATGAGCGTGATGTCGCCCTCGTCCCGGCCCGCAGCCGCGACGGCGCGGCTGATCCGCCGCCGGACCGTGTCCAAGCCTGCGGTGATGACCGCCGCCCGGTCGGCCTCGGGCTCGGTGCTCACGGGGGTGCCCGGTGGCCGGTGATGGCGACGATGCCGGCGAAGCGGCCGGTGACCGGGTCGCGACGGTAGGAGAACATCTCCTCGTCCTCGGCCGTGCAGCGCTCGACGTCGGTGATGGCCGACGGCGGCAGCCCCGCGGCCGTCAATTGCCGGCGCAGCGCCCGGCGGATGTCCACTGCTGGCGTCCCCACGCTGGTCGTGGCGGCCGCCCCAGGGGCCAGCGCATCGACCTCGTCCCGCAGGTCGGCGCTCACCTCGTAGCAGCACGCCCCGATGGCTGGCCCCAGCACCGCGACGGGGTCTCGCGCCCCGCTGGCTGCGAGGTGCCGCAGAACCGCCGGGCCCAGGCCCAGCGCCAGTCCGCGTCGCCCGATGTGCGCCGCCGCACCCAGCTCGCCGCCGCGGTCCGCCAACAGCAGCGGCAGGCAGTCCGCGGCGGTCACCGCGACACCGGCGCCAGGCGTCGCCAGCACGGCGGCGTCCGCCTCGGCGGCGGCAGCCTCACCCGAAACGAGCACGGCGACCTCGTCGGCGGCGAGCACCCGGTCGCCGTGGACCTGACGCATGAAGACCAGCGAGGCGGGTGCCATGCCGATTGACCCCGCCACCAGCGCCCGGTTGGACAGGACCCGCTGGTCGTCGTCACCCACGTCGAGGCTGAGATTGAGCCCCGCGTAGGGCTGCTCGCTGTGACCACCCCGACGACCGGTGATCACCAACCGGAGCGTTCCGACCCGGACGTCGAAGAGCGGGCTCACCGGGGTTTGACGAAGTCCGGCACATCGAGGTCGTCGTCGTCGAGGAAACCGGGCCGGCGAGGCCGGGCGCTCTCGGTGAGGACCGGCGCAGTAGCCGGCGGTGCCGTGACCGCGCCGCTCGTGGATGCGCCGGCGGAAGTGGGCGAGCCGGCCGCGTCGTGGTCACGGTGGAGCGCTTCGTCGCTGACGTCGACCGTGGGGGTTGCCGGTGCCGCGGCGGAGGCGGCGGTTCCCGGGCCATGTGGCCCCACGATCGCCGGTGGCGCAGCGGAGGTGTGGTCGCCGCCGAAGGACGGCAGGGTGCCCGGTGGCCGGGTCACCCCCGCTCCCGGCCGAGCGTCATTGCGTTGCGGCGCATCAGCCGGCGCGTCGAAGCCCGCCGCGATGACCGTGACCCTCACCTCGTCCCCGAGGGCGTCGTCGATGACGGCACCGAAGATGATGTTGGCGTCGGGGTGCGCTGCCTCCTGCACGAGCCGGGCAGCCTCGTTGATCTCGAAAAGCCCCAGATCCGAACCGCCCTGGATGGACAGCAGGACGCCATGGGCGCCGTCGACGCTGGCCTCCAGCAACGGCGACGAGATCGCCATTTCCGCCGCGCAGACGGCCCGGTCCTCGCCCCGGGCAGACCCGATGCCCATCAGCGCCGAGCCGGCGCCCTGCATGACGCTCTTGACGTCCGCGAAGTCGAGGTTGATCAGACCCGGCGTGGTGATCAGGTCGGTGATGCCCTGAACGCCGGAGAGCAGCACCTGGTCGGCGGTCCGGAACGCGTCCAGGACGCTGATCCCCCGGTCGCTGATCGACAGCAACCGGTCGTTCGGGATGACGATGAGGGTGTCGACCTCGTCCCGCAGCCCCGAGATACCGGCGTCCGCCGACGCGGCCCGCCGACGGCCCTCGAACGTGAAGGGCCGGGTGACCACGCCGATCGTCAACGCCCCGAGTGAGCGCGCGATCCGAGCCACGACGGGCGCGCCCCCCGTGCCGGTGCCGCCGCCCTCGCCTGCGGTGACGAACACCATGTCCGCGCCACGCAGGACCTCCTCGATCTCCTCGCCGTGGTCCTCGGCCGCCTTGCGCCCGACGTCGGGATCCGCACCGGCCCCGAGGCCGCGGGTCAGCTCCCGCCCGACGTCCAGCTTGATGTCGGCATCGCTCATCAGCAGTGCCTGAGCATCGGTATTGATGGCGATGAATTCGACGCCGCGCAGGCCGACTTCGATCATCCGGTTGACGGCATTGACACCACCGCCGCCGATACCGACAACTTTGATAACCGCCAGGTAATTCTGCGGTGCCGCCACGTGGCCGCCTCTCCTCGCATTCGCCCGGCGCATCGCTTCCGCGACACACCGAGGCTCGATCAACCGCAACATTCAACTTGAGGGTTACCGTTGAGTTCTCACGTACTCCTTGACGTTAGGTGTCGCCCTACCGTGCGGGCAACGATCTCATGGTGCGTGTCGGGCACTGATTCGCCCATTCACGGCCTCGTCGCCGGAGCGCCGGGGACGCTGACGTCGTAACTGCTCGCCTCGACCCCCGACAGCAGCGCGGTCAGCACCGCTGCCTTCTCGGGGCCATCGGTGGCGCCGCCCCATCGCACCTCCTTGCCCGCGACGGTGAGCCGGACGTCGGCCTGGGATGCCGCGCTCACCGCTGAGACCTGGTCGCGCAGCCCCTGCGGCAACGATGCCAGCACCGCCAGAGCGGCCACCAGGGCGTTGCGCCCGGCCATCAGATCGGTGGCGACGACGGGCATCCCCGGCGGCGGCGCTTCGGCGTCGACCACGACGACGCCCTCGGCGTCGACCAGGGAGTACCCGACGCCGGCAGGAACGGCGGCCACCGGCTGCCGTTCCCGGACGGCCACCTCGACGGTGCCGGGCCACGAGCGCCGGACCTCGGCGTCCAGCACGAGCGGCAGGTCACGGAGCCGGTCCGCGGCACCCGCGGTGTCCACCAGCGGCAGCGGCACGCCCACGAGCGGATCCGTGATCGCCGCCACGGAGTGATCGTCGCTGTACTGCACCCCGGTCACCGTCACCGACCGGGTGTCGACCGCCCCTGACCGCCACAGCACGACGCCCGTCGCCACGCTCGCCAGCAGCACGCACACCAGCGCCGCAGCGACCCGGCGGCGCCGCCTCGCACGCAACGCCACGACGGTCAAGCCGCGCCCCTGCTGAGCGCGACCGTCACGACGGTGCCGCGGCGCCCAGCGCATCCAGCACGGCGGGCACGAGTTCGGTGACGTCACCCGCGCCGAGGGTCAGCACGACGTCGCCCGGACGGGCCGCGGCAGCCACGGCCGCGACCGCTGCGGCCCGGTCGGGAACGAAACGGCCTGCGGCCACTCCTCGGATCACCAGGCCCCCGTCGACACCGGGCTCGGGGTCTTCCCGCGCAGCGTAGACGTCCAGTGCCACCACGGAGTCCGCGGTGGCCAGTGCGTCGGCGAAGTCGGCCGCGAACAACCGGGTGCGGCTGTACAGGTGAGGCTGGAAGAGCACGTGCACGCTGCCGCCGGTGCTGACATCACGGGCGGCGCTGATCGTGGCGCGCACCTCGGTGGGGTGATGGGCGTAGTCGTCGACGACGAGCACGCCGGCGGCGGTGCCACGGCGCTCGAACCGGCGCCGGGCGCCCGTGAAGTCCGCCAGGCCGGCCGCCACCCGCCGCGGGTCCAGGCCCAGACCGGCGACGCACGCCGTCCAGGCGAGCGCGGCGTTGGTCGCGTTGTGGCGACCCGGTACGGCAAGGGTGATCGACACGTCGGCCCCGCCGCCGACCTGCGGGCCGGCCGTGACCTGCATCGCCACCGCGCCGCCACGGGCCGTCAAGTCCGTGATCACGACATCGTTGCCCGGGTCGCGACCCACGTGCAGCACCCGGACGTCCGCGCGCGCGGCGGCGACGGAGGCGGCCCAGCGACGAGCGCCGGCGTCATCGGCGCCGGCGATCGCCAGCCCCTGCGGTGCGATGCCCTGGGCCAGCGATGCGAAGGCCGCCTCGATGGCCGCCACGGACCCGTAATGGTCCAGGTGATCGGCTTCGACGTTGCCCACCACGCACACACCCGGGTGGTAGGCCCGGAACGACCCGTCGCTCTCGTCGGCCTCGGCGACGAAGACCCCGGCCGTGCCGAGCCGGGCATTGACGCCGTCGGCCGCCAGGTCGGCTCCGATGGCGTAGGACACGTCGAGCCCGCATGCCCGAGCCGCGACAGTGATCATCGAGGTCGTGGTGGTCTTGCCGTGCGTTCCGGTGACGGTCACGGCGGTGTCAGCAGCCATCAGCGCGGCCAACGCGACCGAGCGGTGGACCAGCGGGATCCCGGCGGCCCGGGCCGCGAGCACCTCGGGGTTGTTCTCACGCACGGCGCTGGACACCACGACGACGCCGGCGCCATCGACCGCGGCGGCGCGGTGGCCGATCGAGATCCGGGCGCCTCGGGCCGCCAGCGCCGCAGTGGTCTGCGAGACCTGGGCGTCGGACCCGCTGACCGGGCCCGAGCGGTCGAGCAGCAACCTCGCGATCCCCGACATGCCCGCGCCGCCGACCCCGACGAGGTGGACGCGGGATGCCGCTGCCATTCTCCGGTCCAGGTCCTTCGGGACCGGTTCGGTCAGGCTCCAGTGGCTGCCGCTCACGTCGTGTCCCCGCCTTCGGCGGCAGCGTCCTCGATCATGTCGCACAGCCGCTGCGCCCCGTCGGTGATGCCGAAGCCGCGTGCGGCGCTCGCCATGCCTGCCAGCCGGTCGGGGTCGGCCAGCAGCGGCAACAGCACCGAGGACACCCAGCTCGGGGTGCATGCCGCATCCTCCACGAGCAGGCCGCCGCCGGCCGCGACCACCGGGGCGGCGTTCAGCCGCTGCTCGCCGTTTCCCACCGGCAGCGGCACGTAGGCGGCCGGCAGCCCGATGGCCGTGAGTTCACTGACCGTGCCCGCGCCGGACCGGCAGGTCACCATGTCGGCGGCCGCATACGCCAGATCCATCCGGTCCAGGTACTCCCGCACCACGTAGGCCGCCTCGCCGGTCACCAGGTCGCTCACTGGTGGATCCAGGGCCTTCCCACGGCCGGTGACGTGAATCACCTGGACGCCGGCAGCGCGGATCTCGGCCACTGACCGGCCGAAGGTCTCGTTGAGTCGTTGCGCACCCAGCGACCCGCCGGTGACCAGCAACGTGGGACGGTCTGCGCTGAGGCCGAAGTGCTCCAGGGCCACCGGCCGCAGCGCCTGGCGATCCAGCTCGGTGATCTCCTGGCGCAGCGGCATGCCGAGATGGCGCGCGTGTGGCAGCGGCGTGCCGGGGAACGCGGTGGCGACATGCCTGGTCAGCCGAGCACCCAATCGGTTGGCGATGCCCGGGCGGCTGTTGGCCTCGTGCACTACCAACTGGGCACCGGCACGCCGCCCGGCGAGATAGGCCGGGGCCGCGACGTAACCGCCGAAACCCACAACCACCACGGTATCGACGCCCGGGTCACGCGCCAGGTCCTCCATCACCGAGCGGGCGGCCTCGACGGCCGAACGCAGCCGGGCGGGCAGCCGGAACAGGTCACCACTGAGCCGGCGGGGCAACGGGACCCGGGGCACCAGCCGCAGATCGATGCCCTGCTCCGGCACCAGGCGCGCCTCCAGTCCCGCCGCTGTGCCCAGCGCGACCAGGGGCAGGCCGGGATGCCGGCGGCGGAGCATGGCAGCGGTCGCCAGCAGAGGGGCGACGTGACCAGTGGTACCGCCCCCGGCCAGCACGACCGCGAACCGGCCGCGGGGTCCGCTCATCGTGACCTGCCGGCGGGGGCACGGCCGACGGCACGACCGGCGCCGCCGCCAGTGGTGCCGCCCGGACCGGCACGAGGCCGGATCCGCGCGAAGGAGGCCAGCATTCCGATGGCGATGAGGCTGGTCACCAGCGACGAACCGCCGCTGCTCACCAGGGGCAGCGGGACGCCGGCGACCGGCAGGAGGCCCAGTACGACACCGATGTTGAGCAGCGCCTGGCCGCCCACCCACGCGATGATCCCGGTCGCCGCGACCGTGACAAACCGGTCCCGTGAGGTGATCGCGATTCGGGCCGCGCTGACCACCAGCACGGCGAACAGCGCAAGGATGGTCAGCGTGCCCGGCAGCCCCAGTTCCTCGCCGATGATCGCGTAGATGAAGTCGTTGTGCGCCTCGGGCAGCCACGCCCACTTCTCGCGGCTGGCCCCGAGGCCGAGCCCCCACCAGCCGCCGGAGGCCAGTGCCCATTGACCGTGGGTCGGTTGCCAGCATGCGCCGTAGTAGGCCTCGCACCGCCCGGACAGCCAGGACTCGACCCGCTGCACCCGGTGGTCGGCCGTGAGGACCATGACGGTCAGCACGATCCCGGTCAGCAGGCCCGCCACGCCGAGATAGCGCACCCTCACCCCGGCCGCGAACAGCATCCCCGCCAGCATGGCGACCAGCACGACCCCCGACCCGACATCGCGCCCGGCCAGTACCAGCCCCAATGCCAGCGCCGTGACCGGTGCGAGCGGGATCACCAGGTGCGGCAGCCGGTCGAGCAGGTGGGCCTTGCGGTCCAGGATGTGTGCCACCCAGAGGACCAGGGCGAGCTTGAGCGCCTCCGCCGGCTGCGCCGTGACGGGGCCGATCTCGACCCAGTTGCGGTTGCCGTTGGCTTCGACCCCCAGCGGAGTGAAGACCAGCACCTGCAGCACCAGTGCCACCACCAGAACCGGCCAGGCCAGCCGCCGCCACCACCGCAGCGGCAACCGCGAGGCCAGCAGGGCGAGCGGCACCCCCGCCGCGGCGAAGCCGGCCTGTTTCAGGGCGGTGGCGAATGGCGACCCGGTCGCCGCGTAGGACTCCACACTGCTCGCGGAGAGCACCATGATCAAGCCGAAGATGACGAGGAAGGAGGCGCTGGCGGCGAGCAGGAACGACGGCGACGGATCAACGTCACCCAGACCCGACCAGCGGCGCAATGTGCCGAGCGCACCGGGGGCGGGCCGCGTGGCAGGTGCCTGCCGCGCGGCGACGGCGGTTCTGGTCATGCTCAGGCCCTCGGGCCCGCGCGCCGGGTGACGGCGTCGCGGAAGGCCTCACCGCGCTGGGCGTATCCGCTGAACTGGTCCAGCGATGCCGCGCCCGGAGCGAGCAGGATCGTGTCCCCGGGGCGCGCAAGCCGCACGGCCGCCGCCACCACCCGGTCCATGTACTCCGCCACCTCGCCAGTGTCAGCCGGGTCCACCCGTACCTGGTGGACGTGCGGCGCGTGTCGGGCCAGAGCGGCGCCGACCACATCGGCGTCCATGCCGATCAGTACGGCGGCCCGCAATCGGGCGCCATGGCGCCGCGCCACCTCCTCGAACCTCGCCCCCTTCGCCTGGCCGCCGGCGATCCAGACGATGCTGCGGTCGTCGGATCCTGGGGGCATGGCACGCGAAGCCACGGCACCGCGCATCGCCGCGTCCGCGGCATGCGGGTTGGTGGCTTTGGAGTCGTCGACGAAGCGCAGCCCGCCCCACTGCGCGACGGTCTCGCCCCGGTGGCCGGGCGCCCGCTGTTCTCGCAACGCCGCGGCGAGGCGCTCGACGGGGGTGCCGGCGCTGCACGCCAGCGCCATCGCCACGAGGACGTTGGAAACCGTGTGCGGTGCCACCGCTGCGTCGGGGTCACCGGCGGGCGCGGCGAAGGCCCGGACGTCGTCCAGCGTCGCCAGTTCCCGCGCGCCACGGCTGATGTCGGGCCCGAACGCCCGATCGACGAGGACCTCGTCGACGACCCCCAGCATCCCGGGAGCCGGTGCGCCCAGCGTGACGCCCACCGCGCGGCACCCCGGCGCCACGTCGGCCGCGCGGACCATCACCTCGGTCTGCGGGTCGTCGACGGTGTAGACACACGTGTCCGTGGTCCGCTCATAGACCCGCGCCTTGTCGGATCGATAGGCCTGGTAGCTGCCGTGCCAGTCCAGGTGGTCCGCCGCAACATTGAGGCAGGCCGCAGCCAGTGGCCGGGTGGAATGGGTGTAGTGCAACTGGAAGCTCGACAGTTCGACCGCGAGCACCTCCACCGCCGCGTCGATTGCGTCCACCAGCGGCAGGCCGATGTTCCCGGCGGCGATGGCTGGAATCCCGCAGGCGTCCAGCAGGCCCGCCAGCAGACCCACCGTGGTCGTCTTGCCGTTGGTGCCGGTGACGCACAGCCACGGCGCACCGGCGGGGTCGCGCAGCCGCCACGCCAGCTCGGCCTCCGACCACACCGGCATGCCGAAGCGCTGTGCCTCGGCCAGCACCGGGTGCGACGGCCGCCACCCCGGCGAGGTCACGACCAGGTCGACCTCCGCAAGCACGGCCGGATCCGCTGCCGCAGCACCCAGCACGAGCCTCGCCCCGGCCGCGCGCAGGGCCACCGCGCGCGTCGAGAGCTCGGTTGCGGCATCGCATCCGGTCACGTCGGCGCCGGTGGCCAGCAGGGCCTGCGCCGCGGCGGCCCCGGACGCGCCCAGACCCGCCACGAGCACCCGCAGCCCGGTGGCGTCGCGGCCCCGACCGAGCAGCAGCTGCGGACCACTGACTGGATCGGCGGCCGTCACGGCACCCGCCGAATCCGGGACCTCACCTGAGATCCCCGGCGACCCACTCCGTGTAGAAGATGCCCAGGGCCACCGCCACGAACAGTCCGGCGATGATCCAGAAGCGGATGACGATCGTCACCTCACCCCACCCCATGAGCTCGAAATGGTGCTGCAGCGGCGCCATCCGGAACACCCGTCTCCCGGTGAGCTTGAACGATCCGACTTGAATGATCACCGACAGCGTGATGATCACGAAGAGGCCGCCCAGGATGAGCAACAGCAGTTGGGTGCGGGTCGTGATCGCCAGGCCTGCGATGGCGCCGCCGAGGGCCAACGAGCCGGTGTCCCCCATGAAGATCTTCGCCGGCGATGCGTTCCACCAGAGGAATCCGAAGCAGGCACCGAGCAGGGCTGCTGCCACGACCGCGAGATCGCGCGGGTCGCGGACGTCGTAGCACTGGGCGCCCGGATCGACCGAGCACGACTGGCCCGACTGCCAGATCCCGATCAGGGTGTAGGCCGAGAAGACGAACAGGCACGCCCCGGTGGCCAGCCCGTCCAGACCGTCGGTGAGATTGACCCCGTTGCCCGCGGCGGCGATCAGCAGGTACGCCCAGACGATGAACAGGATCGTGCCGATCACGGCACCTGGCGCCGCCAGATCGAACGGGGTGTCGCGGATGAACGAGATCTGGGTGGACGCGGGCGTCCGAAAGGACTCGTTGGGCCGAGTCAGGGCGAGCACGGCGAAGGTCACCGCCACCAGTGACTGGCCGAGCAGCTTCTGCCACGCTCGCAATCCGAGGCTGCGCTGGTTTCGGATCTTCGTCCAGTCGTCGAGGAAGCCGACCAGGCCCAGGCCGGCCATGAGGAAGAGCACGAGCAGCCCGGACCAGGTGGGCGGCCGCAACGTGACGAGGTGGGCGACCGAGTACCCGAGCAGCACCGCTCCGATGATGATCGCGCCACCCATGGTCGGGGTGCCCCGCTTGGAATGGTGGCTGGTCGGGCCGTCGTCGCGGATGAACTGCCCGTACCCGTGGCGCACCAGCACCCGGATGAATGCGGGAGTCAGGAACAGCGCCGCCACCAGAGCCACCCCGGCCGCGATGAGGATCGTGATCACGGGGCGCCACCGCTGCCGAGAGGCACGCCACGACCGGGCGCTGCCGGCGCAGGATGGGTGGCAACGAGGTCGGCGGCAAGGACGTCGGTAGCAAGGACGTCGGTGGAAATGAGGTCGGTGGCGAGCTGCCAGAGCCGCACCGAATTGCTCGCCTTGACCAGCACAACGTCACCGGCCGCCAGTTCCTTCTCCAGCACGGCCCTGGCGGCATCGGCGTCGCTCACCCACTGCGACTCCCCGCCCCAGCTGCCCTCCTGCTGGGCACCGAGATGGAGCGCGCGAGCACCCTGCCCGACCACGACCAGCCGGTTGATGTTCAGTCTGACGGCCAGGCGACCGATCGCGTCGTGCTCGGTCCCCGCGGCTTCTCCCAGTTCGAGCATCTCCCCCAGCACGGCCCAGGTGCGCCCGCCCTTACCGCGGGACCTGCCCAGCACCGCCAGTGAGCGCAGCGCGGCCGCCATCGACTCGGGGTTGGCGTTGTAGGCGTCGTCGAGAATCGTCACGCCGTCCGGGCGCGCCGTGACCGCCATTCGGTGCGGGCTCACCTCTCCAGGCGTTGACAGCGCCGCTGCCACCTCCTCGACGCCGTACCCCTCCGTCAAGGCGACGGCGGCCACGGCGAGGGCATTGGTGACGTGATGCGGCCCGGGCAGCGGCAGCGCCACCGGGGCGCGGACGCCGTCGAAGCCGAGGGTGAACCGAGCGCATGCCGCTGCATCGATGTCGACGTCGAAGGCCCGGACGTCGGCCGCCGCAACGGTGCCGAAGCCGACCACGCGGGCGCTCGTGCGGGCGGCCATCGCCGCCACGATCGGGTCGTCGGCGTTGAGGATGCACACCCCGGTGGGACCCACCCCCTCCGCCATCTCCGCCTTGGCGCGGGCCAGTGCCTCCCGGCTGCCGAACTCGGCGAGGTGGGCGCTGCCGACCATCAGGACGACCCCGATGTCGGGCGGTGCGATCGCGCAGAGCCCACGGATGTGCCCGGCGCCGCGGGCGCCCATCTCCAGGATCAGGTGGCGGGGGCGTTGCGTGGCGATGGCTGCCCGAATGACCGTGACCGGCAGCCCCACCTCGTTGTTGTAGGAACCGGGCGGCGCGGCCACGGCATCCGGCGACCCCGACACCGTCCGCAGCACGTGCGCCAGCAGGTCCTTGGTGGTGGTCTTGCCGTTGCTGCCGGTGATCGCCACAGTCCGGGTGCCTGCCTGCGCGAGGTCGCGGTGCAGGGCGGTCGCGATCTCGGTCAGGGCGCTGACCGTATCGGCAACGAGCACCAGCGGGCCGACCGCCGCTGAACCGGTGGCCGTCGGCGCCCGCTGCACCAACGCGGCGGCGGCCCCGGCACGCAGCGCCTGGGCCACGTAGTCGTGGCCGTCCACCCGGGTCCCCGGCAGGGCGAGGAACAACTCACCCCGCGAGACCCGCCGCGAGTCGAACCCCACCCCCGACAAGGGCACGCTGGCCGCCGCCGCGGGCTCCACCGTGCCGGACGCAGCGAGCGCGATGTCGCCGAGGGTCACGCTCATCCGCTCACCCCTAATCCGCCGGCCCCCACCGGTTGACGCACCAACCCCGCTTCCACCGCCCAGGCATGCAGGGCCTCGGCGGACACCACGCGGTCGTCGAACGGCATCATCGGGCCGTCGCCGTATTGCTGGCCGAGTTCGTGACCCTTGCCCGAGACGACGACCGTGTCGTCGGGCCCACTGCACGTGGCGAGCGCGCGGGCGATCGCCGCCGCGCGGTCGGCGACCTCGACGACGTCGCCGGCACGGCGGCCCGCCGCTGTGGCGCCCTCCAGGACAGCGGCCCTGATGGCAGCGGGATCCTCGCTGCGAGGGTTGTCGTCGGTGACCACCACCACGTCGGCTGCCGCGGCCGCCGCCGCGCCCATGGCCGCCCGTTTGCCCGCGTCCCGTTCGCCCCCGGCGCCGACGACCGCTACCAGCCGGCCTCTGGTCGCCGGGCGGAGCGCACTGAGCACTGTGGTCAGGGCGTCGGGGGTGTGCGCGTAGTCGACGACGACGAGCGGTGTGCCGCCCTCGGCCGCGGGGTCGACGATGCGCTGCATCCGGCCAGGGACGCCCGGGAAGGCGGCCAGGTACGAGGCGAGCGCCGCGATGTCGGGGACGGCCACGGACTCGGCCGTCGATCCAGTGCCCTGGCGGCGCAGCAGCAGCCGGTGGGCGGCGGTCAGGGCGATCACGGCATTGACGGTGTTGTAGCGGCCCGGCATCGGCAGGTCGACCCCTACGAGCGCATGCCGACCCTGCGGTCCGAACGGGCCGTGAACCTCGAATCGCTGGCTGCCGTCCGTTGCCGCCGTGACGGGGCCGATCCAGGTGTCGACCCCCGGCGCCCGGCGACTGGCGACCGTCATCACCGTGAGCCCGGCCGACCGCGCCCGCTCGGCCACCCTCACCCCCGCCTCGTCGTCGACGCACACCACGGCATCGTGCGCGAAGCCGCCGGTGAACAGCCGGAGCTTGGCGTCGAAGTACTCGCTCATGCTGCCGTGGAAGTCCAGGTGGTCCCGGGAGAAGTTGGTGAAGGCGACGACGGAGAAGCGGGTGCCATCCACGCGGTGCAGCGCGAGGGCGTGGCTGGACACCTCCAGTGCGACGGTGTCGACGCCGTCCCGGCGCATCTCCGCCAGCGTCCGCTGCAGATCGGGCGCCTCGGGGGTCGTGAGAAGACTCGGCACGTCCTGGTCGAGTGTGCGCATCGCGACCGTGCCGATCAACCCGGCCGGGATGCCGGCGCATCGCAGCAGGTGATGAACCATGTAGGTCGTCGTCGTCTTGCCGTTGGTACCGGTGACGCCCAGTACGGCGAGGTGCTCGGCCGGGTGGCCGTGCAGCGCCGCGCTCAGCGGCCCTATGACGACCCGTGGAGAGTCGACGACCAGTACGGGGACCGCTGCCCGGACCGTGTCGGCGAGATGCGCCACACCTGCCGGGTCGGTCAGCACCGCCACGGCCCCCGCGGCGACGGCCTGCGCTGCGAACTGTGCCCCGTGGGCCCGCCGGCCCGGCACCGCAACGTAGAGGTCCCCGCGCTGCACCCGGCGGGAATCCTGGGTGGCGCCGGTGACGACATCGCTCGAGGGCTCCGGCGAACCAGTCGCGCGGCCCAGGCGGAAGGCGGCTGCCAGTTCCGTCACGGTCGAGGACTGACCCGGCAATCGCACGCGCTGGAGGCTACTCGTTGTCATTGCCCGTCGTTGTCATTGCCCGTCGTTGAAACTGCCCGCCGGCAGCGCGGCGGCGGGTGCGGCGCTCACCAGGACACCGGGTAGAGCTCGGGTGGCGACACACTGGGCGCGACCCGCAGGTCGGCCAGCGCAGCGGTCATCACCGACTTGAAGACCGGGGCAGCCGTGGTGCCGCCGTAGATGCCCCGCGTCGGGTCCTGGACCGCGACGGCGACGATGATCTGCGGGTCCTCGGCGGGTGCGAAGCCGACGAAGGAGGCGGTGTACCCGCAGTAGCCGCCGCAGGACTCGTCATAGCGCTGCGCCGTGCCGGTCTTGCCGGCCACCCGGTAGCCGGGCACCACGGCCGCCGAGCCCGTGCCCTCGTCGCTGACCGCGGATTCCAGCATCCGCTGCAGCTTCACCGCGGTGTCGGCCGCGAGCACGGGCTCGGCCTGCCGGGTCGGCGTCGGCGTGAAGCTGCCGTCCGGGGTCGTGGTGCCGACGACCATGCGCGGCGGCACCCGGACCCCGTCGTTGGCGATGGTCTGGAACACCGACGCCATCTGCAGTGCGGTCACGCTGACGCCCTGGCCGAACCGCACGGTGTACTGCTGCGACGCCGACCAGTCCGCAGCCGGCGGCAGCAGGCCCGCGGACTCCCCCGGCAGCCCGATGCCGCTGACGCGTCCGTACCCGAAGGCGGCGAACCACTCGTGCAGCCGCTGCGGCGTCATCTGCTCGGTGGACATGATCGTGCCCGTGTTGCTGGATTCGGCCAGCACGCCGGTCAACGTCAGCTGCTGCGGCGGGTGGGAGTGGGAGTCGTTGAACGTCCGGCCGCCGCGGTCGATGCGATCCGGAACGGTGAACGGCGTGGTGGGTACCGCGAGACCGTCCTGGAGTGCGCCGGCGATGGTGATGACCTTGCTCGTGGAGCCGGGCTCGAAGACGTCGTTGATGGCGCGGTTGCCGAGGTTCGCCTCGACGGCACGGTCCACGTCGTTGGGGTCGTAGCCGGGCACGTCGGCCATCGCGAGGACGTCACCGGTGACGGTCATCGCGATGACTGACGCGCTCTGCGCCCCCGACGCCGCCACCGCTCGCGAGGCCGCCTGCTCGGCCTGCCATTGCAGGTCGCGGTCCAGAGTGAGGGTGACGTCGTCACCGTCGACGGGGTCCTGGCCGGTGGCGGCACCACCCGGGATCTCGCGATATCCCCGGCTCTCGCCGCTGCGCTCGTACTGCGCCCAGCCGTCGACTCCGCTGAGGTGGCTGTCGTGGCCGAGTTCGACCCCGGCCAGTCCTGCGCCGTCGGAGCCCACGAAGCCGACAACGTTGGCAGCCACCCGTCCGGCCGGGTAGTCGCGGACCGTGGTGCGCTCGGAGAAGATCCCCTGCAGCCGCAGCGCCGCCACCTGCCGCCAGACCTCTGGCGTGATGTCGCGGGCCACCACGGTGTAGCGGGCGTCACCGGTCAGCGTGGCCGCGATGACCGCGACGTCGGCGCCGATCACGGGGGCCAGCCGGGCGGCCAGCGCCCGGGGGCCGGCCTTGCGCTTGTCGTCACGGTCGACGTAGCCAGCCACCAGTGTCTGGTCGGCAGTGATGGTCACCCGGGGGTCCGTGGTCGCCAGCAGTGCGCCGTCGCGGTCGATGATGTCGCCGCGCAACGCCGGCAGGGCGTGGTCGATGAGCCGTTGCTCCAGCGCAGTGGCCGCCAGCGCATCGGCGTCGATGGCCTGCAGCTCGACCAGTCGGCCGGCATAGATCCCGAAGACGACGAGGATGGCCCCCGAGGTGATCGCGACCCGGTGGCGATGGACGGCGCGTCGCGGGGTGCCCCGGCGCGGGGCGCGGCGCCGGGTCGACCCCCGGCCCCCGCGAGCGCCCGTGGTGGGCGCCGCCATCAGTCGGAGCCCCCCGCCACCTCCGGTGGCGCGACGAGCAGCACCGGCGTCTGCACCGCGACCATGCCGAGCGCGCGTGCCCGCGCGTCGAGGCGCTGCGGTGTGCCGGCGTCGGCGACCGCCAGCCGCAGCGCGTCCTCGGTCTCGATGAGCACTCGCTGCCGGGACTCCAGGGAGTCGACGGTGAACGAGTTGGCCGAGATGGCGACGTTGAGACCCAGCAGGGTCAACAGCGACCCGGCGAGCAGGCCGACGCACGTGAGGACGAACCCGGCACCGGGCGTGACGCTGGGAGCCGGGCTCGGGACCGAACGCAACGGCGGGCCTCCTGGGCGCGCCGAGGGCGTCGGACCCGGTGCCGGTGTGGTTCGTCGTGGGGCCGGTGGCCGGGCCGGACTCTGCAGTGCGCTCATGGCGACTCCCCCTGGGTTCGATGTGACGTGCCGGTCGCGAGCCGCTCCAACGAACGCAGTCGCGCCGATCCCGCTCGCGGATTGGCCTCGACCTCCTCGGGTGTGGCGCCCTCGCCGCCTCGGGTCAGCAGCCGGTACGGCGCGGGCGACGGCTCCACCGGCAGGCCGGGAAGCGAAGCCACCTGGGTCAGGCCTGCGAACGCCCGCTTGACCAGGCGGTCCTCACCCGAGTGGTAGCTCAACACGGCCATCCGGCCGCCGGGGCGCAAGGCGCCCAACCATCGCGGCAGGGCCCGTTCCAGAGTGCCCAGCTCGTCGTTGACCTCCATCCGCAACGCCTGGAACACCCGCTTGGCCGGGTGGCCTCCAGTTCGCCGCGCCGCCGCGGGCACCGCCGCATACACCAGCTCCACCAGGCGCGCGCTGGACCGCAGCGGGGCCACTGCACGCTCGGTGACGATGGCCATCGCGATCCGCCGCGCGAATCGCTCCTGGGAGTAGCGGCGGAACACCCCGGCCAGCTGCTCCGCGTCGTAGCTGTCGAGGATGTCCGCCGCGGTCGCGCCATCGCGGCCCATCCGCATGTCCAACGGGGTGTCTCGGGAGTAGGCGAATCCGCGTTCGTCGGTGTCCAGCTGCATCGAGGACACACCGAGGTCCATCAGCACGGCTGCGACGCCGCCGTCTGCCAGGCGGTGGCCCGCCTCGTCGAGCACGCGGTCCACCTCGTCGAACGTGGCCGGCACCAGCGTCGCGCGATCGAGCAGGGCAGCCTCGCGCAGCCGGGCGGTGGCCAGCTGCAACGCCTGCGGATCCCGGTCCACACCGACCAGGCGGGCGTTCGGCGCGGCCTGCAGCAGCGCGACCGCATGCCCGGCCATGCCGAGAGTCGCATCGACGAGCACCGCACCTGGACGCTGGAGTGCAGGCTGCAGCAACGCGACGATCCGAGCGGCCAGGACAGGGACGTGCATCGGCTCGGTCATGGCGCGACACCTCCGATACAGCAATGCTGAAGGCCGCGACCTCGATGGCAGCGACCTCGATGGCAGCGACCGGGTGCGAGCGCGGGTCCCCCACCGCCGGCCGGCCTGGCACCGGGGAAGGTGCGCCAGGAGCGGCCCGGCGGGGGGAGGCCTGCGCCCACACCCGGATATGGCGACGTCACCGGAGGTGGTGTCACCGGAGGTGACCATGTGAACGGGTGTGCCGGTGTCGACGGTCCCTACCACCTCAGAACACCCCCGGAACGATGTCGCCGTCGCGGTCTGCGAACGGCTGCTCGGCGGCCGCCTGCTGCTCGGCCCACATCCCGGCGTCCCAGATCTCCAACCGCTCGCCGACACCCAGCACGGACACCTCGCGGGTGAGGTTGGCGTAGTTGCGCAACAGCGGGGACACGGTGACCCGGCCCTGCTTGTCGGGGATCTCGTCCTGCGCGCCCGACAGCAGCATGCGGGCGTAGTCGCGAGCCGCCCGGTTGGACAGCGGCGCTGCGTTGAGGTTGGTCACCACCTGCTCGAACGCCGGCTGGGGGAAGACATAGACGCACCGCTCCTGGCCGCGGGTCATGACGAGTCCCTGACCCAGGTCCGGGCGGTACTTGGCGGGAAGGATGAGCCGGTGCTTCTCGTCCAGGCGCATCGGGAACGTGCCAAGGAACATGCCAACTCCCTCCACACCGGGGCTTCGCGCCCGCCGAGGACCTGCTCCTCCAGCGAGCCCCACGGTACTCCACTTTCCTCCACTTCGTGGTTCAGCTGCTCCACAAGAACAGATAGGTACAGCTCAGCGTCCCGGGAACATGGTGGCGGCCGATCCGACCCAGGGCTCTTTTGTCTGAGTTGGGCTGGATAATCCGATGTCCGCCGCCGGCTGCGGCACTTGCGAGGTCTCCGGTGGAGGAAAGTGGAGTGACCCAGGCCAAATGGGAAGCCGTTGCCCGCAGCGTCGAGGCGGTCCGGAGCCAGGCCGGGAACGCACGGGGTGTGTGAAGATGCGATCGTTATGGATGGTGACCAGCCACCGTCCACCGAGGGGAGACATCCATGACCATGGTCGAGGAGATGCTGCCGTCCTTGGCGGACGCCGAGCGGACGGCCGCCCTGGTGCGCCAGGCCATCACCTCGGTCATCGTCGGCAAGGACGACATCATCGAGACCGCCCTGGTGGTGCTGCTGGCCGAAGGGCACCTGCTCGTCGAGGACGTCCCCGGGGTGGGCAAGACCCTGCTCGCCAAGTCACTGGCGAAGTCGATCGATTGCTCGGTGCGCCGGATCCAGTTCACCCCCGACCTGCTTCCCAGCGACATCACCGGGGTCAGCGTGTGGAACCAGGAACGGGCCGACTTCGAGTTCCGGCCCGGGGCGGTCTTCGCCAACGTCGTGATCGGCGACGAGATCAACCGGGCCTCGCCCAAGACCCAGTCGGCCCTGCTGGAGTCCATGGAGGAACGCCAGGTCACCGTCGACGGCACCACCTACCCCTTGGCGCCGCCCTTCCTCGTCGTCGCGACGCAGAACCCGATCGAGATGGACGGCACCTACCCTTTGCCGGAGGCCCAGCGCGACCGGTTCATGGCGCGCATCGCGATGGGCTACCCCAACCACGCCGCCGAGCTGCAGATGCTCGAAACCCACTCGCAGGCGGATCCGCTGGACTCGATGCGCGCCGTCACCACCATCGACGGCGTGCGCCGCGCCATCGCCGCGGTGCGCGGGGTGTATGTGGCGGAGCCGCTGCGCCGCTACGTGCTCGACCTCATCGAGCGGACCCGGTCGCATCCCGACCTCCGGCTCGGCGCCTCACCACGTGCCGGACTGCAACTGGTGCGCGCTTCACGGGCGCTCGCGGCACTGCGCGGGCGCGACCATGTACTGCCCGACGACGTACTCGCCCTGTCAGCGCCGGTGCTCTCGCATCGAGTGATGCTGTCGCCCGAGGCACGGCTGGCCCGGCGCGACCCCGCCGAGGTGATCGCCGACGTCGCCCGATCAATCCCGGTGCCTGGTATGCGGCGCTGATCCGGATGGCCGCCCGGTCCGACGTGCCCCGCACCCCGCCGATCGACCGGTCCCACCGCGCACCCGGCGACCGTGATGCTCCGAGCGCCGACAGCGAGCGCCGGTTCGATCTGCGGGCGTCATGGGGAGGACTGACCCCACGGGGTGGGTCATTCCTGTCCGCCGGGGCGGTCGCCCTGGCGTGCGCCTTGCTGCTCCGGCAGATCGACCTCGTCCGGATCGCGGCGCTGCTGCTCGCACTGCCACTGGTGCTGGTCGTCTACATGGCGCTGGTCTCGCTGCACGTCACCGTGCGCCGGGAGGCCTCACCGCGGCGTGCCACCGCAGGCGCACCCGTCACGGTGACCGTCCATCTGGACAACCGCGGCACCTCCAAGACCCCGACGCTGCTGATGGAGGACACCATCCCCGAGAGTCTCGCGGTGTCGGCCCGGGTGGTCACACCACCACTGCCCGCCGGCTCGACGGCCCGGGTGTCCTACACCGTGGTGCCGCCCTACCGCGGGCGTTACGTCCTCGGCCCCGCTCGCGTCCACGCCACCGAGCCCTTCGGGATGGTCGAGCGCACGTGGCGCGCCTCCGGCAGCGACGACCTGATCGTCCGGCCGCCCATCATCTCGCTGGACCCGCCGCTGCGGCCCACAGCGCGTAGCGGTGACTCTGATACGGCCAACTCCGGCATCAGCGCGGCCGGAGAGGTCGACATCACCGTCCGCGAGCATCGAGACGGTGACGACCTGCGGCGAGTGCACTGGCCCTCAACGGCTCGGCGTGGCCAGCTGATGGTGCGCCGCGATGAGCGACCGAACGACCTGCGTGTCGTCGTTGTGCTCGACACCCGCCAGGTCGGCCACGCCGGGCGTGGCCGCGGCGCCTCTCTGGAGTGGGCCGTGACCGCTGCGGCCGCCGTGGCAGCACTGGGGGCGCACACCCGCCACGGCGTCACTCTGATCACCGACGAGGTGGTCGATGCCGCCGGTGACATCGACGAGGCACTCGACCGGCTCGCGCTCATCGAGCCGGGCCCCGACGCCTCGTTGCTGGGCGGGCTGAGCCGCGTGGACTCCGCCCAGGGCACCAGTGTGGTGGCGCTCCTGGGTGACGTCGGACCCGACGAGGTGGCAGCGCTGTGCGCGAGCAGCCGTGACGCCACCCGGATCGCACTGTGCCTGCGGACGACGACGTTCGCGTCGACGACCTCACCGGGGTCGGCAGCCGCCGGCGGTTCCCCCAACGGCGCCCGCCCGACGTCTCACAGCGCCCGGGCTGACCAGCGGCACCGGGACACCGTGGCCGGACTGGTCGCAGCGGGCTGGTCGGCGGTCAGCGTCAGCGCCGGCGACGACCTGCGGCTGGCCTGGGCCGCGGTGGCACCGCTGGGGCACCTGTGACCGCGCCGGCGCTGCCGCGGGCGACCCCCAACGGTGGACCGCACCACGACTCATCCGACTCGCCCGAGCGGGTGCCGTCACCCGAGGAGCCGGCTGCCGCGGGCGGCCGGACCACCGGTGGCTACGCGCGCGCCTGCGTGCTGAGCGGAGTGGCGACGCTGGCCGTGGCGCTGACCGTCGACCCACTGGTCGAGGGACTGTCGTGGCTGGCGCCCACCGTCGTCGCGGTGCTCACGGTCACGATCATCGGAGTGCTGGCGGCCTACGTCCGGCTACCCGCGGCCGGTGCCGCGGCGCTCGCCGCCTTCGGCGGGTTCGTCGTGTGCACCGCCCTCTTCGTCCCCTACGCGGCGGCCCTGGGCGGCTTCCTGCCGACTCCGTCGTCGACGGTCGCCCTGGTGGACCTGCTTCGGCTGGGCCTGGACACGGCCAACACCGTCGCCGTGCCCGCTCCGGCCACACCGGACATCCAGGCCCTCGTGACGGTCGCCACCACAGCGGTGGCCGTCATCGTGCAGGTGATCGCCGCCTGGGCGCGGCATCCGGGGGTGGCCGGACTGCCGCTGTTCATGACCGCGTTCGTACCGGCGGCGCTTGCTCCCGAGGGCATCGGCGTGCAGGCGTTCATCGTGGCGGGTCTCGGTTTCCTCGCGTTGACCCTCAGCGATGCCGACGAGCGGATCCGGCGATGGGGGCCGATCCTGCGCCGGCGTTCCACGGCGCGGGGGTCGCAGGCGGATCCCATCGTTGGCTCCTTCGTCCGCCCCGCCGTGATCACGGCGACGGTGGCGCTGGCAATCGCGGTCGTGGTGCCGACGCTGATCCCTGGTGTCGGGCGCAGCAACCTCAACGACGTGGTGCAGGAGACCTTCGGGGAGGGTGGCACCCGGACGGTCAACACACTCAACCCGTTCCTGTTCCTCGCCCGCGACCTGACACAACCCGACGACGTCGAGGTACTGACGTACGCCACCGAGCAACAGACACCGGACCCACTGCGGATCGTCACCAACGACGTCATCGATTCGCAGCAGTGGGCACCGTCGACGCCGGCCATTCCGATCGACCGCACAGTCGACGGCCCCCTGCCCCGCCCGCCCGGCGCCAGTGACGCCGTGCTGGCGGCGGCCGCCCAGGTACGGACCGAGATCCGGATCACCGGGCTGCAACAGCAGTACCTGCCGCTGCCGTACCCGGCGGTCTCGATCGACATCGACGGGCAGTGGCTCTACGACGCCGAGACCCTCAACGTCATCAGCGGCGAGGACAGCACCCTGAACAAGACCTACCTGGTGACGTCGTACGAGATCGTGCCCGACGCGGCCATGCTGCGGGCCGCCCCGGCGCCGCCGGCGATCCTGGCGGAGCGCTACACCGTGCTGCCGGAGGACTCTCCCGAGATCATCGCCACCACGGCGGCACAGGTGACGACCGGCGCTGCCACCGCCTACGACCAGGCGATGGCGCTGCAGCAGTACTTCCGCTCCGACGGCGGGTTCTCCTACTCCCTCGACGTCAACAACGACGGGCGGGTCAACGCGATGGAGAGCTTCCTGACCGAGAAGCAGGGCTACTGTGCGCAGTTCTCCTCCGCGATGGCGCTGATGGCTCGCTCCCTGGGGATCCCGGCCAGGGTCGCGGTCGGCTTCCTGCCCGGTGAGCCGCTGGACGGCGGCGCCTACAGCGTCAGCATCCGCGACGCCCACGCCTGGCCTGAGCTGTACTTCGAAGGCGTGGGGTGGGTGCGCTTCGAGCCGACGCCCGCCGCACGGACCGGGTCGCCGCCTGCCTGGGCCGCCCCCGAGGTAGCCGAACCGAGCGCGGCACCGTCGGCCGGTGGCCCCTTGAGTGGAGCCGCCCCGACGCGGCCGCTGGCTGTGGAGCCCTCGGCGGCCGCGGCCGCGCCTCGTTCCGGCGCGGATGATCGTTTCGCCCTCACGGTGGGCCTGGTGGCGCTGACGATGCTCGCGCTGCTGGTCCTCGGGCTGGGTCCGCGGGCCTGGCGTTGGGCACGGGAGCAGTGGCGGTGGCGGGCCGCTGGTGGTGACCCGCACCGGATCGCCGAGGCCGCATGGCTGACGCTGAGCGAACGGGTGGCTGATCTCGGCTGGCGCTGGGGCACCGGGACGCTGCGCGAGGAGGCCGGTGCCCTGGTGGCTGCGGCCGAGCTGTACCCGTCGGCTCGTGATGCGCTGTGGCGGGTGGTGGAGGCCGGTGAGCGTGCCCGGTTCGCGGCCAGCCCCGCACCCTCGGACGGGTTGCGGGCCGATGCCGCGGCGGTGGTGACGGCCGTGGCGTCGCAGCAGCCCCGGTCGGTCCGGCTGCGGGCGGTCTGGTTGCCGTCGCTCGGACCGAAGTCACGAGCAGGCAGCGGCGAGCACGGGTTCGCGGCGCGGGTGGGAACGCGCGCACGATAAGGGGCGGACCGATGTGGTGGCCGGCTCACCGGCAACTGGTCGCGAAGACCATGGCCGAGGAGACCGTGGCCAGGGAACCGTCAGCCGACGGGAATCATTGCCAGCCGTCGGAGCGGCGTCGCTCCCAACGCTGCTCCATCCGCTGCACGAACGATGGTCGCGATCGAGTGCGCCGCGACGTCCCGGCACCACCCACGGCGTTGAGGGTGCGCTTGGAGCCACCGCCGGTGACGGCGAAGACCGCGCCCGCGAACATGATGACGAACCCGGCGATCGCCACGACAAGTTGCCCCGGACCAGCAAAGAAGATCGCCCCGATGACGGCGAGCAGGCCGATGGCGATGGCGGCGATCCCTATGGTGACGCGCAGCGTCGATCGCGACCCCCGTCGGCGACCGGTCAGTGCGGTCGCGAACTTGGGGTCTTCGGCGTACAGCGCCTGTTCCATCTGGGCGAGCAACTTCTGCTCGTGATCCGAGAGGGGCACTTGACCTCCTACCCGTCGCGTGTGTGACGAGGATACGAGTGACGGGCGGCAGACGAAAACCCGGGCCCGCGCCTACGCGGGAACGAGCTCCGTCACGGATGGGCGGAACGTGGTGCGGGGGTGTCATCGGTTGAACGTCAGCGGGGGTTCACTGGTGCCCCGGATCGGAATGTGATCCGGGATGCCAGAAGTATCGCCGACAGGTGCTTCGTTCGGGGGTGGCAATAGCGTAGCTGGCCGGACGATGCCCGCACCGAACCGGGCGCTGGCACGGTCCACCGCCAGCTCCGCCTCGCGCCAGTCGTCAGCGGCGGGATCGAGGTGAAGCTGGACCGGGGTGACCGCCGAGTCGGCCAGACCCTCGACCCGCACCCCCACCAGCCGGATCCGGGCACGATCCAGGCCCAGCGCGTCGAACAGCTGCGCAGCGACGCCGTAGACGTCGCGGCCGGAATCCGTCGGGTTCGGCAGCGAGCGGGACCGGGTGATCGTCGTGAAGTCCGCGAACCGGATCTTCAACGTGACGGTGCGGCCGACTGCGGCCGAGGCTCGCAGCCTGGCCGCCACTCGGTCGGAGAGCCGCAGGATCTCGCGGTGGATGACCGCGGGATCGTCGACGTCACGGGAGAAGGTCTCCTCGGCGCCGATGCTCTTGTCCGGGACGTGCGGCACTACCCGCCGGGTGTCACGTCCCCAGGACAGGTCGTGCAGCAGGGCGCCCTGGGCCTGACCCAGTGCGCGCAGCAGCGTCGAGCGGGGGGTGTGGGCGACATCGGCGACGGTGTTCAGTCCCAGTCTGGCCAGCGCCTCGGCGGTCTTGGGCCCGACGCCCCATAGCGCAGCCACCGGGAGGGAGTGCAGGAAGCCGACGGTGTCGGCTGCGGCGATGACCAGCATGCCGTCGGGTTTGGCGGCCGAAGAGGCGAGCTTGGCCACGAACTTGGTCTGAGCCACCCCGACCGAGCAGGTGATCTGCTGCTCGTCGGCCACCTGGTTCCTGATCATGGCCGCGATGGCGGCGGGCCGGCCGAGCAGCCGCCGCGCACCGGAGACGTCGAGGAACGCCTCGTCGAGGCTGAGCGGCTCGACCAGGGGGGTGATGGCGGCGAACAGCTCCATGATCCCGCGTGAGGCGTCGGCGTAGCTCGCGTGGTCGGGGGTGATGATCGTCGCCTGCGGGCACAACCGCCGGGCCCGGCCCATCGGCATCGCCGCCCGGACGCCGTAGCGCCGGGCCTCGTAGGTCGCCGAGAGCACCACGCCACGCTCGCCACCGCCGACGATGACCGGCGTGCCCCGCAGCTGGGGACGGGTGCGCAGCTCGACCGAGGCGTAGAACGCGTCCATGTCGACGTGGAGGATCGGACAGCCCTCGTCGTCGGCCGTCGCTGCGGTTCGCAGCGGGCGGCCGTCGGCGCGGGCAACCTGCTCACGACTCATGACGGGGAGCCGTCAGCGGCCGGCGGTGGGATCACATCGGCACACCGGGACACGACAGCACTGTGCCTCATCGGTCCCGCACCTCATCAGTCCCGCACCTCATCGTCCCGAACTGCCTGGACTGGCGTGCCACAGCTTGCGTGCCGGTCGTACCGGCTCCGTCGTCCCCGGCGCCGGCGGTGGGTCGTCGCGATACTCCGGCTCCGGCGAGATCCGGGCCATCCTGCGTGGGTCCCGGCCGTCGACCCCGGCCGGTTTGATGTCGGCGTAGGG
>ENA-ORBV01001379-ORBV01001379.1-microbial-mat-metagenome-genome-assembly--contig:-NODE-1379-length-54257-cov-10.808730_pt1 | contig 54257 bp, 46 predicted proteins | sample MGYA00237777_ERZ505514 | MGnify/ENA primary metagenome ERZ505514 (study PRJEB26160, sample SAMN06269048) | microbial mat metagenome | isolation source: Oligotrophic lake microbial mat | place... | reverse complement strand
CCATACGCGGTGTGTGTCTTGGGCTTCGCGCCCGCCATAACTGCAAGCCCCTAGCTTTAGCTATGGGGTCGTTGACTCTTTGCGCCTTTGCGTTAAATCTTTTCTTTTCACGCGCAACTTTTTGAAAAGACCCCATCCATGACCCATATCCTGATTACAGGCGCATCCGGTTTCGTCGGCACGCACGTGATTACAAGCGTTCGTCAGCGCGGCGCGACCAGCCGTGCCGCCGTCCGTGATGTACCCAAGTCTGCATCCGCCGATACAACCGTCATTGTCGGTGAAATCGACGGTTCGACCGACTGGGGGAGCGCGCTCGACGGTATCGACGCCGTCATCCACTGCGCGGCACGCGCCCATGTCCTGCGCGAGCGCGCCGCCGCCCCGCTTGCAGCGTTCCGGCACATCAATGTCGAAGGCGCGATGCAGTTGGCAGAGACGATGGTCAAACATGGTGTCAAACGGCTCGTGTTTGTCAGCAGCCTCGGCGTCAACGGACAAAGTGGACACTTCGATCAGGCAAGTCCGGTGCGCCCTGCGCTGCCCTACGCCATCAGCAAGTGGGAAGCCGAGCAGCGCCTCTTTGAAATCGCGGCGCGTGCGGGCTTAGCACTCGTGGTCGTACGTCCGCCGCTTGTGTATGGCGACGGCGCGCCCGGCAATATCGCCCGTTTACGCGGCTTGATAGCGCGCGGGCTGCCGCTGCCGTTAGCGTCCGTCCACAACGCGCGCACGCTGATTGGCGTGGATAATCTCGCGGATTTTCTGGTGACATGCGCCGTGCATCCCGCCGCGCCCAGTCAGACGTTCTTGATCGGCGATCACGAAACCGTCAGTACAGCCGACATTTTGCGCGGCTTAGCGGCGGACATGAATAAAACAGCGCGCTTATTTCCGTTTCCGCTCGGCGTGATGCGTGTCGGCGCGCGGCTGATCGGTAAAGCCGGAATCGTCTCGCAGTTGACCGACTCGCTCACCGTTGACTCGTCGTTCGCGCGCGCTCGGTTGGGCTGGAGTCAGCCGTTTCCGTCGCCATTTGCGCGTATAATCAGGTCATAACGAGATGGTCGCCCAACCACAAACGAAGATCAAAATGACGGCGGAAGACTTTTTTCAACTGCCCGAAACCACCCGTATCGAAGAACTCATCAATGGAGAATTGATTGTGTCGCCGCCTGCTTTTGTCGATCATCAATTTAGTTCGTCGAGTACGTTAGAAGTTCTGTTACGACTTATCGAGGGTGGCAAATTGTTCCATGCGCCAACGGCTGTGTGTTTGGACGATGAAAATACGCCAAAGCCAGACATTTTCTGGTTGGCACTTGCCAGTATGCAAAAGATCAGCAAAAAGTGTATCGAAGGCGCACCTGATTTGATCGTCGAGATTTTTTCACCGCGCACCGCGCGACGCGACCGCGTGACAAAATATGCACTGTATCAAAAACATGGCGTGCGTGAATACTGGATGATCGATCCCGTCAACGAATATATCGAGGTGTATCGGCTGGAAAACGGCGCGTTCGTTCAGCAAGGTATTTACGAACCCGGCGACACCTTCGAGTCTGCCGTTTTAGGCGGTAAAACCGTCGATGTCGCGGCGCTGTTCGCGTAAAGAACAGCAGTTCCAATCTTGGCGTGTTTTTGGATACGGCGTGCCTTGCCGCTACAAAAGAATATACAGAATACTGGATACTCGCTAAAGGACGTTCTCGTTGCAAGACTATTTGATACTCCCCTTGATCGGTGTGCTATCGGCGATGTTGACGTGGGTCATTCGACGTTATGCGCGGCGTAATCTGCTCGATATGCCCAACGAGCGCAGTTCGCATACCGTGCCCACGCCGCGCGGCGGCGGACTTGCCATCGTCATCGCCTTCACCGTCGGCGTCCTTGTTTACAACGCTGAAAATAGCTTTCCTCCCCAAGTCGTCGCCGCGCTGTTGATCGGCGGGTGGGCGGTGGCGATCATCGGCTTCATCGACGACCGCCGCCCGGTCTCATGGCGTGTGCGCGCACTGGTACATTTTGGCGCGGCGATCTTCGGTTTGGCGGCGCTCGGCGGGATGCCGCCGCTCAATTTGGGGGTTGCCATCGTGGAATGGGGGTGGATCGGTCACATCGTCGGCGTGATCGGCATCGTCTGGTTAATCAACCTGTATAATTTCATGGACGGCATCGACGGGTTAGCGGCGGGCGAAGCGGTCACAGTCGCGCTGGCAGGTGGATTCGTTGTCGGGATAGGGACTACCCCCGACGAAATGGGATTAATCGGTTATGTAGTGGCGTTCGCGTCGTTCGGTTTCTTGATTTTTAACTGGAGTTCGGCAAGCATTTTTATGGGTGATGTTGGAAGTGGGTTTTTAGGCTACCTCTTTGCGATTTTTGTAATTTACTCGGTTGCGAACGCTTCTTTCGTAAGTGTACAAAGTTATGGTGTGGTGGGTTTGACCTTCTGGGTCTGGCTGATTTTACTCGGCTATTTCATCGTCGATGCGACGTTTACGCTCATTCGTCGGCTGTTACGTGGTGACAAATGGTATGCGGCGCACCGTACCCATGCGTATCAAAAATGGCTGATTCGCGGCGCGTCACATCGGCGTGTGACAACGACAATTTTAGCGATCAACGTATTGTGGCTGACGCCGCTTGCAGTGATGGCAACGATTTTTCAGCAATTCGCGCTGTTGTTCACCGTGATCGCGCTCGCGCCGCTCGTATTTTTCGTCGCGGATTTCAAGGCGGGCGCGCCGAACACCGAACCATCCGTGTAGGGGCGGGTGCAGCACGCTGCGCCCCTACAAAACGGTGGGATTTTCCAATGGCGTGGCAAGCGGTGTCAACGGCTGTGTCCGCCGCTTGCGCGGAAAGATAAACGTCAGCTTGGGCGGCGTCACGATCAACCATCTGGGCGCCATCGCCGCGCCCACACCTACCAACATCCACAGCAGCTTGTCGTAGTGCAGCGTGCTGGCGGTGGGTCCGCGTAAGAACACCAGCATCATGATCGACAACCACATCGCCGCTTGCGTCGAATAGACACCGTCGCGCCGTTTTGCGACTTGATAAAATGAGTAGGTCGCAGACAGCAGCATTCCGATGAACAGCACGAAACCAATCGTGCCCGTCTCTGCCAGCGTGACCAGATACAGATTATGCGCGGTATAGGTGCCGCCAAGCGCACGCGCGCTCACATTGATGAACTCGCCAAAACCGACGCCAGAGATCAGGTTGTTCTGCCATGTGCGCGCGGCGAGTTCAACCAGATCGAAACGGCGTTCCACCCCACTATCCCACTCGCGGACGGCAAACAGATTGTTATACAGATAATCCCAGTATGCATCCGGGATGAACAGGGTTAACAGTATCGCTGCGACGATGAACAGCAGGACTAACTGGCGTTCGCGCCGCTGTCGTCGTTCTTGTTGTTGGGCATAGGTGCGATTTTCAGGCGGTGGCGATGCCCATCTGAACAGAATGGGCGGCAGAATCAAGGTCATGACCAGCATCAAAAAGCCGGCGCGCGATACCGTGCCGACGACTCCGAGAATGAAAATCGCATATAGCACGAAATACACCACATGCTGCCGCCGATTGGGATTCTTGAAATGCAGCCACATCGTAAAGACGATGGCGATGCACAAATAAAATGCCAGCGCGTTCTGATTGCCTTGAAAACCGGCACCGCGCACAAGTTGACGACTGAGCACACCGACAATTTCCGCTTCATTGAAGGCGGCAATCGCCGATGGCACGCACGCCATCACGAAAATGACCATGAACCAGCGCTGTCGTTCCGGGATCAGCAGTTCTGCCGCCAGTACGACGCCGCCAAACAATTGAATATAGGTCAGCAGCCACGAGCGTGTTCCCATCAGCGCGACATCGGTATGCGTGACTGTCCCCCAAATGATGAACGCCAGTGCAAAAAATACCCCTGGGTGCGCGATGCGTTGAAGCAGCGGTTGATTGCGTTTTGACACTATATACGAAATTCCGGTGATCACGCCCATGACGGTGAACAGGTTTTCGCTCAGGTCAAAATCGAAGAACAGATTTTGAAAGAGTACCGTGCTGACGATGACCGACAGCCCGATCACAGGCTGACGCATGATCAATACCGTGAGCAAGATGATCGCGCCGAAAATGGCAACTTCGCGCGCGGTATCCGTGCCCGTTATGTCGCCAAGCACAAAATAGACCCCATACAAGCCGATCAAAATCAGCATAATGACGATAATGCCGCGTCGGCTGATCGATTGTTGAACGATAGGCGTTTGATTTGACATCGTTTTATCCCTGCGCGCGCACGGCGGCTTCCCGTACTTCGTTCGGATGCTCTCTATAATACACCGACAACAGCACAGGTGCGATGATCGATGCCAGCGGTCCTGTCGCAAGCAGCCCCGCCAGCGCGTAGGCTTTCGGGCGGCGCAGCGTCGTGCCGGGGTAACTCGCCAGCGCGAACATCAACAGCTTGAAGGCGTGCGCGTAATGGCGGTGTCCAAGCTGACTCAAGCCTTCGCGCAGGCACACGCGCTCGATGAATGCTTCGATCAAATCTTGGCGCGTCAAACCCAACGGCGCGAGCGTCTCGTCTCGATACTCCAGCGTATACAAGTAATCGTCCATTGGTTGTTTGAGCGTGGTCGTTTGCGCGGCTTTATTCGGGCTGATCGCGTCGCGGTAGCGATAGCACACGCGCGGAATGTACACCACGGGCGGGTTTAAGCCCAACACTTTATAGATGAAATGCTTATCGGGTCCGATCGTGCGTGTGCTGTTATAGCCTTCGACACGCTCCCACAACGTCCGCGCATACACCGTGCTCAAGAACGGCATGGGCGTCTTGAGCCGCTTGAGCGCACTCGCCAGCACTGCCGATCCATCGAACACTTGTGCCGCGCCACTGGGCGGCGCATTTGGGGATGTGTAACGCAGATAAAAGCCGTCATCCGGCTTGACCGTCAGTTTGAACACCTGCCCGCGCTCATCGAAGTTTTCGACCGCCGCGAACAAGACCGCGTCGCGCACCCCTGTCTCGCGGATCGCATCGGCATAAGCGCGCAGCGCACCCGCCTTCATTTGATCGTCCGACGAGAGCAAGTTCATATACTGTCCGCGTGCGGTCTCGGTTGCGCGCTGCAAGTTCGGCGCGAAGCCGATATTATGGCGGTTGCGGATCACACGAATCCGCGCGTCGCGGGCGGCAAACGACTCGATCACGTCGAGGCTGTTGTCGGTCGAGGCGTTATCCGCGATCACAATCTCGTAATCGTCGTAATCCTGATCCAGCACACTCTGGATCGTCTCACCGATAAAGCGTCCGTAATTGTAATTGGGGATGCAAATCGAGAAAAACGGTGCGGTCATGAACGATACGCCCGTTCCAAACGTGCCATCATCTCGTCACAAGCCGCGCGTATCCGTGCATCCATCGGCGGCGCATCATGGTGCGCCGCCGATGCGCGTACATTCGATACATACGCGGCATCGAATGGCAGCGTTAAAAAGTCGAATAACGCCGGAAAATGGATGCGCGGCGCGCGCGCTAAATCTTCGTATTTGACCAACATCACCCGTTCCGGCTGACGATCCAGCCCCAGATCGAAGTAGATCGCGTTGCGTAGCACCCACTTGATCGCCGCCGCTTCGTGCGCCGTCATATGCGGCAGCGCGGCGTATAACCCACATGCCCACGCGCGCTGTTCATCTGGCAGGTGTTCGCCTAACCAATGCGTCGGCGGCAGCATATTATCGCATAACTGGCGGATCAAGCTGATCTGCATCTGCCCCCACTTTGCCGCTGCCGACGCGCTCGTCGCATCGACATCCCGAAATATCCAGATCGCTTTTGAACCAATATGCGCGTCCAGTAATGCGGTTGCGCGCTGCGAGTCGGCAATCGGCTTGAACAAAATGACCGGGCACGGTGCCCGCTGTATCAATTGGTGCTGCACCTCGATGCTTTTCAGGCGATTGCGGATAAACGCCGCGCCGTTATCCTCTTGATACATGTGCGTGAGCGGACTTTGCTCCAACGCTTCGATCAGCATGTTCGTGCCGCTGCGTTGACAGCCGAAGATGAATGCCGCCGTTTTCGCCTCACCACGATACGCGACGTGCTGACGCAGCCGCTTGACAAACGCGCGCGTTTCGCGTTTCGCTTTCGGAATCATCCGCGCAATCGCGGTTTGTTTTTGTCTTAGATCACGGGCTGCGGTTATATTGTTTTTCACTTGCTGCCTTGTTATACACAATGACCTTGATTGCTCGACTGCCCCGCCAGACGCTCAAAGGCTTGTCCGGCTGCCAAAACACAGATCGCATCTATAAAAGTTGCGCTTATCTTAACCTACCCACGTCATCGGATCGAGCCAACGAAAGTACGTCCCTGCGACCCCTCATCCGTTGTAGAGTGTCACACAATGGTGGCATACAGCGTATGTATCCGCGCCGCGTGCGTCTCAATCCCGTATCCACTACGGATCAGCGTGCGCGCCGCCGCGCCCAGTCGCGCCCGTGACGGGGCATCCGCCGCCAGCGTGAGCATCGCGCTTGCCAATGCGTCGGCGTTGTTTGGCTCGACCAAAATGCCGGTTTGCCCATCGATGACCGTTTCGGCGATTCCGCCCGCGCGCACACCGATCACAGGCGTCCGCGCCGCGCCCGCTTCGATGGCGATCCGCCCGAACGGTTCGACATCGCATGGATGCACCAAAATATCGAGCGACCGCATAATATCAGACGGGTCGGGCACAAAATCGACCAGCTTAAACCGATCACCGAGCGGGTGTGCCGACGCCAAAATCCCGTCGGCATATCGTCGTGTGCTGTCGTAAGGAAACGGACGCGGCGCGGGCGCGCCACCGACGATACAAAAGATCAGGCGTGGATCGCGCGCGGCGGCGATTTTCGCGGACGCGATGAACAAATCATGTCGTTTCCATGTGCTGCTCAGCCCCGCGACCATGCCGACTAAAATTTGATCCGCGTGGATAGCTAATTGTGCCCGCAAATGTGTTGAACCAGTCGGCGCATAACCTGTCACATCGACGCCATCGGGGATCACGCTGATATTGTCGCAGTCATAGGCGCGAAAGATGCCCGCTACATACGCGCTCATGGCGATGATGTGCGCCGATTGGTCGCTGAAAAATTCGACCATTTCGCCATCGCCCATGCCAAAGCGGACGCGATGTTGCGCCCCGACCGCCTCTTTGATATGCCAGACATGCGGCATTTTCAGCGACCGCGCCGCCAATGCGCCCGCCAACGTCAGCGCTGTCCCCGAATGGATCAGATCGATATTCCAATCATGCGCGGCTTGCTGAACAGCACGACTCGCGTGTGCGTGTGTCATGCCGCGCCGCCAGCGTCCGACTGCCTGTGCGATTCGCCGTACCGGATCAAGATCGTACTGAATATTCCACCACGGAATTGGAACGATGCGCACACCGTCAAATAAACTGCGGACACGCATCAGCGTCGCATTATCACCGGGCGGCGCGACCGCGTAGGGAATGACTCCGAGCGCGCGCAGCGCTGGGATCGCCTCGTAGATTCCGGCGCTGGCACCGCCGCCGAGCGCGTTCAGGATGTAAAGAATACGCAACTTTTACTCTTCGCCATGCGCCGCGAGATACATCGCATAAGCCGCCAGCGATTCTGGCGTGCCCATATCCCACATCGCCCGCGCGGGCGCGATCTCGACGCGCCACCCACGGGCGATCATGTGCTGGTAAACCGGGATCACATAATATTCACCGCGTGTGGTCGCGCCCGCCGCGAACATCTCGTCTGCGATCTGACACAATTCACGCCCGCTCGAAACGTAATAATAGCCCGTGCTGGCGTGGTCGCTGATGCGGATTTTCTCCGCGACTTCGACGACGCGCCCGCTGTCGTCGGTGCGAGCGAAACTCCATCGATCTCCAAGCGCGTTGATCGTGCTGATCATGCCGTGGCAGTCGGGTGTTTTAGCGGCGATGCGCGCGCCCAGATCGGAGTCGATATACGTATCGCAGTTGGCGATCAACACGTCGTCATCGCTGTCAATTAAATCACGCGCTGCCATGACCGTGCATAACTGTCCATCAGTCACATCGTCGAGCAAAATCACCCGGGTTTTATCACCCGCGATCTGATGCAAATGGTGAGTGATGGCATACTGCTGTTCGTGTTCTTTGAGGGCAATAAAAATCAGGCGTGTATAGTCGATGTCGTGCAGACTGTCGAGCGCACGCGCGATCATCGGGCGTCCGGCGACCGAGATCAAGGGTTTGGGCGTGGTAACGCCGCGATCCGCAAAGCGCGAGCCGCGCCCCGCCATCGGAATGACGATGATCACGAAATATCAAAATCGGGCACTATGAACATCGGTTCACCATCGCGCCTTCTCAGAATTTCAAAATCGAGCTTCGGAATATCACTAAATTTCTGCATAATCTCACGAGCGCGAATTAAATCAGCGCTTTCAAGATGAGCAAACGAAAACCGATGCTCGTCGAATGCTTCAAGAAAGCGGATCAAGCCCGGTAGTTCACGTCAAGCATAGCATACAAAGCACAGGCACAATAGCATGTTCCTACACCCGCCATGTGCTTAAATCTCGCCCGAGCATCTCGCTCAAACGCAGCGTATCGTCGTGATAAACGGGCAGCAGCACGGCACGTTGATCCGCCGTGATCTTTGACTGTGTGACGTTGGCATTATGCAGCGCACTCTTGACTCGTGACCGCGCTTGTTTAGGAATCAACGCGCGTGCGAGCTGACGGATTGCCGGGATACGTCCGCTTACCAGCGCGTGGATAAGGCGGCTTTTGGGCTTGCCACTTTTGTAATACCAGTCGTTATGCGTTTGTACGTCGTCATCGACGCCGATAAACGCGAACAAATCGCGCATGACGCCTGCTGCATCGCGGACATAATCGTCATAGAAGACGACCTTGATCTGGTCGCGCGGGAACAGCGCGAAATAACGGGTCAGGTGCGCGCCATACATGCCTTGATTCTGGTAACTGCGCCAGCCCTCGCCGCGCGTATCGTACTCGATTTGATTGGCATCAAAAGCGGTCAAAAAGTCGTCGTGTTGTTCGTACCCGCTTTTGAAATTGTGTAAATACTGCGAATACGCACGTTCGACTGGGTCACGCAGTACCGCGATCAGCTTACAGTCGGGGACATATTTCAGGATTGTCGGCGCAGCGTGCGGCGCGGGTAAATACGATGGCGACGCTTCACCCCGTGCCGAAAACGACTCCGATCCAGTGAAAAGCGCACGGTAGGCGTCCCAATCGGTGACGATATGATCACGGCTGGTCGGGCGTCCTTCATAGCTGAAAAAATGCGGCTCTTTAGTCGGCGTCATAAACACGCGCGGATGCTGTCCAAAAGCATGATACAGCGAGGTTGTGCCGGCTTTCATCGCGCCGATGATGAGAAACGTGGGGACGGGCATGTGCGAAAAGCCTTTGAACGACAAAATGTTAAAAACATAACGCAAAGGCACGAAGCCATTTGCGCGGGCGAGTTTTATCCCGCCCGCGCTAGCTTCACGACCCGAACATATTTTGACTGGTGCGCTCGAACGTGTACAGATAGCCACCGATCAAAACCTGACTCTGCGCGTTCAGCGTTTGCAGCGATTGATTGATCGATTGACTGAGTGCATAGCGGCGGTCACTGAGCGGGTGATCAAACGAAGCCAAAATGACGGGCGAGCCGTCAGCGCGCGGCACGGGAACGCCTAGTAGAAGCGCATCGCCGCTTGGCGACCAAAACGGCATGATATCCACCAGTGCGCCATCGCTATCTTCGCCGATGACATCGCTCGTGCCGTCGTCGGTGATGTTGGTGAAGCCGCCCGCCGCAACATCGAACAGATAAGCAACACGAACATACGACGCATACAAGTCCCCTTACAAAAGGTCATTCAACTGAGTGAACGCCGTCAACAGCATCATGTGTTGGCGCGCGGGCTTATCGGCGTGGAGCGGCGGCATAGACAGAAACAGCAGTGCTTCGATCAGCCGAACCTGACTCGCATTATAGCCGTGTGTGCGAATCAGCGCATCGAACGCCGCGCCAACCTGTACAACATTCACGTCGGCATAGATCGCGCTCTCGAACACATCATCACCGTGATCGGTCACGTCGAACAGGTCAGCAGTGATGAAGTCGTATAAGCCGCACACACTGTGACGCAGTTTGGCGATGTCATAACGCGGGTCGCCGTAAATGCCTTTGCGCCCGAACGACCCGCGCGGGTCGATCAAGCGGATAATCTGGTTGTTGAGGTCGAACAAAATATTCGAGAAGCAAAAATCGCCGTGCAAAATCGTCCATTCCGGCGCATCGTCGATCAACCGTGAAATTGCCTTATCGATGTCGTCGCGCAAACGCGGTAAACCGCGCAGCTCACGCCCGTTGACCGTCACTGTATCGCGCGCCAGTAAGCGTGCCCATGTCGGGTCGCTCGCGCGCAGCGCCTCCACCCGATCCCATGTTTTATCACGGTAAATCGCCAGCGCATCGGCGGGCTGCGCTGGCGCGGTGTAGCGCCGAAATTCGTCGTGGATGCGCAGCGCGCGCCGCAGAATAGCGATCCATGTATCGGCGTGCAGGTCGCCGTAAACCCACAACTCCGCCAGTGTTGGATAGCCGTAATATTCTTGTACGAAACGCAGCCGTCCGTTCGCCCGTTCCGCCGCGACGATGCGCGGCGTCAGCACTTGCAGTTCGGCGGGCAGCGCGGTATACCAATCGAGTTCGTCGCTCAATTTAGCGTCGTTGAGGCTGGTCTTGGTGATCGTGTTCAACACGGGGTTGATGCTCAGTTCGTTGAAGTGGCGCGGCGCGAGCAAGCGGCGGCGCGCATCGACCAGATGATCGATGTTGCCGAAATCGAACCAGTCATTCGAGTCGAGCGCGCGCGCATAAATCGGGTGATCGGCGTGATACAACAGCAAGGCGCGGCTGAGTTCGCGCGCACCATCGGCAATTGCCGCATCGATGCACGCCGCGAACACCGCACCATGTTGCAGGTGATAATACCCCGCCAGCGCTTGATACGGCGGTGAATCGGGCACATCACGTTTATCGATCAGGTCGGTGATGCGCCCGTCGGCGTCGATGCGTGCGATACACCAGCGCCGCGATTCTTCCACCGCTCCCACATACACGACATCCCCTGTGTGATGATACGGCGCGCGAATCAGCGTATCGCCCAAAATCACGCGCGTCATCCCGCCGCCGCGAGTCGCCTGCAAGCCCGCGCGCACGCTGTGCAAAATCGTATCGCCCGCTGTTTCCGCCACGGTGATGTTCATGCGCCCGCGCGCCGCGCGCTGAATGAACGTGCGCAGGTGATGATCATCGGGGCGCACCACGACGACCGCGCTTTTAATCCCTTTTTCGAGTAAATCATCGATGATCCAGCCGATCACGGGCTGTCCGTTGACCGGGATCATCGCGTTCGATGTATTCGTGCTGACGGGCAGCGCCGCGTAATTGATCGCGCCCGCGCATAAGATCAGCGTTGTGTCGTTCACCGCGTTCATAACATGCTCCGCAATCGCCGCCGCACTTTCATGACCAGCGCATGATTGCGGACATCGGCGTGACGCGCGGCGGCTTCGGCGTGCGCGGCGGGTGTGCCGCTCACCGCACGCGGCGACCATGACTCGGTTTTGGCATCGAGCGCGATGCCCGCGTCGGTGAAGGGGTGAGCGTAACCGAGCAATTCACCCATCGCCCGCACGCGCGGATGACTCCACAGGCGGTCAACATCGGCGTGTGTCAGCGTCTCGCGCCATTTTTCATCGCGGAACAGCGTTTGATGCGACTCGGTATACAAATGCTTTTGCGTCGCGCTTTCGTCCGTCCATTGGTCGGGGTGCGAATCGGTCGATTCAAAGTGCGAGCGCGCGCCTTTATTGCCCCATAACGGATGCTGTCTGAACTTCCAGAAGTGTTCGATATCCGCTTCGTATTCCAGCCCGACGCCGCGCAAGATCGCGCTCAAGACCGCGCGTGGATGATCGACCACATCGTGATAGCGCGCATACACCGACGAATAACCACGCGCCGCGATAAAATCGAGAATCTGTCCGTTGCCGCGCCACCACCGATCAGCAATATCGTCGATTTGGTGCAAGCTGCTGTGATGCGACTTGTGCTTCTCGCTGGCGGCGTAGGCGTGCGGCGATTTGGCGAGATGTACACACATCACATCGCTGCGGTCGATTCCTGTCAGCGTTTTGGCATACCACGCGCCGACCAGCTTGGATGAATCGACCAGGATTTGCGCGCCCGTGTGGCGGCTGATCGCGTCATACACTTGACGCCGCGCGCCGATGCTGATCAATTCGCTGGTCAGTTCGCGCGTCCATACCGGACACGACTCTGGCGGATCGCACGATTTACACGCGAATGGCGTGCGCCCGTTGGCGACGAACGCGACCAACTCGGTCAGGCTCAAAATCTGTGAGTGCGCGCCCAGCATAAAGTCGGTGATCGTGCTGCCCGAATATTTATTCGACAGAATGGCGATGATTTTCATAGCGCATTTTCCCACCCATAATCGACGCCGAGCAAATCGTATAAACGCGCGTTGTGCGGTGCATAATACGCACGCAGCAAGGCGCGTGTTTCCGGCTTGAGCACGTCGATGGATGGTGGCGTCACATTAACAGGCGCAAACGTTTCGCGCGACCAGTCATGCGGAGTCAGCCCCAGAAAGCCCTCGATTTGCATCAGTACACCGATAGGATCACCTTTGAGCGCACGGCTTTCAAGGATCAAGAACTGGTCACGCGGAAACAACGCGAAATAACGCTCAAGCTGAAGTGCATATAACCCGCGATGAATAAAACCGCCGCCGCCATTACGTCCGTTGTGGTAAAACGTGCCGTCACGCGCGATCGCGTCGCGCGCCATCGCATCGAAATCGGCGAACCCTTCTTTGTACCAATGCGGCACGCTCCACGCACTGAACGCACGCTCAACCGGGTCGCGCAAAATCACGATCTGTTTGATCGTCGGATCATAGGCGTGGATACGCGCTGCCGCCGCCGGGTGATAAAGATAACTGGGCGACGCTTCAAACGTGTGCTGATCAGGCGCGAGGCGTGCTGGAAACAAGCCTTTGTACCACAGTGCGCCGCGATGATAATTGAACGAAAAATAGTGTAGTTCTTTTTGCTGCGCCGATACCAGTTGTGGATGCTTGGTCAAATACAGGTGCAGCGCAGTGGTGCCCGCTTTTTGTGTGCCGGTGATCAAAAATGACGGGTGTCTGCCCATTCCGGTCACAGTGTGCAGCGCACCGCCCGCATAGCCTAAGCCAATACGAACTGCTTTGTTGATCGGCGCGCGCACCCGTTGATACGCGGTGCTGCGCCGAAACGAGCTGAGGCGCTTCATACCTTGGTCGCCTTTCTGCCCGCCGCATCCAGAATAACCTGTGCGAAGCGCGCCGTCGCCTTTCCATCCAAGGGTCCCAAAAATTCGTCGCGGATCGCTGCCCGCCCTGCCGCGTACCACGAACGATCCGCCATTGCGCGTGTGATTGCCACACGCAGATCGTCGATGGTTTTGACGACCGGCACCCAATCGTTGTTGTACAAACGCGCGAAGTGCTGTTCCAGCCACGTCGATTGAAAATACGCCTCGAAAATTTCTGGCATGTAAATATTGAACGCCGGGACAACGGTCGGCGTCTCGAAAATCGCGGATTCGATGCACATCGTTGAACCGGGACTGACCAGCACCGCCGCGTGACGCATCAGATTGCCCGCCAAAATTGCCTCATCGCGCGACGGACTCCAGCCAATGCCTGGCGTATAGCCGTGATAACGGCTGACGATCACCGCCGGATGATTCAAAAAGCGCGAAAAATACGCCTCGCGCGTCCAGGGGTGCAGCCGCAGCATAATCAGTGGATTATCGGGAATCGCGCCCGCATCCCACAACGCGAGTAATGCCTCGAACGGATACGTCTCGTCGATTTGTTGGCTGAACTGTCCGAGTGTGGCGAATACCAGATACGGGCGCGCGGGGACGATGCCCAACGTGGTGCAGGTCTGCTCGTGTGTCCATTGCGCGTCGGGTGCGAAATACGGATCGAACGCAGGGGCGCCAACCACGATGACATCGTCAGGGCGGTAACCTTCCAGCCGCACGATCTCGCTTTTGTTGTTCTCGCTCCAACACGTCACGGTTTGGGGGCGCGTGCGCAAGCCCTTCCACACATTATCCCAACTGTTCAGGTTTCCCACCGTCGAAATACCGCGCTGCCGTGCCGCCGCCACCAGCCGCCGCCCATAAATCTGACTGATATGCGACGAAACGACGACATCTGGCGGTCGTTCGGTGAACAGCGCCTCGATCCGGTCATTGGTGCGCGCCGCGATTTTTTCACCCCATTGATCCCATAATGTGCGTCGAAGCGCGCCCGCGCCGCGTTTGTTCAGCCAGCGACCGAGCGCGTATTCGTAATTGGCATAACGCCCGATTGACTCGCGCAGCAGCAGCAGATCGCGCAGTTCGACGTGTTCACTGGTATAGCGCTCGGCATATGCCGGCACGCGCGCGCCCGACGTGATCAAAGTGACGGTCGCACCGTGATCCGTGAGCAGATTGAGCAGGTTGTTTTCGAGCAGGTTGCGCGTGACCTGCCCTTCGTGAATTTCAAGCCAAATATGCATAGAATCCGTCACGAACTAAAAACATAACACAAGACACACAGACCTCGTTCATTCGATAATCTCATCTAACAGCGCCGTATAATGCGGCTGAATCGCGTCATGGGTGTAATGCGCCGTGAAAAACACCAGCGCCGCCCGCCCGATCCGCTCGCGTTCGGCGTGATCATCCCACAAACGACGAATGACATCAGGAAAATCGTCCACGCGCTCGACGATCACAATGACGTGATCGAGTCCATCGATGATCGACCCGGCGACCGCCGCGCGTGTCGTCACGATCACCTGTTGATGGCGCATCAGCAGCGGTAGTTTGGTGCGGTATCCGGTATCGTGTTCATACGGCAATATCGCCAGATCGAACGGGTGCAGCGCGCTATCCAAATCGGGTTGGTAGCCTGCCAGAACCACGCGTGGGTCGCCGTCGATCAAGTCACGCAGCGGCGGTTTAAGCGCGTTCGCGCTGCCGATAATCGTCAGCGTCGTATCCGGCACCTGTGGGTGCGCTTTGCGTAAATACGCTTCCAGTCCGACGCGATTAGCGGTCGTTTCGAGGCTGCCGAGATGAATGATGCGACCCGCTGATGCTGTCGGCGCAGGACTTTCCCCGCCCGTCGCGACGGGCTGCGGGTCATACCCCATCGGAATCACACGTACATCGGGCGCACCTAAGGCGCGCAAACGTCCGGCGTCGGTCATGGACGCAGTGATGATAATCGGCGCAGATTGGATGACCGTGGTTTCGGCGCGGCGCAGCATATCGATAGTCCAGCGCTGCGCGCGTGTTTTCGCGCCGGTACGAATTTCGCGCACACGATACGCAAGATCATGGTGCGATAAAATCCACGTCACCGCCGGGTTCGCCAACATGACCGACGCCGCCAGTTCGGTCGTCTCTACCCAGACCAAATCAGGGTCGATCTCGTCCAGCAGTGCCCCAATTCGAATCGTCGCCTGGTCGATGCTCGGATACACCACGCCAATCGGCTCGAACAGCGCGCCAAGCCAGCGCTGTAAACGATTCAGGCGCGGCGGGTCGTAACGAAAATCGAGCGGTTCATACGGGGGTGTCGCGGTAGGTGCAGCGTTTATACCACCCGCACCCACCGACGATGTGCGCTTCTCTCCCTCGCTGTTTACGGGAGGGAGGTCGGAGGGTGGGGGCAGCGCCGCGAAATGATCGGCGCTGTCGAGGCGTGCAAGTGTGATCGACGCACCCGTCGCGGTCAGCGCTTTCAGGTTCTGCAAATAGCGTGACGCCGCGCCAGAAATATTATCCGCAAGCGGCGCGGCAGGCATGAGAAACAGAATGTGCATGGGTTATGCCAACGGCTCCAGAATATCGCTCTCGTCGCTGTGCGCCAGCCACGCGCGCAGCCGTTGAATCGACGTTTTCGACTCGAACTCCGCCAGCGAGTGCGCGGTGATGCTGATATTGTCATGCACGTCGCTTTGTGCTTCGCTCAACCGCTTGATCTCCATGGGCGCGATATCATCGAGTGCCGTTTGTCGTTGTGACATCAACGTGTAGTAATAACGGCGCGCGCGCGTTTGCGTCGCTGTATCCAGTCGTGGCATTTTGTGCAGGTGACGCAGTGTATGCCAGTACGAGTCGATACTATCGTGATCGACCGTGAAGCCGCGCCCATGATAGCGCCCTGTCCCCGCCAAAATCGCGGGCACACCAAAGCACGGAAACTCCATGCCGACCGTGCCGATCACGGTCAGTACTGCATCGACCAACGGGAACAAACTTTGCGTATTGATGTCGGTATCAGCGCGCATCACTGTGACATGATCCGGCAGCGGCATGAGCGGACGTAACAGCCGCATTTCGCTTTCTTCGCCGATGCCTTCGCGCTTGAGTTTGAACACATTGAACGGGTGCAGCTTGACGACCCAATTCATGTCCGGGCATTCGGCGGCGACGAACCTGACGGTTTCGTACAGCCAGTTCTCGAAATCACCGAACAAACACGTGCCATAAAAGAACGCGGCATCCCACGCGATATGCGAGAAAATCACGGCGGTCTTTTTGGCGGGGTCTAAACCAAGCTGTGCGCGTACCTGTTCTGGTGTTTTGAGCAGTTTGCCGCTTTGCAAACGGCGCGTATCTTCGGTGCTATCCGGTTTATAACGCCCGGCAAAGATCGCATCCAATGCTGTGTCCTGTGCTGGAGTCCATTCACGCACCTGCGCTTGTGCCCACGTTTTGGACGACAGCGACGAATAATGTTCGCTTTTGCTCTCGAATGTCGTATAGCGCTTGAAGAACCACGTCCCGCGCCGTAAGCCCTGCTCATATGTGATGCAATCGACGCCCGCGCGCAGCGCTGTTTCGTAAATCGCGCCATTGGGAACATAGCCCGCATCGCGTACCAGCATCTTTTTAATCGGGTATTGCTCAAGCAACCGCTCGGTTGCCATCACTGCTTGCGCCGATTTTGCGAAATGTTCGCGGTAAAGCGCGCGCGTGTGCGGATCACGTAAATTCAACTGCGCCTGGATCAAATTGCGCGCGGTCATGCTCAGCGCGTGCTTGCCGATTTCGACACCGTGCAGCGTGACATCGAGCATATCGAGCGCATCGGCATCGGACGGAATCAACGAGTCGATCAGTTTTTGAAACGCACTATTGCGCGGTGCGTAGTGGTTCGCCATCTTGCGCCAAAAGACCAATTTGTCGCGCCCGATGCCGAACATCTCGAAGTATTCATGGGCGGTCGTGACGGCGGCATAGGTGAAGATGAGCGGCGTATACCCCTCAAGCTGCATCGCTTTCGCCAGCAAGCCATGAAATTTTGCGTGCAGCGGCAAATTCGTAAAGCTCAAAATGGCGAACATACGATCCGGCGCGATATGATTTACGCCCGCACGCGCCCACGTTTCGATGACAGCCCGCGTCGCCGCAATATCCGCCGCGATTTCGGGGTCACGTGGCTTATGCGTGCGCGTCAAACGTTGGACGAGTGCGCCTAAACGAGTGGATAGGTTGGTAGGGTTCGTCATCGTATCATCAAATCGGCGCGAGATACCCCTGCCTTTAGGCTTGGGGAGGGATAGCGCCTTGTCCTTTCTTACAGGTGTAGCCGTCGGCGTGATTTCCAGTTCTAAGGTATTTCTCCCCCAACCTATCCCCGATTTCGGGGAGGAAAGCTAAGCGACAACTCGGTTGTTGCACCGCCGCTCACTGATTTAGGCGAGCGGTGCAGGGAGCGTGGTATTGTTAAGTCGTGCGGCGCAGCTTCGCCATGATCGGCAGTTCGCTGTCATACACGCGCTTGACACCATCGCCCATCGCGCCTTCGACCGTGCGAACATAATGCACCAGCCGCTCGAATCCGCCCGGCTCGACCGACGCCGCTTGATCCGACCCCCACATCGCGCGATCGAGCGTGATATGGCGTTCGACCGCGCACGCGCCCAACACGACTGCCGCCAGCGTGGTCGGCAAGCCGACTTCGTGACCGCTGTAGCCGATTGGGTTGGGGAAGGTGTCGCGCAGCGTCGTGATCATTCTCAGGTTGAGTTCTTCATGCTTCGCCGGGTATGTGCTGGTGGCGTGCATGATCATGAGCGGCACTTGATCGCCGATAAAATCCACGGTGTCGTGGATTTGCTCCATCGTACTCATACCCGTCGATAAAATCAGCGGGCGTTTCGTCTCCAACAGTTTGCTGATCATGACCTTATCCGTCAGGCTGGCAGACGCGATTTTATAACAGGGCGGCGCGAACTGCTCGATAAAATCGACGGCTTCTTCGTCCCAGCACGAGGCATACCACATGATATTTTTTTGCTTACAATAGGCGTCGATGGCTTGGTACTGTTCATACTCGAATTCGACGCGATAGCGGTAATCGAGATACGTCATAGTGCCCCATGGCGTTTCGCGCAGTTTATCGCGTTGATCGGACGGCGTCGCCAGAAGCGGCGTGCGTTTTTGAAATTTAACAGCGTCGCAGCCTGCGGCGGCGGCGGCGGCGATGAGTTTTTTAGCGATATCCAGATCACCGTTGTGATTGACGCCAATTTCCGCGACGATGTGCGTCGGGTGTCCTTCACCCACCGGATGCGCGCCAATGTTGATTGCTCGTGTCATGCTGATGGTTGCTCCGTGTGTTCGATAATCATGTCACATAATTCACGCACCGCGCCATGTCCGCCGTTCAGCGATAAAACCAGATCGGCGGCAGCAAGCGCAGACGCGTGTGAATCGGCGGGCGCAGCGCTGAACCCTGCCAGCGCCATACAGCCGAGATCGTTGCTGTCGTTACCGACATAAATCACCTGTGACCAGTCTAAACCACGTTCGTTCACAAGCTGAGTCAAGATCGGTTCTTTTGCGGTGATGCCCTGATGACAGGCGATACCTAATTTGCGGCAGCGTGCCGCGACGACCGGATCGGTTTCGCGCGAGATCACCACGACTTCAAGACCGTGCGCTTTGACCATGCCGATACCCATGCCATCGCTGCGGTTCGCCGCGATCCACTCGACGCCGTCACCGTTGACCCACACCCGATTATCCGTAAGTACACCGTCAAAATCGAGCGCAAGAAGTTTAACGTTTGTGGGAAAACGGCGACCCTCACCCGCTGCCCGCTGCTCGATAGCGTGAAGCGCGTCTGTGACGGGCGGCAGATTGGCGCGCACCACTGGCAAATCAAGCTGTTCCATCATCCATGTCGCGCGATCCCAATCCGCCAGCGTATCGATATCGATGGTGTAACGCGCGTCGATCAGATAGGGGCGGATGCGGGTGCCAGTCATCGACCCGGCATGTAGCGCGCGCGGGCGAATCACGTCGATATGCCCGCTCTGCCAGAATGTCTGCGGCAAAATCTGACGCGGCGCATTGAACGATTCTGCAATGTCATCGACTTTCAGCAACGGGCGAATTGTCCCGTCGTCGGCATACAACCACATCTTGAACGGATTTTCTCCGCTGGGCACAATGCCGCGCACGCTGTCGGCGTCGTTGTCGTCGATCAACGCCTGCACTGATTGATCGACCATTTCTGGCGGGCGAAACGGCGATGTCGGGCGCAAATGCACGACAACATCCACAGCATAATTTTCGTGCTGTTTTAGCCAATCGAGCGCGTGTGTGAACACGGGCAAATCGGGCGTGCTGTCCTGCGCGAATTCCGCCGGGCGGATGAACGGGACTTCTGCGCCCCATGCCCGCGCGACCGCCGCGATTTCGTCGTCATCGGTGCTGACGATGACGCGATTGACGAGTTTGCTTTGTAATGCCGCCGCAATGCTGTAGGCGATGAGCGGTGCGCCTGCCAGCAGCTTGATATTCTTGCGCGGGATCGATTTTGATCCGCCGCGCGCGGGGATGAGCGCGATTACATTTACCATGTCGTCCATCCCCCATCCACGACAAGATTTGCGCCTGTCATATACGACGACGCATCAGAGAGTAAGTACAGCAGCCCCGATGAGAACTCACCTTTATCCGCCATGCGACCGAGCGTTGTACGCGCACTGTAACGGCGTACAAATTCGTCGTCATGATGATTATAAACGCCGCCGGGCGTCAGCGTATTGACACGAATATTTTTGCCCATGAAGTACGCCGACAAATAATGCGTCAGCCCCAGAACGGCGGCTTTCGTCACGCTGTAGGCGACGGGCTTAAACGTAGGTGGGATATTCGGGTCGTCGTGTTCGTACAAGCGTTGATCGGGTCCTACCAAGCCATACGTCGATGACACATTGACGATGCTGCCGCGCCCCGCCGCCAGCATGATCGGCGTCACCGCCTGCGCGCACAAAAACATGCCGCGCACGTTGACCGCCAGACTCTGGTCGAATAATTCGACTGGATAGTCTTCAAACGTGATCGTGTGCTGGCGGCGCGAATCCTCGTCCATTTTCGGGTCAATCGCCGCGTTGTTGACCAAACCATCGATGCGCCCGAACGCGCGCACGACCTGATCGATCAATGCGGTCACCGATGTTTTATCGCTCACATCGGTCACGATGCCCAATGCGCGCACCCCGCTTTTGTCGCTCACATCTGCGGCGATACTTTCCGCATCGTGGATATCCGCGATGACGACATGCGCGCCCGCCGATGCCAGATCATGCGCGTACTGCCTGCCGAGCAGCCCCCCGCCGCCCGTCAGGACGATCACACGGTCACGCAGCGAGAATTGGTCTAGTATGTTCTTTTGCATGGGGCTCCGTTTGGTTGTTTTGATAGCGGGCGCGTCTGAGTCCCGCGCCTATATAGCGTTTGCGTCTTGATATTATGGTTACCGCGTTTCATTGTGGGCAGAAGATGCCCTATCCCTATAAACTATCGCGCACCGTCAGCGCAATTTCCAGTGCCCGTATCCCATCATGCAGGGTACAGCGCGGCGGGCGGTTCTCCACAATGGATACGCTAAAATCATTCCACTGTTCTTTGAACAGGTGATCACGCTCGAATCCTTCAGGCGGTCGGGCAGTATCAGGTTGATCGCTGCCATTTTGCCATATCCGCGCGATTCCGTCGGCATTATCCCATACGATCAATCCGCGCGACCCCGTAATGCGCAGCGTATGCGCGGGTGGACGCTGTAGATAATCGACATGTACATGACCGACCGCGCCATTTTCAAATTTGAGCAGCGCGTCCGCCGTGTCTTCGACGGCAATATCGAGTTGTCCGCGATTGGCGGACATCGCTTTGACATCGACCACCTCACCAATCAACCAGCGCAAATAGTCGAACGGATGACACAGCGTGAGCGCGACCCCGCCGCCGAGTTCTGCGCGCGCGGCGTAGCTGTCTTTGTAATCTTCCCAGATGTGCCAGTTCGGCAGGTATTCGCCCCATGATGCGTCAGCATGGACGATCTGCCCGATGCGGTCTTCGTCCAGCCATGCCTTGATGCGCTTCAATGTGGGGTGAAACCGAAACTGAAAGCCGACCATGACCTGTACGCGCTGTTCTGCGACGACGCGGACAAGTTCATCGATATCATAGCGTTGGTGGCTGACAGGTTTTTCGATCAACAAATGACAGCCCGCACGCGCCGCCTGAATCGCGGTTTTGAGATGGAGCGCGGTCGGGTTGGCGATGATCGCGGCGAGCGGTTTTTGCGCGAGCGCTTCGTCCAGGTCGCTAAACGATGGCAGTCCGACGATCTCTTGCTCGACATCGGGCAGCGTACTCTTTCCGGTGCGATACAGCACGAAATTTGTCCAGCCCGCCGCGCGCATGATGCGCAAATGCCGCCGCCCGATACTGCCCATGCCCGCGATCAAGATTGGGCGCTGTGGAGGTTGAGTCATGGGGGTGCAGGCGCGCCGCCTGATCTGCCTTTCGCTTCGGGTTTAGTATCGGGCGCGATCATGGCGCTAACTTCTCAAATTGTCCAGTAGCGACTGCATAACAGGCGAAATTCGCCACGACGATACATGTGTGCATCATGAAAATCATGTCGATACTGCCAAGATCGAAAAAAGCGCTTTTTGGGCGCTTTTTTCTCCAGCTTATTGGGGTATGTGGGATTCGAACCCACAAGCCGTTAGGCGAATGATTTTAAGTCATTTGTGTAAACCGTTCCACCAATACCCCATATTACGAAATAGTGTGTTAATTTTCCAGCTTCTGCTTCGCAAAATGCACCAAAATCTTAGTCTATTTTGTCGTTTGCGTCAACGTACTTTAATGTCGTCGAAGTACACACGAGCGCGAGCGAGCCTGAAGATTGAAGGCGTGACCTATCGGTTTGTTCAACATCGCCCAATGCTGGGCGAAATCAAGACGTTGACGGTCAAACGTGATAGCGTGGGCAGACTATGGTTGTTTTTCAGCGTTGAGGAAACCATGAGTATCCCCGAAACCCGCACGGGTAAAAGCGGCGGTTTCGACTTCGGACTCAAAACGTTTCTCACGGACGATGAAGGGCGCGTCTACACCAGCCCGCAATTCTTCGCTCACAATTTTGGAATCGGTGGCGTTGAAGCGCGGGAAGTCGGTTGTGAAGATTGGTCGCTTTACACCAACGACTAAAACCTGTTCCGGTTGTGGGCAGCGCCATGATCTCACCTTGCGCGACAGAGTGCTACATTGTGATTGCGGACTGACGATTGACCGCGATCACAATGCCGCGATTAACATCAAACACAGCGGGGTATCGCTGTGCTACCGGAGCGACGATAAGACGAAGGTTCGCCTTCGCAGTCGCGTTGAGGGTAGAAGCCCCCGCCTTTAGGCGCTGAGGAGTATGTCACACGTATTCGATGTTGTCGTCGTCGCGCTTGCGCGGCGCATCGGGCGGCGTCACCGGGTGAACTTCGCCGTCATCGCCCATCACATACGTCGGGGTGCGTTTCGGCTTTTCGCCCGCATTGTCCCGTGTACTGTACTCGTCACGCTTCATTTTCTCTTGCGCCTGTTCATCGCCACCCCATTCCGCGCGTCCACGTTTGATCATCGGGATCACGAAGAATAAAATCGCCGGAATGACGAACAACAGCACCCACGACCAGCGCAATCCACCACCAAACGAAGAGAACAGCCCGATAAATATGAGCGGTATCCACCAGTTAAACCGTCCTCTGCCGCGCCATTGTCCGTTGCTACCGCGATGTCCATGCCAACCCCACATGATCGTTTCCTTCATCTCTGGTCTGTCATCTTGTTATAAGCATATACGCGCGTCGCCTTGTGGAGTTGCACCGATTATCAGAAAAGCGCCGTAAAACCTCTGCCTTCAGGCAGGGGATATAAGGCGTAGCATTGTGCCTATCGCTCAATTGTGCTATAATACGAGGAATGCCAGTCGCGGAGTAGAAGCTCCCACTGGCTCTCCAACCGACAAGGGTCAGAGCATGAGCGAGTCTAACACACACTTCAAAGCATTCAAATACCGTCTGTATCCGACGCCCGCGCAGGAACGACAGCTGTTCCTCGTGCTGAAGGTTTGTCGCCACTGGCACAACATGTGCGTTTCCGAACGTACATGGGCGTGCAAGGCTGTGAGCGCCGGATGTGAAGTGATTACGGTAAAGCCTGCCTACACGTCCAAATGCTGCTCGAACTGCGGCATGCTGTTTCAAGACTTCGACCTTTCGACCCATTGGGTTGATTGTGCTTGTGGTCTTAGTCTAGACCGAGACCACAATGCGGCTATTAACATTCTCAATCGTGCATTAATGCAAGACGGATGGGACGCATCCGTGAACGATAACGTAGCGCCTCTGCCAACACCGTAAGGTGACGATAAGCGCAAGCGTCGTTCAGAAGCCCCTGCCTTTAGGCATGGGGAGCGTCACCTCGATTTGCAATTGCTGTACCGTGCCGCAACCCCACCCCCAAAACCCACGTATAACTTCATAACGCGGACTCAATCCGCAATTCGTGATATACTATGTGATGAAAAGCACAAAGGCGTAACTTCATGCGCGTCATCGTTCATACTGGCAAAGGCGGCGTCGGCAAAACCAGCATCTCGTCGGCTACAGCGCTGCGCTGTGCCGAAATGGGGCTGAAAACCATCGTCATCAGCACCGATACGGCGCATAGCCTTGCCGATTCGTTTGAAAAACAAATTGGACCCGAACCCATCGAACTGTACCCGAATTTGTGGGCGCAGGAAGTGGATACGCGCTATTCGATGGATAAGTATTGGGGCAAGATTCAGCGCTATCTTACCGCGCTGTTCAGCAAGCAGGGCGTCGATGACATCGTGGCGGAAGAAGTCACGATCTTACCCGGCTTGGAAGAAGGCGCGCATCTGCTCTGGATCAATCAGTACGTCGAACAAAATCAGTTCGATGTGTTGATCGTCGATGCCGCGCCGACCGCCGAAACGCTGCGTTTGCTCTCGCTGCCAGATGTCACGCGCTGGTGGTTCGAGCGCATCATGACGATCACGCGCGGCGCGGCGAAGATTCTGCGTCCGATTGGGCGGCTGGTCGGGCGCGGCGATAGTATGCCCGACTCGAATGCGTGGGATGAAGTCAACAACTTGTTCGCCACGCTCGATAAAGTCCGTGATTTGCTGGCTGATCCAGCCGTGAGCAGTATCCGGCTCGTGATCAACCCGGAAAAAATGGTGATCAAAGAGACGCAGCGCACGTATACGTACCTGAATTTGTACGGCTACGCCACCGACGCGATCTTGTGTAACCGCATCATCCCCGATGAAGTGACCGATCCGTACTTCACGATGTGGAAGCAAAATCAGCAGGACAATATCAACTACATTGGCGAGGCGTTCGGTGAACTGCCGTTGTTCAAAGCGCCGTTGTTCGGCGGCGAAGTGAGCGGGCTGGATCGGCTGCGCGCGCTTGGTGATGCGTTGTATGGCGACACCAACCCGGCGCAAAATCTGTTCACGGGGCGCACGCATCAAATCGAGACCATCGATAAAGATCATTATCGTCTCAACGTACCGCTCCCGTTCGCGGACAAAAAAGACCTGGATATTTATCGCTCGCGCGACGAACTCACGCTCCGCGTCGGTCCGTATCGCCGCAATATCGTGCTGCCATATGCCTTATGGGATTTGGAGATCGCAGACGCGCGCTTCGAATCATCGACACTGAAAATTCAATTCACGCGCAAAGAAATCGCGCCGCAGCCCTGACATGTAAAGGCGCAGCGCGCTGCGCGCACATTGGGCGATCCACAAGGTCGCCCCTACAGCACCACATTATCGTTCTAGACCTATTTATGAGAGAGCGCCAATGGCAATCGATACCACCCGATCCATGAATGGCAGCAGCGGCAGCGCGCCGCCTGATTTCGACACGATTCCCGAACTGGAAACGGCGGGGATGTCCCCCACCGATCCGCCGTTGGCGCTGCCCGATCCGATCATGCGCGAACGTGCCGACGAACTGCAAAAACTTAGCGAAGTCAAACGGCGTCCGCGCTCGCTGCGCCTGCAAATGCGCTTTGGGCGGCTGGTGGTCTACGCTGCACTGCTGTTTGCGCGCTTGTTGTGGTGGTATCTGTTCGTCGCGCGCTACGCCCCCGATTATGTCAATCGCACCAACCTGGAACGCTGGAAAAAATACGCGCGCGGCTTTCGCGGCATCTCGATCATGTTCGGCGGCGTTATGATCAAGCTCGGTCAGTTCATCAGTACGCGCAGTGATATTCTGCCGCAGGCAGTCATCGATGAACTTGCCAGTCTGCGTGATGAAGTGCCGAGCGTATCGACCGATAAAATCCGCCGGATCATCGAAAAAGAAATCGGGTTGATCCCAACGCATTTCGCACGTTTCGATGATAAACCTGTCGCGGCGGCGTCGCTCGGTCAAGTCCACCGCGCGCAGTTGCACAACGGCGATAAAGTCGTGGTCAAAGTCCAGCGCCCCGATATCGATCAGATTTGCTATACCGATCTCGCCGCGCTCGATGTGATCGCGAAAATCGCAACGCGTTTTCGTTTTATCAACAAGCGCATGGATGCCGTCGCGCTGGCGCGTGAATTTGGACGTGTGCTGCTCGAAGAACTGAGCTATACCCGAGAATCAGAAAACGCCGCCCGTTTCGCGCGGATGTTCAAAGACGATATGGGCGTGTATATCCCATCGATGTACAACCACCTGACGACCGAGCGCGTGATCGTCATCGAAGATGTGACGACGATCAAACTCGATGATTATGCCGCGCTCGAAGCGGCAGGCATCAACCGCAAAGCCGTCGCCAAACGCTTGATGACCACGTATCTCAAACAGATATTTGAAGATCGCTTGTTCCATGCTGACCCACACCCCGGCAATTTGTTCGTGTATCCGCTGCCCGAAGATGCCGAAAACGCGCATCTTCAAAATGCCGAAGGCGGTCGCCCGTTTTATCTGATCTTCATCGATTTTGGCATGACAGGCACACTGACGCCGCAGATTGTCAACGGACTGGTTGGTACGCTGCAAGGCGTGATCACACGCGACGCAAGCAAGCTGATAGACAGTTACAGCGAGCTCGGTTTCTTGCTGCCCGGTACAGATACCGAACGGCTGGAACAAGCGACGAAGGCAGTGTTCGATCAGGTCTGGGGCTTATCGATGTCGCAGATGACCAGCATGAGCTTCGACAGCATGGCAAAAATCGGTGAAGAATTCAGCGACTTGCTTTTCACGATGCCGTTTCAAGTCCCGCAGGATTTTATCTATCTTGGGCGCACGGTCAGTATTTTGAGCGGTTTATGCACCAGCCTTGACCCGGACTTTAATCCGTGGAGCGAGATGCAGCCGTATACGCAAAAAATGGTCTTGGGGCAAAACAGCACGATCATCCCGTTCGCGGGCAGTTTATTGAGCAGTGTCCCGATTTTACAAAGCCTATTCAGCGGCAACGCGGGCGCAGCGCTCTTGAATATCGGGCAAAGCGTGATCGAGCGTGCAATCAACCCGAATGGGCGCACCAATACGGTCATGTCGCGGCTGGAGAGCGGCGAGCTCAAGCTCAAAGTCGAGCCGAGCGCGAATTATCAGCGCCAACTCACGCGCATCGAAGCACAAGGCAGGAAAAACGCGCGCGCGGTCGTTTTCGGCGCGGTGTTGATCACCTCGACGATTTTTTACACGAGCGGCGATACGACGATTGGCGTCATTGGATTTGTACTGGCGGGGATCGGCTACGTGCGGATGATCTTCACAAGCGAGAACTAAAAAGTAACGAGTGATGAGGTAAAATATTTTGATGACTCATCACTCACCACTGTGTTTAGTCTACCTGCACTTTGACCTTCTGCGCACCCGTCGATGAAGGACGGTCGTCGCTTGCGTCGGTCACAGTCGTGGTGTTCGGCTGCTGACGCTGGCGCATCTGCTTATCGATTTCACGGCTGGCTTTTTCGATTTCACCCACCGCTGCATCCACCAACACCTTCAAGCCTTTGGCAAATTCTTTACCAGCTTCTTTGCTGTGCGACTTAAAACCGTCGGGCAGCAGCGCTTCGATAGCTTTGCCTGTTTCTTCAAGCGCGCGCTTTTGATGATCGACAAATGCATCTAATGGGCGTTTCGTTTGTGATGCTTCTTGTTCCACGATTTCCACTCTTTCAATCGCACTTTGCAGTGATTGGTCAGACATAGTATTCACTCCATTAGTTTACACCGATCTATACGCGTGTGGGACGATTAAGTTGCACAAGAGCGACACAAATGCCGCTCATCCTGTACTCGCTTTACTAAGCGTATACAGTTGGTGAAACTCGTCGCCGTTTTGATCCATCTGAAAGACCAGATATTCGCCATCGGGCGACCACTGCACCGCGCGCACCGTGTTATCGGTATACGCTGTCAGTTGACGGGCGACTCCTCAGCCCGATGGGATCGTCCATAAATTGAACTGTCCGGTCGTATTGGTAATGTGAGCGATATGGCTGCCGTCGGGTGAATAATCGAGTGAAGGATAATAAACACGGGTCGCAGAAAACTGATCGAATGTATAACGCTTCATACAGATCACATCGTTCAAATTAATTTAAATGCCTTGGTTTGATTGTACGACTTCGCCATCACACGTCAAATGAGTATCGCATCGTTGTGCTGTCACACCCTCAGTATCCGCGCTTGTGATCGAAAAGGTTCAATAATGGGCGCTTTTCCAAATAGAGTTCGAGATTATCGATGAACAACTGCGCCGCCTTTTCGTGATAGCGCGCACTGAATCCAGCGATATGCGGACTAAGGATGACATTGTCGAGATTCCAGAGTGGACTGGTTGTTGGAAGCGGTTCTTCTTCAAATACGTCGAGCGCTGCGCCACCGATATGTTCTGCCGCCAAAGCCGAGATTAACGCGGCTTCATCGACCAACCCGCCGCGCGCCACGTTGATCAAAACAGCGGTCTTTTTCATCGCTCGCAGCACGTCTTCGTTGATCAAGTGTTTGCTGGCATCGGTCATCGGCGCGACGACGACGACGTAATCGCATTCTTTCACCATCGACGCAGCCGCTTCAGGCGGATAAATCCGCACAGGAATATCACCTTCAGGGTCGCCCGTCCCGGCTTCCACCCAAGAATAATGATCGGCAGGCTGCATGACATTACGCTTGATCGCCAGCACTTTGATGCCCAGTGCATCGCACATACGCGCCAATTCGCGCCCAATGCTGCCATAACCGACAATGCCGACTGTTTGCCCGCGCAGCTCACGCGCTGCATACAATTTATAACGGTCACCGTCACCTGCCCATTCCGCGCGTTTTTGAAAATTGAGCATCGTTGGCAGCTTGTAATTAAATGCCAGTATCATGCCAAGACAATACTCACTTGCGACAACGGCGTGAATACCGCTGGTCGTCGTCACATCGACATCTTGCGCGCCCAGGATCGGCTCTTTGATGGCATGATCGACCCCAGCGGTATGCAGTTGTAACCAGCGCAGGCGTGGCGCTTGCGCTGGCGTTGGAAAATGGCGGTAGGTGTACATAATTTCCACATCGGCATATGCACGTTCTGGCACGTTGGAAGCATACCGTTCAACTTTCAAACGCGGCGATACCTCACGAATGCGCTCTATGATCGCGTCACTAAAATCCATTGCCACTACGATATGAATGGGTTCGGCAAGTTCGGTCATCGTCCTCGTCTCAATCGCTGTTATTTACGTATGTGACGCCAATGGTAAGTCATCGATGGCACGCGCGCAACCGTAGCCCAACTTGCACACGGGTGTTAAAGTAACCGGAAAACAAAGATCATGCGTTGTAAGGGCGAGCCGGTGGGTCGCCCACACCACCACACTACAAGGAGCGTTTCATAATGGGTCTTATAGATGGCAAGATCGCGCTGATTTTCGGCGTCGCCAATAAAAATTCGATTGCATGGGGCATCACACAACGCTTACATGATGAAGGCGCGACGATTGCCTTGAGTTATGCGGGCGAAATACTGGAAAAGCGCGTTTTTCCGTTGGCGAAAGAGATCGAGTGTGATTTTGTCGAGCAATGCGACGTAAGCAAGGATGAAGAACTCGACGCGGTATTCGCCAAAGTCAAAGAACGCTATGGGCGCGTCGATATCCTCGTTCACTGCATCGCGTTCGCCAGCCGTGAAGATTTAGGGGGGCGTTTTGTCGATATTTCGCGCGATGGCTTCAAACTCTCCCTCGATATCAGCGCGTACAGCCTGATTGCGATGGCAAAACGCGCCGAACCGCTGATGACCAACGGCGGTAGCATCATCAGCCTGACCTACTACGCCGCCGAAAAAGTCATGCCCGGTTACAACCTGATGGCAGTGGCAAAATCGGCACTGGAATCCATTACGCGCTATTTGGCAAACGATCTGGGCGAAAAAAATATTCGCGTCAACGCGATCAGCGCAGGACCCATCAAAACACTGGCGGCGGCGGGCGTGCCGGGGTTGCGCCTGATGCTCAAATACAGCGAGAAAGTTTCGCCGCTGCGTAAATTGGTCACGCAGGAAGATGTCGGCAACGCGGCAGTGTTTCTGGCATCCGATTGGAGCAGTTCGATCACGGGTGAAGTCATGTACGTCGATGCGGGTTTCAATGTGTTGGGGATGACCGTGACCGAAGAAGACATCAAAGCCGCAGGCAGATCGAGCGGCGAATAACCCACCAAAATACCCTTGCCGAGATCGGGACGTGGGCGCACAATCGAAGTCGTTCAGGTTCACACAAAGGACGCAAACGATGAATCCATTTATGCAGTTCGTCATCCTGGCGCAGCAAGACCCGCTTGATCAACCTGTCGTCGTCGCGGTCGTGCCAAGCCAGATCATCACTATTTTGATCGTCGGCGTTATTGCGGGCTTTTTAGCAAGTTTGCTCATTCGCGGACGCGCGGGCGTGGTCGCCAGCATCGCGTTTGGACTGGTCGGCGCGGTTGTGGGCACGATTTTGTTTCAGGTATTAGGCATCCCGCGCCAAGGCACATTGGCGGGCGGCATTACGCTGACATATTACGATATGCTGGCGGCATTTATTGGCGCAGTGATCGTACTGCTGCTGTTGATCGCGTTATTTGGACGGCGCTTCGCCAGATAAAGCGCGTAACCTGGAAACGGGCGGGTTTTCACACCCGCCCATGCGCTCAACGTAACAAGCGCCGTCCAGTCTCGGTCAGCGCAGCGGCAATAAATGCCTTGATCAAATCCAGCCCGAACAATGGCAAAACCACGCGCTCGATCACGATTTGCGGCGTACGCCCGATGATCAGTAACCACGCGCTGCCAAACGCATACAGCACGATCAGCGCCACCACGCCAGCCAGCCAGCGAACCCAGAAGCGGTTGCTCCCGCGCTCAGAAAGAAATCCGGCTGTCCATGCTGCCGCGACGAAGCCGATCAGGAATCCGCCTGTGCCGCCTGCGAACGCTGCCGCACCGAGTGCGTTGGCATCGACGGGAACGTTGAGAGCGATCAGCCCGATATACGCCAATTGACTGAGTGCGCCGTCACGCGCGCCCAACACGAGGCCTGCCAGCATCACAATAAAGGGTTGAAGTGTGAACGGTACGGGTACAAGTGGAATTGACACGCGTGCTGAAAGTACAGTTAGCAGCGCGAAAATTGCCACTGCGATCAGCCGATACGCCAGGCTGAGATCGCGTGTTCTTGGTAAAGTGCGTAACATGAAAACTCCCTGTAGCGCTGTGAATTGACTATAGAACGCTATTCGTGATTATCGGGCAACGCTTCGACGATCACATGAAGTATTTTGAACTCCGACGTGAACACCCCCGATTTTTTCGTGTCTTTCTCGGTCATGCTTTCAACCATTGTAACGCGTGTGCCCAACGTCGGCAGATCATAGCGCGTATGCAGTTGGGTGGGCGATTGCGCATTACGGAAAAACGCCATCCGGTTTTTGGGGTCGATCCGCCGCAAATGTCCTTTTGCGCGGTTGAACGGCATTTCGACCAGTTCTTCCGCCAATTTCGTGCGTTCTTGTGCATTCAAATACGCCATTGTCACTCGTCTCTCTCGTGTGTCAGCACAGTTGTTTTATTCTCCATACCTTGATTGTATAATCTCATCACGCTTACGCAAAGGGACTCACGGTGTTTGAGACACCAATCAGCATTTCAGAAGTGACGCACTATATCATGGGCGTGTTGCAAACCGATGATCGTTTACAAAATGTGTGGGTGACAGGCGAAATTTCCAATATGCGCCGCTACTCGTCGGGGCATTGTTATTTTACGCTCAAAGATGGCGGCGCAGAACTACGCTCTGTGATGTGGAAATCGACGGCGGATCGTCTGAACACGATTCCGAGCGATGGCAGTTCGGTCATCGCGCACGGATCGATTAGCGTGTACGCGGCGCGCGGCGAATATCAGCTCGTCGTAGATCGGCTGCGTCCGGTCGGGATTGGCGATTTATACGCCCAATATGAAGCGCTCAAGGCACGGCTCGAACTCGAAGGCTTGTTCGATGAAGCGCGCAAACGTCCGCTTCCGGCGTATCCGCGTGTAATCGGCGTGGTCACATCCGCCGATGCCGCCGCGTTTCAGGATGTACAAAATGTATTACGCCGCCGCTATCCGCTGGTACGCGTGCTGCTTGCGCCGACGCTGGTGCAGGGCGTAGAAGCGCCTCCCGCGATTGTACGCGCGCTTGAAATACTCGATCGGCGCGACGATGTAGATGTGATTTTGGTGTGTCGTGGCGGCGGCAGCATCGAAGATTTATGGGCGTTCAACGATGAGCGCGTCGCCCGCGCCATTGCCAGGTCACGCATCCCGGTCGTGAGCGGTGTCGGGCACGAAACCGACTTCACGATTGCCGATTTTGTCGCGGATCGGCGCGCGCCGACGCCCTCCGCCGCCGCCGAAATCCTGACGCCCGACATCAACGAACTGCGCTTAAGTTTGCTGCGTTTACAACGCGATTTGCTCGATACAACGCGCGGTGCGATTAGCGAAAAACGGCGCGCGTTAAGCGATGAAAGCCGCGCCCTGCGTGGTGCATCGCCGCTTAACACGATACGTGCTGCGCGTCAACGTATCGACGGTTTAAGCGGGCGTGTAGCAGCGGCAGAACGCGGACGATTGACGGTGCGCGCGGCGAAACTCGACTCGCTGGGGGCACGGCTGCACGCGGCGAGTCCGGCGGCGATTTTGGCGCGTGGTTATGTACTGGTGCGCCGCGCCGACGATGGCACACGAGTGAAAACGGCGGCGGAACTGAGCGTTAACGACGATGTGATATTGCAATTCAACGATGGCGAACGAAACGCAAAAGTACAGAATTAACCGCAGACGACGCTAAGAACGCAGCGCATTAAAAATGACTTTGCGCGCTTTGCGGTTCAGAAAAAGGACTGGCACGATGGATTTGACACAACTGACATTTGAAGCCGCGTACGCGGAACTCGAAACGATTGTGATGAAGCTGGAAAGCGGCGAACTCGCGCTGCAAGAATCGGTGCAGTTATACGAAGTGGGGCGGACATTGGCGCAGCACTGTCAGGCATTACTCGATCAAGCCGAGTTACAGGTGACCCAGGTCGGCGGCGATCTATAACCTTACAAAACGCATTACTAACAATTTCCACAGCCATATATCGCAAGAATTACCAACAGAATCGCACATTTATCCCAAATCTGGGATAAATGTTGGGATAAATGGCTTAAGTGAGAGCCCCCAAACGGCGGCGAATCAAACCAAACACCATGCGCGCTTCGTCAATACGCAGCAGCCATGCGATGCCAAAAAAGACGACGCCGCCAATGACGAGTGCTAAAATCGTCATGATCAATGTCGAAGTGAACACCGATACTTGAACGATTAACATGACCGCGCCCATCAATATCGCCGCGATCACCGTTGGCAATACGCCACGTACAACAAAACGGTCGTTGATTCCGCCCAATCGACGGCTCAAGATCAACCACAATAGCGCTGCTTCGAGCAGTGTCGTGATCGAGTTCGCCAGCGCCAAGCCGCCGAACGCGCCCATGACCAGACGGTTCGGGTCACCAATGACGTTCATGAGTGTAAGACTGAGCGCGATATTGGCGATGATTGAAAGAATGCCGATTAAAACTGGTGTCCATGTATCCGCCAGCGCATAAAATGCGCGCGATAAGACCTCCAGCAGCGCGTGTCCGGCAATGCCGACGGCGTAAAGCATTAGCGCCCACGCAGTCGCGGCGGTATCGACCGCATCGAACGCGCCGTGTTCAAACACCAAGCGGATGACGGGCACGCCAAGCAGGATCAAACCAACCGTCGCCGGAAACGCCAGAAACAGCACGCCGCGCATCGCCTCTGAAAGACGCTGTTTATAGCCGTCCATATCACCGTTGGCGACCAACGCCGATAGTGTGGGAAACAAGGCTGTGCCAATGCTTTGCGCGATCACACCCAAGACAAAGAACATCAATGTCCACGCCAGCGTAAGCGCGGACAGACTGCCTGCCGCCATTCCCGACGTGAGCGCGACATTGACGAGAAAATTAATCTGCACGATGCCCAAGCCCAACACACGCGGCAGCATCAAGACGAGCACATCGCGTACACCTTCAGCGCGCATATCTGGCAGAAAACGCAGCCGGTTTAAGACGCCCGCGCGGCGCAAACCGGGAATCTGCACGATCAAATGCAAAATCGAGCCAATGACGACGCCGAACGCCAAGCCAAACACGGCATAAGTGGGGTTAGAAGCCCGAATAAGCGGCACAAGGATCAACGCGCCGCCAATCTGTCCGATGTTGTAAACGCTCGCCGCTAACGCCGAATATGTGAAAATGCCTTGCGCGTTGAGAATACCCATCATCAAGCCGCTAACACTGAACACCGCCACGGTGATCAACATGATCTGCGTGAGCGCAACGGTCAGCGCCTGCTGTGCGGGCGGTTGATCGGGAAGCAGTAATGTCGGCATGATCTGCGGTGCAAAAAGCGCCATGATCAGCGCCAATGCCGCGCCTATCAAGCTGACACACGTCAGTGTCGCGCTGGCAAGCCGCCACGCTTGGTCAGCATCCTTTGACATCATGCGCGCGAACACTGGAATGAACGACGACCCCAATGCGCCGCCCGCGACCAGTACAAAAATCAATTCGGGGATGCGCTGGGCGGCATAAAACGCATCGAGTTCGCTGCCCGCACCAAACGTGATCGAAAAAATTGCGGTACGAATCAACCCCAGCACGCCGCTGGCGAGAAAACCGACCAAAACGACCAGCGTTGAGCGTGCGATCTGCGAACTGGATAAAGTTTTCGCCATACCTATGCCTCTAACGATTGTATAAATAGATAAGGGCGAGTCAAAGACCCGCCCCTCGCATAATACTTACGCAATGCGATTTATTCTACGCATTCGGGATGAACAGAGTCGTCCCGTAGAAAATGATGTTGATGTTATAAATGCCGTTCAGCGATGCCAGCGTGTAGACATTGACACCATACTGCTGCGCAATGGCGAACAATGTATCACCGGGCTGAATGACATACGTTTCATAACTTCCCGTCGTGCCGCCGCTCGTCGGCGCGGACGGGGGCGGAGGCGCGTACACGCTGCCATCGGCGGGCGAAAGCGCACGCACAGGCACGGTGCTGGTCACAGCGGTGGCTGGAACCCAGCCTTGTGTCCCGTTTGAGAGACCAATCAAGACCCACGACGCATCGAAATTACGCCCAACCAATGCGACACTGGTTCCACCCGGTGCGGTCGCGACGACAGCATTGTTTTCATTGGGTCCCGTCAGTAGTTCAGCGATGAAAAAGCCAGTAATTTGTGCGGCGGGCTGAATAGGCGTGCCCGCGACTGGTTCACCCGACGCATTTTCGGCAAGCGGCAAGCTGCTGACACGGGTCGTGGTATACACATAATTGATGTTGACCCACCCCTGCGTACCGTTGGTCATGCCAACCAACACCCAGTTGTAGTCAGCATTGCGACCGAGCAGCAGCAGACCGTAACCACGCGGCACTGTAGCAATCGTGCCGTATCCCAGACCCGGACCCGAACGAATATTCAAAAATGCGGTGTTGACCGACGCGACAGGTGTATCTTGTGCCAATGCGGGTAACACCGCGCCGAACACGAGTAGTGCAGCGATAAGCAGTAACAAGGCTTTTGTACGCAACGCAACCCCTCCTTCAATAAACGATAGTGCCTTTATTCTGGCACGTCTCGCCGTTCTGTCAAATGAAGGGCGACATCAATTTGATGGATAAGTCGTTATAGGATGCGGAATCACGGTGATGAGCGGCATTTCTGCCGCTCAATTTGATGAATTCAGACGGAGTAATTAGTCCATTGCAGACGCGAAAACCTGCGACGGTTCAGGCATTCGTTCGACTTCCTGCTTGAATGCGCGCACATTGATTTGACGGAGCATATACAGACTGAAGCCCAATCCGATCACGCCGATAACGAACACGGAACCATAACCGATTTGGGGGCTGCCGCTGACGGCAAGCGCAATATCGCGGATGATGCCGCCGCTCGATACACCCAACCCGCGCGCCAGTGTGACAACCAGAGTCCAAAAGCCGAGAAACGTCCCCGCGCGCCCGAATGGACTCATATCCATCATCAAACCCAGCGTGCCGACATTCCACACCCCCAAGCCTAAACCCAATACGATCAAGCCCGGGGTCACCAATCCACGAATGCCCGCCAACGCCGACAGCGCAAATATCGCAAACGCGCCGATCAACAAGCTGACGCCGAGCGTATTCATACGCGTGTTATTGAGCCACTTGAAGCGGCGACCGAGTAATAAAAAGACAATCGTGCCCAAAATCGCCATGCTGCCCCAATACGCGGTGAAACGCGTGGTGACGCGCGCTTCCATGCCGAATATATCGCCCGCGAACGGCTCCAGAATCGTATCTTGCGAGAAGGTGAACGCCATCGACAGCGCGAGATAGCCTAAGAAGTAGCGCGTTTGGCGATTACCCCATGCCAGCTTGAGGTCGTCCATCAATGATGTGTTGTGTTCCGCGCCTGCGCGCGCTGTGACTGCGCCTGTGCTGCGCTTTTCTTCGCCAACGAGCGAGAAGAACCACAGACTGCCCAACACGACTGCCGCAATCATGAATAAGTTCTGCACGATCTGCGGCGAAAAGCGCGTCAAACCGTGCCCCAGATGCGACGCGATTTCCAGCGGATAATAGCTGGTAACATCGAGTGCGACACGACCGGACGGCAGAAAAATTCCGAAAAAGACCCCGCCAATCGTGAAGCCAACCAATAAGAACGTCCACACAATCCCAACCGCCCGCCCGCGTTGATCTTCGCGCGCGCGGTCATAAATGAGCGCCAAAAATGTACTACCGCTCAACGCATTGCCCAGGCTGAACAATATCATCGAGAGTGCCAAGCCTGTCCATTGCAGCGCCGTCGCTTCGCCCGCTACGCCCGACGCGGTAACGGATGCGGTGCTGATGCCCAACCCGATCACGCTGATGACCATCATCGCGCGACCGAGCCACACCCAGAACAAACGTCGATAACCACCAACGGCGCGCCTATCACTTTGTCGCCCCGCCCAAATGCCGATGGGCGCGAGAAAATAACGGAGTGCCGCCAATAAACTCACGGGCGTCGCGCTAAATCCCAAATCGCTGATCATGATACGATTCCAGATGCCCGTCGCCAGCACGTCCGCCATCCCCGAACCAAGATGGAACAAGCCAATTTTAAGATTACGCCCGGTCGAAAGACCTTGCGATGATTCCTGGTCGCTCATCGACGCTCAATTCTACTGAAATGAAAAACGAGATGTAGATTTATGTAGATTTATGTAGAATTATAAGCAGGAGCGCGTTGGAGTCAATGTAAAATTGATGAGTGAGGGTTGGCATGCTTGTAGCGGGATGAGGCTGCGATGCGGGTGATTGTTGTCGTGCTTGTAGAAGCAGCCGCGCCCTTACATGATTTCGTGAAACGGCGCAGTTTTGGCGACGGATAGCGCACGTACCTGTTCAACCGCAGCCAAACACGCGGCGCGTTCCACGTCGGGGATGTCGATAGCGATAAATTCGTCCTCATCTAAAACGCGCAGTGCGCCATCGGGCGCGATAAACACATCCAGCGCGAGATCGTCGGCGGTGACTATTGCACCATCATCCCCGTCGCTGAAATACGCCGGGCGGGTGATATTGCAATACCAACCTTTAAGCTGCTGGCTATCGATATCTTCGATGCGAAAAATGTTGTACCAGCGATCCGAATAGAAATACTCGGTCATGCGGTCGCCTTTGCGAAAATGCACGTAGTCGGTCGGCACATCGCGCCCCATCCGCGCCTCAAGCACAACCCATGTTTCAGCACGCGCGGTAATTTCACCCTGATAATGGAGCGTCACCATCCCACGTTCGTCACGTTTATAAACAGTAACGCGCATTTATGCCCTTCCAACCGTGTGTACGACCAATAACACACCATCGGCGATGGTGATCGATCCACGTTCGCCTTTAAGGACGTTGCTGACACCGCGCGCGGGTCCGAAAAACAAATCTTCGTCTTTGAGCGGATAGTACAGGTTGTCAGTGCGGACTTTACGTACCGTGCCAGATAGCGGAATGAGCGAAATGGTATCACCCGCCGCGCCATCGATAGGATTGACGCCAGCTTGTGCCAGCCACGATTCTTGTTTGCCTGCGACGATCCGCGTATCGATGCCGCGCAGCGCGGGCAGCGCGAGTAAATACATGTTCGCCATCGTTTGATCGAGCCGATCGCCGACCGCGCCGATGATGCGAATATGGCGTACATCCGCGCGCGCCGCCCACAACAGCACCAGTTCGAGATCAGTCTCACTTTTTTCTTCGGGATAGCGGAAGATTTGCGCGCCGTCCGCCGCGAGCGCAGCGAGTTCGTCGGCGCTGAGCGAGTCCATATCACCGATGATGACGTGCGGGGTCAAGCCGTAATAACGCGCGATGCGTGCGCCGCCATCCGCCGCCGCAATCAGCGGATCATGCGCGGTTTCCAGCGCGCGCCGCACCACGACGCCGTCGTTGGCATCGCCATTCGCAAAAACGAGAATATCGCGGTTCATTGTGGGTTGACTATCGGGTGCGCCGCATCCAACGGTCTTTGAGCGCGACTTTGCTCAGATCGTCAGCTTCTAAAAAGTCACCCGCAACACGGATGAAACGGTCGTCTTCTAGCATCGGGAAATGGCGAATACCGTGCAGCAAAATCGGCAGCGTCAAGTTCTCTTTATCGAGCGTGACATAGCTCCACACATCTTCGCTTGGCATCGGGATAATCGGGTCATCGTAACCATGTACGACTGCCGTCGGCATCGGCAGCAAACGCATCATATCGAGCATCCGCCCCGCGTCGAAGTTCTGGATACTGGCGGTCAGCACACGCGGGTCAGTTTTTGGGGTATCGACATCCAGTTTTTGATAAAATACATCCGTCGGCTTAAAGCATTTATTCAACATATTTTTTGTACCGCTCATCATCACTGCTGCCAGCGGATTTGTGCTGGACGATTCGATCTGCGGACGGCTCATCGTGAGGTCATCGGGAGCGGTGATCGTTTGCGGGATCGGGATACCGTTGCCGCGCGCCCGTGCCGCTTCGATCAATGCCGCGCGCATGGCAGCGCTGGCGCTCATCGTCGTTGGTGAACTGGGGCCAAAGTCATCTTCGGGGAGCGAACGGTTGTTGGTGAGCAGCACTTTGCGTCCGGCGGGCGTACGTCGGTCTAAATCGCCCGGATCGAATAATGGCGCGCTCACAACCAGCAGCTTCGGAACACGTTCGCTGTAGCGGCGAGCAAAACTAATCGCCAGCAGCGCGCCCAACCCGTGCCCGATAATCGCAGTTTTGGGAATGCCCAACTGACGCATAAAGTCATCGAGCAGCGCAATTTGATGCTCGAGCGAAAAGCGCAGCGGGTTCTTGCTGCTGTCGCCAAACCCGAACAAATCGAGCGCGTAAACACGATACTTCGATTGCAACTGCTGCATCGTCGGCACCCAGTAGCGCCACGAGCCGATCCATCCATGCAGCAAAAACACAGGACGCCCTGTGCCAAGCACCTCGTAATGGACAAGCTCCCCGTTGAGGCTGATCGCGCTCATGTTAGGATTGTGCCGCCCCGTGTTGTTTCAAAATTTCCCCCACCCGTCGGATTAAGTCATCCGGCATGAATGGCTTAATGATATACGCCGCCGCGCCTGCTTCCAATCCGTTTTGTACTTCTTCGTCTTGTCCTTTGGCAGACAAGAATATCACAGGGATATCTTGCATCCCGTCCATTGCTTTAATATGGCGGCACGCTTCGTATCCGGTCATTCGCGGCATTCGCACGTCCATCATGATTAAATCAGGTTTGACTTTCGGCGCAAGTTCAACCGCTTCCGCGCCATTTTTGGCGGTCGTGACGGTATATCCCGCGAACGTGAGCGTGAAATTGAGCAGCTCCCGGATGTCGTGTTCGTCTTCTGCGATGAGAATGGTTGCCATTCGCTCTTTGTACACCCCTTCATTCGATGATTAATCACCGGATTCACGCGCCACTGCCTGATCGTTATCGGCGGTTACGCTGTCGATCCCGGCGATTGGCAGCTTGACATAGAAAGTTGAACCGACATTCGGTTCGCTTTCGACCCACACATCGCCGCGATGCATTTCGACCAGATTTTTGACGATGGACAACCCCAAACCCGTCCCCGCGACTTCCATCACCAACGCATGTTCATCGTAACGCTCAAACCGATTCCAGATGCGCGGTTGGAACTCGGTCGGAATGCCGATCCCGTTATCTTTGATAGAAATCAACGCATACAATGGATCGTCGGCAACGCGCGCACTGATCTCAATTTTACCACCGGGATAGGTATAGTTGAATGAATTATCCACCAAATTGGTGAGGATTTGGGAGATTTTGGCACGATCGCCATAAAGCGGTGGCAAACCGGGCGAAACCTGCGTGGTAACGGCGATATGTTTGCGCTCGTTTTCGGCGCGCCCCTGCATATTCACGACAATGCCGTCGATCACATCGATCAGTTCAAAATCTTCTGGTTTAAGCTTCTCCGAGCCGCTGTCCAGCTTGGAAATATTGAGCAAGTCGTTGACCAGATTGCTCAGGCGTTCGGCGTTGCTCTTGATTGTTTCCAGGAAGGTACGCTGCTGTTCGGTGACACTGCCTGCTGCGCCCATCATGAGCAAGTCGGCATAGCCTTTGATGCTCGTCATCGGCGTACGCAGTTCATGGCTGACGTTGGAGATAAACTCCGACTTCATGCGATCGACTTCCACGTCTTTGGTGACATCACGGAATACCGACACCGTTCCCAGAAAGACATCGGCATTATAGACAGGCGATGCCGTGATGCTGATGATCTTTGTGCCGACTTCGATGCGTTCCAACAGCAGGCTTTCACGACGCGCCTGACGCGAACGCACGATCCAGTCATTGAGCAGGCTCATCCAGGGCTGCCCCGCGCCGTAAATCGTATCGAGATACGCCAGCGATTGGTTGAGCGCGTTCAGGGTTGGAATACCCAGAATACGTTCGGCAGCGCCGTTGAACAGTACGATAACGCCGCTTGCATCTGCCAACAGCACGCCGTCGGCAATGCCTTCCAAAATCGCGCTGTTTTTCTCGGCTTCTTCACGTTCCAGGCGGAGCAAATTCGCCATGCGTCCGGTTTGGTCGCGCAGCAGATTGTAAAGATCGGCGTTGTTGATTGCCGCGCTGACCTGGTTCGATGCCGCGCTGACCAGTCGCAACTGCGGTTCGCTGAACATGCCTGGTTCGCGCCCTAAGAATGCCATGACGCCCTGCACGGCGTCGCTGTTACGCAGTACAACGCCAATCGCGCTGCGCCACACCGCTGCGCCAGGAGCGGTCGAATCCCAGTAGGGCTGCGTGTGCAAGTCATCGACCAGCACGTTATCGCCATTGTTGACAAGCCAATCCGCGAATGTTTCCGCCGGATGTGCGACGCGCGCTTCTTTATCGCGTCCTGTGCCGCCCAAACGAATTTCGCGCGTGCGCCGCATATCGCCGTTGATATTCTCGTTGTCGTCGCTGACGGTATGCAGCGCGGCGCGGCTGTACAGGCGGTCTGTGACCGGGTCAAGCAGCAGTACCGCACCGTCGTCGGCGGCAATCGTATCCGCGACCATGGTCAGCGCACGATTAAGGACGCTTTCCATTTCCAGCGTTGTACCGAGTTCGGCGGTGATGCGATACAGCGCGTTCAAGCGGTCGCGTTCGGTTGCTAGTTCAGTCGTGCGTTCTTCAACGCGCCCTTCGAGTTCGTCCGCAAAACGCTGCACACGGCTGAACAAACGTACGTTTTGAATTGCCGCACCGACTTGCGCGCTAATTGTGGTCAAAACGCGCTGGACGTTCAACCCAAACGGACGCGTGATCTCACGGTCACTGACTGCCAGCACGCCTAACACCTGGTCGCCCGCCATGATCGGCACGCCCAGATAACGGTTGATCGTGGTGTCACCGCTCAAAATCCGCAGATTACGGCGCACTTCGTCGATATTAGGATTATCGCCACCGAGCGAGAGCGGTCGGCGCGTGCGGATCACATACGAGACTTCATCATCGCCCAGCCGAAGCGACCCACGCTGTTGGTCTTGTCCATTCATGACCGAAATCGGGAATGTGATTTCGGTCGTTTCGGGGTCGTACAACGCCACATACATCGATTCGGCGCTGACCAATGACGGCACTTGTTCGCGGATCGTGCGAATCATGCCGTCGATATCCATCGTGGACGAAATCGCGCGGCTCAAGTCGTTGATGACGATCCCCTGCTCGACTTGCGCTGCGGTCTCGGTGGTCAGGCGTGCGTTTTCGATACGGGTTGCTGCTTGTGCGCCCAACGCACCCGCCATGCGAATTTCGCGGTGATTAAAGATGCGCATTTGATCATGCAAATCGATTTGCAGCAGACCAATCGCGTCACTGCTGGAAGTCGTCGTTAACGGAACAAGCATTCGTGCGAGATCACCCTGCGCTTCCATATCCCGGCGCTCATTCGGATTAATGTCGGGGTCGTCAAGGCGGACGACAACGACTTGACGATCGCGGATGGCGCGCATTTTGGTTGGGTACAGCATGGCATCATACAGGGTGCCGCGTGCAAGCGTATTGCGGTCGTCGCCGCTGCGATTGACATTGAGTTCGACACGTAACATGTCTTCTACGTTGTCGTACATCATCAGCGTGCAGTCATCCATGTCGAGCGCGTGCAGCGTGAGTTCGACCACCCGTTGAAAGACTTCATCGAGGTCGAGCGTTTGCGCGGTCGCTTGCGCGGCTTCGAGCAGCGTTTCGAGTTCGCGCGTGCGAACCATCGTTTGTTCAAGCAGATTAGCATTCATGACGGCGATAGCGGCTTGTCCAGCGATAATCAATGACGGATCAAGCTGTTCTGGTTGAAAACGCACCGTCGATGTATCGACATCTTTATAAAATTCGAGTTCAAATGCCCCCGTGACTTGTCCGGCAACAGTCATTGGGATGAGCGCGTAAGCACTCATGCGCGTAAGCCCCAGGTCTTTGTACAAGACATCATCTGGTGCCAGTGCCTTGACGTTTTCTACCAGAATTGACTGTCCGGTGCGGACGATCTGACGAATTGCCGCCACGCTGTCGAGTTCGAGTATAAGCTGCGGCGGAAAATCGCCGCGCGGAAATTCGACGATGACGCGTCCCATCTTAGTATCGCGTTCGAACAGATATGCACGGGCTTTTTCAACGCGCAACACCGTGCAGATTTCGCTCAGCGCAACTTCGAGAATATTTTCAGTATCGAGCGACTGTGCAAGACGCATCGACGCGCGGTTGAGTAAGCTCAGCCGTTCGGTAGTAGAACGCTGGTTCTCGAACAAATCAGCATTGGTGAGCGCGACGGCGACTTGGTTGGCGAACGTGAGCGCGGCTTGTTCGCTCTGCGCGTTGTAATATCGCGGCTCGCGTTTGCTCAGTGCGATAATCCCAAACACGTTTTCCTGCTGCATCAACGGAATACCGAGCCAGCTTTGCGCGTCGGTCTCACCGGGCAGCGGGTCGCGCCCCAGAAATTGGCTGATCGATACTGCCTGCTGACGTTCGATCACCCAACACGCGCGCTCGTTATCCTGAATGATGATGCGGACATTTGTATCAGCCGGTTCGTATCCTTGCCATGCTTCGAGCACGAGTTGATCGCCATCGCGCCGCCACAGAGACAGTGTGTCATAGCCGATCACGCGCGCCATTTCATCCATCGCCAGCTTGATGACATCAGTGCGTTGCAGCGCTGCCGTGATGCGGCTGGATACCTCGGTCAGCGCGGCAAGCTGTTCGACGCGCGATGCCAGCGCGCTTTCCAGGCGTTCACGTTCGGTCACATCGTCGATGAGCAGCACGACGCCGCGCACATTGTCTACCGCACGCAGGGGATACAGGTAGAAGTTTTGCACACGGGTGAAATCGGTGAACATGATCTGTTGATCGACCAATTCGCGCGGTGCGCCTGTCTCGATGACGTTACGCAGCGCATCCATTAATGCCATGCGATATTCGGGGCGATAGCTGAATAAATCCTGACGGATCGCGTCATCACCCCAGCCATAATTGCGGCGCATGTAATCGTTGATAGTCAAAATCCGCCCGGAGGAGTCCAGCACGACAATGCCTTGCTGGATGGACTGGACGACCGACTCGTTGAAAGCGCGCAGGCTGACTGCCTGATTGAACAAGCGCGCGTTTTGGATGGCAACCGCCGCCAGATTGGCGATACGTTTGAGCAAGGCGCGATATTCTTCAAAGGCGTCGGCATCGGCATGATCCGCGCCGATGTGCAGCGCGCCAAGTGTAAACCCACCCGTCACCAACGGGATTAACAGCCCAATTTGTTCGCCTTCCGCCCACCACGACCGCAAATCGTCGTACGCATTGGCGGTTTCGAGCGTGGTAATCAGTTGATCTTCGCCTGTTTCAAACGTGTATCCTAAGCCAGTATGCGCCAGCGTCGAACGCCGGTCATGCCCCGTGACAATTTCGCCATCATGCGTGACATTGGCATTCAGAATATCGAAGCCCTGACCATCGCTGTCCAGCAGCGCCATCGTCATGCGGTTGAAGGGGATAAGACGCAGTGCGCCGCGCGCGACCGCGCCCAAAATCGCGTTCATCTCCAGTGTGCTGGTAATCGCTTCCATGACTTCGTTGAGGCGTGCTTCTTGTTCAGCATCGCGCATGGTTCGCAGATATAAGCGCGTGTTTTCGATCGTATTCGCGGCTTGATGCGCGAAAATTTCAAGAATTTCGATCACGCTGCGGTCAGGGCGCTTGCCTTCAAACGGGCGATCCAGGCTCATGACGCCGAGCAAATCCCCAGTCGCGCCCGTAATTGGCACAAGCAGCATATCGCCGTCACGCCAATCCGTCTTGTTCGAAGGATAAAGGGTGCGAATGCCGCTAAAGCCAGTCGAAAGCACATCGGCGTATTCAACCGCCCACTGCGTGACTTGCTCAAACGGGTAGAAATAGGATTCGCTGATTTGATATTCGTGCTTCTCGAATAATTCGCGCACATTGGTGAGCGGCATGATTTTGTTGCGTGATTGCTCGAACTGCATGAGCGGGACACCCGCCTGTGCAACGCGTCGAATCGCGTTATTGGCTTCATCGACCAACGTCATTAGCACGACATCGTAACCGCAGCTCTTTTGTACGCTGTAGGCGATTGCCTCCAGCAGCATCACCGGGTCAGCCATCGTTTGACCAAGCTGGCTGAGTTCGAAAATGCTGTTCAATTGATCGACGCGGCGGCGCAAACGCTCGCTGCGATCCTGATTTTCAAGATAGCGGTGATTATTGCCGACGCTCAACGAGGCTTTAGCTGCCAGCGTCTCCAAAAATGCTGCCGCACGGTTATCAAATTGGCGCGGCTGACTATGATACAGATGAATGATGCCAACCACTTCGTCTTCATACGTGAAAGCGACCGCCATCGCAGAGCGTGCCTGGGGCGGCATCGGCTTGATACGTTCGGCTTTGAGCAAACCGCTCGTGCCAAAATAATCATCGATGACGATGACTTCGTTCGGGCGCTGAAGGGCTTCGAGTTCAATCGGCGCAAAATCTGCGAACGCACGACGTTCGCCTAACCGACGCTCTAAATGAGGTTGAATCGGGTTCGTCCATTCCGCCGATGGCTTGAGCAAAGCGACGGTATTACCATCAGCTTCGGTGGCTTGTACTGCTTCCACGCGAATAACATCCATCACGCGGTCGAGATCAAGCGTGAGCGCCAGTTCACTGCTGACACGCTGAATCGCGTCGAGTTCCATCAGGCGGCGGCGTAAGTTTTGCCCGGTGCTTTCATATAAACGCACACGGTCAAGCGCTGCCGCGATATGGATCGCCATCGATTGCGCAAGGCGTATATCGCTCGGAACATAATCATCATCGCGGTTGGCGATACCGAGTTCACCCAGTGACTGATCACCAACGACCAGCGCCACTTGCACAACCTGGCGCAAGTTCAACCGTAAAACAATGTCTTTGTAGACGGGCAGCACGCGCTTGTCGGTTTGCAGGTCATTGCTCAGGAAAGGACGGCGCGAAACAGCCACGCTGTGTTCAAACCCGGCGCTGTACGTATCCATGATGACGGGTTCGACCAGTTCGATACCAAATATCTTGAGCGGTTCTGTGACCAAACGCGCCGACTGCTGATCGAATGTGTTGACATAGGCGATCGGACTATCGAGGATCGCGGCGATTTCACGCAGCACAGGCTGAAAGCTATCATCCGGCGTGACAATCGAACTTGCCAGTTCCGCAACGCGGCGCAAGCGATCTGCTTCGTTGGCACGGCGCTGTGCTTCGCGGAACAAGCGGCTGTTTTCCAATACGCTGGCGAGCTGCGCGGCGAAAATTAAGAGCAAGCGCCCATCTTTTTCGTTGAACAGCTCCCCGTCACGTTTATTCGATGCTTGAATCGCGCCAATGCGCCGCCCACCAGAATTGAGTGCCGCAAACAGCATATTCGATGTGCCAATCGCACGCGCGATTTCGTCTAAGCCCGCGCTGTTTGCCAGCGCGTTGGTGTTCACATTGTTCAGGTAGAAGTAGTCTTCTTGTTCCCATATTTGCGCGAACGGGCTGTCGGCTTGTAAGGGAATAACATAGCCTCGCAGTGCATCGCTGGTCACCCCATAAAACGGTAGTTGGGCGACCAACTGAGCGCCAACAGCATCGTATAACAAAATCCCGCACGACTCGATGTTCATGAGTTGAGCGATTTTCTCATTGGCTTGTTCAAAGAAATCATCACTCTGGCTCAAACTGCCGAGCGAGAGTGTGATCTCTTGCAAACTTTCGAGTTCGGTATCGCGGACGCTTTCGGCATCTTTGAGGCGAATATTTTCGACGGCGACCGCCGCCTGCGATGCCAGCAGTCGCACTGTTTGTTCATCACGCAGCCCAAAACCACCGAACGCACGCTTATTCGCCAGTTGAATCGCGCCGATACGCCGCCCGCCCGCGATGAGGGGCATCAGCATCGTGTTATACACACCTGCCGCATCGACCAACAGCCGCATACCCAGCACGTCGGCGAGTTGTTCATCGGCAAGGTCATCCGAAATCCATGCGTCATCGCGCTCCCAGATGTCGCGTCCTTCGCTGTCAGGCGGCACGGGAATCATATAATTTTGCCGGATGAATTCGGGCAAGCCGAAAAATGGCGCCTGCGCGACGAGCAGTTCTTTGCGCGTGTCGTAGACCAGAATGCCGCATAATTCCGCGCCGATCAAACGCGCGATTTGTTCGGTGATGGCGCTGTAAGCCCCACGCGCATCGCTGCCCGCGATTTGCTGCAAGCGCGTGACATCTTCGATACGCTTGGTTTGATCGTTATAAAGCTCGGCGTTGTAAATCACAATCGCAATCGGTTTAGCGACCGCTTGCAGCAGGGATAGATCGAGCGCCGAAAAGCGCTTCGCTGCGATGCTGGCAAGTTCAAATGTGCCAATGAAGCGGTCATTCAAGATGAGCGGGACGCCGATGAAGCTGGAATAAGCGCTGTCTACGAGTTTCGGACGCACCGCTGTCGGGTCGGCTTTATCCGCGACCAAAACCGGTTTGCGCTGACGCGCGATCCAGCCGCTAATGCCTTCGTTAATCGAGTACGCGCCGCCCGCCTCTGCCAGCGCTAACACATACGGCACATCCCCTACCCATCCGCGCGGAATGAGCATTTTGTTGGTTTCATCCCACAGGGTAATTTCACCAGCGTCAGCGGCGAGTTGGAGCTGCACAATCGACAGCATCGCTTGAAGACTGATTTCCATACCCAAACTGGCGTTGACCTTCTCGCCAATCTCGTTGACGATCAGAATCGCCTTGCCCATCTCATAGCCGCCTTCGGCGGACGCCGATGCGGTCGTGAGTTCGCGCATCATGACTACGACGCGCGTTTCGTTATCGACAGGAATGGTGTATGAAGTTGCCTGTATCCAGCGCGTCGCCAGTTGGAACGATGATTGCCCTTGACCCGCCAGAAGTTCGAGCAGGCTTTCGGGCGGATTGGCATAAGCGGCGATGGTTTCAAGCGTGGGGGTGCTGCCTTCGAGCGCCAACCAACGACGCAGCGTGTCGTTGACGTGGATAAGCTGTCCACGTTCGGTGGCGACGAGAACCGCGTCATCCGTATTCAACAGCGCTGAATCCGGGGTGGCGGCGTCGGTTTCGGGAATACGTCCCAATGCCTGACGCTGGCGTGACCACAAAAACAGCCAGAGCAGGATGACGAGACCGCCGACAAATAAGAGAATGGGGAGTCCAAGTCCCATAAGCCGCATCCTGTCTTAACACTACGCGCCGCGCTGCGGGCGGGTCTTGGCTCGCCCTTACAGAACTACAGCGGCAACGATAACGGTCATGTTCACCACGAAGTGAGGATCGTGGTGCTGCTGCTGCTTTCCAGACCATCCAGCCCACGACGGCGATCTTCTGCGGCGAGTTCGGTGATTTCACGGATGTCACTGAATTGATGCGTTTTCGTCGAAACCGACCCCGCCGAAAGTGTCATCAATGGGGTTTGTTTTTCGCCAAATACACTATCTGGCACCAAAACATAACCTCGTTCGCGGTCGATAAATGAATAATGCTGGCGCACTTCGTCGTCGAAGCGCGCGATCAACCGGTCTTTGACCTTGACGGTATCTTCGGCGTAACTGATCACGATAAAATTATCACGTCCGGGGTGTCCGGCGTAATCATCCGCCGTCCCCACTTCATCGATGACTTCACCCATGAGCAGCGCCATGAAGCGAATGACTTCATCGCCCGCGACGAAGCCATACACATCGGTGAAAGCGTCAAAGTTGTTGATTTTGAGATCGAGATATGCCCACGCTTTTTCGCTGTGCATAAGCGTACGCAGATGATCTTCGATCAACTGTCCGGTGGGAAGATTCGATTTTGAATCGATCAACGCCTGCCGTTTGGCGGCGGAGATGGCATTTTGTACACGCAGTTTAAGTTCTTCGATGTCGAACGGCTTGGTGATATAATCATCCGCGCCGAGTTCCAACCCTTGAATCTTGTCGCTGCGCTCATCTTTCTGAGTGAGAAAAATGATCGGGATATGGCTCGTGCGCGTGGTTGTACGCAGTTCACGACACACGTCGTAACCGTTCATATCGGGCAGCATAATATCCAACACGATCAGGTTGGGCAGTTGTTTGCGCGTGAGCGTGAGCGCATCACCGCCGCGCGGGGCAACCTGCACTTCATACCCCTGCCCCGAAAAATAGATGCGTAGCATATTGGAAATATCGAAGTCATCTTCGACAACCAGAATGCGCCCTTTGCTCATCCATGACCCCTTGCTCCGTCGCCGCGACTGACATACGACCTTGCGGCAGTATAAAACAGCGTCACCATCAACCCCTTAACTATACAAGCGATCCCGCCGCTATGCTACTGTTTCGGCGCATTTATTTTTGTCAATTATTCCTTTATAGAGAAATCGCGGGCTAACCGGCGGGCTGACCACAGCGTAAACATTTGCCGTTGTGATAACCGACGGCGGCTTGACAATACGGGCAGCGCGGCGCATTGGTTTGCGAATAATAGTTTTCTGCTTGCGGAATCGGGTAAAGCGTCATATTTTGCGCGCTGGGCATCACTGAGCCACACGTCTCGCAAAAGAAGAAGCCTTGCCCACCTGCACGACTTTGTGTCCCACACTGCGGACAATACGCCGTGCGAACTGCCCCAGCTTCTTGAAGATACGAGTCGATGCAGTGGCGGATCAAACTGATATGCAGCCCAAAGAAATGATCGGCAGAACGACTGGTATTACGGGTCAACATGCCGACCAGATAATTATTTTGATCGAACAGTGGCGCACCGCCCGCGTCGGGCAGCGTGTTGTAATCCGTTGGAATCCAGTGTGCAGCCAGCACGCGGCGTGTCGGACGCTGTTGTCCACGCGTCATCGTACCACCATAGGTGACGGCGGTGAGCACCGCATCATCTGGCACGCGCGGCATCGGCGTCGCAGGGAGCGCAGCGGGCGGCGCATAATCGAGCGCGATCAAGGCGAGATCGTAATCGGTATAGCAGCGCACAACCGTGCCGAGCGTTTGCCGTCCTGGACTAAACTCGATAGTGATTTGATCACTGCCGCCGACGACGTGTCGTGTCGTGACGATGATCGGTTGTTGGTTGGCATAGAAGCCTGACCCCGCCCCGTTGGGACCGCCGATGATGTTGACAATGTAATCCAATACCGTGCCAGTTTGCGGCGCGAGAATTTGTGCGGGCGGCGGCGCTTGCACAGGCGCATTGGGCATTGCAGGCGCGCCCGTCGCCATTTGACTGGGATAGTTGACAAGATTAGGCGATGCTGGCGCGGACGCAGCGTATGGATTGGGCGTCGCGCCTGTCGGTTGTGTAAACGGCGACACTTGCTGCGTCGCGGTTGAAGGCATTCCCGGCAGCGTCGTGGGCTGCGGTGGCGCTTCGGGCAGGCTGCTCGGTGGCGGCGGAAACTGTTGTTGCAAGAAGCGATCCACGCGTGCGGCGATGTCGGCGTTGTTCGGGTCGGCATCACGCGCTTGTTGATACAGCGCACGTTTTTGTGCCGGGTCGGTCTGCGTCTCGGCAAGCCACATGTAAGCGACCGCCTTCAATTGAATGGTGAGTTCATCGCTTTTGATCGCCATACGCAGCAACCTCATGCCTTCATCCAGGCTGCCTTTACGTACCGCTTCGATGCCCATTTCGAGATATTGGTACGACATAATTCTACCCCGCCAAGAAGGTTGAAGATCGAGCTAAAAGGTGAAAATCGCTACTGAAGGCGCTCTGGAAAGCCCCTTTTAGCGGGCTTACAGGTTTTTTGCCTAGCCGCATGGCTTCAGCCTGCGGCAGGGAACGATGGACATTATAACCAGCACAGCGGCTCTATACTATCCGAATAGGGCGTAACACCAGGGTAATCGCCTCAAAATCAGCGGATATTTATATCGAGGTCAGAGCGGGTGTGTAGGGGCGACCACACGGGGTCGCCCGTGCTTTTTATGGCGGGAGGGGACATCGCCCCTCTCCTACGAGCATTCTTGACGCTTGATGAACTCCCAGAAATTTTGATATGTTTGCCCTAGCCTGACCTAGCACCGTCTATTGCCGCATCTGTACTGGCGTGCTAGACTCATAGCATTAGAATTTTCCCAAAAATTGACAGGTGCAGCAGCGATGGAGCAGGCGCTTTACCTGAAGTGGCGACCGACGACCTTCGACGATATGGTCGGTCAAGAACACATCACGCGGACGCTCCGCAATGCGCTCAAAACGGGGCGCATCCGCCATGCCTATCTTTTTAGCGGACCGCGCGGCACGGGCAAAACCACGTCCGCGCGTTTGCTGGCGAAAGCCGTTAACTGCTTACATGAAGACCCAGAGCAGCGCCCCTGTAACCAGTGCGCGCACTGCGTGGCAGTCAATGAGGGACGCTTTCTCGACTTGATCGAGATCGACGCGGCGACCCATACGGGCGTCGATGATGTACGCGATTTACGCGAGAAGATCGCGTTTTCGCCTTCAGAAGGACGATTTAAGGTCTATATCATCGACGAAGTGCACCGCTTTAGCGGCAGCGCCTTCGATGCCTTGCTCAAAACCCTGGAAGAGCCGCCCGATCACGCGATTTTTGTACTGGCAACCACCGAAATCGACAAGGTGCCGCCGACGATCAAAAGTCGCAGCCTGCAATTCGAGTTCCGCCGTTTGTCGGTGCGCGAAGTCGCTGATCGGCTGGAATTGATCTGTACCACCGACGATCTCCAATTTGAACGTGCGGCGCTGGAAATGGTCGCGCGGCAAGGGACTGGAAGTGTGCGTGACAGCATCAGTCTGCTCGACCAGATCGTGACCGATCCAAGCCAAAAGGTCACGGTCGATTTTGTCCAGCGCGCGTTGGGTACGGCAGCGAGTCATTCGGTACGTGGATTGGTCGCGGCAGTTGTCGCGGGCGATTCATCATCGGGGCTGCGTGTCATCCACGACGCGATTGACGCGGGAACCGATCCACGTCATTTTGGTCAGCAGGTCATCGATCATTTACGCAGTGTGCTGCTCACCCAAACCGGTGGCAGTGACCTGATCGAAGCCAGCGACGATGATCACACCCTATTCGCGGCGCAAGCGGAACAGATCAACCGCCCTGCGCTGGTGCGTGCGGTCAAAGCATTCAACGAAGCGACCAACCAAAACAAAGTTGGGTGGCAGCCGCAGCTCTCGCTCGAATTGGCATTGATCGAAAGCGTACATGGTGTCAACGAAGTGATGACAGGCGCCGTGCCCGTTTCGTCCGCCAGCCCATATCAGACTGCCCCCGCGCCGACTTCCCCGGCACAAGATATGGCACAAGTCAGCGATCCGCCGTCGCCGCCGGGCGCGCCGCCGTTGATCGAAATCGGCGCGATCCAAACCAATTGGGTCGAAATTCAAAAGGCGACGTTCAAGACAAGCACATCACTGCCCAGTTTGTTGGACGGCGTCAAGGTGATGCGTTCCGAGGGCAATCGTTTGACACTGAGCGCGCCTAACGAACTGCTCCACCAAAAATTGTCAGAACCTCAGCGGCGGCTGGAATTGGAACGGGCGATTTATCTCGTGTTCAAAGTCCGGTTGTATACCAATTTCGTCCTGGTTGCCGATAATGGTGAGGTTATCGAAAACGATGGGCTACAAAGCGATCCCCTGTTGAACGAGATCAGTGCGGCGGGTGGTAAACCACGCCGTACCTCGAAAAAGTCGGAATAGCGCTAGGTAATCAAGGAGTCGAAATCATGAGTAAACAACGTCGTATTGGTGGTGGTGGCGTTCCCGGTGGCGGCGGTTTTAATCAGGCAGCCGCGATGAAGCAGTTGCAAAAAATGCAGGAAGATATGCAAAACGCACAAACCGCGCTCGAAACCGAAACGGTCGAAACCAGCGTTGGCGGTGGCATGGTTGCGGTGACAATTACCGGACATCAGCGCGTGCAGGCGATCAAAATCGACGCCAGCAAAATCGATACGACTGATGACGAATGGATCAACGACTTGCAGGATTTGTTGGTCATCGCCGTCAATCAAGCCATCGAACAAAGCCAAACGATGGCGGCACAGCGTATGGAATCAATCACAGGTGGTTTGGGCAATATTCCAGGTTTAGGCGGTTTACTGGGCGGCTGATGTGCCGTTCAACTTCTAATGTTCACAAAAGCGATTCCTGAACCGATCAATAAGTTGATCGAAGCATTTTCTCGTTTGCCGAGCGTCGGTCCAAAAACAGCAGCACGGCTGACGTATTATCTGCTCCGCGCGCCCGATGATGTCGCGCTGAGTCTGGCAGATGCACTGCGAGCGCTCAAAGCAGAGACGTTTTTATGTTCGATCTGCTTCAATATTGCGTCAACAAATCCGTGTCCGATTTGTGCGGATACCGGGCGTGATCAAGGCATGATCGCAGTCGTCGAAGAACCGCTCGACGTCATTGCGCTGGAGCGGACAGGCGAATATCACGGCATTTATCATGTGCTTCACGGGGTCATTTCGCCCGTCAACGGCATCGGACCCGATGATCTCAAAATCCGTGAGCTTGTCGCGCGCGTGGAGCGCGGCACGGTACTGGAAGTGATCATGGCGACTAACCCCGGCATGGAAGGCGATGCCACCGCCAATTATATTCGCGGCGAGCTAACGAGTAAGCCGGTCAAGGTGACATCACTCGCGCGTGGACTACCGATTGGAGGCGACATTGAGTACGCCGACTCAGTTACTTTAAGCCGCGCGCTGCGTGGACGCAGCGAAATTTAGAAACTCGCACAAACTGCCCCTTTACATCACAACCTGGTCACGTATAATTCCGCCTCGCTGTCATAACTGATAGCGAGGCACTTTCAAACCACAGGTCAATTGTTATATCCCAATTATCGCAAATGAGTTTGAAAATCGTTTGGATGAGTGGGTCAATAAGGATTGACAGTCGTAAAAAAGGTTGATAGGATGCCTTACACGGTTGAGAAATCAACTCACACAGACTTGGGAAAGTCGCGAACATTAACAACAGAACAGTGAACGAAACGTCGGAGAGCACGACGTTTTGCGCGAAAC
>ENA-ORBV01001377-ORBV01001377.1-microbial-mat-metagenome-genome-assembly--contig:-NODE-1377-length-54287-cov-5.461336_pt1 | contig 54287 bp, 55 predicted proteins | sample MGYA00237777_ERZ505514 | MGnify/ENA primary metagenome ERZ505514 (study PRJEB26160, sample SAMN06269048) | microbial mat metagenome | isolation source: Oligotrophic lake microbial mat | place... | reverse complement strand
TCAAGCAGAAGACGGCATACGAGATTCGCCTTAGTCTCGTGGGCTCGGAGATGTGTATAAGAGACAGCTACCAACCGGGAAACCCCGCCGCAGCGTACATGAGTGAGGTTAGTGATCAGCTGTTCCGAGCAATTCCAGGCGAACAAGACAATCATATGTATGTTCGCGCTGAACTTCCGGTAGCTTCGAACGTGATTCTGGAGAGTTTCAGGAAATCGAATATGAGCCTGGCTATGCGTTACAACACGCTTGAATACTTTGACAAGTTTGACATGCCGGAGGGTTTTTATGAAGCTGACGAAGGCACTCGCCTAGACTTATTGACGTATTTGGGCAGTACCGGCTGCGAAAATCACCCAGAAGTGACAGTTCTGCTAGAAAGAGTAACTTACTACTATGATCATCGAGGTTTTGGCTCAGAAGATCTAGCGTTATTAGTAGCCGGCATGGGCTTTACGTTATTGCGGTTAGATTGTGCCTGGACAAAGGCCCGAGAAGAATTTGTGTCACCGAATGAATCTGACGCGCAAGATGAGGCCGACAATTTTGACGAAGAGTCAGAGCAAGACGAAGAATACGAGTATGACGAGGACGACGAAGAGCATTCTGGCGAACCACTTCGACGTGCAGCTGCCCGCTGTGCAATGCATGCAATAAATCGGCCGCAATCAGGGGCGCTCGATAATATCAAGCACTGGCGTGGCTACTAGTTTTCGTCGTTAGGCGAGTTCTGTTGCGGCGTGGCTTCGATGACAAGCCGGCCGTCGTAACTGCCACCAAGCGTACAGGTGTACAGGGTTAGTTTTGTCTCTTGTGTTGGTGCTTCGACTTCGATTTGATCGGGTTTTACTTCGTGCTTTTTAGTGACTTTGTACAAAAATGGTTTTTTGTCCCAATAGACGGTGATTTCATCGCCAACAACTAGTTTATTTAGGTTATACAGCACAGATTTTTCCTGGACGCGTTTTGGCGTGTAATCCATCATGAAGCGATGTCCCGTCAGCACAAAATTGCCGGCCGCTTCGGGGTTGCCGCCGGAGCCAGTTCGCTGGACAATTTTGCCTTCGTCTAGTTTTGTTAAATCATCGGCTACAATTGGCGCATTTACGCCGATTTTTGGAATAATCAATTGTCTTTCGGGCGGCTGCTCGGGGTTAATGATTGTCGCATTACTGCCGGGCACAATTTTTGGTGCAACCAAAACCAAATACAGCAAATACGCGCCACACAGCATTAAGGCAATTGCCAAGCCGATAATTACCTTGCGGGGGACTTGTCGTTTATTAGGTCGCACTGTGATATTTTGGTACTTCATAGCAAAACCAGTATGACACACCGCCGAGTATAGTAATGATGTGTGAATCACAACTTTTGTTTATTTTACGACATCAGTTTACTTCTGGCGCTGCCGTCAAAAGGATGTCTTGATTTGCCATAAGCGGTAAAACCAAGTACGATTGAGGAGGTTTAATAAACATAAACAAAGGAACCAAAACATGGATGATTCACAAGCTCCAGTACCGCCAGTATCAGTACCTGATGACGGTGGCGCTATGCCAGCACCAGATCCATCTGTCGGCGCTCCTGCACCAGATGCAGGCATGCCAACAGTAGAGCCGGTTGCTCCTGAGGCTCCAGTAGTCCCAGAAGCTCCAGAAGTTCCTAGCGAACCGTTGGCTCCAGCTGAAGGTCCTGCCGATGCACCAGTTGCACCAGCAGACGACTTGACGCAACCACCAGCCGCTGTCTAATTTTTTAGACACGGAAAAGTAAGACAGTTCTCGTTTGTAAAAAGACGAGACTGTTTTATTTTTTACGCACGTTTTGCAACGCATGCTGCGGTATACTAGTAACCTGAGTAATAATCTGAGCGGAAACAAGAGGAAGAGGAGAAACAAATGGCTAAAAAAACTCAAAGAATTTTCGCGATGTTCGCAGCCGCATTATTTTTATTAGGATCAGTATCGTTTACTGGCGTGGTAATTTGGCAAGTGTATCAAAACAATCAATTAGAAAAGGAGCTGACCGTGCAAGAAGACAAAGGACTAAAAGGCAAACAACTAGAGGGCTTCGAGCCAGTCGCCAGCGTACCAAAATTACAAACTGTTGATTTGCAAGAAGGAACCGGCAAAGTGGCCGAAAAAACATCTACTGTAACAGTTAACTATACTGGCGCAATCGCTAGCACCGGCAAGATTTTTGAAAGTTCATTAGACGGCGGCCAGCCCGCAACATTTGGCCTAGACCAAGTTATCAAAGGTTGGGGCGAGGGAATCCCCGGCATGAAAGTTGGCGGCAAACGTCGACTGATTATCCCGGCAGAACTTGCTTACGGCGCGCAATCGCCAAGTGCTGATATTCCAGCTAATTCGGCGCTCGTATTTGATGTCGAACTCATAACCGTCCAGTAGTCAAAATTTGGCTAACAGATCATAAAAAACACAACATATAGCGCATTGACACTACCCGCTGGCACCATATACAATTGAGCTTACGCTAATTGAACCGGGCAAAATTCTCGGTCGCAGCAACAAAAGGGTATATTAAAAATAAAAACGATTCACAAAAGTGATTTGTATAAACACCTTGTTTGAGAGCACAGGGTTTATAGGAGTCTACGGGGGTCGCTAAAAAAGGGGTAAAAAATGGCTAAAAATATAACAATCTACACAACAAACACTTGCGCGTATTGCGTAATGGTCAAACGATTTTTGCAATCCAAAGGGCACAACTATAACGAAGTAAACCTGGACGAAAACCCAGAGCGCCAGCAAGAAGCTTTAGAGATGAGTGGTGCGTTGACGGTGCCGGTGACGGTGGTGACGCAAGAGGATGATACGCAGAAGGTTGTAGTGGGCTACAATCTCGCACAGCTCGCCCCCGCTATTGCTTAGCGATTGTTTCTCGGCGCGCATTGCGTTGTCAAAATCTGCGCGCTTCACTCGCTGTATTCCATATACAGCTCGCTGCAGTGCTCAATTTTTCCGCGCACTGCACTGCCGAGAAACAATCTACACGCCAGTGGTTAATAGGGTATAATAGGGGAAATTATGAGTGAAACGAAGATATACGATGTTGTGATGATTGGTGCGGGGCCGGCGGCGTTGGCGGCGGCGGTGTATACCACGCGCGAAGATGTTGAGACGGTTTTGTACGAAAAAGGCGTGGTCGGCGGTTTGGCGGCAATTACTGATTGGGTTGATAATTATCCGGGGTTTTCAAAAGGAATCTCTGGTTTGGATTTGGCCGAAGAGTTACGCAAACAAGCCGAGCGGTTTGGTGCCGATATTCGCCTGGGCGAAGTTATGAAAATTTCCGACGAAGGCAAATACCGTAAACTCGAAACCACCGATGGCGACATAAAAGCCAAGGCAATTTTGATAGCTACCGGTAGCGATTACAAAAAAATTGGCGTACCGGGCGAGCAAGAATACTACGGCCGCGGTGTCCATTACTGCGCAACCTGCGACGGCGCGTTTTACCGCGACAAGCATTTGGTTGTAGTTGGTGGCGGTAACTCGGCACTGCAAGAAGCTTTGTTTTTGACTCGATTTGCTAGCAAAATTGATTTGTTGGTGCGTGGCACAATCAGCGCCTCGGACGTGTTAATAAAAGAACTCGAAAAGAACGACAAAATTACCGTGCATTTAGGCATTACAACCGACGAAATCGTTGGCGAAAATAAAATGGTTACCAAAGTCGTCGGCACGCACGACGGCAAAAAAGTCGAGTTCGAAACCGACGGCGTATTTGTGTTTGTTGGCCTAAAACCAAACACCGAATTTTTAAAAGATTCTGACATCGAACTCGATGAAGTCGGGTTTGTAAAAACCAACGCTGTGCTAGAAACCGGCATGAAAGGCGTATTTGCCGCCGGCGACGTTCGCTCTGGTGCCACCATGCAAATTGCCAGCGCTGTTGGCGAAGGCGCCACGGCTGCTCTGCGCATCCGCGAATTCGTCGAAAGCAAATAACGCGCATTTGGCCAAGTGGTATACTATTCTCTACAAAGCTAAGAGAGGAATATTCATGAATAAATCGATAATTGGAATTATTGTCGTCGTTGCACTGCTAGCGGTATCTGCTGGTGGAATTTTGCTTATAAATAAAAAACCGAGCGCTACCAATACTCAGGCGCCCGCGCAAACATCAACAACAACTACAGACCCAAGCGCGACTGGCAGCGAAGACGGCCAGGATGGCCAAACAGCACAACAGGCTAGCAATGTGACAATCGAAAACTTCGCCTACACGCCAGCGACAATCACTGTCAAAAAAGGCACAACGGTAACTTGGACAAACCAAGATTCGATGCAGCATGATGTTTCGGCTGACGGTGGCGCGTTTAAGAGCGAGTTGCTGGCAAAAGATGAAAGTTTTAGTTTTACGTTTGACGAAGTTGGAACTTTCAAATATCACTGTACGCCGCACCCGAACATGATCGGCACCGTAATCGTCGAGTAAGTAATCCATCTCTGGCGCTCTGCTTTGTTGCAAATTGCAGTACTCCCTCACTGTATTTAGATACAGCTCGGTCCGTGCTTCATCTGCGCCGCGCATAGCATCCAGATATGAATTATTTAAAACAGTGGGATCTTGCGGTACAATTGAGGCGAATAGTAGAGATTAACCAAGGAGAAACCATGGCAGATGTAAGTTACGGCGACGATGCGCCAAAAGTAGTGAACGTTATCATTGAGATTCAAAAAGGCAGTCGCAACAAAATAGAAGTTGATAAAGCGACCAACCGATTATTTTTAGATCGTGTCAACGGTACGCTTTTAGGGTACCCAACAGATTACGGCTATATTCCTGACACGCTATGCGGCGATGGTGATCCACTAGACGCACTGGTTATTATCGACGAATCATTGCCGCACGGTGTCGTGGTGCCGGTTCGGGCAGTTGGTGTGTTGTATTTCGAAGACGACAACGAAATGGACGAAAAACTGATTTGCGTTGCCGCAGATGATATCAGCAAAGATCACATCAAGCACGTCGATGATTTGGGCGATGCTTTTAAGAAAAACCTCGAGCATTTCTATACACATTACAAAGACTGGAAGAAAAACTGGCAAGGCGTTGATGGCAAACTCAAAGGCTGGGGCGGCCCAGAAGAAGCACAAAAAGTCATCGAAGATTCTATCAAAAACGCTCAGAAATAATCTGCATAAACGGCGTGCATAAACTACAACAACGTAGCGTTGCTATTATCTATGGTCGGGCGTAGGCTAAAAATAGTATGAGTACCATAATTCCTGAGTGTGCCGAGACCAAACATGCACAAATGCGAGCCTTTGATAGGTTTTTGAACATTGATTCTGCGCGGCGTCGAGCAGGAAAATTTTTGGTAAGTTATGTTAGCGTTGGCGATATTTTAGAATTACCAAAATTAGTTTTGCCGGCTAATCCAGAGATAGCACTTAACACGACTATTCGCGCGGCAAGGGCATTCAATATTGTAGCCAATCAAGACGGTGGCTATGAACCGCTTAGTTATGACCCGCCGCAGGGCAGCTTGTCGTCGTATTTGGGCGGACTTGTATCAGAAACAGAATTCAACTACATTCGTGGGCAATTAAATAGTCGAGCCGAAGAAGTTCTGACGCCACTATTTGAAACGATGGCCAGTGCACTCGACGCCTCACAAACACACCAATTTACGTAGTAACCACAAGCACGTATGCTACAATACCCTTGAATATAAGAGGGTGAAAACATGAAAACAAAAGTAGCAATTAATGGATTTGGTCGAATTGGCCGCAACGCATTTAAAATCGCCTTTGCGCGGTCCGACATCGACATTGTTGCGATTAATGATTTAACGGATACAAAAACACTAGCATATTTGCTCAAGCACGATTCAAACTACGGGTTGTACGACAAAAAAGTTGATTTTGACGAATCACATTTAATTGTTGATGGCGAGCAAATCCAAGTCACTGCCGAAAAAGATCCAAGCGCGTTGCCCTGGAAAGAAAACGACGTGGACGTAGTGATTGAGTCTACCGGCCGCTTTACCAAAGTCGAAGACGCAAGTCTGCACCTAAAAGCCGGCGCAAAACGTGTAGTGCTTTCTGGCCCGACCAAAAGTGACGGCATCGACACAATTGTGCTGGGCGCCAACGACGACAAGCTCAAAAACGCAACAGATGTTATTAGTAACGCCAGTTGTACGACAAACTCACTAGCTGCCGTTATGTCGATTATGGACGAAGCATTTGGCATCGAAAAAGCCATGCTCACAACAGTGCACAGTTATACCGCGAGTCAAGTCTTGCAAGACGCGCCCGCCAAAGATTTGCGCGAAGGCCGATCCGCCGCCGAAAACATGGTGCCAACTTCAACCGGTGCAGCAATTGCCGTAGCACTGACCGTTCCGCAAATGAAAGGCAAATTCGACGGCTTAAGCATTCGCGTGCCAACCCCAGTTGTTTCGCTCAGCGACGTGACAATGGTGCTCAAAAAAGACACCACCAAAGAGCAAATCAACGAAGTCCTAAAAAAAGCCGCCAGCGAACCATACTACCAAGGAATTTTAGATGTATCCGAAGAGCCGCTGGTTAGTAGCGACTACATCGGTAACAGTCACTCCGGGATCATTGATTTGTTGCTGACAAACGTCGTGGCTGACAACCTGGCAAAAGTCGTAGTTTGGTATGACAACGAATGGGGTTACAGCAACCGCTTAGTTGAAGTTGTTGCCGATACTGGTAAACTACTACATAACACTAGTTCGTAATTAATACTCGGAGGAATCATGGCCAAACCAAACACAAACGCGCACTCAAAAGAGTGGTACGCGGCGCGCAAGCGATTTTTTATTTCACTAGCAATTTGGCTGCTCGCTTTACCGGTGGTTGCTTTAGTGCAGATCTCGACGCGCTTTTTATTGAGCGGAGCGGACGATGGTGCGGGTAATATTATTGCAGCAATTATTAATATTGTTAGTTTGCTTGTTGGCGTTCTGTCTCTGTTCGGGTGGATACTGCCGTTAATTTTTGGCATTATGTGGTCTGGTAAAAAATAGTGAAAATTGCATTGAGTACTGATCACGCCGGGTTCGAAGATTTAAAACATCTAGAAACATTTTTGACGAGTCTAGGACACACGTGCGTGAATTTTGGACCAACAGAATATGACGCCGAGGACGATTACCCAGTCTTTATTTTTCCGGCCGCAAAAGCTGTGGCAAGTGGTGAGTGCGAACGAGGCATCATCATGGGTGGCAGCGGCCAAGGTGAAGCAATTGCTGCTAATCGCGTCAAGGGCGTACGCTGCGCATTATTCTACGGCACTGTAACCGCCAAAGGCGCAATTGATGCCAGCGGAAAATCTAGCGATGACCCGTACGAAATCGTAAAACTGAGCCGTGCTCACAACGATTCTAATATGCTCAGTCTGGCCGCACGATTTTTGAGTCGTGAACAAATGCAAACAGCAATAAAAATATGGCTTGAAGCGCCTGGCGCCGATGCCAGTAGACATGTTCGCCGCGTAAAAAAACTAGACGAAATCGAGTAAACGGTGGTCAAAAAACAAAGCAAAAAACCAGCGCAAAAAAAACAAAAGTTTGATACGGCGCTACTGATTGACGTCTTGCGATTTTTGTTCTTGACGTTGGCTTTTTACGCGGTAATGTTCGTGACGATTTACTCCGGTGGATCCAAAGAATGCGCCGTCGGACTTGAGGTAGAATCTGGTTGTCAGGAGTTACTGCCGTTTAGTTCAATGTTATTATTGCCGTCGCTGGTTTTGGCTGGACTGTTGCAGGCTGGGCTGAAGCGTATCAAACACATCAAGAAGCAGATAAAAAAACTAAAATAAGGATTATTGCCATGTCGACGATTTGCCCTACCGTAACGCCAGATACAGTTGCCGAGTACGACCGCCAAGCCGGAGTTCTGCGAAAATTCGCCAAGCGGGTGCACCTTGATTTTATGGACGGAGAATTTGCGCCGAGCACATCGCCGCACCTCAAAGATGTTACAAAGCCCAAGGGTTTGCACATTGACCTGCACATTATGTATAAATATCCAGCCGAACACCTGCAAGAAATCATCGCTTTTAAGCCAGATATGGTTGTGGTACACGCCGAGGCCGAGGGTGATTTTACGACCTTCGCGAAAGAACTGCACGTACATGGCATAAAAGTTGGAGTGGCATTATTGCAGCCTACACCGGTTTCGATTTTAAAACCAGTTATTAAAGACATTGATCACGTGTTAGTTTTTTCGGGTAATCTTGGGTATCAGGGCGGCAGCAGTGTTGATTTTGAACTGCTAAAAAAAGTAAAAGAAATCCATAAATTAAAACCAGGCTTGGAAATCGGCTGGGACGGTGGCGTGAGCGACGAAAACGTAAAACAACTGGCCGACGGCGGCATCGATGTACTTAACGTTGGCGGATTTATCATGAAAGCCGAAAACCCACGCCAGCGTTTCGAAACCCTCAAGAATTTGTTACACTAAGCATAAGCAAGTAACTCGGAGGTTCGCGCGTGGCTGCAGATAAAAAAGTGCATTCGATTGCAGATTTGGAACTCAAGGCGAACGATATTCGCGTCGATATCGTTACGATGTTAGATGAAAGCGGCAAAAGTGGACTGGGTGGTCACAGCGGCGGTCCACTTGGACTGGCCGACATTTTTGCGGCATTGTATTTTGACGTTTTGAAACACGATCCACATAAACCCAACTGGGATCAGCGCGACATCTGTATTTTGAGCAACGGCCACTGTGCGCCAGTCCGATACGCGGCCATGGCCGAAGCGGGTTATTTTGAAAAGAAAGAACTCATGACACTGCGAAAATTTGGCACTCGCCTGCAAGGCCACCCCGAACGAGTTTTATTGCCCGGGCTAGAAACCACCAGCGGACCGCTCGGTTGTGGACTCAGCCAAGCCTGCGGCATGAGTTTGGCGATGCGCATGAACAAAGACAACCACCGCTATATTTATGTGGTCATGAGCGATGGCGAACAAAACGAAGGCAATGTGTGGGAAGCTGCAATGCTGGCTAACAAATATCGCTTGAGTAACATTATCGCCATTACTGATCGCAATAATATTCAGATTGATGGAAACACCGAAGACGTCATGCCGCTGGATGATTTGAAAGCCAAATGGGAATCGTTCGGCTGGCACGTGATTGAAATTGATGGCAATAACATCGAATCAATCATCGATGCCTGCGCCATGGGCCGCGCAGTAACCGACAGGCCTTCAATGATTTTGGCTATGACTGTTCCGGGCAAAGGCGTGGAATATATGGAAGGTGACTTTAACTGGCACGGCAAACCGCCATCGCCAGAAGAAGCCAAAGAAGCGCTGCAAGATTTGCGCGTTGCTCGAGCCGAAATCGAAGCAGGAGCAAAAAAATGAGCGCACACTTACAAGATGTAACTGACAAAAACCTAAAAAAAGAAGCCACCCGAACTGGTTTTGGCCGTGGATTGTTAGAGGCTGGGCGACGCAATGATCAAGTGGTGGCCGCTTGCGCCGACCTTACCGGTTCGACCAAAATGGATTCTTTTGCCAAAGAATTTCCGGATCGATTTGTGCAAGTTGGCGTGGCCGAGCAAAACTTAGTAACTGTTGGCTCGGGGTTGGCAGCAATGGGTAAAATTCCATTCGTTGCTAGTTACGCCGCGTTCAGTCCAGGCCGCAACTGGGAACAAATTCGCACAACGATTTGCTTGAATGATCAGCCAGTCAAAGTAATTGGTGCGCACGCCGGATTATCGGTTGGACCAGATGGCGCAACGCACCAAATGTTGGAAGACATTGCGCTGATGCGAGCATTGCCAAACATGATGGTTTTATCTCCGTGCGACAGCAACGAGGCCGAAAAAGCCACGATCGCAATGGCCGAGACCAAAAAACCAGCATATATGCGCTTGGACCGCGAGGACACGCCGGTGTTTACCACAAAAGATACGCCGTTCGAACTTGGCAAAGCCCAAGTGTTTGACGCCGGGTCGGATATTACAATCGTCTCGACTGGTGTTATGACCTATCAGGCTTTGGTTGCGGCCGAGAAATTGCACGAACAGGGTATCGACGCAGAAGTTGTACATGTTCCGTGTATCAAACCACTCGACGGAGTGACTATTTTAAATAGCGCTAAAAAAACTGGAAAAGTCATCACGATTGAAGTCCACCAAATCAATGGCGGGCTTGGTAGCGCGGTTGCCGAGCTTTTGAGCGAACATCATCCGGTGCCGTTGCGTCGCATTGGTGTCAAAGATCGCTTTGGCGAATCCGGCACGCCTGCGGAGCTATTCAAACACTTTGGCCTCACCGCCGACCACATTGTTGCGACTACCCATGAACTGCTCGGTGAGGTAGAATAAACACATGCCTCTAACGCTTAGACAAATTAGGGAAAATTGCCAGGATGCTCGTGGGCTGATGGAACGTGCGCGCCGCGAAAAGTTTGCTGTCGGGGCGTTTAATTTAGACAACCAAGAAACGCTAATTGCAGTTGCAAGAGCAGCCAAAGCCAAAAATGCGCCAGTGCTCGTAGAGCTCAGCCAAGGCGAAGTTGACGCGCTGGGGCTCGAGAACATTCGCGACTTAGTCGAGAATTACAAAGCCCAATACCAAGTCGAAATGTACATTAACCTGGATCATGCGCCGACAGTAGAGGGCGCAATTGCCGCAATTGAGGCCGGTTTTGAATTTATTCATATTGATATTTCCCAAGAAGATCACGAAGCAACCGACGAGCAAATCATCGCCAAAACGCACCAAGTTGTCGACGCCGCCAAATTAACTGGTGCGCTAGTAGAAAGCGAACCGCACTATTTTGGCGGAAGTTCTAACTTGCACAAAGAAAAAATAAACTACGCCGAAATTCGCGAAACATTCACGACTCCACAGGCAGCTGCCGATTTTGTGCGTGCGACCGGAATTGACACCTTCGCCGCTGCCATTGGTAACTTGCACGGAAAATACCCCGTCCCAAAACAACTGGACATCGAACTGCTCAAAGAAATTCGAAAAGCCATCGATTGCAACATTAGTTTGCACGGCGGATCCGGAACACCAGGGCATTACTTTGAAGAAGCGGTAAAAGTGGGCGTGCAAAAAGTAAACATAAACTCTGACATGCGCGTCGCTTACCGAAACACGCTCGAAAAAGTACTAAAAGAAAACGAGGACGAATACGCCGTCGTAAAACTAATGGGTCAAGTTATTAACGCAGTGCAAAAAGTTGTGGAAAGCAAAATCGACGTATTCAACTCGGCCGGAAAAGCAAAAGTTGAATAGCGAGGAAACAACGTGAAGAAAATTATTACACTCGGTGCTGCAGTACAGGACGTTTTCTTAGCAGGCAAAGCGCTCAAGGCGCACAAAGAGGACGGCGAAATGGTCCAAGCGTTTGAGCTTGGCAGTAAAAATGAAATCGACTCAGTCATAATCAGCACGGGTGGCGGCGCCACAAACGCAGCTGTGACCTTTGCGCGTGCCGGGCTGCACACATGTTTTTTGGGTAGACTCGGCGATGATGTTTCGGCAAAAGTTGTACTGGACGATTTGCACAAAGAAGGCATCGATACGTCGCTTATAAAATATGACGACAAACTCGGCACTGGCTATTCTACAATTTTGTTGTCGCCAAATGGCGAGCGAACCGTTTTGGTATACCGCGGCGCATCACAAACGTATGATCTAAAAACAGCAGATTTTCACGATACGAATGCCGACTGGATGTATATTAGTTCGCTCAGTGGCGACACCGATGCGCTTAAAACCGCTATTAAATACGCAAAATCTCGCGATATAAAAGTTGCCGTGAACCCGGGCAAACTAGAGCTCGAACATCTAAAACAGCTCAAAGATTTGTTAGACGATTTTGACATTTTAAGCCTGAACAAAGAAGAAATGCAGAGTTTGTTTAAGGGTGAGTCGCCCAAAGAATTATTACAAGAAGCCGCAAAACATATTTCTACCGTACTATTAACAGATGGACCAAAAGGTTCGTATGCCACGGACGGTACACATTTGTTCAAGGCCGGAATGTACGAAGACGTTAAGGTGATTGATCGACTTGGAGCTGGTGACGCGTTTAGTAGCGGTTTTGTTTGCATGATCGCAAGCGGCGAATCGGTCGAACACGCACTAACCTATGCCAGTGCGAACTCTACCAGCGTAGTCACAAAAATTGGCGCAAAAACTGGTATTTTGCACAAAACCGCCAAAATTCATAGTATGCCTATTGAAGTCACAAACCTCTAACCGTATGTCGTATAAAGTATTACGGGTTGTGGTTCCGCCAGTCGATATTTCCGTAATACGTTATACGACATACGTAATACGCGTTATGAATCCTACTTTATGCGTGCACAACACGTAATGCTTATGCTAATCTTAGGGTAGATTATGAGTAGGACGTTATCAGAATTGTTGGCTGCCGAAGAACCGTTATTTTCGCGGAGTATTGAGCAGCTCGAAAAAGCCAGCGGCAGGCCGAGTGCAGATGTTCGACTGACGGCCGAACTCGTTGGCAAAATTCGTCTCAAGACAAAAGAACTCGGGCTTGACGCGGACGATACGACGCCGCAAGAGCTGTACTACGCTTTGGATAACCGCGTCGCGCAAGATAATCGACGAATTACCAAAAAGTTGCTTGGCTTTCCTGAGAACCATGATGTAATTCGTGACCTCGTGCCGGCCATGGTTAAAATTGCAAAAGAGTCAAAAGTTCCTAAAAAATGTTGGGTGCTTAAACGTTCAGCCGCCAAAAAACTCCTTAAAAAAATGCCGCCAATAGCGATGATGAAACATCTTGGTTACCGTTCGATCGACAGTATGCTCAAAAACGAACCGTTCGACGAAATGTACACGGCGCTCAGATTTTCCGAAGGCCCGGACTGGCTCCAAAAATATAACGAACTGTTTAAAACAATCAAGCCAACAGATTTTGAGGAGCGTGATGTTTCGATTGTCGAGATGAACCACGAAAAGTGGGCAGATTTGGCAGACGCATTCACCAAGAAAAAACTTCATAACGTCACGCACACCAAAGAGCTCGGCGTGATTGTGGTTTTGCCAATGAAGCAAGAACGCATGCGCGGATTGCCGCTTAAAACCATGTCGCTGCTGTTTCATTACATCAATGAAATCCGTTTGTATAGCGCGTTTTTTAAGCTTAAGTCGACCAAACCGAATTTTGGCGCCAGAGTTGTAGAGACAATAAATGCCGATAAAAGCGATGCCGCAATTATGGCCGGCCAAAATATTCATTGGCGCGTGATTCAACAGTATTTAGGCCGCCACAAAGATAAATCGCACCCAGAAGCGTTTCAGCCACATGTTCAGCCAGAGGATTTGCATTGGCGACGTGCCGAAGAAGCGCTGTATGAACTCGACCCAGAATTGGAATTTTGGCAAGATCTTGATTATGTCATGCGGCCGGTTCGGGCTGGTGTTGATCCGGTGGCGTTTAATTTTATGGACGTGGCTTTTTCGTACTCGAACGAAGAACCCTTCGAAAAGCGCTATGTGTATCATGCCCGCGAAAGTTTGTGGAACGAGATTTTTATTCGCTACATGGGCGAATCGGTGCTAGAAGAACAAATTCTAAGCCAACTCGACAACGACATGATCGAACCAGAAGATCTAGAGCCAGGACTATAAGAATGAAAAACTATTTATTCCAAGATCGAACGAAGGATGGCAAAACTCGCAAAGAACTGCGGTTCACGATTTGTGTTTCTGGTGCAGCAGCAGGCAAGACCGTCACAGAGTCGGCCGAAAAGGCCGAGCAAATTGGCGCGCAAATTGCCAAACGTGGCCACATACTTACAACTGGCGCCACAGTAGGATTACCATACCATGCCGCTAAAGGTGCTCACGCAGAAGGCGGCATGATTATCGGATATTCGCCCGCTGTAAGTTTGCGCGAACATTTGCGTAAATACCGGCTGCCGTACGAGTATTTTAGTTTTATTAATTTTACCGGGCTGCAGTACGTTGGCCGCAATTTATATTTGGTACAAAGTAGCGATGCTGTAATCACGGTTGGCGGACGATTTGGTAGTTTGCACGAGTTCGCATCTGCGGTTGAGGCAGGCAAGCCTTGTGGTGTATTGCTTGGTAGCGGTGGCGCCGCGGACGTGATTCCGGCGCTTATTCAGCAACTCGATACAAACATGCAGCGTTACGTTGTATATGACACCGATCCGAAAAAACTTGTCGACAAAATCGAGGCAATATTACAAGAAGACCTCGAAGACGTTCGCGCGCAGTTTGCTCACCGCGATCAATTTTGGTTTGTCGAAAAATCACAGACAAGGCGCGGCTAGTCGACATGCTACGTATTGCTCTTTTTGTTGCTACAACCAAACCAAAGCATAAGTATAGTCACGGAAGGGTGCTATGAAAAAACTACTCAGACTAACGAAAAAAGGTTTCGGCGTTATTGAAATTCTACTGATTTTAATTGTTATCACTCTCATCGCGGGACTTGGCTACTATGTCTATGCTCAAAGCCAAATGCACGACAAGTCAATCAGTAGTTTCGAGGAATGTGTGGCGGCAGGCAATCCAGTTATGGAAAGTTATCCCGAGCAGTGTAACGCGAACGGTCGGAACTTTGTGAACCCGGCGCAATCATTTGACGCGCCTCAGTAAATTTCTTGTTACAATGTAGAGATGACTAGAACCCATCGTTATATCTTCTCCGACTCGCAAACCACATCCAGTGCCATTTTTTGGTTTTTTGCTCCGCTCCGTAGCTATAGCTATGGTTTGTCGCAAGAAAACCAAAAACTGACTACTGCATGTGTTTTTCAAGATACGGAGCTGATATAGCGATGGGTTCTTTTAACCTAAAGTCCAATTACAAACCGACGGGTGATCAGCCGTCGGCGATTGCGGCTTTGGAAGAGGGTTTAGCAAGCGGCGAAAAGGAGCAAACGCTGCTTGGTGTAACTGGTTCGGGCAAAACGTTTACGATGGCGAATATTATTCAAGACACCCAAAAACCGACGCTAGTGTTGTGTCACAACAAAACGCTTGCCGCACAGTTATATAACGAATTCAAGCAGTTTTTCCCGGATAATGCCGTGCATTACTTCGTTAGTTACTTCGACTATTATCAGCCCGAAGCATACATTGCGCGTTCAGACACATTTATCGAAAAAGACAGCCAAATTAACGAAGAAATCGATCGGCTTCGCCACGCCGCAACGGATTCGCTGCTGACGCGCCGCGACGTGATTATTATTGCCAGTGTTAGTTGCATTTACGGTATCGGCTCGGTCGAAGATTACGGCATGCTTGCGGTTGAGGTAAAAAAGGGCGATCGTATGATTCGCGACAAATTGCTGCGACGACTAACTGATATTCAGTACCAAAGAAACGACATTGATTTTCACCGTGGAACGTTTAGAGTTCGCGGCGATGTAGTGGATATTTTTCCGGCCGCTGAAGAAGTAGGCTACCGAGTGGAGTTTTTTGGCGACGAAATTGAACGTATTATAAAAATCGATCCACTCACCGGGGAAGTTTTGGGCACGCCCGAAAAAATAAAAGTATTCCCAAGTAGTCACTACGTTACGCCGCAAGACAAACTAAAAGTTGCGCTTGGGCATATCAAAAACGAGTTAGACGATCGCCTGAAATATTTTAAGAAGCACGGATTGCTACTTGAGGCGCAGCGATTGCAACAACGCACAAATTTTGATTTAGAAATGCTAGAAGAAACCGGTTTTGTAAAAGGTATCGAAAACTACAGCCGCTATTTGACCGACCGCGAACCAGGCGAACAACCAGCAACTTTGCTCGATTACTTCCCGGATGACTTTCAGATTTTTGTGGACGAATCGCACATGACAATGCCGCAAATTCGTGGCATGTACAACGGCGATCGCGCCCGCAAAGAAGTGCTGGTAGAGCACGGTTTTCGTTTGCCAAGTGCGCTCGATAACCGCCCGTTAACATTTACTGAGTTTGAACGCCACGTAAATAAAATCATTTACGTCAGTGCAACGCCCGGTCCATACGAACTTGGCCGCACGCCAAAACCGGCGCAGCAAGTCATTCGCCCAACCGGACTACTCGACCCACCAATTGAAATTCGTCCGGTTGACGGCCAGGTCGATGATTTAATTGCCGAAATTCGAACCACGGTCGCAAAACATCAGCGCGTATTGGTAACAACTCTGACCAAACGCATGTCAGAAGACCTAACAGAATATCTAAAAGAGTTGGGAATTAAAGTTACCTATTTGCATAGCGATGTCGACACATTGGAGCGAACTGACATTTTGCGCGATTTACGCCTAGGAATTTACGACGTAGTTGTCGGCATCAACTTGCTGCGCGAAGGTTTGGACTTGCCAGAAGTCAGCTTAGTCGCAATTTTAGACGCTGACAAAGAAGGATTCCTCCGTAGCGATTCGGCGCTGATTCAAACCATTGGCCGCGCCGCGCGCCACCTCGATGGCCATGTTATCATGTATGCCAACAATATTACCGGAAGCATGCAGCGGGCAATCGACGAGACCAACCGCCGCCGCGCAATCCAAGAAGCGCATAATACCAAGCATGGTGTGACGCCTGAAGGAATCGCCAAAGCAATCGAAGAAAACACCTTGCCGAGAAGTCCAAAAGAAGACAAGAAAAAACTCAATCTGAACAAAATTCCAAAAGATGAGTACGGCGCACTCATCCGCGACCTTTCCAGTCAAATGGATTTGGCAGCCGCAAACTTAGAATTCGAAAAAGCCGCCGACCTGCGCGACATGATCGACGAAATAAAACAAAAAATCGAAAAAAACTAAACGCTGAGCACGAAGTTTGCGACACGCTCGGCAACGGTCCGAGCTTTACGCATAGGGGCGAAATGTCCAACATTCGGCAGCACTTCGTGAAAATCGACAAGCTGAGCAACGCGTGCATCTGGTCGAACCAGGGCGTCGTGTTGATAGGCTTGGTGCGCTGTTTTGACTCCGAGCTCGCGGGCTTTTTCGGCTACCGGAATAACATTGTATGTCAGGCAGCTTACAATCTCGGCGATAACTCGGGCCTTTCGCCAATAATGAAACAAATCTCGTGCGTTTTCAATCGTCGGCTCAAACCCACCACCGAGTAATGTATTCAAAACATCATGTCGAAGCATCGGTACTCCTCCGCTGACAGCATCACTCATAATTTCGCTAAGCGTTGGGTGGTAGTACCCCGTACCTGCAAGGCTAAACGCAATGTGAGTACGACTTGCATGACGCCGTGCTTCAAGAAGCGCCGATTGATTACCCATCGAATACCCAAGAAGCAGTCGTTTATCGAGGTCGATATTACCAGATAGTAGTTCCATAATACCTGTGTGCTCAGCAATGTCTTGACCAGCAGCATCAAAACTTTCGACATGGACTTTTTGTGGGGCAAACATGTCTTCTCGGCGTGAATTACCTCGGCGAGGGAGTTCTAGTCGTGCTACGACGATTCCTTGATTGGCGATTGCTTGGGCTGGCACCAGCGAGCTACCGTAGATTCCCGACAGACCATTTTTGTAATAAGCTATTCCATCGTAACGACGATTTTCTGGAACGAGCACTTGCCACCGGAATGTACCACGGCCAACTTTTGATTCGCCATCAAACGCAATGACTTCGCCAGGGTCAAAGTCACTTTTCGCGTCTACAGGTTCGTCTGAAAATAAAACATCCTCTGGTTTTTGTTCAGAGGATGTTCGTCGTGTTTCAAGGTCAAATATTTTTGCGGAGGGGCCGTCAAATGGCTCGCCACCCAATTGCTCGGGGGACCTTCCGCTACCCGGGAAGTCCAGTATATTTCTGTCGGCTGACATGACCGCTCCTGTTTGTGTTGCGTATGAGAAAACGCTTATTTTTATCGTATGCCTGAATTGCTGGTTTGTAAAGCCGCTAATTAGTTGTGCTTAACACCGTGACAACATATAATAAAGCCTAAATCGCCGAAAAATCCCACAACGGTATGCAATATTGGTACGAAATGTACCTGCTAAAAGATCAGTTTGATGCGCTTGCATGGAAAGCGATTTTGCTTGGGATTTCTCAGCACATCGGATTTTTCAAAAGCTGGAAGTTAGTACAGACCATAGAAAACAGCACTGTGCGCTTTTTTGTTGGCGTTAATAAAGATGTTGGCATGCTATCGAATAATCTCGAAGGGGTTGTGTTGCGGCCAGTTGCACCAGAACTGGTCAAACTGCCAAAGCAAGCGGGCTCAGAGCGATTCGTGCAATTTGTGAGTGGCGGTAACCTTCTTGGTCTCAAAGAAAAATATCAGGTAAAACGCGCCAAAACCCTCGAAGTGGTTGAGTGCACGATCAGGACGGTTAACGTTGATAAAGCTCACACTTCGCTGCGTTTGTTTTTTAAGAACTCGGGTGGTTCCCACGTGGTAGCTAAAAAGACATTGCTTAACTTGCCTTCCAGTTTACTAAAGGTCGATTTCCTAACGAACACGAAATATCTGCGGAAAAAACTGCCAAAATATCTTGATATTCAAAAAACTATGCACATTATGCAAGCCGATAACGTAAATGCCGTGTTTGAAGTCGATACTTTTCCGTATTTACCAAAGAATTATTATTTGCCGCTGCAGAGTTACGACTTTGATAAGCATTCATTTATCATCGGTGCCAGCGGCAGCGGGAAGTCAAAATTAATTGAACTTATCATTGATCGACTGGTAAAAAGTGGCGTCAAAAATAACTACCGAGTCGTGGTGATTGATCCGCATGCATCCTTGGCAGATAACTTGGGGGCTGTCGAGAATTCCACAGTGCTTGATTTTAAGGGCAGTGACGAAGGTGCAGAGCTATTTGGCGGCGCCGGCACCGATGTGTCAGCAGCAACGGAACTTACCGGCACACTATTTAAATCGCTATTGGCCGATCAACACAATCCAAAATTAGAACGAGTTTTGCGCATGAGCTTATTCGTACTAATGACAGCGCAAGCAATGTCGCTCGATACACTTAAGCGGTTATTGACTGACATTGAATATAGAAACCAGCTATTGTCGCATGTTCAAGATTATGTTCCGTCTAATGTTATTTCTTTTTTCGGTAGCGATTTTAATGAGCTTCGGAACAAGTCGTACACTGAGGCAATCTCACCAATCGTGTCACTTGTAGACGAAATGCAAATGCAGCCAAGCCTGTCTGAAAACAATGAAAACGCAGCTTCGTTGAGCACACTTATCAATAATCACTTCTTGACGGTATTTTCGCTCAATAAAGTCAGCATGGGCGAAAAAGTCGTTAAAACATTGGCCGGTTTGCTTATTCAGCAAATATTCTTGTTAGCTCAGGCCAAGGCATTCAAAGAAAAAGTTATCCTGATTATTGACGAAGTTTCTGTAGTACAAAACCCAGCGCTTGCGAGTATCTTGGCCGAGGCGCGGAAGTACAATTTGTTTGTATTTTTGACACAACAATATTTTGGACAGATCGAAAAGCCGATACAAGATGCAATTTTCACCAACGTGTATAACTACTACGTTTTTCGAGTTTCAGAAGAGGATGCCCGTGCGCTGGAGGGCAATTTAACAATCGAACTGCCAAAAGAAATTGTAAAATCTGAACACGCAAAGGGTATTAGTGAGTCCGAAATTCGCGTTAAGATGCTCACAGCGCTCAATAGTCGCGAGTGTTTTTTGCGTTTGAGTGATGACGGTAAAATTTTGCCATGCGTAAAGGCAAAAACACTCGAAATCGCTAGTGGAGTTGGACGAAAGAATGACGTCAAATTAGCAACGTATCAGCAAGAAAAACAAGTGCCCTCAAAGTTTGTCGAATCCGCAAAAAACGCGCCAATTTCATTGCCGCCTCTTAATCCAGGAAACGACGCGCAGCCACTAAAAACAGACCCAAATTTTATTAATCAGGGCCCGCCCGAAATGCCCGACGCAGCGCGGGTCGCGCTCAGCTCAGAAATGAGCCCAGAAATCGCACCACAACCGTCCACAGCGCATTCGCAAGTTCGCGGAATCATTCCGGGCGTTTCCGCACCAGCAAGTAACGGTCAAGCATTCAATTTACAGGATTTAATGGCCGGACAATCATCAAGCAGAAGAAAGCTAAAGTAACAGAGCCCGAAGGAGTAAACGCATGGATGCAAAAAAAGCAAAAGAGATACTAGATAAAATTGTCGGGCAAGTATTTGGGTTCCACAATCCGTACACACTCGAGGAATTCATGAACAAATATGCTTTTGATATTCGTTTGCCGCAACAAACCTATGATTCGACTACTAATCAAATTACTTGGGCACAATCAACAAATCCGAATAAGTTCATCAGAATGGAAGAAGCGTGGCGCCGACAAGATGCTGGCGGCTGGGATATTCCAAAAAAACCAATGCAAAACATGCAAGATATTTTGACTGCTTGGGCAGAGGTTAATTTTACCGCAACCGAAAGATTCATAGATTCAAGCAATGTTGCAGAGAGCGATAATACGTATTTTTCCGAAAATGTGTATCGATCGCTAGATTCAGTTCGCTCAAAAAACGTCTTGTTTTCTGATGGCTCAATCGACTGCGAGTTTGTTGTTGCGAATCAACGATCCAATACCTCGAGTTTTTGCATTCGTCTGGAGGACAGCCAGAAATGTGCAAATAGTTTTAGCGTTTCGTGGTCGGACTCTGTGACTAATTCGTTTTTTATGCATGACTGCAAAGACGTTACAGACAGTATGTTTTGTTCACATATTTCGGGCAAACAATATTGCATTGCCAATATGCAGTTTACAAAAGAAGAATACGAAGCACTCAAGCCAATGGTCTTGCAGTGGATTTTGACCAGTTAGATCTGTTATACTAGGCAAATATGGCGGATATCTCACCTCAAGATGTATTAAAGTTGGCCCGATTATCGCGGTTGCAGCTGACAGAAGAAGAATTACATAAATATGCCGCGGAACTATCGGCGATTACAAAGTACGTTGAGCAATTATCAAATGTCGACGTCGATGGACTGAAGCCAACCACACAGGTCACTGGGCTCAAAAACGTGTTCCGCGAAGACGAAATTATTGATTATAAAGAATCGCCAAAAGATTTATTGAAAAACGCGCCTGCAATAGAAAAGAAATACATAAAAGTTAAGCGAGTATTGGGATAATTATGAGCTGGGCATCAATACCTGAAGTTGCAGATGAAGTGCTGGCAGGCAAGACAACCGCCACGGCAAATGTCCAAAAGTCGCTGGATTTAATCGCCAAACACAAAGATCACGACGTGATAATCGCATTGACCGAAAAACGAGCACTGCAGCGTGCCGCCAAAATTGACGAGAGAATCAAAAACGGCGAAGATGTTGGCCGCTTGGCCGGCGTGCCGTTTATCGCCAAGGACAACTTTTTGGTTTTTGGCGCAAAAACCACTGCTGCTAGCAACATCTTAAAATCGTTCGAAGCACCGTACCAAGCAACGGCAATCGAAAAACTCGAAGCCGAGGGCGCAATTTGCGTAGCCAAAGCAAACTTAGACGCGTTTGCACATGGGTCGAGCACCGAAAACTCAGACTTTATGACCACCAAAAACGCTCACGACAAAACTCGAGTTCCCGGCGGGTCGTCGGGCGGTTCGGCAACTGCTGCGGCATTACACTTAGTACCATTTGCACTTGGAACCGACACCGGCGGTTCGATCCGCCAACCAGCCAGTTTTTCTGGCGTTGTTGGCTACAAACCAACTTACGGTTTAGTCTCGCGAAGCGGCGTTGTAGCCATGGCCAGCAGTACCGATACTATTGGGCCGCTGACAAAAACGGTCGAAGACGCCGCGTTAGTACTTGATGTCATAAGCGGCAAAGACAGTTTAGATAGTACGACAATTGAGCGAAACAAAGACTCATACGCCAACCTCGACAAAGAAGATCCCAAAGATTTAAGAGGCAAAAAAATCGGCGTTATAAAAGAATATTTAGGCGAAGGAATCGACCCAGAAGTCAAAAAAACAATCCTCACCGCAGTCGAAAAACTCAAAAAAGCCGGCGCGCAAATTACCGAAGTAAGTTTGCCATCACTCGACTTAGCATTGGCGGTGTATTACATCGTAGTTCCAGCCGAAGTCAGTAGTAATTTGGCGCGCTACGACGGCCACCGCTACGGCTACAGCGATCCAAAAGCCAAAGATTTAGACGAATCCTACGAACTATCCCGTAGCAATGGTTTCGGCTCCGAAGCCAAGCGCCGTATCATGATTGGCGCTTACGTTTTGAGCAGCGGCTACTACGACGCTTACTACAAAAAAGCTCAAACAGTCCGCACAAAAATAATCAACGAATTTAATGATATTTTTAAACAAGTCGATTTTTTGGTCGGCCCAACTGCACCAACAACCGCATTTAAGATTGGCCAAAACTCCGAAGATCCCATGCAAATGTATTTGTCTGATATTATGACCGTTGCGGTTAGTTTGGTCGGTATTCCGGCAATTAGCATTCCTGCCGGAAAAGTCGCTGGCTTGCCGGTTGGTTTACAAATTATGGCGCCAAAGCATCACGACCGCGAATTATTACAAATTGCCCAAAATTCTGAAAGGATATTAACATGAGCCCAGAAGCAAAAATTGCGATTATTGGTGGTAGCATCGCTTTGCTAACCACGGGTGCTATTTCGCTGAAGTTTCTGATTCGGCGCGCGCCGCTTCGAGTTAAAAAATCAAAGTACCAAAAACAGTGGAAGCAACTACAGCAATATTGCAAAGACAAAAAAACCTGGCCAACAGCACTCGCGGAAGCCGACAAGTTGCTAGATAAAGCACTCATAAAACGTGGATTCAAAGGCAAAAATATGGGCGAACGTTTAGTCTCCGCACAGCGTGAATTTACTGACAACGACGGACTGTGGTTTGGGCATAAATTAGCACGCCAATTGCAAGAAGACGTCGAAAAATCACTCAAAGAAAAAGACGTCAAAGACGCGCTAATGGGCATTGGCCAAGCCTTAAAGGACCTCGGAGCACTATGAGCAAATTTGGTATAACGTATAACGTATTTCGTATAACGGGGTTGCTCGCTCACGCTCGTCATACGTCATACGCTATACGTCATACGATCACACTACTTTTAATGAAAAATAAGGCTGCGCTACTATGACAAGCGTCTCGCATCCGCAGTTCTTGGTTGATGGTTATTTGCCTACGATTGGTATTGAGTGTCACGTGCAATTTAGCACAAAAACTAAACTGTTTGCGGGTGTTGGTAATGACGCTCGCGGTGCGGAACCAAATAGTTTGGTTAGCCATATTTGCCTCGGAATGCCCGGCGCATTGCCAGTACTAAACGAAAAGGCCGTAGAGTACGCTACGCGCGCGGCGTTTGCGCTCGGCACTGAGCCACAAAAGTTTAGCCAGTTTGATCGTAAGCATTATTTTTACCCGGATTTGCCGCTTGGATACCAGATTACGCAGTTTAATAATCCAATTATTGCCGATGGCCAGGTTGACATAGAAGTCGACGGCCAAAAGTATACAATTAGAATTCACGAAGCGCATCTAGAGGCCGACGCTGGCAAAAATACTCACCCCTCTGGCGCGGATTATAGCTTGGTAGATTTAAATCGCGCCGGAACGCCGCTGCTCGAGATAGTATCTGAGCCCGAAATGCACACTCCTGCGCAAGCGCGCACTTACGCAAAACAATTGTACCGGCTCATGAAATACGCAGAAGTCTCAGACGTTGATTTGTTCCACGGTAACATGCGGTTCGATGTAAACGTCAGCGTCAGCAAAGACGACGGCCTAGGAACGCGTACCGAAACCAAAAACCTAAACTCATTTAAATCAGTCGAAAAGGCCGCCGAGTTTGAAATAAAACGCCAAATTGAGTTATTAGAAAAAGGCGAAATTATCGACCAAGAAACTCGAGGCTGGGACGACGCCACGCAAAAAACGTTCAGCCAGCGCGGCAAAGAAGAAGCCCACGATTACCGCTACATGCCCGAACCAGACATTCCGCCAATTGTGCTCGAGCAAAGTTACATTGACGCGATTAAAAAAACCATGTCAACCATGCCGCATGTTTTGATCGAAAAATTACGAAAACTTGGCTTGGACAATTCGGCAATTGATACGATTGTTGATAGTTTGCCAGCCGGAAAACTAATGTTAAAAGTCTTGGCCAACCAAGACGAAAAAACCGCTAAGCGAATCGCCAACTGGCTTGCCAGCGAAGTGCAATCGCTTGTTACGACAGAGACGCTGACGTGGGAAACAGCAAAACTAGATGTTGCTCAGCTGACACAATTGGCAAACTTGGCCGAAGAAAATAAGGTTAGTTCTACCGGCGCAAAGGTCGTACTGGAAGCCTTGGTTCACCAAAAAGACGGCGACTCTAGCGATCCGCTAACCATCGCCAAAGAACGCGACGTTTTGCAGGTATCCGACGAAGCCGAAATCGAAAAAATCGTCGCTACTGTTATTGCCAACAACAAACAAGCATCTGAGGACGTAGCAAACGGCGAAATGAAAGCCATTGGCTTTTTAGTCGGCCAAGTCATGAAAGAATCCCGCGGCAAAGCCAACCCCGCCCTCGCCCAAAAACTGATAAAAAAAATACTAGGCCTCTGATTCCACTATTGACTAAATACGTATTTTATTCTAAAATACAGCGATTAACTGGAGTTTATTTTTATCATGATCGCACAGCAACTCGTTTCTAGGTTGGAGCAAGCCCACATACCCTTACCAGATCATTACACGCAGAGCGCTTTAATGCAGGCGGTTGCGCAGCCATACTTGCCTGAGGAATTTCCTCCAGCGGATTTTTTGTCTGATTTAACTCCTGCGGGTCGCAACATGGTGGCCCGAGAGACACGACCAGCTATAAAAAAGCTTTTTCACACAGATCCAGACAGCGCGCTCGCTATTGGAAACTCTGTAGGAAAGTTATGCGGCGAGTTTGTATTGAGTGGCAATATAGGAGGAGATACAACTTTTGAGTCTCGCGCCATACCAGGTGGATTACGATTTGTGATGGCCGAAGGTGCTAGTTTCGAACTGCCTATAGAAGCAGGCATCGTTGTTGATTATGGAATGGGATACAACGGACTCAGTGCGCACGTTAATCCCACCAAGCGCGGCACATATATGGTATTTGGTGTTCAGAAGGACTAATATGGTGTGGCGGTTTTGGATGGTGTACGTGAAAAACTAAGTATTCCAGAAGAGGACATGACTATTCTTGACGGTGGCGTAAAACAAGTATCAAAAGAGCTTTCAGAAGACTTGAAGGGTGAAGTTGACCTTGTCGTTTCATCACGAGTTCATGCGGCGGACAAAGATTTGGCGCCGGCAATCCATAACGCATACACGATGTTGCGCGACGGTGGCGTTTTGCTTATTCGAGCACCAATTAGCACGCCGATTATAAAGCTGTTGGTCGAACTGGTGATCAGCAGATGCACGATGCACTTAGAGCAGGTTTTGTTAAGGAAAAGATTTTATTCAACAAGGCATTCTCGCTTGACGGCGCTCGCCACGCAGAACCTAGCCGCACAATTGCGTTTCGCAAATAGACTTATCGATTACGCCTTATATCGGTTGCATGTTGGCCTCGACATCATGATACAATTGGGCAGATGTTAGAGCAAAAATCAAACCGAAAACCAGTACGAAAAGCTATTATTGCGGCGGCCGGTTTGGGCACCAGATTTTTGCCGCAAACTAAGGCGATGCCAAAAGAAATGCTGCCAATTATCGATAAACCGGTGATTCAATTAATCGTAGAAGAAGCAGTAGCGGCCGGAGTTACCGATATTATTATTGTCACAGGGTCGACCAAGCGCGCAATCGAAGATCACTTTGACCGCTCCGTAGATTTAGAAGAAGAGCTGATAGAAAAAGGAAAAACAGAGGAGGCGAAGCAAATTCGCGACATTGCCGAGATGGCCAACTTTGTCTACATTCGCCAAAAGGGCGAGCCAAAGGGTAATGCCCGGCCGGTTTTAAACGCTGCACATTTGTTAGGCGATGAACCGTTCTTTGTCTTTTTTGCCGATGACTTTTTCCGCTCAAAAGTGCCAAGAGCTAAACAGTTACTTGATGTGTATCAAAAAACCGGCAAGTCAGTTATCTCCTCGCAAGAAGTAGACCTAAAAGACGCCGATAAATACGGTATGATCGAACTTGCCAGTCCAGCAGAAAATGGCGTAGGGCGAATCGCAAAACTTATAGAAAAACCCGGCGCCGAGAATGCGCCATCAAACATTGCCTCACTTGGCGGCTACTTACTAACGCCAGAAATCATGAAATATATCAGAGAAGAAAAGGTTAGCTCGCGCGGCGAAATCGAACTCGCCGAATCAATAAATGACTTGGCACAAACCGACGAAGTGTATTGTTGCAACATCGAAGGCGTATTCCATGACACAGGCAACAAACTGGGTTATCTGAGAGCGCTTGTTGATACCGGATTACTCCACCCAACTATTGGGCCAAAATTCAAAGAATATCTAGAAGAGCGCTTACATCAGCCGCAAGACTGAGTGTAAGAATACTCACAGATCGCTTTACTAACTGTGATACTATTGTAGTACATGGATGCATTTGAGATTTTAGTTATAGCACTTTCCGTCGCACTTGCGATCTTTCTGACAGCTGCAATTGTACTGACGGTCGTGGTCATTAAACTGATGCAACAAGTTCGCATAATTGTCGCTAAAGCCGATGACGTTATGGACAACGTAGAATCAGTCAGCAATTTTTTTCGTAAAACAGCCGGACCGGTAGCAATTACCGGACTTATAAGTAATATAGTGAGCGCGGTCACAAACGCAGCAAAGAAAAGGGGAAAATAGTATGAGTAAAGACGGAGCAAAAAAATTCGCAATTGGCGCAGCAATCGGTGCAGTCGCAGGAGTAGTAACAGGTATATTGACCGCGCCAAAAAGTGGTAAGGAAACTCGCCAGGATATCAAAGAAGGCGCGAGCAAAGCCTTTAGTGCTGCAGAAAAAGAACTTAAAAAGCTCAATACAGAACTTGGCGATCTCCTCACGACCGGCAAAGAACTAGCCAAAAAAGGTCAAGCAGAAGCTAGAAAAGGTTTTGACCAAGCAATGGAAAAAGCCGAAGAAGCTCGCCAAAAAGTAAAAGAAGTTATCAGCGCCGTCAAGAGTGGCGAAACCGACGAGCCAGAACTAAAAAAAGCCATAAAAGAAGCTAGCGCTGCCAAAGATCACTTAAAAAAGTATTTGCAAAAATCTTAATAGACACAAGTCAATTCACGCACTGTTGTAATTAAAAGTATTACTGCAATAAAAGATCGCCTCAAACAGGGCGATCTTTTATAATAGGCTGTAATGGGGATTAATCTAAAACCGTCCGACTATGTGCATTTGCACAACCATAGCCAATACAGCTTGTTGGATGGTTTAACTAAGTTGCCGCAACTGGTGGAATACGTAAAAGAAACCGGCATGGAATCGGTCGCGATTACTGACCACGGAACGCTTTCTGGAGCGGTTGATTTTTATAAAACTGCGGCTTCCGGCGGAATCAAACCAATCATTGGCATGGAAACGTACGTTGCGGCCCGCAAGCACACCGACAAAGAACCAGGCAAAGACAAACCGAATTCGCACTTGATATTACTGGCTCAAAACAATAAAGGTTATCAAAACTTGATGCAACTTAGTACCACCGCAAACCTGGATGGAATGTACTATAAACCGCGCGTCGACCACGATCTGCTCGAAAAGTATAACGAAGGTTTGATTGTCTTAAGTGCCTGTATTGGTGGTGAGGTCGGCACGGCGCTTCGTAATAATCAATATGACGAAGCAAAAGAAATTGCCACTTGGTATAAATCGGTATTTGGTGATCGGTATTATCTAGAAGTTCAAGATCATGGCCACCCCGAGCATCCTAGCAAATGGGACGAACAAGTTGCCGTTAACAAACAGCTGTTTAAGCTTGGCAAAGAGCTTGGCATTGAATGTGTTTTGACTTGCGACGCGCATTATTTGAAGCACGAAGACCAAGAAGCCCACGAAATTTTACTATGTGTGCAAACAGGTTCGTTTTTGTCAGACGAAAAGCGCATGAGCCTCAAAGAGTTCGAGCTGCACGTCACCGACCCAAATGAACTCATAGCACGTTGGGGCTCAGAACATCCAGAAGTTATAACAAATTCTAAAGTTATTGCCGATCGTTGCGAAGTTCGTCTTGAGCTTGGTAAAATTCTAATTCCAAAATTTCCGGTTCCAAAAGGCGAGACCGAAAAATCATACCTGGATACGCTCGTCTATCAAGGTCTAGCATGGCGCTACGGCGAAGTGAGTGAGCCAGACGCCAAAAAAATGTCAGTTGCTGATGCCAAAAAAATACTCTCAGAACCAGTTTTAAAACGCGCGCAGTATGAACTTGAAATCATTGAAAATATGGGCTTTAACGGCTATTTCTTGATTATCTCGGATTTTATAAATTGGGGCAAAGACCAAGGAATCGTGTTCGGTCCTGGTCGTGGTTCGGCGGCCGGATCGATTATCGCATTTGGTCTTAAGGTTACTGAACTTGACCCGCTCAAATACGACTTGTTGTTTGAGCGATTTTTGAACCCAGACAGAATTTCGATGCCAGATGTCGATATTGATATTCAGGACACGCGGCGCGACGAAGTTATTCAGTACTGTGTCGAAAAATACGGCACAGAACGGGTGGCGAACATTGTGACGTTTGGCAGAATGGCGGCACGAAACGCTGTGCGTGACGTTGCGCGCGTGCTGCAAGTGCCGTACGCCGAGGCTGATCGATTAGCAAAAATGATTCCGCCGCCAATCCAGGGCCGACACATTTTGCTCTCGACATCGATCAAGGAAGACCAGGATTTAAAACGTGAGTACGAATCCAGCGCAGAGACAAAACGCGTGTTTGATTTGGCCGTGCGTTTGGAGGGAACGATTCGTTCGCATGGCGTTCACGCTGCCGGAGTTGTGATCGCGCCTGATGACATCGTAAAATTTGCACCGCTAGAAATGGCTCAAAAAGGTGTTGTGACCACGCAATATTCTATGAATCCAATCGAAGATTTGGGCCTGCTCAAAATGGATTTCTTGGGCCTATCGAACTTAACAATTATCAAAAACGCGCTCCGCATCATCAAGCGCGTCTATGACAAAGACATTGATATAAACACTATTCCGCTTGATGATAAAAGAACATTTGAGCTTTTAGCACGCGGTGATACTACGGGAGTTTTCCAACTTGAATCCGCCGGAATGAAACGCTATTTGCGTGAACTTAAGCCTACGGTTTTTGACGATATTGTCGCCATGGTGGCCCTGTATCGCCCTGGGCCAATGCAGTGGATTGACGATTTTATTGCGCGCAAACACGGCGAAAAAAAGGTCGAATACGTCCACCCGGCAATGGAACCGGCACTCAAAAGTACCTACGGCGTCATGGTCTACCAAGAACAGGTCATGCAAATTAGCAAAGATATGTCCGGCTTTACGGGTGGCCAAGCTGATACGCTTAGAAAGGCAATTGGTAAAAAAATTCCAGAAGTTATGCGCAAACTGAAAGGCGACTTTATTCAGGGAGCGATTAAAAATGTCGGTGCCGACCCTGATTTGATGGAACGCTTTTGGAAACAGCTAGAAGATTTCGCAGCCTATTGTTTTAACAAATCCCATGCTGCTTGTTACGGACTTATTTCGTACCAAACTGCGTATCTAAAAGCTCATTTTCCGGCGGCATATATGGCGGCACTCATGACGAGTGACTATGATGACACCGATCGTTTGGCGATTGAGATTAACGAATGTCAACATATGGATATAGAGGTCTTAGCGCCAGACGTGAACGAATCATTCATGGAATTTGCAGTAGTACCTGACAAGCAACAAATTCGATACGGCATGAATGCTGTCAAAAATGTTGGCGCTGGAGCGGTGGAAGAAATTCTGCGAGCTCGTGCCGTGGACGGGAAGTTCGCTTCCGTCGAAGATTTTTTTAGCAAGGTTAATACACGAATTGCTAACAGAAAAACAATTGAAAGTTTGATTAAAGCCGGAGCCTTTGACGCGTTCGAAAAACGTCAAACGATGATTGGTAATATCGATGTGTTATTGGCTTTTGCTAGCAAGCGTGCCAAAGAAATAAGCAGTGGCCAAACGGATTTATTCGGCAATAGTTCCGATGAAGGATCGCAAGATCATACAAAACTAAAGCTTGATGACGGCGCACCTGTGCCGCTACGTGAACAGCTGCAATGGGAGCGGGAACTACTCGGTGTGTATTTGTCGCAGCATCCGCTCGAATCATTCAGGACAATTTTAGAAGAAAAAGCTGTGCCGCTTAGGATGGTAACTTCGGAGTTTAATAATAAAACAATTAGTACCGGTGGTGCAGTGGTTGATGTGCGCGAAATTACCACCAAAAATGGTCAAAAAATGGCGTTCGCAAAAATAACTGACGAAAAAGACGAACGCGAAGTCGTGATATTCCCCAGCATATATCAGCAAACGTTGGGGCTATGGGAACGCGATCGGGTTCTCCTTATAAAAGGCAAAATAAACTGCAAAGACAAAAACGGCGAAGAAACCGATGACGCAAAAATTATGGCTGACGAAGCTCGAGAAATTACACTCGAACAAGCGCAAGCGTATCAAGCGACTGGCAAAAAAACTACCGCCCCAAAAGTAAAAGCGCCAACAGCTAAAAGTCCAGTTGCCCAGAGGCTGTATATTCGTATTACAGATTCGTCCGATCAAACATTGCTTGCCGGGCTCAAAAAAATCACTGACGAAAATGCGGGTGATTGCGAAGTTGTGCTGGTTGTCGGTCCGGAAGAAACTAAACAAGCAATAAAATTGCCAAACAAAATCGCCAACAAAAAACCCGTGTTTGAATCACTAGAAGTCCTCGTGGGCCCAGAAAACATAAAACTTTCATAAAAAAAGATCTGGACGTAGGCTACAAAATTGTGCCGACGCGCTGGAACAAAATTACACCAAGTATAATCAATGAAACCATCGTAGCGTCGAACAATGGATGTTTGACTGCGAACTTCTCACCCTTGTGTATTAGTCGTTTTAGTTGAATTCCGTGCCTAACCAGCAACAGCATTATCGCCGCACCCGTTATCAAACCGACGACGTAGGGCGTCCACGGCATCAAGCCTTTTGTGATCGCTTGCACGCGGCTTATGCTCTGCGTTTCATTTGCAGCTGCAACTTGTGGAGTTGTTGTATTTGCGCTCGGTTCTGTAGAGGCCGTAATATTCTCGGGCTGTAGCTGTTTTTTGTCGCTAGATGTTGCGAGCGGCGTACCGTACATTGCAACCACGATGGTGGCTGGGCCGTTATTATCAAAATTCTTGCTGTCAGCGAATCCAAATCCGACATCACGGTAATTACTATCAAGCATGTTCGCTCGGTGCGAGCTACTATTCATCCAGCCGGCTACAATTTGTTCGTTGGTCAAAAAACCGTATGCTAAATTTTCACCAGCTTTTGTATAGGCGTAGCCAGAGTCGACAACAAATACCCAGGGTGACTTTCCGTCGGGTGATGTGTGTGACCAGTAATTTTTCTTGACCATGTCTTTTGCTTTGGCTGCCGCGGCTTCGGATAAATCCTTACTCAGAGTGAGAGATTGCTGTTTATTGCGACTTCGTTCAGTATTTGTGAGTTGTAGCAGCGCCTGATTGCTCACATTTGTGGTAAATGGCAAAACTTTGCCAGTCGGGTTCATTTTCCATGGTGCCAGTAAAGCCAAAATAACAAATAGGGTACTGAGCAAAGGCAAATACGGCAGATATGTCTGCAGGTATTTTTTGCTATGTTTTTGTTTTGGGCGCAGGTTTGAGTGATGCCTCGTGTTGTGCGCCTTTGTTGTCGGCATGAAAAGTATTATAAACGCTTACGGTTGAAAAGGGAAGAACGTGCAGTGATACATTGCCGCGGTGGCCGCTTCGACAACATTAAACGATTCTTTGTGGCCAAACATCGGGATTTCTACAATTTGATCGCAATGCTGTAATAGTTGTTGATCTATGCCTTCGACTTCGCGGCCCAACAGGAGCGCAACCTTTTTAGATGGAGCAAATGCGGGTAGTTTGATTGATCCTGCACTTTGCTCGAGTGCGACAATTGCAAAATTCTGTTTCCGTAAATCCTTTAGCAGTGTTTCAATGCTTTCTGCGTGCGACCAAGCTTGCGATTTCTCTGCACCGAGTGCTGTTTTACTAATCTGTCGAGTCAGTTTTGTATGGATATGCGGTAACCGTGAATCGTCCACAACTGTCGGATACGGACTGAAGCCCGAAATATAGACATGCGAAACTCCAAAACCCTCACTAGTGCGCAATATCGCCCCAATGTTGTGGGAGCTACGAATGTCGTGCGCAATAATTACTAACTCTGTCATGGCAATAGTCTAGCAGACGTCGCTCGCTTATGGTTAAATAGACGCATGAGTCAAGACGCAAGGCGGGACGAAGAACAGTCCACAATGAAACGTGCCCAGATTTTGGGTTTGCCATATATTGACACGTCGCAAATGCAGAACAAGCAAATCTACAATGATTTGTTGCCTAAAGAAGAATTGTATAGTCTGAGAGTGATTCCGCTCGTCGTCGATAAAGGCAATATTTCGTTCGGGATCACCAATACGACGTCGCAACAAACCATGGTGACGCTTCGAAATCGATATTTGGACCAGCAGCTTACGTTTTCGTTGATTTCTGACAACGGCTACCGCGATTACATGCGTTTGTACGATCCGCCTAAAGAGGTTATTTATCAAGATATAAATATTACGAACGCAGGTACCGAGGATTTAATAAAAAATGTCTCGGCAACACTTGAACAAGTGCGCGCAAATGATATGTTGGCGTATTTGGTCCATCAGGCCCACAAGTTGGCCGCGTCGGATATCCACATCGAAAATCAGCGTGGTGATGTCCGCATTCGATTTCGTATCGACGGCGTACTGCATCCAATAGCACGAATCAGCCACGAAAAAAATCGCATGCTGCTTTCTGCAATTGCTAGCGCCGGAAATGTTTCTACCTCCGATCCGGATTCGCAGCAAGGCCATATTGCGCAAAAAGTTCAGATGGCCAACGGCGAACAGGTCGACGTTAATGTGCGCCTGGAGACAGTGCCGGCAATCAATGGCATGGATATTGTGATGCGGCTGTTTAACATGAGCCAAGACATGTATTCACTGGATAAATTGATGCTGAATCCGAGCGAGCGCAAAGTCGTTGACGAGATTATTTCGAAGCCAACAGGCTTGGTGCTTGCAGTTGGGCCGACTGGTTCGGGTAAAACAACCACGCTGTATTCGATTTTAAACTCGCTTAACACCGAAGAACGCAAAATTATTACGATTGAAGATCCGGTTGAGTATCAATTTGCCGGCATTACACAGATTTCTGTCACGAGCAAAACTGGCGATCAAACAAATTTTGCAAATAAACTGCGCGCAGTGCTACGACTTGACCCGGATATCGTGATGGTCGGCGAGATTCGCGATCTTGATACGGCCAAAACTGCGCTCCAGGCTTCGTTAACAGGCCATTTGGTATTGTCTACATTTCACGCCGGATCGGCCGCGGCTGCTTTAACGCGCATGATGGATGTTATCGGTGAAAACCCACTGTTCGTGTCGGCAATTCGCATGGTCATGGCGCAGCGATTGGTTCGCAAATTGGACGATACCACCAAACAGGCCGCACCGGCTACTCCTGAGGAGATTGCACATATTCAGAAAATTGTTGATACGCTGCCAGAAGGAACCGAGAAGCCAAGCTTGCAAAACCTACAACTGTACAAGCCAGTAAAAACCGCAGACAACCCCTACGGGTACAAAGGCCAGGTGCCGCTTCGCGAACAGTTTTTAATGACCGGCGAAATCGAAAAACTCCTGCAATCTGGTAACAAAATGATTAGTGTGCGAAACATTGAAGACGCCGCAATAAAAAGCGGCATGATGACCATGCAACAAAGCGGAATTCTACAAGTTTTAGCAGGCCAAACCACACTCGAAGAAGTCTCTCGAGTTATCGGCTAAATAGTCAGCTAGATTACGTTAAATTTTAAACAATAATTTTTGCAATAGCTGGGACGAGTCGTGGGTCGAGGACACTTGGGATGATCATCTCGGGTGTTGGCGACTCGACTAAGCTGGCGATAGTTTCAGCGGCTGCAATTTTGTGCTCATCGGTAATTTTTGTTACTTTATTATCAAGCGCACCACGGAAGATTCCTGGGAATGCCAGCGAATTATTAACCTGGTTTGGGAAATCACTGCGTCCGGTTGCCATAATTGCGACGCCGGCATTTTTTGCAATGTCAGGCATAATCTCGGGGGTTGGGTTGGCCATGGCAAAAACAATTGAATCTTTGGCCATGGTTTTAATCATGTCAGCACTCAAAACTCCCGGTGCAGAAACACCAATAAAAATGTCGGCGCCGGATATTGCATCGGCAAGCGTGCCAGATAGATTATTTGGGTTAGTAAATTCCAAGAATTTTTGTTTCTCACTGTTTAGATCGGTGCGATCCTTGCTAATAATCCCTTTGCTGTCCACGACAATAATTTCAGGATTAGTGTATTTGTGCAGAAGTTTCATAACAGCCGTTCCCGCAGCACCAGCACCGATGCAGACAATTCGGCAATCACTCAGTTTTTTACCAACTATTTTCGTGGCGTTTATAAGTCCCGCCAAAACAACAATTGCGGTTCCGTGTTGATCATCGTGAAATACAGGAATCTGTAGCTCGGCCTTTAGGCGTTCCTCTACCTCAAAACAAATCGGCGCGGCGATGTCTTCCAGGTTGATGCCGCCAAAACTTGGCGCAATCGCTTTAACGGCCGCGACTATTTCATCAGCAGAATGCACGTCTAGAATAATTGGAACTGCGTCAATATCAGCAAAATGCTTGAACAACATTGCTTTACCCTCCATCACGGGCAGCGCACCGTATGGACCGATGTTTCCAAGCCCCAGAACAGCCGACCCGTCACTAATAACCGCTACGTTGTTGTTGAGCCAGGTGTAATCGCGTGCTTCGTCGGGATGAGCAGCGACATAGTTGGAGACGCTGGCTACGCCGGGCGTGTAATACGTGCTGAGTTTATCTTGGCTATCAAGCTTGTCGCGCAAACGAATCGAAAGTTTGCCTTTTAGGGCTTTGTGTTTCTTTAGTGCTTCTTCTCCAAAATCTGTCATGTACTAATGATACCACTCATGTATAATCGAAAGCTGTTGTTAAAAAATAGAAGAACACGAAAAGGATGCAGATGACAGATATTCCGCACGAAGATGGAGAGCGTTTTCATGCTCCTAACCCAGAGGTTATGAATGCAGCATTAGCGGTGACGCTGTAATGTTGTTTAGAACGGCGATGTTGAACGACTCAATTCGCAATCGAATAGAAGATGACCTCTGGTGTATTCCTGAAGAGCCTGTCGAATTATTCCAAGGAGATGTTGTTTCGTTGCAGCAATGGCGAGATAACAAGTAAGCAAGAATTTTGGTTGCATTAACAGAGAAAAAGTGATAGGATGTTTCAGATATGCCATCTGTGATTGAACAAATTAACGCAAAATACCAAAAGCACCAAGTTGTCGACGTACGATCAGGTGATAGTGTTCGCGTGCACCAAAAAATTAAAGAAGGCGCCAAAGAACGCGTGCAGATTTTTGAAGGTTTGGTTATCCGAACAGACCGCAAAAATAGTCACACGTCATCAATTACTGTTCGTCGCATCGCCAGCGGTGTCGGCGTCGAAAAAACATACTTGATGCACTCGCCACTTGTTCTAAAGGTAGAAGTCATGAAACGAAGCAAAGTTCGCCGCAAATATCTTACATATATGCGAGAACGAACCGGCAAATCTGCACGACTTTCAGGTGTTGAATTTGATAAAAACGCTGTAAATACCATCGAAGACAAAGCGGCGGAAGCCGAGGAAGAAAAAATTCACGCGGAAGCTGAAAAAGCCCATGACGCCGAAGCTGCCGAAAAAGCAAAAGAAGACGCCAAAGAAGAGGCAAAAGTAGCAGAAGTCGAAGCTAGGCACGAAGCTGCTGAAAAAGAAGCGTAGTCAACTAGACCGAATATTGACCGAAAATCTTGACTCAACAACACGCGAACTAGAAACCTAAAATAAAAAAGCCCACAAAGGGCTTTTTTAAATACACGCAGAGTAATGTTAGCCGCAAGTAATTGTTGCGCCGTTATCGTAGTGAGTCCCAGGGCCAAGTTGTTGACATTTTTGTACGACAGATCCGATTCCGGCCATCGCAGCAACAACAATAACCACTGTAATTATGATTCCGATGATCGAAACAACAATTCCACCGGTTGCCAGACCGTTACTCATACCAACACTTTTAGATTTTTTGCGGGCGATTATTCCGACAATAAGTCCAGGCAAGGCCATGCCGATGAGGGCAAGCACAAGACTAACAATACCGAGTGTTTTGCCGGGGTTTTCTTTACCGGAATCTGCAGTCTGTGGTGCGGTTGGTTGCGCAGAATCAGTTGTTGGCGCAACGGATGGTGTTGGCTCTGGTGTTGGTGTTTGTGGTTGTTCTATGGGTTGTTGGTTTGGGTCCATTACTATTCCTTGTCTACGTTATATTAGGCTCAATTATACCAGTCTTTATTGTACTTATGTATACTTGGTTGCATGATTGGGATTGACGAAGTTGGTCGAGGCTGTTGGGCGGGGCCACTTTTGGTTGTGGCGGCGCGCTCGCGAACAGAGTTACCAGCGGGACTAAGAGATTCAAAAAAGTTATCAAAAATACAGCGGAATAAGTTTCATGATTTGATTATTCAAACCTGCGATCTTGGCGAGGGTTGGGTCGAACCTGCTGAAATTGACGAACTGGGACTAACCGGAGCAATGAAGTTAGCCGTATCACGCGCACTTTTGGCGCTCGGCGCTATAGCGTCAGATAAAATAATCATGGATGGCAGCATAAATTACTGTGCGCCAAATTTTGAAAATGTTGAGTGTGTAGTAAAAGCAGACGACTTACACCCAATCGTCAGTGCGGCCAGTATTTACGCAAAAGTAACGCGTGATCGCAGAATGACCGAACTTTCGCTGGAGTACCCAAACTATGGTTTTGAAAGCCACGTTGGCTACGGTACAAAAATTCACGCGGCTGCACTGCAAAAACTAGGCATTTGCAGCTTGCATCGCAAAAGTTTCAAACCGGTGTATACTTTTTTGCAATGAAAGAGCTTAAATCGTTAACCAATAAGTTGTACTTACTGGCATTTCTGCAAGGATTTGTGCTGTGGTACGCCGTCGATAAGTTGTTTCAAATTGCGATCGGTCTGACAACTGAGCAAATTCTGATTGTCGGAGCAATTGCCCAAACATCGGTATTGCTGTTTGAAATTCCAAGCAGTATTTTTGCTGATCGCCGCAGCAGACGCTTGGTGCTTATTGGTGCAAATATTGTGTTTATCGCAAGTTCGTTTGTGCTCGGTGCGAGCAATTCAATCAACGTGTATGTGGTGGGAGTTTTGTTGTGGGCGCTCAGCGAGGCGCTGTTTTCTGGCGTGAGCGAGGCGTTTGCCTATGATTCGCTCGGTACTATCAATCAGACAAAAATCTATCGAAAAGTGGCTAGCAAAATGGAAGCGATTCAGTTATCAACAATGGCGCTTGCGGGGTTGTCGGCTGGATTTGTTAGCATAACGTTAGGTTTTCCTGCAACATTTTATCTGTCGATGATGGCACCCGTTGTCGCAATTATGGTGCTGCTCAAAATGAAAGAACCGCCGATTACGCGAACCTCTGAACAAGGATTGTCCTGGGCAATGCATCTTGGAAGTGGTCTAAAGATTATGGCACGGCCCGCTATAATTTGGCCGATTATTGGATTGTCGTTTTTGTTTTGTTTGGCTAGTTTTTGGTACGAATACTACCAACTTATTGGCGTAGAAACAGGCTTACCGGTTGCAATTTCTGGCATGGTCACCGCAGTTTTGACAGTGGGTCTAGTTCTGGGTGCACTTTTTGTAAACAAATTTGCGCCAAAAGCTAGAATTTTTGCGTTTTTATGGACGGGACTTATTGCGGTGCATATTTTGTTGCCGCAAATTAGTACCTACTCTTGGGCGCTGACTTTAGTTTTTATAGGGGCAATTTGTATGATGGCGTTGGAAGTGTACTTAGAAACGTATGTGCAAGATCATATTCCATCAAGTCAGCGTGCAACTGTTTCATCCCTTGTTAGTCTCGTTGGAAGAGTATGTTTCTTGCTGCTGTTTGGTATCTTTTTGCTGGTATCAAGGACTATGAGTATTCGCGCCAGTTTAGCCTTGATTGCCATACCGACACTTTTGTTTGGCGTTATTTCGGTGTTTCGAAGATTTAAAGACTACACTTCGTCGTGAGTACGCAAGCTGGTAGGACTGCCGAAGATGCGGCCGCGCAGTACTTATCAAAACTTGGCTACGAAGTTTTAGATCAAAACTGGCGGACGCGTTGGTGTGAAGTTGATATTGTGGCCAAAAAAGCAAACGAAGTATTTTTTGTCGAAGTAAAATACCGCCAATCAGATTCGTGGGGTGGCGGTCTGGATTACATTACGCCGAAAAAACTTAAACAAATGCAGTTTGCGGCGGAGTTTTGGGCGAGCGATCACAAATGGAACGGTGATTATCACTTGAGCGCCATCGAAGTTACTGGCTGTACTTTCCAAATCACCAACTTTCTGCCAGACTGTACGGTATGACAATTTCTCGCTTTGGAGCACATGTTGCCGTCTATGTTTTACTCAAAGAAAAGGGCACATTATTGATGTTGCGTCGAAAAAATACCTCATATTATGACGGATACTTGGGGCTACCTTCAGGTCATCTCGAGCAAGGTGAATCAATTCGTCAAGCGACAATTCGCGAAGCAAAAGAAGAGACGGGTGCGATAATTAGTATGGATGATTTAGAATTCTTGCACGTCATGACTCGTCCAGAGAACGCAGATTCTAATAAAACCTATATTTGTTTCTTTTTCGTTGCAAAAAAATGGCAGGGGAAGATTAAAAATGCCGAACCGCATAAATGCTCGGAACTTGTTTGGGCAGATCCCAAAAAATTGCCAGCAGACACGGTCCCAGAAGTAAAAAATATGATGGAACGAGTAAACTCCGGCGCCTATGAATCCGAATTTGGGTGGTAATCGCTTAGTTTTGGGTAGTGAAAAATGCCAGGATTTCTTTGTGGTCGCGTTTTTTCCAGGCGGAGCGCCACTGAACGATTTCGATTCCTTGTTTTACAGAACGCTCGAGTGATGGTGACATTTTACTGTCAAAAAATGCTTTGTATTCTTTTAGAAACAATTCATCGCTGCGGCCGCGGGCGGCGTAAACTGGCAAACGTGAAAAGCTCAAATCGCTGCCCAGGTTTTTTTCTAGCCACTCCCAATTTTCTTGTATCCAGGCCCAACTCTCAGCTTTGGCATGGCGGTTCATGCAAATGTAGGCAATCCAGTGGCCAATATCTTGCAAGCGAACGTCGTCAGAAATAATGAGCGATAGGTATTTATTGATTAGTTTTTTCTGTTTAAAGTTAGCGAGCGCGCCAGTAAGTACTTGTTGCTCTTCGCTGCTCGTAGATTTATTATGCAACGCAAGTAGTATATTGAATTCGTTCTCGCTGCCGTTTCTGGCCACTGTAGAATACACCACGCCGCGAATATCCGGATCAATGTCGCTTGGTTTTTTCATCTCTTTGAAACGCTTCTGGGCTTCTTTTACTACAGCTGGTTCGTCGGCAGCGGATGCCATTCCTAAGATGGTTGGTCTAAGCAGCCGGTCAAAATATGTGTCGGTCTTTCTTTGGTCCCAACCCAGACGTCCTAATTGTATTGCTACCAGATTTTGCACGTACGGTTTCATCGCTTCGCGGAGTTTTTCGTCGTCCATGGTGGATCGCACGTCTGCGATGTTTCCGCTGATTATATCCCAAACGGCAACGTTATCTTCTTGACTGTAATGTTTGAGCAGCTCCAATGCGTCGTCGGTGTCGGTGTATCCTGCTTTGGCGCCCTCGAACACATCGCTTAAAATTCCTAAACGATCCAGCGGTTCAAGTCGACCGCGGCTGACGAGTTCGCTTAAACCATGCAAATGAGTAGCGTTATAAACGGTGCGGTAAAAGCCCGCTTGCTGCGAATTTAGTTTGAGCGCACTTGAGTCCGGGACGGTAAACTTTAGTTTTTGTTTGTCGAGCAGTTTTGGCGCTTCTTTGTCGGACAGGATTGGAATTTGCCACAATTGTTTATTCTTAAGCTTCGTATTATCGCGGTTTAGCAAAAATCGTTCTTGCGATAGCTCCACAGAATCTTCCTCAACCGTAGCATGCACGATTGGATACCCAGGCTCGGCCGTCCAGGCGTGCATAAATTCTTTGACTGGTTTGTGGCTGACGGATTCGAGCGCTTCCCACAAATCAACGGTGTCGGTATTGCCGTAGGCGTGTTTTTTAAGGTAATAGCGCAGGCCATCACGGAATATATCGGCGCCCAAATATTGATTGAGCATATGGATCACGCTCGAGCCTTTGTTGTAGCTGATAATATCAAAGATTGTGCGGATTTCGTCCGGGTGACGAACAGGAACTTCGATTGGGTGGGTGTGTTCGAGCGCGTCGAGTTTCATGCCGGATTGTTGCTCGTCGGCAATGTACTGCGTCCACATATTCCACTGTGGGAACATGTCGTCGACCGCCAAATATTCAATCCAGCTGGCAAATCCTTCGTTAAGCCACAAATCGGTCCACCAACGCATGGTGACTAAGTTTCCAAACCATTGGTGCGCCAGTTCGTGCGCGACCACCATTGCAACATACTGTTTCATGGCTAAGCTGGTGTTGCCTTCGTCGACCAACATGCATTGTTCGCGGAATGTTATGCAACCCCAGTTTTCCATCGCACCGGCTGCAAAGTCTGGCAGCGCGATGATGTCGCATTTAGCAAGAGGGTAGGGGATCGCAAAATAATTGTTATAAAATTCTAAGCAATCAACGGTAACTTTGAGTGCAAACTCGGCTTGCTTGATTTTATCTGGCGTTGTAAATGCTCTCACAATCGTGCCGTTTTTGGTCTTGGCCTGAATATGTTTCATGTCGCCCATGACGAATGCCAACAGATACGTTGACATTTTTGGCGTGGTTTCAAACAGTACAACTTGGCTCTGGCCTTTTGTGGCTGTTTTTTTGATTGGCGTGTTGGCCAGTACGACTTCGTCTTTTGGTGCAATAAGCGCGAGGTCAAATGTTGCTTTGGCTTCGGGTTCGTCGATGCAGGGGAATACTTCACGGGCGTGGTGGCTCTCAAATTGCGTGGCAATCAGGATTTTTTCGATCTTGCCTTCTTTGAAAAAACAAGGGTACATGCCGTTCATCGGCTTGGTAATTTGGCCGTTGAATTCTACGCGCACAATGTACTCGCCAGGGTAAATCATCTCTTTGCTGTGCAGTCGCAGCTCGTCAAAACTTTTGTGAGTGTTGATGCGGTCGATCGCGATTTCGGTTTCTTGGCCTTTGTGAATTTTTGTAATGGTTGCACTGGTAATTTTTAGTTCTTTTTGGTGGAGAGTGAGCCTTTGTGATGGCCGACCAGTTTTGCGACCACGAATTATCACCGTGCCCGAAAACGTCATATCTGTTTTGTTCGGCTCGAGTTCCAGCGTGTAATGTTCGGGTTTGAACTGCTCAAATAACCTGGTGACGTTTTTGCTCATATCTACTAATCTTACCACGAGCGAAAGCGCCAAAAGCTTGTAATAAATACTTTTGACCAAAGGGGTCGGCTGCGTTATAATGATGCGTAGTTAGTCGGCCGGCAGGTCGGCTTTTTTAATAAAATGCCCCACCAGACAACAGAAGAAAATTCTCGAACATAACGAAAGGAAAAATATGAACTTAGACATGAAACAACTAGCAGGAGCTGTACGAGCGATTGCCGAAGAAAAAAACTTAGAAGAAAGCTTAGTACAAGAAATTGTTGAGCAAGCCTTGGCTGCAGCATACCGCCGCGACTACGGCGAGCGCGAACAAGAAGTGCGCGTAACTATGAACTTGAATTCTGGCGACGTTGACGCTTACATCGAAAAAGAAGTAGTAAGTGAAGTCGCAGACGACAAGGCCGAAATTTCACTCGCCAAAGCGCAAGTAATTCGCAAAAACGCTGCAATTGGCGAAACCGTAGAAATCCACGAAAAAGTCGAAGACTTTGGTCGCGTGGCCGCACAAACCGCCAAGCAAGTCATTTTGCAACGACTCCGCGAAGCCGAGCGCGAAAACATCTTGGAGGAATACGAAGATAAAATTGGAACTGTTCTAAACGGAATTGTTGCGCGTGTTGACGGCCGCATGGTGCGAGTTGACCTTGGCAAAGCCCAAGCAATTATGCCCGGCAGCGAGCAAATTCAGGGCGAGCATTATTACCCAGGACAGCGCGTTAAAGTGTATCTAAAAGACGTCGAACGCGGTATGCGCGGCCCACAACTTGTGGTTTCTCGTGGTAATACCGAGTTTGTAAAATGGTTGTTCCAGTCTGAAGTCCCAGAGATGGAAAGCGGCGCGGTCGAGATCAAAGCGATTTCCCGCGAAGCTGGCGTTCGAACCAAACTAGCTGTTGCTAGCACCGTTCCTGGTGTTGACCCAGTTGGTACATTTGTTGGTGGCCACGGAACCCGCGTAAACGCAGTGATGTCCGAAGTTGGCGAGCAAGAAAAAATCGACATTGTTGTATGGGACGATGACACCAAAACATTCATCATGAATGCACTCAGCCCAACCAAAGTCAAAGAAGTTAAACTCGATGAATCAAGCAAAAAAGCTGTCGTGGTTGTACCAGAAGACCAATTGAGCATCGCAATCGGTAAAGGCGGCCAAAACGTTCGTTTGGCGAGCAAGCTATCTGGTTACGAACTAGATATCGAATCTGCACAAAAAGGCGAAGAAACCAAACCGGAGCCAGCCGCACAAACAGCAGAAGCTACAACTTCTGTTGTAGATGAGAAGCCAAATCAGTCGAAGCCAGAAGTGCCAAAACCCGAGCAAAAAAAATCTGATGCCCCAAAACCAAAGCTAAAGAAAAAATCTGAACTCGAAAGCAGCCTGCTCGACGCCATCGAAGAACACGGCGAAGAGTAGTACTAACTTAGCGGAGAGCAAATGACAAAAAAATAAACGTTGCACTTTCTGTTGGACTTTTTCTGACAGGGTGTAGCAGTGGAAATCCAGAAAACGCTAAAGCCCCCAAGGCGGGTTTAGAGCATGTTGAGCGCGCTCAAGAAATGTGGCTTGAAGGGCACGAAAAGTATATTGGTGAGCTTGGCCTCAAACGTGCCGAGATTACTTACGACAAAGATAACTGCGCGCTTTTTGCCGTACCTGCGTCGGATCAAAGTGAAGCCGGCAGCTATGTAATTAAAAACCCCGCCCGTTACACATATATCGACGACGACGCTTCGATTACTTTTGATGTCTATCAAGGCGGCAGCGCGGGTCGCATTAATCAGTATCATCGTGGTGCGTATGAGTATTATCATCCAGACCTCGGTACTGGCAGCATCAAGAATGTTGCAGATGGCCAAGTTGATTTTCTGATTGAGCCAGTTGATTTTGAGCCAGCTATTGTCACCGGAGTCGCAAGTAATGATCGTTCCGCTTGGTTGGTTGGTGAGAACGGTACACGGATTGCTGAAACTACGTTTACAGCCGATCTGCCAGACGGCAGCTCGGATATGATAAAAATAAATGAAGCGACACTTTCCCTTTGCGGTATCAGTGCCCGCCCGACCCCTGCTGCAACTCTAGCGCCAAATGCGTAAACTACGCCTAGCCGTGATAATTAGCACTCGGGCTTGACGAGTGCTAATTTATTTCTTATTATTAGGGGTACTATGAAGCCTGACTCAGATGATTTGCAAGACTTTTTGAACCACCTGACTGATAACGCGCTGCAAAGTTTGCGCCACGCCGACGCAATTGCCCGCGCCGCAGGAAACCCGTACGTTGGCACCGAGCATTTGTTGCTGGGCGTATTGGCTCAAGAAAGCTCAATGGGAGCAAAGATTTTAGAGGGTGCGGGCATTACACTCGACCGAGCGCGGCTCGCGTTAAATCTCAAACCAAAAACCGCTGTGCTAAACATGGGCGGCAAAGGTTTATCTGAAACCGCAAAGTTGACGTTGCGTATGGCATACGATATCGCACAGGATTTCAACCAAGACTACTGCGGCACGGAGCATATTTTATACAGTATTTTGAGTCAAAAAAATGCTCGCGCCACAATTTTGCTACGAGAAATGAATGTCAACGTCGGTACGTTAGTGACTGAAATCGAACAGTTCCTAAACCGCCAGCAATACGACAATGCTGATGGCAATGATCAAACTGGGACACGCAAGCGCGGCGGCAAAAAAGTTAGAAAAACCGCGCTCGACTATTTCGGTACAGATTTAACAGCGCTGGCGCGGCAAGGAAAGCTCGACCCAGTAGTTGGTCGCGATGCGCAAATTCGTCGAGTGATCACAATTTTGAGCCGCCGAACTAAAAACAACCCGGTGCTTATTGGTGAACCCGGTGTTGGTAAAACCGCTATTGCCGAAGGTTTGGCACAGCGCATTATTAACGAAGAAGTTCCGGATAGTTTGGTCGACAAACGAATCGTGATGCTCGACCTTGCTGGCATGATTGCTGGCACAAAATACCGCGGCGAGTTCGAAGAACGGCTCAAAAAAGTCATGAGCGAGTTAGAAACCAACAACAATACGGTGATTTTTATTGACGAGCTACACCTGATTGTTGGCGCTGGCGCGGCCGAGGGCGCTATGGACGCTGGCAACATTCTAAAACCGGCACTTGCCCGCGGCAAAATTCAAATGATTGGCGCAACAACAACCGATGAATACACCAAACACATCGAAAAAGATACCGCGCTAGAACGTAGGTTTCAGCCGATTCAAGTACCAGAAGCAACCCTGCCAGAAACGATTTCGATCCTAAAAGGCCTACGCAAACATTACGAAGAATTCCACGGCGTCAAAATCAGCGACGAAGTTGTCGAAGATACTGCCACGCTCGCCAAACGCTACATTAACGACCGATTTATGCCAGATAAAGCAATCGATCTTTTGGACGAAACCGCCGCACATTTGCGACTAGATAAAGGCCGCACTCCGCCAGAAGTTCGCAAGCTGCAAAAAGAGCTCAAACTAGTCGATACACGAATTGACGAAGCTGTCGAAGCCGAAGATTACGAACGCGCCGCAAAAAACAAAACTCGCGCCAGCCAAATTCACGAAGAGCTAGCTAAACTGCAAGCGGCCGAAAAGCAAAGCAAAAAACTAGCCATGAAAAGCGATGACGTAGCCGAAACAGTTGCGCGCATGACTGGCGTACCCGTGCAAAAAGTGATTCGCGCCGAGGCAAAATACTTGATTGGACTCGAAAAAACCATCGGTAAATACGTGGTTGGTCAGAGTGAGGCAATCGAAGCCGTAGCTAAGGCAATTCGCCGCAACCGCTCCGGAATTAGTAGCGATCGCCGCCCTATTGGCTCATTTATTTTCCTCGGTCCAACAGGTGTTGGTAAAACTGAGCTAGCCAGAGTTTTGGCCCGCGAATTCTTTGGTGGTGAAGACAGCTTGGTAAAAATCGACATGAGCGAATTTGGCGAACGTCACACCGCATCGCGACTTGTTGGCGCACCAGCCGGATATGTTGGTTACGACGAAGGTGGACAGTTAACTGACAAAATTCGCCGTCAACCCTACAGTTTGGTGCTTTTTGACGAAATCGAAAAAGCCCACCCCGATGTGTTTCACATGATGTTACAAATCTTGGAAGACGGTCAATTGACAGATGCCAAGGGTCGCAAAATTGATTTTAGCAACACAATTATTATCATGACCAGCAACATCGGTGCGGATAAATTGCAAAAAGAAGTCAACCTAGGATTTAGCGCAGCCGATAACAAGGACTTTGAAAACCTGGAGGCGCTCCATGAAGCCAACAAAGACAAAGTCAAAGATGGCTTAAAAGATTTGATGCGCCCCGAACTACTCAACCGTATCGACAAAACAATCGTGTTTCACGCGCTGACCAAACCAAATATTCTTGAGATTTTGGATTTACAGGTGAACGAGTTGCAGCAAAGACTTGTTAAACATGGTCTGAGTATTAAGCTCAATCAAAAAGCCAAACTGTATTTGCTAGAGCACGGTTACGATTCGCGCAATGGTGTACGGCCACTGCGTCGGCTGATTCAAGACACGCTCGAAGACCAAATTGCCGACGAAGTCCTAAAGGAAAACTACAAAAAAGGCGATGTAATCGAAGTTTCGGTCAAAAAAAACAAACTCGATTACAACATTATTCACGAATAATTGTTCTATAATTAAATCATGAAGAAACTGCTGAAGCTTTTGTTGCTCCTGTCGCCAATTGGTTTGATTGTTGCAGGGTTTTTGTTTCGAAGCGACATTTATGATCAGTGGCGGTTGAGCCAGTACGATCCACCTGCGCGCATTGAGCAGATCGCCCAAACAACTACTATGACGGCTGATGGTCAGAAACGCTTTTTTGTTGCGCACCCAGAAATAGATCAGCAGACAACTTTTAATCAGCATTGTGATATCAAAGAATTTTCAATTATTTTGGGTTGTTATGACGGCCGGAATATTTATTTGTATGACGTAAAAGACAAACGACTGGCCGGTATCGTAGAAGTAACCGCAGCACACGAAATGTTACACGCAGCCTATGATCAATTGTCGGGTACACAGCGCAAAAAAGTCGATGACATGACGAACGAAGTCTACCAAAAATTAACCAATGCGCGTTTGATTGCAACAGTCAAAAACTACGAAAAGCAAGATTCAGCGTCGGTGCCAAACGAGCTGCACTCAATATTAGCCACCGAAGTTCGCAGTCTGCCGAAAGATTTAGAACAATATTACGCGCAGTATTTTAGTAACCGAGCAGCCGTCGTTGCGTTGTCGGAAAAGTACGAAGCAGAATTTACGAGCCGCGAAACGCAAGTTGCTGCACTCGACCAGAAGCTTAAAGCTACCAAATCAACGATTGACGACAACCAATCTAGGATTAGCAGTTTGGGCGTAGAATTGACCAAAAATCACCAAGAACTCGATCGACTCAAGAGCGCAAACGAGGTTTCTCTTTATAATATGGGTGTAACGATTTTTAACAATCAAGTAAAAAGCTACAACGCACTTATTACGGATACAAAAAAACTTATCGCAGACTACAACAAAATGGTTAAAGAGCGCAATAATCTAGCAACAGAAGTTCAGGGTTTGGTTGAGGCAATTGATTCTACTCCAACCGAAACGTTTAAAAGGTAGTGTAGAATAAGCTTTATGGCAAAAAAACGCGCACTATTTGTTTGTGGAAGCTGCGGGGCAGAGAGTGGCACCTGGGCCGGGAAGTGCTTTAGTTGCGGCGAGTGGAACACGTTACAAGAAATGGTGACCTCAGCTGGAACGGGTGCGTCATCCGGCGGTAGAAGCCTGCAATCTCAAACCAGCAGCCAGGCGGCCAAAGTAAACACCACACGACTGCAAACCGGCATGAAAGATGTTGATGTGGTATTCGGCGGCGGCATAGTTCCTGGCGGCCTGATGTTAATTGCTGGCGAACCCGGCATCGGAAAAAGCACGCTATTATTACAAATTGCCGCCAGTGTTGCGAACAACCACAAAGTTTTGTATGTCAGCGGCGAAGAGTCAAATCATCAAGTAGGACTCCGCGTTGATCGACTCAAAGCCAATGCAAAAAATTTGCAACTAGCCAACAGTACCGTGATTGAAGACATTGCCGCCTCTATTAATTCTAGCGATTATGATTTAGTTGTGGTTGACTCAATCCAGACGATGAGCAGTAATGCGGTGGCCAGCTCGGCCGGAAGTGTCAGCCAAATTACCAGTTGTACACATATTTTGATGAACGCCGCGAAGTCGTCGAACACTGCGGTGTTGGTCGTTGGGCACGTGACAAAAGAAGGTTCGATTGCCGGGCCAAAACTACTCGAGCATATCGTCGATGTTGTGCTACAGCTAGAAGGCGATCGTTACGGCGGGTTTAAATTACTTCGGACAGTAAAAAATCGCTTTGGCTCAACCAACGAAGTCGCAATTTTTGAAATGCAAGAATCCGGCATGGTTATTGTTGATAATCCATCCGAGGCATTGCTGGCGGAACGGCAAATTACTGACGGCTCGGTTGTACTGGCTACAATGGAAGGTTCGCGGCCTATTTTGGTAGAAGTGCAGGCGTTGGTCAATAAAACCAGCTATGGCTATCCAAAACGGGCTGCTAGCGGTATCGATTTGAATCGCCTGAACCTACTCGTCGCAATGCTAGAACGGCGTACCAAACTAAATCTAGCCGACCAGGATATTTATTTAAATGTTGTTGGTGGTATCAAGGCCAACGAACCTGCTGCAGATTTAGCAATTGCACTGGCGATTGGGTCGGCAGCAAGAGGCATGAAGCTTAAACAAAACGCTGTAGTATTCGGCGAACTCGGTTTGTCTGGCGAAGTCCGCCACGTGCCATATGTAGAACGCCGTGTGGCCGAAGCCAAAAAACTTGGGTTCGAAGTAGCGATCGGGCCTGTTCAACGGGCAAACTCTGGCAAGAAAGACAAGTTTTTATTCGGTGTACGCGATATTCGCACGGCGCTCAATACATTTTTAGAAACTTAGATTCGCGAGCAGTTACTGCGGGCTAGTTATTTTTTTGGCTTTGGATGGTCCGCTCGCGGTTTGTACGTAAACCCTTGTTCCTGGTGATAAGGCAGGGCCAGGGCAACTTCCGTCACCAGAACACACGTCTTCGTCATTATCGGAACGCTTGATTGTACCTACGCCGCCTGACCATGTAAAGTTACTAGATGTAAATCCGTCAGATGTTGCGCTCGTAATGCTTGGTGCACCACCGACGCCGGTGATAGTGCCGCTATCAGAATTGTCGTATAGGACGCTATCGATGACTGTTGCGGTAATTGTCTTGCTGCCGTTAAAGTTAGGCGTGTAGTTCTTGTAGGTTACGCTTCCAGACGAGCTTACTGTCGGGCTGTTTCCAAGTTTTTCGCCGCCAACACTAAACTCTACCTTGCCTTTGAACTTGTCGCTGCTGAGCGGGTGAGTACCACCACTAACTGTTGCGACCAAATTGTAACTGCCGCCACCCGAATCTTTAATGCTCAAACGGATACTTGGCTTACTGTCACTACACTTGTGAATGTCGTCCTTCTGGTTTGCAGCGTTGCCACCGCTGTCTACGAAAGTGTCGCCAGAAAACGAAGTTGCGCTTGTTTCGGTCAAGACTTTTTTCGCTCGTTCTGGCGTACAAGAAGTCGCGATTTTATTAGACACAATGTCGATTGTTTGTTTGGCTGACGAACGTTTCTTGTTGTTTTGATACCAACTTGGATACAAATCTTGCGTCGGACTTGGTTCTATTGATGACACGCCAACGTGACTTCGAACAACGTATGCTGCGGCTGTTTTTACACCATTCGGCTTTGACCAATTTTTAGCGTTGTGGCCATTATGGGCTTCTTGCATCCATCCGCCCCAAATTGGTTGCGTCATGTTTTCCATGAAGCCGCTCATTTCGACACGTCCACTACTGTGACCAACCCAAACCGCAGCGGCGTACTTGGCAGAGTAACCCGTTAGCCAGCCGTCTTTGGCATCGTTAGTCGTACCGGTTTTGAGTGCAAACTTCCAGCCATTATAGTCGTGACTTTTACGTGACATATAACTTGCCCGCGGGTCGCTCAACATGTCGGAGATAATGTATGCCGTATCTGGGCGAATAGCTTGGGTGCCTTTTTCTTTTTTCCATTTGTATATTTCTTTATTCGCGGCGTCATCAATCTTTAGGATGTACGTTTGAGGGATGTTTTCGCCGAGTCGAGACAATGAACCAAGTGCGTGCACATGCTCATCCAACTTAAGGTATGCACCGTCGCCAATCGCTGAACTAGCCCCACACTGAACTTCGTCTTCTGGTGTTGCTGTGCTGACATTGGTACCTTGCTGGTAGCATTTGTATCCACTCTTAAGTCCCAGTTTTTCGGCCGTGCCTATTGTTTTGTCGACGCCAGCGACCAACATTGCTTTCACCGCCGGTACATTTCTGGATCCGCCGAGTGCATAACGAAGTGTCAGCGCGCCCGGAAATCTAAAATCGTAGTCATGAAGACAGTCGCCATCACCACGTGGGGGCGGCAGCCCTTTGCGAGTACAAGCATAGCCTTCAAGTGCACCTTTTGTGTCATATAGTACTGACCCAGCGCCAAAATTGTCGCTATTTTCTATGAGTGCAGCGTAGTCGTACGGTTTGAAACTAGAGCCTGGTGGCAATGGTGCTCGCGCAAAGTTAATTTCATTGAACTTGGTTTTTGTGTAGAAATCTGCACCTCCAACCAAAGTCACCATTTGGCCCGTTTCAACATCTTCGGCAGCAAATGCCGCAGAGTCGCCGCGTTGTGAACGAATTTGTCCCATGCCGGCAGCGACCTTTTCTTCGGCAATTTTTTGTAGTTTCATGTCAAGCGTTGTGGTTACTTTCCAACCGCCAACTTTACCGCTATTGTTGCTAATAAAATCATTCTGAAGTTGTTGTTTTGCAGTCAGAACAAACCAAGGCGCCAGAATGCCTGCGTACTTCGGCTTACTTTTTTTGACTTTCTTGAGTGTGTTAACTTTTTTGGCAGCATCACGTTGTTCGGCAGTAATCATGCCTTGATGCTGCATTAGGTCCAGAATATAGTGCTGGCGCCCGATAACCGCATCCTTATTGTAGCTGGCGCCGTACGGGGAATAGTAAGACGGAGATTGCGGAATTGCAGCCATAAACGCCGACTCGTCTAAAGTGAGGTCCTTCGCTGACTTTTGAAAGTAATCGCGAGTAGCGGATTCGACACCGTATTGTACATTTCCGTATGGAGCAGTATCGAGGTAACCTTTTAAGATATCTTTCTTGGAATACGTACGTTCAGTTTCGACAGCTAAAATAACTTCTTTAATTTTGCGTGCGTACGTTCGTTCTTGGGTCCAGTTTTGGGTTAGTTTTACCCATTGCTGCGTAATGGTTGATCCACCTTGCGTGTTGCCGCTGCCGGTGGCGTTGCTCCAGACGGCGCGAGTGATTCCACGCAAGTCAAAACCGCCGTGATTAAAAAATTCTTTGTCTTCGATCGCTACCGTTGCGTCTTTCATGTACTGCGAAATGTCATCGTAACTCTTGGTCGGATAGCGTTTTACGGCATCATAGTCTTCCCACAGTAGAGTTTTGCCGCTGCGATCATAGTAACGAATGCTGCCGCCAATTTTATCGCCAGATGTATCAAGCTTTGGTAAATCTTTACGGAAATATGCAAATAAACCAACTAATAGTAAGAAGCCACCAATAAAACTGATACCCATAACTTTGAGCGCCATAACGCCGCCTTCGCGTGAAAGCCAGTAGCGTTTGAGGTTAGCAGGGCTCATGCGGTAAAAAAATCGTTTAAAACGTGATTTTGGCATTTTGCCAAGTCGTTCTGCTCGCTTGCGAGTTTTTTGATCTTTGCGAATTTTAATTTTATCGGACAGACTGCGATTTACCCGAAAGGTATTGCCAGTATGCGTCGTGAACTGATTTTTTTTACGGCGTTTGCCTAAAATGCTCATGAATTTGTTACTCTCCGTTAGTCAATTTATTATAGCAAATACCGCGCTCCATGCGTAAGCTTTTTTGTTTGCCCAGATATGTAATGCGTTATACTAGAGGCCAATGAGTAGTAAAAAAATGACAGTATCAGAGGAACTAGTCTGGCGCGGATTTGCTAACCAGACGACACTCGCCAGCAATAAAGACTTGGATGCAACAAAGCGCACGTTTTACTGGGGTGTTGATCCAAGCGCGAATTCGATGCAAGTTGGCAACCTCGCTGCAGCGATGATGGTTCGCGTATTTATAAAGCACGGACACACGCCAATTTTACTGGTTGGCGGCGCTACTGGTTTAATTGGTGATCCAGACGGAAAAGCCCAGGAGCGAGATCTTAAAACACCAGAGCTCGTCGCTAAAAACAAAGCGGCAATCGTTGATCAGTACAAAACTATATTTAAGGGCCAAGACTTTAAGGTTGTTGATAACTACGACTGGTTCAAAAACATGAACTACCTGGATTTTTTGCGCGAAGTTGGCAAACATGTTCCGCTGCGGCAAATGGTTGGCCGTGATTTTGTGCAAGCGCGTTTGGGCGAGGGTGGCGCTGGCATTAGTTATGCTGAGTTTAGCTATTCGTTAATTCAAGGTTATGACTTTTTGCATTTGTTTGAAAAACACGGCGTGACGTTGCAATTGAGCGGTGCCGACCAATGGGGAAATTCCATCGCAGGCGTGGATTTAATTCGCCGCAAAACAGGCAAAGAAGCCCACGTGTGGACAGCTCCGCTGATTATTAATAAAGCAACCGGCAAAAAGTTTGGAAAAACCGAAGACGGCGCGGTGTGGCTTGACCCAGATCAAACCAGTCCGTACCAGTTTTACCAGTTCTGGCTGAATGTTGACGACACAGGTGTAGAAGATTATTTGAAGATTTACACCGAACTGGGCAAAGATCAAATTGACGACATTATGCAAAAGTTCAAACAAGACAAATCCAGTCGTTTAGCGCAAAAAACACTTGCCTACGAAGCAACAAAACTGGTTCATGGTGAACGTGAGGCCAAAGCTCAAAGCACGCAAGTACTATTCAAGGCCGACGAATACAAAAAATTTACTGCCGACGATTTTAAAAAACTAGCCGACTTAATGCCTTTGCATGAAGTTGCCGAAAGCTCCGATTTGATTGGTTTGCTCGTAGCTGGTAGTTTGGCGAGCTCTAACACCGAAGCACGCAGATTTTTAAATGGCGGCGCGGTTTATATTAATGGCGCGCAAAGTCCAGTGGGAAAACTTGCACTAGAAAAGAGTGATTTCATTCATGGTTTTGCGACTCTTCGCCGGGGCAAAAACAACCAAGTTTTACTAAAAATAAAATAGTGTATACTACCTAATCGATATGCCAGAAAACAAACCACAACCACAAAAAGCGAAGCGCAAAATAGCTGACCAGTACAACGATCCTAATCATAATTATTTGGATTACTGGCAAGGCCGCGACTACGAACATGCAAGCGAGGAAATCGCGATTCGTCGTTTGCTCAAAAACAAGCATTTTAAAACAGCCGTGGACATTGGCGGCGGCTACGGACGACTTTGTTTATTGCTAGAAGAATTTGCCGATAAAGTAACCTTGGCGGAACCAAGTCAGCAACAACTCGACATCGCCGAAGCATTTTTAGAGGACCACCCAAAGGTAGATCGTCGCCTTGAGCAAGCAGATGCGCTCACTTTCAAAGACGGAAGCATGGATTTGATTACCATGATTCGCGTTATGCATCACTTGCCCGAACCCGCAAAAGAGTTCAGCGAAATCGCCCGAGTTTTATCCGACAACGGAATATTTGTACTAGAACTTGCCAACAACGCTCATGGCAGAAACCGCCTCAAGTACGCACTCAAAATGCAGAAAATTCCACTCGATCCAGTTGATATCCGAAGCGCAAAAAACCGCAAGGACAGCGAAATCGCATTCGTGAACCATAACCCTAAAACGATTGTTAAACAACTTGCTCACGCCGGATTAAAAGTAGAAAAAGTCCTGAGTGTGTCAAACTTGCGCTCTCCAACCCTCAAAAAAGTCATGCCCGCCAGCGCCATGCTTTCTTTGGAGCGTTTTTTACAGCCGGCCCTCGCTAAAACATATTTTGGGCCGAGCGTGTTCTTTTTGGTAAAAAAGGCCAAATAATTTTTGGTTAAATAATACCGTTTTGCTATTTCGGGCTACTGCGTAATAATGTTAGATATAAACAAGGAAACGATCAAGACAAAAGTAAATGAATCAGACCAACCAGAAGTAAAATCAACAGAGAGCACTAAAAGTACCGGTGCAGCAAAAACAAAGAAAGATAACACTCTCAAAATTGTACTAATCGTGCTTGGTGTTATGGTTGGACTCGGAGTCATTGGAGCGATCGCAGTTACTATTCTAGCGGCAACATTGTTTAAGTCTGCCACAAAGAATGTCAAAATTAACAGTGACGGCGAAAAAGGGAATATTACGATTCAATCCGACGACGGAAAAAGCCAAACAAGTATTGGCTGTCTCTTATACACATCTGACGCTGCCGACGAATAGAGAGGTGTAGATCTCGGTGGTCGCCGTATCAT
>ENA-ORBV01001373-ORBV01001373.1-microbial-mat-metagenome-genome-assembly--contig:-NODE-1373-length-54322-cov-39.776551_pt1 | contig 54322 bp, 50 predicted proteins | sample MGYA00237777_ERZ505514 | MGnify/ENA primary metagenome ERZ505514 (study PRJEB26160, sample SAMN06269048) | microbial mat metagenome | isolation source: Oligotrophic lake microbial mat | place... | reverse complement strand
GTGTGCGCCGTCCGAAACGGAATCCCCTTCGTCACCAGATATTCCGCCAGCGAAGTCGCATCCAGAAACCCGCGATCCAGGGTCGGTTCGATGCGTTCCTTGTCATACGATGCACTGTTCACAATCGCCGCCGCCATGGTGAGACATTGCGAAACGGTGTCGTACGCGCGGAAGACGATGCGTTTGTCTTCCTGGAGGTCGCGGTTGTAGCCGATGGGCAGACCCTTGAGGATCGTCATCAGCGCGAACAGATCGCCGTAGACGTTCCCGCGACTCGACTGAGCTCGTCGAAGTCAGCGGCCGCGGATCAACTCGAGCATGTCCGCCGACTCGAACTAAGCCGGCGCTTCCGCGGCATCATCGAACTGCTGGTCGTGTACCGGTCGGCACACCGGCGGCTTCAAGCGAACATCATGCGATTGATCTGGCTAGCGCAATTCTTGCCACTTCGATTGTCGCTCGCAGTTTTTGCAATCGAGAAAGTGTATCGATCATCATTCGCGAAGGTTGCTTTGTAATGCTTACCGTCATCCGTAATTCTAAAACCAATTGCTTCGAGCGCTTTCTTGTCCGTGTCGCTCAGCTTGCGCGCCGTGGATAAAACATCTTTCACTACTGCCTTAAACTCTTCCCGCTTGTCATCAACAGCGTTCACGTCGATTAAATCGCTCAGCACATCGTGAGATCTGCTCTTTTCGCTCGTTCGGGCAAGTGCGGCTTTAAGTGCCTCCAGAATAATTGCCCGCAACTCGCCTGAGAACAGATCCACCTCGTTTCCACGTCGAAGTGTTCCCGAATTTGATTCCTTACCCGATTGGAGCCGACGCACCTCAGCCTTTAGCCGGACGACTTCTGCATTTGCTTCAGCCAAAAGTGTCTTTTGGGAAGCAAGCTCGGCATCGAAGGTCTCGATGTAACGGCCGACATCCTTCGCTCCGCTCGCTCGGAGATTCTCCGCATTGAGACGCGATGCAATGCTTTCAAGCGCTGACCAAGAAAGACCATCGCGCGGCCGAGACGCGCTCATCGCGTCTTCTATTTGAAGTACGATCGCATCGATCAGTTCTGGTTCAGAAAACTCATAGGGTAGAAACCGCAGAGGAGCGCCGCCGCCCCGAGGCCAGAAAACGCCGACGGCTCCCGCATAGGGGTTTTCGCCGTTAACTGAATCGCGCAAGTCAAAGCTGAAACGCCGATCCGGCTCAACGATGACGTGCGCGATACCTCGGAGTCGCTTAGCTAGCTGTTTGCAATCCACGTAACATGTGCCGTCATTCCCAACACTGACGTAGACCACTGGCAGATCGATCGCTGACGTCCCGGAGATAATTGATCCAGCCATCTGAACATCAGTAGATGACAACGAAATCGGGAGGTCGGAGACACGGAATCCATTATCATTTCCGCCGCCGAGTTCCTGGATCAATTGCTTGACGATGTAGGGCTGTTTTGCGCGCGGGATTACAGCGCCAGGCGGACCATTCGCATGCACGCGAGCTGAAACCCAAAGTGCATCTTCAATGAACGTGGCGACAATTTCCGTGATCCATTCGAGCTTCTGCTTATCGATCCATGTGTGTTTGAAGCCAAATGCTCGTGTCGTCGACGTTTGGAAGTTCGCCCAATCCACTTCTTGCCCGTGGGCGTGGAATCGCTTGACTGCGTTGGTCGGTCTGGGAGTCAGTTCAGTACGGTTCCAGCCATAGTGGGGACTACCCGTCAGCCATTTCGCTGCAATTTCGGCCACTTCGTCCAATGACGTACCGATACTCGCCGGAAACTCGACAGAATAGACAATCATAAATTGCCTCCGCTCATCGTTTGCGCAAAATGACCACCGTCGGGTGGATTGACGAGTGTGATCATACAGCCATCCGCTCTTTCCACGCCTTAAGTTGTTCCTCAAACGGCTTACCGCCCGCGGCCCCGGCGCTTTGGTAACGCTTCACAACATTGTGCGCACCCAGACAAGTGTAGACGTCGTCTGTCACGCGGATGTCGCTCTTCGTGGACGCGATCACTTCATTGAACGCCTCTACGCTTAAGTGCGCCAATGCGTGCTTGCCTTCTTTTTCGCACCGCGCGACCAGCGTGCCGACGATGTGGTGGGCGGTGCGGAACGGAATCCCCTGCGTCACGAGATATTCCGCGAGGCTCGTCGCGTCGAGAAACCCACGATCCAACGTCGGCTCGATGCGTTCCTTGTCGTAGGAAGCGCTGTTCACGATCGCGGCCGCCATCGTTAGACAACTGCTGACGGTGTCGTACGCGCGGAAGACGATGCGCTTGTCTTCCTGCAGATCGCGGTTGTAGCCGATGGGCAGACCCTTCAGGATCGTCATCAACGCGAACAGGTCGCCGTAGACGTTGCCGCAACGGCCGCGGATCAGTTCGAGCATGTCCGGGTTCCGTTTCTGCGGCATCATCGAACTGCTGGTCGTGTACCAATCGGCGATCGTCTATCCCGGTCGCAGCGCGCCGCACGCACACTGCACTCTCATCTCCGTCGCTGCACAGCCGGACACCACAGAAATGTTGCGACATCATCAAGTTCGATCTGCCCCGTGAACAGCGAACTATCGTATTTTGCAGCATGAATTTCGTCGATCAGTTGCTCCGGCGACAGTAGCTCTTCGATCGCAAGTTTGCGTCGAAACAGACGAAACTGAATGATCCGGTACACAACACGGAGGACGAGAAAGCGAGCCTTCCTGTACCATTCATCGCGTGGACCAATGTCTTCTCCATGCAGGACGCGCGAACGATGATCGTATAACTCCTTTACGAACTTTTCGGCCGTCATCCGATATTCGATGCGTGATTCCATCAGAATCGCGACTCGCTCCGCTATCTCGTTGGCGATGGCGCTGCTGCCCTTCTTGCCTAACAGTGCCTCGAGCGCAGTCACGGTCAACGCCAACGACAACGCCGTGGCATTCTGGGAGGCCGCCTCACTCAATAGCCTGAGCCCCGTACCGATGCGCTCGGCCAGCTTGTCATTTTCGGCAGCTGGCGACGATTGTAACAAACAGTCCATTAGCTCACTGATGGTCGCTCGCTCGGTCACAATAGCCTCAATCGACAGCCTCGTCGGGTTCACCGTTTCTGGAACCGGGTCAATACATGCCGCGATAACCTCAACGCACTTTCCCAAAGAATCTGCCATTGATCTTAGAGCGGACGAGGAGGCACCATCGAGGACAAATGCAAGCCGCCGATGATACCCTCCAGACGGCCAGTGCTTGTCCTCGCCCGCTGCCATGCTAGCCGGCGTTACTTCAAGTTTGAGACTGACTCCGTTCTTTGACCAAAGAGGTTCAAGATCATCGAGATCGAACAGTCGCCGCTCTTCGTCATCAAAGTTTAGGAGAGCTTTCAGCGCCTCGCAGCTGTTGTCGGCACCGTCTTCATCCTGTTGCATTACCTGCATTTTGAAGTTTTGATGCCAGCAGAACGGCAAGTGAAGCACGTGCTCGTCGCATTCAATACGATTGATTACCTGACCGACGAACAAGCGGTAGGCAACATCGAAATCAGCTAGTTCAGTCCTAATGGTGGCGACAAATGCAGCGCATAGGTCGTCCTCGGCGACTAAATTCGGTCGTGCGATTTTTGCAATTACTCGCCTTGCGAAAAGCTTCCGTAATGCGCCGTCCGCTTCGCACGCGCTTGCGACAGCGCGCGACAAAGAAAGCGACAGCTCCACCTCTTGAAACGGCCATTTTCTACCTATCGGACGATAATCGTTGTGTGCCAAGAGTATCTTCTCATACGCAATGCGGATTGACCGTTTGACAGTTTCGTCAAGCAGTAGATTTGCGACGCGAGCCGTTGGATCGACGTCATCTTCGGCAACCATTTCTTCTCCGATTTCGACAATCAGCTTGAACCTCAGATTTCGAGTCGCTCTTTCCAAGCTTTCAACTGTTCCTCAAACGGTTTGCCTCCGGCAGCCCCCGCGCTTTGGTATCGCTTCACCACGTTGTGGGCGCCGAGGCAGGTGTAGACATCGTCAGTCACTTGGATTTGCGATTTGTGATTTGCGATTTGCGATTGAGCGGACGTTGATGCGTCGATCACCTCGTTGAACGCCTCCACGCTCAACTGACTCAACGCGTGCTTTCCTTCTTTCTCGCACCGCGCCACCAGCGTCCCCACAATGTGATGCGCCGTCCGAAACGGAATCCCCTTCGTCACCAGATATTCCGCCAGCGAGGTCGCATCCAGAAACCCGCGATCGAGCGTCGGTTCGATGCGCTCCTTGTCATACGAAGCAGAGTTCACGATCGCCGCGGCCATCGTCAAACAGGACGAAACGGTGTCGTACGCGCGGAAGACGATGCGCTTGTCTTCCTGCAGGTCGCGGTTGTAGCCGATGGGCAGACCCTTCAGGATCGTCATCAACGCGAACAGATCGCCGTAGACGTTCCCGCAGCGGCCGCGGATCAGCTCAAGCATGTCCGGGTTCCGCTTCTGCGGCATCATCGAACTGCTGGTCGTGTACCGGTCGGCGATCTTGATGAACCCGAACTCGGTCGTCATGTAAATGATCCACTGCTCGGCCCAGCGGGAGAGGTGCTGGGAGATCATGGCGCAAGCGTAGACGAAGTCGCAAGCCACGTCGCGCGAAGCGGTGAGTTCAATACTGTTAGTTCGGGATAGACTTTCCCAATGAAACGTAAACTCTTCTGCCACGATCGATCTGTCGATCGGAAGCGATGTTCCCGCAATCGCGCCGGCACCAAGCGGGCAGTCTTCTGCGCCCTCACCGAATCCCGGTTGTAATCGCAATAATCGATTTTGATCTCGGAACAGCATCGACACCCAAGCGAGCGCTTCAGCACCCGCAACGATCGGCTGGGCGCGCTGTAGGTGAGTGAACGAAGGCATTACGATGTCACGCGAACGCTCTGCAAGTGCGATAAATGCACGTTGAAGGTCAGAAACGGCTCGGTCGAGATCGTGAGACGAATCTGCAATCCAAATCGCAAGATCGAACGCCACCTGATCATTCCGGCTCCTTCCCGTGTGCAGCTTTCGCCCCGGCTCGCCGATGCGTTCGGTCAGGGCGCTTTCCACGCACATGTGGATGTCTTCCAGCTCCGGCTTGAACCCCGCCCACTTCGGCCCGTCGCGGTCGATCTCGGCTTCGATCTGTTTCAGCCCCGCCACGATCGCGCCCAAGTCGGCGTCGGTGATGAGCTTCACCTTCGCCAGCATCGTCGCATGTGCGATCGAACCGGCGATGTCGTGTTTGTACAGCCGCCAGTCGTAGCTGATCGATTCGACGAAACTTTGCGCGATGGCGTCGGTGGCCTCGCCGATTCTCGCCTGCCAGGATTTTTGTTCGGATGCCATGCCGTGATCCTAACGTAGCATGGGTTTTCAACCCATTGTTCGTTTCGCAGAACGGGGTGGAAACCCGTGCTACTTGTGATTTTAAAAAAGTTGAGTTAGCGCGACATTCTGGGACATTTTGTACATCAGTCGACCCAGTTTCACACGCCTACCGCACGTTCTCCATGTTCACAACGGCCGAGCTTTGCTGCACGCTTCACCCACGCCGCCGCGGGTAATCGCCCTGATACGCGCCGTGCGCGGTTGCGCGGAGAATGCTTCAGTGATGATCAAACAGCAAAGGAGCACACCATGACCAAGGAAGAAAAATCGCAGTTGCCCAAGCCGCACAACTCTTACGAGCGGGCCGACCCGCGGGCCGAATCGGGGATGGGCGATCTGGATCGTGCCGAATCCACGCCGACGAATCGTCCGGATTCGCAGCAGCACGCCAACAACAGCAGGCCCGGCGGCAAGCTGACCACACCGCTGCCTGAAGATCTGCCGATCGACAATCCACCGATCGACGAAGTGGAAGTGGAAGTGGGCATCGGCCAGGAGCCTAATACGCCCGAAGACGTTCGCGTTCAAAAAGAGCAGGAATCGGCGAGTGAGCATGATGACAAAGTGTGATTGCACCGCTCGCGTCGAACAATATTCAGCTTAGCCGGCGCAACCACGACACCACAAACCGCTGCACAAACTCCGCAGCCAAGCCGCCGGCCCACCCGGCGGCTTTTGCATCGGCCAGCGCCGCGGCAAACTCCGGATCGTCGCGTAAGGCATGCGTGGCTTCTTCGATGAGCACTTCCCGGTCGAGCACGTTGGCCAGGTGAGGATGTTCTTGAGAAAAATGCGACCAGGCGCCATTCACGGCCCGTTCCACTTCGCCGCGTAAATAAATGATGTTCATGGTCTTGCCTCCGGAAATGCAAGCCTTTGTTCCATGCGATGAAGCAGTTGAAGCTGCTGCAACGCCTCATCCACGGCAGCGATGTTTTGCAGCGTCTGCTCGTGCGCCCGCTGCGAGGATTCGGTTTGATGGTGAATGGCATCCAGGCCGACGGCGTAGGCTTGGCGCGCGTCAATCACCCAATCGGCAGCCAGCGACACCCTTGATCGAGCATCGATGTCGAAGGCTTGATCAAGCTGCGTGCGGCGGGCGGTGTAGAACTGATTGATCAACGCCTGCCGCTGCTCGGTTGATTGCTGGATGAGTGTCAGGCCTTTTCTCGATTGATCGACTAAATCGATTTTCATTTGCGTGTAGGGCGCGCACGACATTGCAAGTGCTGCTAAGCCGCAAGCGGCAAGGTGGCATTTCATTTTCGCACCTCCTTCAGTTCAGCGATGAGTTGCCGTTGCGTGGCCGATAGTTCGGTCATGGCGCTGGCGTTGTGTTTGACGACGGTGATAAGCTCTTCGAGCTGCACGCCGTCGATGATGATTCGGCTGTGGGCTTCGTCGATCTGCTGTTCGCGTTTCTGGCTGGTGCGACGCTCCCAAAGCCACATGGCGCCCATCAGCCCCGCCACGCCGAGTTGTGCGATGGGGTTGAGGATGGGATCGGTTTCGAGAAGGAACATAAGTGTCTCGTGTTTGATGTTTAGTTTCTGGTGTTTCGCAACAAGCCCGGGTGCCACACTTCCTTTAGTCACACTCACCCACGGATGAGTTCGAGCGTGTTGAGTTTTCGAACGCAATCGGTTTTGCCGTCGCCGTTCAGATCAAGCTCGACGCGGGCGCTGCGCAGTGCACGGCGGTACAGCTTTTCATAGAGCGCCGCGCGAATGGCATAGATCGAAGACTCCGCGGCGGCGGCGGCGAGGGCGTTGTAGATCATCTGCAGCGTGCCCAGCACACACGCGCGTTTGAGCGACTGCGGATTGAGCACCTTCGCGAAATCATTTGCCGTTAATCCGGCGGCGTGAAGCAACAGTTCGGTCACCACCTGACGCTGCGCCCAGAACGTGCGGATGGCGATTGAAACGCCCGTGGCATCCGGGCCCCCGCGCCCCGGCGTGGGGGGAGCGTCGTACAGTTTGTCGTAGAGAATGCTCAGCGTGAGTTGCGTGGGAGAATCGATGGTGACGATCGGAAAGCTGCCGTTGATCGCCCCGGCGACATAGACGGCCTGGCCGGCTTCCACTTGCGCATCCACCAGCGACCCGCTGAGAAGCGATAGCGTTGTTTCCGATAAATCAGCCGTCGATTGCAGCAGCGTTTGAGAAGCGAACTCGGCGTCTTTGAGAATGTTGGGTTCCCAGTGAAGCAGATCGATATCGGTTGAGAAGGTTGGCATGGGGCACCGTCAGGGTTCGGGGTTCAGGGTTCGGGAAAGGAGAGTCAGGGTTCGGGGGTAGCGAGTTCAATCAGCGGTTTTGCAACAGGAACTTGACTCCCTGACTACTGAACCCTGAACCCCGAACCCTGCCTCCTGGAAATCAACCGAGTCCGCTGATCACGCCGTGCGCGCTTTCGGTGCGGAGTTCCAGCGTGTACTCGCCGAGCACCTGGCCTCTTTCGCTGTCGCCGGTGCGGGCCAGCGGGGAGTAGTGGAAGCTGCGTCCGGCCAGCGGAACGACGCCGATGCGGCTGCTATCCAGCAGCAGCACCGTGCCGGCCGGCACGTAGCGCGACAGCACGATGCGGCACACGCCAAAATCGCTTTCGTACGTGCTGACCAAATCTTTGTAACTGTCGGCGCCGGCGGTGAAACGGCGGCTGCTGGCGACGAACTGATTGATCGCCCGCTTCTCCTGCCCACCGACCACGATGGTGTCGATATTGCCCGCCGAGTTGTTCCACATCTCACGCAGTGCGGTATTGACCTGCGCCTCGGTGAGTGTGCTGTCGGCTGGAAACCCGCCGGCGCCCGGGACGAACTGGTTGGTGCTGATAAACGACAAAATGCCGCGCATGGTTCGCCGAACCGTGGTCGAGCCTTGTGGGCTGGCCGCCGGCGCAACGCCGTTGATGAGGGAGTTCTCCAGATCGCGCAGCAGCTCGCGTGAGCGCTGCACTTTCTGGTAATCGAGTTCGTCGCGTACGCCGATCTGCCTCACGGCCACGTCGCTCCCGCTGACGTCCACCGTTGCAGAAAAGATCTGCGTGTAATTGGTTTTGCGCGACCGGTTGGTGAACCGGGCGGCGTCGGCATCGGCGCCTTCGAGCGAGGCGTTGCCGACGATGGCCAGCGCTGCCAGGTTGGCCAGCGCCGCCGCCGTCGTTCCGCCGTAGGCGCGGGTGACGGTGATGGTGCCCGCGCCGGCATCAACGCCGATCACGAGCATCACTTCGGCGCTCGAACCGTTGCGCACCTGATCACCGGCGCGAAAGGTCGCGGGGTCGTTCACGCCGAACGTGGTTTCGGTCAACGGATCGGCGATCGAAGCATCAAACACCGAATCGACGTTGGGCAGCAGCGAATCTTCGAGCCATTCGTGAACCGTCGACCGCGCCGGCCGGGCCGGATCGCCCAGCGCATCGAGCAGCGGCGTGTCGTGCGGGGAGTTGATGGCGATCAAATCGCTCACGTCTTCGGCAATTTCCGGCAGTGTGGCACCGGCGGAATACGAGGCTTTTCCAGTGAAAGGCATGGGAATCTCCTTTGAGTCGTTGTCAGTTGTCAGTTGTTGGAAAACCATAAATTACGAACGAAGCAGGCGACGCAGGCGCAAGTACTCGGTTAAGAACCGCGTGTTGCGTTGCTGCGTGAGTAACGTCGCCAGACGATTGAGCGCGACGCGCGGCTCATCGCCGGAATCGAATGCCGGCCGAGCAGCCGGCGGCGGTGATTCGACTGCGGGTGATACGACTGTGGGCGACTCGGGCGCGGGCATCGGCACAATGGGCGTTTGTTCTGACATGGTGACCTCCTTTCTGGTTGTTGTAGGTTGGGGGTTGTCTGTTGGCGGTTGGGAAGCAACTCAATATCCAAGTTCCTTCAGCACGATGTCGCGTGGCACGCCGACTTCGAGCTTTTGTTTTGCTTCATCGAGGCGTTCGAGTTCGTTAAGGGGAATGGGATTCGGCCAATCGAGCTCGATCCGCCGTTCATCGGGCGAGGTTTTGAACAGCCCCGCGTGGTCGAGCCAGGTGAGCGCCAGTTCACACAGGCGCGCGATGCCCGCGCCGTAGGTGGCGCGCTTGCGCTCCGTGCGGGCCAGCAAGGAAAGCATGGTGACACGCAGCGCCGCGGCGCTGGTGAGCCGGCCGATGCGGCCCTTGATCGCGCCGGCGGCAATGGGGGAGACGCCGCTGATTTTGTCGAGGGCTTCGCGCAGGTCGCGAATGTGCGCGTCTTCGCTCGGGCAACCGCCATCTCCGCCGAACTCGATAATCTGCGCGTCGGGGTCGTCGCTCATCCACATCCGGCCCGGCGAAACGGTGTGCTGCGTGAAGCCGTCGATCCCCTTTCCCAGGTACATGCGAAACGACTGCATCGCGATGCGATGGGCGCGATCGCTCAAGCGCGTGTTAAGTTCATCCTGCAGCGGCAGCAACGGCTCGACGTCGCTTGCGCCCGTGTAACTGAAGGGAATCGCGACGTTCTGAATATGAACCAGCGGGATTTGCCCGAGCGTGTTGTTGCCTTGCGCGACGACGCGATCATTGTGAAACGTCATCCAGCGCGTGGGGGTGATGAGATCGATGACGGTGGTTTCATCGTTGTTATCTGCAGCCAAGCCGCGAGCGGCGAAGAGTTTTCGAAACCACGATGCGTTCGGCGCGTCGCTTGCGGTTTCGCGGAACACATCGTGCGTTTTGTGGATGCGATAAACCTGCGCATAAGCCTCCACCACAGCAAAATCGATCGACGAAAGCACCGGAAGCGCCCGCGCCGGCTCGACGATTTCCAATCGCACCTGTCGGGCAAGGCGTGCGACGGCCTCGGGCGATGGTGTGATCGCGCCCGGGTGTGAAGGGTCTTCGTCGAGTTGCGGCGCGGGCTGTGGGGTGGGCTTCTCCGTAGGCTTCGGTGCTGAATTCTGGGTTGCAGAGTCCGACTCATCGCTACGTTCAGAGGTCGGCTTGGAACCAAAGTTTTGGGTGGATTGCGTGGATGCTATGGGTTGCGGTTCGTCGCTCGGAAGCAGTTTTACGAGCACGTCAACATGCCCGTAAACCGCGCCGATGAGTGAGAGCTGCTGCAGAAACGCCAGGCCGCCGTGGTTGGCGAGGATGGCGCGGAGCAGTTGCGTGATCGTTGCACGGCGCGATTCGTCGGCGGCGGCGCTCGTGAGGACGATGGGTTTGCCGAAGAGGAAATCAACCGTTGCATCAAGTCGCCAGGCGATATCGTTTTCGATCACCACTTCGCGGCGCGGGAGGTCGGTAGTGGTGTCGTCGCCTTTGATCCGCCGGGGCAGGCCCCACTCCTGCGCTTGGCGGTACTGCGGCGAGGCGGTGTCTTGGGTGGTCGAGCCGGCGCGCATCGGGTTGCGGTAGTACGACCAAAGCCGACCCAGCCGCGCGGCATCGACCGTGAGTAATTGATCAAGCCGACGGCGGAAATCTGATCCGGTCATACCCAGCGTTGCCAAATGCGTGTCGATCGATTTACGGGTGATGCTTTTCATGTTTGCTCCTGCGTTGCCGTTGTTTTGAACCTCTCGCCCTATCCCGGCGCGCTGCGCCAGCGCGCGCTTGCTGGCGCAACGCGCGGGAAAAAATCGCGTGGAATGCTCGCAAAACGGGAGAAAGATTTTTGGATTTTGTTCGGCGAGGCGTTGCGCCGGCGAGGGGTCGCCGGCGCAGCGCGCGGCCGGCGCGGACTTCGGGCGTTTGTGAAAGATGGAACGATCTTTTAAGCTTGAGACATTCTGATTTGGTTAATCGTCCCGCGGCAGAGCCGTGGGCGTGGATGCGCTGAAGTGAGTTCTTAGGATCCCAAGACGATGCCCTACACGCTTGCCCCTGTTGCGCCGGAATTTTCCCCTGTGAACGAGCCCGCCGCCGGTGAGCGGTGGACGCTCAACTTCGGCCCGCAGCACCCCGCCACGCACACCACGCTGCGCATCGTGCTGGAGTTGGATGGCGAGCGCGTCGTGCGCGCCATCCCGCACATTGGCTACCTGCACAGCGGATTCGAAAAACTCGGCGAGCACCTGAACTACAACCAGTATGTCACGATCGTCGACCGCATGGACTACAGCGCGCCGATCTATAACGAGCTGGCATGGCACGGGTCGGTCGAGAAGTTGATGGGGATTGAACTCACGCCGCGCTGCAAGGCGTTGCGGACGATCGCCGGTGAACTGGGGCGCATCCAATCGCACCTATTGTGCGTCGGCGCTGCCGGGCTGGACTTGGGCGCGTTCACCGCGTTTCTGTTCGGCTTCAACGAACGCGAACGCATTTACGACATCGTCGAGTTCATGTCCGGCCAGCGCTACCACACAAGCTGGACACGCGTAGGCGGCTTGAACATGGATTTGCCGGACGAGGAAAAGTTTAAATCGATGGTGAAGAAGTTCATCAACGAACAGCTTCCCACCGCGCTGGGAGAGGTTGAAACGCTTCTGAACAAGAATCGTATTTTCATCGAGCGCACAAAGGGCATCGGCGTGATCAGTGCCGAGGAGGCCGTAAGTTGGAGCCTCACCGGCCCGATGGCGCGAAGCGCCGGCGTGAAGCGCGATATTCGCAAGGACGAGCCATACCTGTGCTTCAAAGACAACTGGGACGGCCAAGGCGCCCCCGCGGTGGACTTTAAGGTTCCGGTGATGACCACCGGCGACTGCTACGCCCGCTACCTTTGCCGGCTGGAAGAGATGAAGCAGAGTATGCACATCATCCGGCAATTGATCGACAAACTGCCGCAAGGCCCGGTCAATGTTTCGCCGGAGGGCAAAGAGGTTCTTCCGCCTAAGGATCAGGTGTATTCAAGTATTGAGGGCCTGATCCATCATTTTGAAATGATCATGACCAACCGTGGGTTTGAAGCGCCGATCGGTGAAGTGTATAGCGCGATCGAAAGCGCCAACGGCGAGCTGGGCTACTACATCGTCAGCAGCGGCGAAAACGTCCCCTGGCGCGTCCGCACGCGGCCTTGCATTTATGTCAACTATCAGTCGTTTCCGAAGCTGATTGAAGGGCATTTGATCAGCGATGTGGTGGCGGTGCTGGGCAGCATCAACGTGATTGCGGCGGAGTTGGATCGGTGAGTGACGAATTTCGCTCGCCTCCCCCATTTAGTGCACCCAGGGAACCGACTGCAGCATCAATTGCTGAAGGAAAGCTCAACCCAGGCGGCTGGGTTTATGAAATCGACGCGGGTTACGGCCGGGACGATGCTGTTCCACCCTCTGCTATTCGACGTGCTTGGAAAGTGGACGACAGCGGTGTAATTGTCGGTGAGTTTCTCATCAATCCAAACTATATTCATAAAACTTGAGAATCCTTTTTCCTTGATTTCGTATTCCATCGATGCAATAATTGGAATATGAAGACAACAATTGATATTCCTGAGAAAGTTCTCAAGGAATCCATGCGGCTGACTAAAGCGTCGACGAAGCGCGACGCCGTCATCACTGCCATGACGGAATACAATCGCCGCGAGCGACTTGCGCGGCTGGCGGATGAGATGGGAAAGAGCGACACCTTCATGTCGCTCGAAGAACTGATGAAAATGCGTGAAGCGGACAAGAACCGGAGCTATGAGTGAGTGACCCGATTCTGATCGATACTTCGATGTGGAACAGCACATTGCGTCGATCCGGCGATGCAACGGACCGTATGCAAGTGGAGATGCTTATGCGTTCGGGACGGGCTGCATGGTGCGAGCCGATTCGACTCGAATTATGGCGCGGCGTTGGGTCTGTGGATGATCGAAAACACTTAAGCCGACTTGAAGCCGACTTGCTCTGCCTGGTGATTGATCAGGAAACATGGGACACCGCCTGCCGTATCGCGGACCTCGGACGCGCCAAGGGCTACCAGTTCCCGTCTCAAGACCTTCTAATATTCTGTTGTTCAAAGCAACACGACGTCGCACTGCTGTCGCGAGACAAGCATTTTGATCAACTGGAGTTGATCTGGAAAGCGGTCAAATAGTTGCAATCGTGGGCTGAAGCAACACAATCTGCGTTGAACCGTAATTGAAAGCAAACTATGGCATGGATCACCGAAGACCGTCGCAACACCCGTGTCGCACAAGGCCAGCCCCTGCTTACCGATGCGCTCAAGACGAGCATTTCTGACACCTATTTCCCGCGTTACCCCAATAAGCGCGCGTGTCTGCTGCCGGCGCTGCACATGGTGCAGCACGAATACGGCTGGATTCCTCTCGCGGCGATGCAGGAGATTGCCGAATTTCTGGAGATCGCCCCGGCGGAGGTGATCGATACCGCCACCTTCTATGAAGAGTATTGGCTCAAACCCAAGGGCAAATATCTTATTCAGGTGTGCCGCAGCCTGTCGTGCGAAATCTGCGATTCGCGCAAGCTCACCGATCATGTGTGCAAAAAATACAACTTGGAAGTCGGCGAAACCACGGCCGACCAGCGGTTCACCGTCGTCGAGCTTGAATGCCTGGGTGCCTGCGGTAATGCGCCGTGTGCGCTTATTAACGACGTGATGCACGAAGACCTCACGCCGGAAACGCTTGACGCAGAGCTGAACAAACTGCCCGACGATCCACGCGATTACAAAGACCCGGGCCTCAACTTTTCGACCGGGCATTGATTGAACCACAGCGGGACAGAGGACACAGAGAGGGAGATGAGATTGAATGAATTTGGATCGAGGGTAGCAACCGCTTGGACACGCCTCCATATTTCCAACTTCTCTCGTCGCTGCTTGATCCTCTGCCCCTCTGTGTCCTCTGTGCCTCTGTGGTGTTACTTGCCGCGTTCTTCATCTGGCGGCGATGGTTCCAAACCTACCACCTCGCCACCGTCGATCCCGGCAAGTTTTTTCGCGACGGCAATCGTGGTCTGCGTGAATACCAAACCATGCTCCGCCGGGTGAAGCCGCGGACGGTGGTTTCGCTGATCGACGATCAAGAAGCCGTCGATCGCACCAAGCCCGAGTTTGCTCACGAAGAAGCATTTTTGAAAACGCAGCCGGCTGTTGCGTTCGAGCGAATCGCCGTCCAACTTGGTGGCTGGCCGGATGATGCGGCCATCGCGCGGTTCTTATCCATCGCCACCGATGCAATCCGGCAACCCGTCGTCGTCCACTGCGCCCAAGGCGTCCGGCGGACGGGGATGATGGTGGCGGCGTACCAACTAAACATGCTCGGGTGGTCAAAAGAACAAGCCAAGGCCGAAGTGCTCACCTTCGGCCATAGCCAACGAACCGTGCGTGATGTGCAGCGGTTCATTGATGTGTATGATCCAGCGACGCGACGGATGACGGAATCGCTGGAACAATCCAAAGAATGAAACCGCAGAGGCACAGAGGACACAGAGAAATTAGATGCGACGGATTGGGCAACGCGTTGATTGTTGCCGGCAGTAACTCTAGATCTCAAATTCTCCCCTTTTTCTCTCTGTGTCCTCTGTGCCTCTGTGGTTTATTAATAGAATGGAAGACAACCCTCCCGGCAAAGGTTTTCTCGGCTGGCTCGGCCGGCAGGTTGGTTACGTGACAAAAGCGATGAAAGCCAATGTCGGCGGACCGAAAACGGTGTATCGTGATGAAACAGTAGAAGAACAACCGCTGCCGGATGACCCGAACATCATCCTGCGGCGGACGACGACCGACGAAGTAATTGTGAACAATGATGTAGGACGGCCGTCTCGGCCGTGAATTGCACAACGACGGAAAGTGGAGACGGCCGAGACGGCCGTGCTACAAGACCATGGCATTCAACGAACCCGTTCTCACCAAGCGTATCCCGCTCAACCCCGCCGACCGCAAAAAGGTGTGGTACGACCAGTACGTCGCCACCGGCGGATACAAGGCGCTGAGGCAGACTCTGGAGATGAAGAGCGACGACATCATCAAAACCGTAACCGACTCTGGCCTGCGCGGTCGCGGCGGCGCGGGGTTTTCCGCGGGGCAGAAGTGGTCGTTCATTCCTAAAGATAAAAAGACCACGCACTACCTCGCCGTCAACGCCGATGAGAGTGAGCCCGGCACGTTCAAAGATCGCCATCTGATGGAGTGGGATCCGCACCAGATGCTCGAAGGCATCGCCATTGCGTGCCTCGCGACGAAATGCGATATCGCCTACGTGTTCATTCGCGGTGAGTTTCACCACGGCACGAAGGTGGTCGAGCAGGCAATCAAAGAGGCGTATCACCACGGCATTTTCGGCGACAATGTTCTGGGCGGCGGCAAGAAGATCGATTGCTACGTGCACCGCGGCGCCGGCGCGTACATCTGCGGCGAAGAAACCGGCATGCTCGAAGCCATCGAAGGCAAACGCGGCTGGCCGCGCAACAAGCCGCCGTTCCCCGCGATTGCCGGCGTGTTCGGCCGGCCGACGGTTATTAATAATGTTGAAACCCTCGCCTGCGTGCCGCACATCATCGAGCGCGGCCCGGTGTGGTTTAAGACGATGGGCACACCTTCGTCGCCTGGTCCAAAACTTTACGGCATGAGCGGCCACGTGAACCGGCCCGGCGTTTATGAAGACGAATTGGGCATCACACTTCAGCAATCGATCGATTTAGCCGGCGGAATGAAAGGCGGCGCGTTCAAGGGCGCGATCTGCGGCGGAATCAGCATGGGCGTGCTCGCGCAACACCAGCTCGACGTCAAGCTCGATTTCGATGACGTGAGATTCCGCGGCGGATGCCTGGGCCTGGGCACGGCCGGCATGATCGTCATGAACGAGCATACTGATATGGTCAAAGCCCTCCGCAACTGCGTCCGGTTTTATTCCCACGAATCCTGCGGCCAATGCACCCCCTGCCGCGAAGGCAGCGCGTGGATGAAAAAAATCCTGGATCGCATCGTCGACGGCTTCGGAAAGGCGCGCGACCTGGAAATGCTCATGGAACTTGAAAAGACGATGGGCAGCATGCCCGGCACCACCATCTGCGGCCTGGCCGACGGCACCGCGTGGGCGACGCGCACGTTCATCAACAAATACTACGACGAGTTTTCTGCCGCGTGCCCTGAAGAAGCGACCAAGCGAGTGTCGCTCCCCATTTCGCGCGGGAACCGCGAAGTGGCGACGCCGATGGGAAGCAATACGCGATGAATGTCATCGTTAACGGCCAACCAAAAGAGCTGCCGGATGGCGCCACCATCCGGCAGCTTCTTGCGCAGCTAAATTTGAGTCCGGAGAAAGTCGCGATCGAACTCAACAAGCGTTTGGCGCGTTCGGACAAATACGATCATCCCTTGGCAGACGGTGATGAAGTGGAGATCGTTACGTTTGTGGGTGGAGGGTGATCACGTCGTCTATCGAAAAAGCCGGGACGGCGCCAAGGCTCTGTCCCGGCTTCTGCTTTCAATTCATGATATTATGAGACATCTATGAACCCCCTCCGCATCAAAGACTTCACCTGCCGCAACCGCCTCTTCGTCGGCACGGGCAAGTACGAATCGTACGACATCATGCAAAAAGCCCTCGACGCCAGCGGGTGCGAGGTCGTCACCGTTGCCGTGCGCCGTGAACGGTTGATCGACAAACAAGGCAAGTCGCTATTCGAGTATCTTGATCTCAACAAATACACCATCCTCCCCAACACCGCCGGCTGCTTTACCGCCGACGATGCGATCCGCGTTGCGCTGCTCGGGCGCGAACTATTGGAAAAACAGCAGAACAAAGGCGCCGGCTGGGTAAAGCTGGAAGTGCTCGGCGACAAGAAAACGCTCCTGCCCGATCCCGTCGGCACGATTGAAGCGACGAAAGAACTGGTCAAGGAAGGCTTCACGGTTCTGGCATACTCAAGCGACGACCCGCGCAGCGCCGTTCGCATCAAGGAAGCCGGTGCCGCCAGCGTGATGCCCGCCGGTTCGCCGATCGGAAGCGGGCACGGCATTCTCAACCCGCTCAATATCAGCCTGTGTCTCGAACTGCTCAAAGAAGGTGATACGAGCTATCCCGTGATCGTCGATGCCGGCGTGGGATGTGCCAGCGACGTCGCCATCGCCATGGAACTCGGCGCCGACGGCGTGCTGCTCAACACCGGCATCGCCCATGCCAAAGACCCGGTAATGATGGCCGTCGCCATGAAGCACGCACTCGAAGCGGGCTACCATTCTTATCGCGCGGGGCGAATACCGAAGAAACGATATGCGACGGCAAGCAGCACTTTTGAGGGTGTAATAAGCTATATTCCCGGAGAGTAGGTGTCATGGCGAAGAAAGGACAAGAACTCGGCGTTACCGGTCAGCTTCGAGATCTGTTGCGCGCCAGTCCGTTCGTGCCCTTCGATATACGTACGACCGACGGCGATACGTTCCATGTATTTCACCCCGATTTTTGCATGATCTCGCCGCGTGGTGACATGGCGGCTTTGTATGAGAAGGATGAAGGTGGCGCGCGAGCCGTCAACCTGCGGCAGGTCGTCTCATTTGCACCTAAACGCGTCAAGAAGAGCCCCTTCGCGCCCGCCAAGCGTTAATCAATCATGAGCCAACTCTGGATTGATATCGCCGCCAAAGCCGATGTTGCCCTCGATCAACCCAAGATCGATCAACTCCACGCCTATCTGCAATTGCTCGCCGCCGCCAACGAAAAGATGAACCTCACGCGCATCGAAAGCCCCGAGGCCGCCGAGCTGCTGCATGTCGCCGATTCGCTCACCCTGCTGCCGTTTTTGCCGCGCGAGCCGCATTCACTGGCCGATGTAGGATCCGGAGGCGGGCTGCCCGGGTTGCCGCTGGCGATCGTGCGGCCCGATGTCCGAGTGACCTTGATCGACGCAACCCTAAAAAAAGCCGCGTTTCTTGAACAGACCGCGGCCCAGCTCGGGTTGAAAAACGTCAAGGTGCTGCCGCAGCGGTCGGAACTCATCCGCGGGCCGCAGTGGAATATCGTTACCGCACGCGGGCTGGCACCGATGGAGCAACTCGTGCTCTGGTGCCTGCCGCTGGTCAAGCCCGGCGGAAAACTGCTTGCAATGAAAGGACCCAAAGGCCGCGACGAGCTGCCTTCGGCCGAACCGGCGATCAAACACTTTCGCGGTCTGCCCGCAATCGTTCATGAAGCCAACCTGCCCGGCCGCAGCCACATCATCATTGAAATTGAACGCCGCGGGTGATTTCTGTTTCCTCGTCGCGCCGCCGTGGTAAAATCGCGGGCATGTTCGGTCAAAGCAAAGCCACGACGCCCAAGCAATACATTGCCCTTCTTGACGAGCCGCGCAAAAGCGAAATCGCGCGGATTGACGCGTTCATTCGCAAAACCGTGCCGAAGCTTGAACCGTGCATCGTTATGGGAATTCTCGGCTACGGCCCGTACCACTATAAATATCCCTCCGGCCGCGAGGGTGACGCCGCCAGGGTCGTGCTTTCGAACAACAAGCAATACATTTCCCTGTACGTTTGCGGCTGCGACGACAACGGCTTGGTGGCCACGGGGTACAAGGATAAACTTCCCAAAGCCTCGATCGGCAAGTGCTGCGTCCGCTTCAAAAAATTTGACGACCTCGACCCCAAAGCGATCGCCGCAATGCTGAAGGAAGCCGCGGCGTGCAAGCTCGACTTCTAGTTTTAGCCGCGGATGAACGCGGATGGACGCGTTATGGAAAAAGTTATGGATCCATTCCTCCGGGCCGCGATTGACGAAGCCAAACAAGGACTCACCGAAGGCGGCCTGCCGATCGGCAGCGTGCTGGTGCGTAACGGCCAGATCATCGCCAAAGGCCACAACCGAAGAGTGCAGCACGGCGACCCGATGGCCCACGCCGAAATCGATTGCTTAAAAAACGCCGGCCGCCAGAAAACGTACAAAGACACCGTGCTCTACAGCACGCTCATGCCCTGCTACCTCTGCACCGGCGCGGTAATCCAGTTCGGCGTGCCCAAAGTGGTCATCGGCGAAGACGTCACCTTCCCCGGCGGCGAGTGCAAATGGGGCTCGTCACGAAAGTTTCTGGAGACCAACGGCATCGAAGTGATCGACCTGAACGATCCCGAGTGCATCCAGATGATGACCGACTTCATCCGCGATCATCCGACGCTTTGGAATGAGGATATTGGGGTGGATTAAAGCGTTTATTGCGAGCCGCGCTTCACGCAGCAACGGAAGTTGCTGATTAGATTGTGGTACAATACCAACATGCTGCCGACGATCATCCGCAAACCCCGGACAGCCCAAGACATCGCACAAGGGGCAAGGTTGGCAAAAATGCAGAATCGAGAAATCGGGCCAATCGACGTTGCTCGTGTGCTCGATGCCGCCAACGTCAAATACGTGCTTGTCGGCGCACACGCCACCAACGGATACACCGGACGGCCGCGAGCCACGGTCGATGTGGACATGATCGTGCAGTTCCCCAAGAAGGCTTCTGAAGCGATAGCTAAAGCATTTCCGCACCTTCGAATGAAAGATACGCCAGTGGTCATCCGCTTTTTTGACGACGACCAGGAAGCCATTGACTTGATGAAGTCGAACACGTCGAAGCTCTGGCCGGCGCTACTTAAGCACTCAACCCTGCTTCGCGTCGATCAGTACAAACTACGCGTTCCGACGGTTGAGGGAGTGCTTGCCGCCAAGTTTTCGGCAATGGTATCCATTGGTCGACGAATGCCCGACAAGATGATCGATGGAGGTGACTTCATCCGCGTTTGTGAAGCCAATGACGCGATCGATGAAAGCCTCTTGCAAGAACTCGGCGACCTCGTCTACCCCGGCGGCGGCAAGGAAATCCTCAAGCTCGTCGCCGACGCCAAGGCGGGGAAGCGGTTGGAGTTTTGACGATGGCCGCGTCTGAGGAGACATCGCCGCTTGATTACGCGAATCCGCGCGACCTTCCACCGCCGCACACCTCCGTGAGCATTCACGTGTCTGACGGGGATACTGTTGTGGTCATTCCTCCCGTGGGCCAACTCCGTTCCATTTTCACTGTTCTTCTTTCGATAGTGTTCTTTTTCTGGCTCGGCTCGGTCGCAGTCCTTGGAATAGTTGAGTCGCACCATGACTTGGCCGCCTATATCGTGTTCGGCATCGCAATTGCGTTTCTATTCGCTTCGTTGTGCCTTACTACGTGGCACATCTGGAGGAACGCGAGACTCCCAACGATTATTCGTGTCAATAACGAGTCGCTGCTACTCGTACGACCTTCACTAATTTCCGGTAAACGAATGTGGCGGGTTGCCGATATTCGACCTCTTAGTGTTTCATTCGGGTCACCGGCAATCAACGGTCGGATGCTCGCTAGCCTGCGCGTGGGAACCTGGGTCGCCAACAACACAATAATTTCCAATCGCGACAAGGCCGAATTGCTATGGGTTGCCCGCGCCGTGAATCGTGCGATGGGCAAAGAACAATAGGCCGTATTCGCTACAATGCGTTCGAATTGACCTCCACCCTCTCCACCATCCTCGGCCCCGAAGGCTCAATCGCCCGCAGGCTTGGCGATAAGTACGAGCATCGCCCGCAGCAGCTCGAAATGGCGGCGGCGGTCGAAGAGGCGTTCACTGCGCCGCATCATCTGCTGGTGGAAGCGGGAACGGGCGTCGGCAAATCGTTCGCGTATCTGCTGCCGGCCATTGAAGCCGCGGTGAAGCGGAAGAAGCGCGTCGTCATTTCCACGCACACCATTTCGCTGCAGGAACAGTTGATCGAGAAAGACATTCCGCTGCTGCGAAGCGTCTATCCCGATGAATTCAGCGCAGTTCTTGTGAAGGGCCGCAACAACTACATCTGCAAGCGCCGGCTGGAGCAGGCGCAGGGCCGGCAGAACATGTTGTTTGACACTGACGCCGAGCGGCAGTCGCTTTGGATGATTGAACAGTGGGCGCAGACGACGACGGATGGTTCGCTGGCGTCGCTGCCCGTTCTGCCGCACGGAAATGTGTGGGATAAGGTTTGCGCCGAGCATGGCAATTGCCTTGGCAAGCAATGCAAGCATTACGACCCATGCCACTGGCAGGCGGCCAAACGGCGGATGCAGGGGGCGAATATTCTCATCGTCAACCATGCGCTGTTCTTCAGCGACTTGGCGCTGCGCATGGCCGGGGTGAACTATCTGCCGAAGTATGATCTTGCGATTCTGGACGAAGCCCACACGCTGGAAGACGTGGCCGCCGACCATTTCGGCATTCGGATGAGCGAGAACTCGGTGCGCTATCAATTGCGTCACCTATACGACACGAAGCGCGGCCGGGGGTTTTTGAGCACGCACGGCTCGAGCGCCAACCCGGCGATTCAATCGATTGTTGATCTGCAGATGGCGGTTGAAGATTTCTTCGGCCGCGTGGCCGATTGGCAGGAAACCCGCGGCCGCAGCAACGGCCGGGTGCGGGAACCGACAGGGATCGAAAACGATCTGTCGCCGAAGCTGCACGAACTGGTGGCCAATCTCAAAGCCATGCTGCCGGGGATCAAAAACGAAGAAGAAATCAGCGAACTCACCAGCAACATCGAAAAAGTGAGCGCCACCGCCGGCGCGATCGAGGCGCTGTTAACGCACGCGATGCCCGACGCCGTCTACTGGTTCGACGTCAGCCAGCGCGCGCCCAAGCGCGTAAGCATGCACGCCGCCCCGATCAACGTAGCCGAGGGGCTTCGCAAACACCTGTTCGAAAAAGTCAGCAGCGTAGTCATGACCAGCGCGACGCTGAGCACAGCAGCGGAGAAAAAGGTGCGGCCCGGCCGTAGCACGGGGGCAGCTTTCTCCTATATTTCCACACGCCTGGGCCTGCAAGACCCCGTCACGCTGCAGCTTGGCTCGCCGTTCAATTACGCCGAACAGGCGACGTTGTATATTGAAAGCAAGCTGCCCGAGCCTTCCGACGAGCGCCGGTTTCTGGACGCGGCGCGGGAGCGCATCGTTCATTACCTGAAACAGACCAACGGCGGCGCGTTTGTGCTTTTCACTTCTTACAAAATGCTGACCGATTGCGCCACCCGATTGTCGCGCGAGATCGAGGCGCTGGGATTCCCGCTGCTCGTGCAAGGCCAGGGCGCGCCGCGCAAGGTTTTGCTCGATCGGTTTCGATCGACCCCGAACGCCGTGCTGTTTGGAACCAGCAGTTTCTGGCAGGGCATTGACGTGCAAGGCGACGCGCTGCGCAATGTAATCATCGTGAAATTGCCATTCGCGGTGCCGGATGAGCCGGTGATTGAGGCGCGCCTTGAAGCCGTGCGGTCCGCCGGCGGCAATCCGTTCATGGATTACTCCGTGCCCGAGGCGGTGATCAAGCTCAAACAGGGCTTCGGCCGGCTGATTCGCAGCAAAACCGATCGCGGGATTGTGGTAATTCTCGATAGCCGCGTGAAAACGAAGCGTTATGGGAAGATGTTTTTGAATGCGCTGCCGGATTGCAGGGTGGTTGAGGTACTCACATAGTACAGGTTTCCAACCCGTCCTTCAAAATTCGACGAAGAAGAACGGGTTGGAAACCCGTGCTACGTTAGTCCAAAAGCCCAAACCATGTTTCGCCCTGCGGCGCCAGGCCGTAAGCGCTGCCGGTGCTGACGATCAGCATTTTGCCAATCGCGCCGGCGACGGGGGTTAGTCGTGGCGCTGTCAACTCACGGAACGTGCTCCAGGCGTTGGCGGCTGGGTTGTACACCGTCACATCGCGCAGCGTGGCGAGGTTGTTCGTCGCCCCGCCGATGACATAGATTTTGCCGTTCAAACTGAACGTCGATGCCGATGTGTGCGACCGCGGAATCGGCAACGGCGCGGCGGCGGTCCAGGTGTTGGTGATCGGGTCGAACACGTCTACATTTGATTTTGCGCCGGTTTGCTCGTTCCATACGTCCTGCCCGCCGATGGCATAGATTTTTCCGTTGAGTTCCGTCGCCGCCAGGTGATTGCGCGCGTTCGGCAGTGCGGCACGGGTTTTCCAGCCGATCAACGGGTTGGTCAGATCGAGCACCCAGTGTTCCGCCTGGTTGACAGTGACAAACTGCGCGCGTGTCAATCCGCCGAAGTAATGCAATTCCGTTCCAACCCGCGAAAGGGCCCCCGCGCCGCGGGCGGCGGGGAGCGAGGGCATGCGGTCCCAGCGATCGCCGGTGGTGTCGTATCGCCAAACGCTGTTGGTGCCCAGGCCGGGATGGTCCCCCAAAAACCCGCCGGCAATGAAGATGTATCGCCCATCCACCGCTTGCCCGGCGTGGGTGACAATTTCGGGCATGTCGCCCAATTGCTTCCAGGTGTTGGCCGCCGGGTCGTACGCATCCACGCGCGCCGTCGCCTGAATTCTATTATTGATGTACCCGCCGAACACAAATAGTTTGCCGTTGGCGGCGGCGCCGATCGCTTCGTAGCGGGCCAGCGGGTTGGCGGCGGCGGTTTTCCACCGGAAGCTGTCGGCGTTCCATGTGCCCAGCGGAATCTCGTTGCTCAACCCCGCCCCGCCGGGACCCTGCGCGATCACGCGGTAGACATAGCTGGTGCTCGGCAACACATTGGCATCAATATAATATTCGGTGTTGGGCGGCAGCGTGGCGACGGTGGCAAAGCTTGCATCGGTGGCGCGCTTGCGCTGGATGGTGAAACTCTGCTCGTTCGTGCTGACGTCGTCCCAGCTTAAGTTTACCTGCGTATCACCCACGCCGCGCGCCGCGAATCGCGTGGGCGCGATCGGGCCGACGGGTTGCCCTCCGGTGTTGCTGAACCGAATCCAATCCAACACGCCGATTTCCTGCCCCGCCGTTCTTGCCTGATCAAATTGTACACGCACCACATGCCGCCCTGCGGAGATCGATTTGGCCGGCACCGAAACGAGTGCGAACGTGCTCCATCCTCCGGTGTTGCCGAAAGACATCGCGCCACTCCACGCGGCATTGTCGATAAGCACCTGGCCGGTTCCGCCCGTCGATCCGGACGCGAACCGCAGTTGCAGCGTGTAGCTGCCGGTGGAAGGCACGTCGATCGAATATTCCACCCACTCGCCGGCGCGAATGCTGCCGATGGCGTAAGGGGCATTGCCAAGGGAACTCGTCGTGGTGATCGGATATATGTCGACCGGCGTCTCGCGATACATTCCGCCGGCGTTGACGGGCGTGATATCGCTGAAGGCCACACCCGCGCCGCCGTTGTCGAAGTTTTCGGCTTCGATCGTCGCGGGCAGGCGAATGGCGACATTGCCGAACGGCGTTTGCGAGCTTCCGCCGGGGGTTCGCGCCGAGGCGGTGTTGGATGCCGCCGACGCCCCCGCCGCGCTGGTGGCTTTAACACGGTAGGTGTAATTCACGCCGGCGGTTAGCCCGGTGTTGTTGTACGCCGTGGCGTTGGTTCCCACGACGGCGATCTGTGTAAACGATACACCGTCGGCCGACCGCTCGATGGCGAAGCCGGTTTCTGCCGCGGACGAATCGGTCCACTTTAAGTTGATCTGCGTCGCCGAGACGGGTGTTGCACTCAGCGCGCCCGGCGCCGGTGGAACCTGTGCCGCCTTCTCCACTGAAATACCGCTGACCATCGCCGCATCAACGCTGCTGACAAACTGCAGGTTCACCGTTCCATCATTCACGGAAACATCGAAGCTGCGTGAGATGGCGCTTTTCACCGCGCCGGCGGCAATCAAATCGATGTTCGATAGCTTTACTGCGTTTTCAGCACTGACATTGAAAATGCGTTGACCGGTCGCCGTAAACCACGGCTCGGCGAATAGCAGCGATACGCGATACGTTCCCGCTGCCGAAACAGGTATGGCGTAGCCAAAGGTGGCGCCGAATCGACGACTGGCGTAGATGGCATCGTCGCTGGTGCCGGCGACATCGTAGCCGGCGGGCTTGGTCTGACCGCCGGTGAAAAACGCGTCGGCCTGCCAGGCATGCCCCCCGCCGTCGACCGCCGCCGTGCCGCCGGCGTTGATGAAAGTGCCACCATGGCCGGCGTGCAGCAGGCAGCGCGGTTCGAGAGGTTGAATTTGTGCGCGAACGCCGCGCGCAACTCGGTTTGATGCTCGTGGGTACAACGTCTTCACGTCTAATAACTCGTCTAGGATTGGCGCGTGGGTTTAATTTTAACAAGCCCGATAAATCAGGCGGTTTCAGCACGCGCAACTTCGGCCCGTCGTCGCTAAACTCTGCGCATACGATGAAGCCCAACACCCTCATCCTCCGCGCCGCCGGCGTGAACTGCGAAGCCGAAACGGCGCACGCGTTTGAGCTCGCCGGCGCGTCGGCGCAGATCGTTCATGTAAATCGATTGATCGAAAATCCGGCGCTCCTTGATGCGTTTCAACTCCTGGCTGTGCCCGGCGGGTTTAGCTACGGCGACGACATTTCGGCGGGCAAGATTCTCGCCAACCAGTTGATGCATCATTTGGGGGAAGGGCTTCACCGCTTTCGCGACGCGGGTAAACCGATCATCGGCATTTGTAACGGCTTCCAGGTTCTGATTAAAACCGACCTATTGCCCGGCCCGGTGGGGAATCGCGCGGGGCAGACGGCAACGCTCACGAACAACGACTCAGGCAGGTACCACGACCGCTGGGTGCGCCTCGCATCAAAAAGTAAGAAGTGCGTCTGGACGACCGGTGTGGAAGACTTTGATTGCCCGATGGCACACGGCGAAGGCAAGTTCGTCCCCGCCAATGAAACCACGCGCAATGCCCTGTGGGACGACGACCGCATCGCGCTGGTTTACGTCAAACCCGACGGCTCCCCCGCCGCCGGCGTTGGGCCGCACAATCCCAATGGCAGCATCGACGACATCGCCGGCGTGTGCGACGCCAGCGGGCTGGTGTTCGGCATGATGCCGCACCCCGAGCGGTTCACTTCGCCGTTGCAGCACCCGGCGTGGACTCGATTGAAAGCGCTACCCGAGGAAGGCGCCGGCTTAGTGATTTTCCGCAACGCCGTCCGCCACGCGCGCAACGCCGTCGGCGCCGGCGTGTGAGTTCTTTATATCAAGCCATTTCACACCAAAAATCATCAGGGCGGCGATGAATGTGATGAGCAGAGACAATGCCAGGCTTCGCCCGATGTTTTCCTTCCCAAACGCGGTGTACGCCGCCACGTAAATCAGCAGCAGCCCGAAGGTAATCTGCAGCCCACCTTTGTATTTATCGATGACAAAGGCAATCTGCGCCCCGAAGTAGCTCCCACCGGCAAACCCCAGCGCAATCCACGCCGCGATCCAGATGTCGTCGTGCGTGATCATGCCCCGCTTAAAGTAGCCGACCACCGCCGGCAGCATGACCGGCACGCACATGACCATGAGGCTCATCCCGTGCGCCTTGGCCTGCGAGAAGCCCAGCAGCAGCACCATGATCGGAATCATGATGCTTCCCCCTCCAAGGCCCATCAGACCCGAGAAAACACCGACGAGGATTCCAAATACGATGAGGATGAGGGGGTTGGTCATTTCGATCCATCCATTCTCTTCATGGCTTTTAGTTTATTGAATTGTGTCGAGACTGTCTTGATCGACCAAGCAACTTCATCGTGCGGGTATCGGCACGTTCCACATAAGGTTGCAGAAACTTCGGACGATCCGAGCGACCCACGCGTTGGAAGTCTTTCCAGATCGCTTCGGCAACCTGTTGCGCTTCAAGATGACGTTGCTGCGTAAGGAACTTAAACAGCAGCTCACTCAAGTTCGTCAGCGAGATCGCGTGGGTTTGCCCGGTGGTGTCGTAAAGCCAATTGCTCAACTTCAAAAACCATTCGAATGGCGATTCATCGACCCAAACCAGCGGCGTGGTTGCGACGAAGTTGCCGCTGTTGGCCAGCAAATCCCAGTAGCGCGAAAATCGGCGCATCCGCTGCATGTCATTGAACGAAACCAGTTTTGTCTGCAAGACTTCATAAGGCGGGTGGGGCGAATAAACCATCTGCCACTCGGCATCGTGCCGGACGATGGGCGTTCCGCGTAAACGCTTGAGGATGCCGACTTGAATCTCCTGCGGGCCGAGCGAAACCAGCTTGTCGAAGCCTGCGCCAAAACTCGCCAGGTCTTCGCCGGGCAGGCCCACGATCAGATCCGCGTGCACATGAACGCCCGTCTCGCGGCGCAACCAGCGCAGGTTGTCTTCCAGCCGCGCATGATCCTGCCGTCGGCTGATGAGTTTTTCCACGTCGGGGTTGAAGGTCTGAATTCCCACCTCAAACTGCAATGCCCCCGGTGGGAATCGGCGGATCAACTCGCGCAAGCCTTCCGGCAGGCGATCCGGAACCATTTCGAAATGCACGAACAGCCCTTCGAAATTCCGATCGAGGAAAAATTGCAGGATCGCCTTACTGAAATTCAAGTTCAGGTTGAAGGTGCGATCGACAAACTTGAACTGCCTGCACCCGCGGTCGAGCAGTTTTTGCATATCGGCGAGAAACGGTTCAAGCGGAACATTCCGTACCGGCACGTCGAGCGACGACAGGCAAAACTCGCACGAAAACGGACACCCCCGGCTGGCCTCAACATAAATGACGCGGTGCGCCAAATCGCGGTCGGTGTACAAGTGGTACGGCAGCCGTAGCGCTTCAGGAACGACCTGTGGCGGGCGAGGCTCCCGCCGAGCCGTTCCCAGGAGTGATACCGTTCGCGCCAATAGCTCGGCGGGAGCCTCGCCCTCCACGATGATTCGCCCTCGTGGTGCAAACTCCGGCAACTCGGCAGCAATCACTTTCGCAGGACACTCTTCGCCGCCCAACATTTTTCGACAAAGATCGCCAAACGCCAGATCCGCCTCGCCCGTCACAACAAAGTCGGCGAGGTTGCAAATTTCCTGTTGATCGGTTTCGTAACTTACTTCCGGCCCGCCCAGGACGATCGTCACGTCGGGGCGCAGCCGTTTTAGCTCGGCCACCACCCGCGTGGCGGGTTCGACGTTCCAGATGTAGATGCCCAGGCCGACGATCTTCGGATTTTCGGCCAGAATCTTTTCGACGACATCCGTCGACCGCTGGCTGATATCGAACTCAAGAATCGTCGCCCGCGCCGCCAAGTCGCCGAGATTGGCCAGTAAATACCGCAATCCGAATGCCGCGTGGGCGTACTTGGCGTTGAGGGTGGTCAGGACGATATCCGGCACGGCAAATAGTGTAGTCGATCCCCGGGGGCACGGCACAAAGATGGTTGACGCTGTTAGTTGCGCGAAGCTACAACTAACGAAAAGGTAAATTGTCGCGAAGCCGCAAGCGCTCAAGTTTGCCAAGCGCGAGATGGTGCCGCTTGCGGCTTCGCCCTAACTTTAGTTGTAACATCTAGATGTCGCGCCTGAGTTTCGTATGTCGTCCGCGTCCGTCCCACCTTCGTCTGCACCATCGGTTGAGCCGAGCGCGCCGGTGGTTCCCCATATTACGTTCTGGCAGAAACGCTCGGTGCAAACGGTGGTGCCGTTCCTTAGTTCGCTGTTCGTTCACGCCGCCGTCATTGGGTTGGGGTATGCATTTCTCACGACCGCGGAAAAGATTTATAAGAATCTCACGCAGGAGCAGGTGATCATCCCCGACAGCACGCTGGCCGAATCCGGCCCCGCCGGCGGGATTCCCAACCCCGGCCTCGGCGACGACCCGAACCGCGCCGCGGCACAGGACGCGCTGGACGTCGCGGTCGCCAGCCAGGGTTGGGCCGAGCGGCCCAGCCAGACGCTTACCCAGACGCTGATGGGCGACAACAAAGACACGCAGGCCGACAGCGTCATCAGCATCGGCGGCGCGGCGGCCATTGGGCGATCCACCGGCGCCGGCAGCAGTTCACCCGACGGTGCTCAACTCGCCCCGTTCGGCGTGCCCGGCGGCGGCGCGGGGGCGCTGGGGCCGCGTGTTTCATTCATCGGCGTCGGCGGGAATGCGCGAAGGATTGTTTACCTCGTCGACGCCTCGGGCAGCATGATCGATGCCCGCGAACGCCTCAAAGCCGCGCTGGCCAGTTCCATCGACAAGCTGGTGCCGATCCAGGAATTCAACATCGTCATCTTCAGCGACGGCGATATGGTGTCGCTGCAAAAAGGCGCGATGCTCCGCGCCAGTACGGCAAACAAGCGCAAGGCGTTTGCATGGATCGAAGAAAAATACACCGTCAGCGGATCGACCGAACCCATGTCGGCCATCCGCGCCGCATTTGCGCTCAAGCCCGAACTGATTTATGTTCTCACCGACGGCTTCGACCAGATCGCCTCATTCGATGATGTGAAAGATGAGTTCGTCAAGCAAAACCAGGGCGGCAAGGTGAAGGTCAACACACTGCTGATCCGGTCGCGCAGCGACCCTGAACTCGAAAAAGTGATGCAGCAAATCGCCGAGAAGAACGGCGGCGTGTATAAGCCGATTGAGAGAAATGGATTTTAGTTTCCATTCCCTCTCTCGGTACGCCGGGAGAGGGCTAGGGTGAGGGTTCTTGTGGCGAACCGAGTGAGGTGTTTCGCCGAAGAGTGTGTCTCGAACGGAGGCTTGAGAAATCGATCGGTTTCAGGTTTGCCAGAAGAGCCCTCACCCCGGCCCTCCCCCGGAGTACCGGGCGAGGGAGAAAGATAACAATGCCCCGTAACTACAACACTTCGATTTTTCGACTCGCACTGCTCGCGATCATGCTGTTCGGCGTCGTCGCGATCACGCGCACCGGTTTCGCGCAAGACGCCAACGCCGCCGGACAGAATGCCGATGCCGCGCCGGCCAAAGGCAAGGGCGTGTTCACCATCGTCATGGAGAACATGGACCCGGTGTTCTGGACGATCGGCATTCTGTCGGTGGCGGGGCTGACATTGATTATCCAGGGATTCATCCAAAACCGCCGTTCGGTGCTATTGCCTGATGAATCGATCAACACCATTCGCGAGTTGATCGCCCAGCGGAAGTTTCGCGAGCTGACTGACTTCACCGCCAGCGATCCCACGTTTATCAGCAAGGCCATCAACCCCGCCATCAAGCGCGCCCCCGATTTCGCTGCCATGAAAGAAGCGATGGAAACCAGCGTGGCCGAGCAGACCGCGGAGCAGTTTCGCAAAATTGAGTATCTCAACATCATCGGCAACCTCGGACCGTTGCTGGGTTTGCTCGGAACGGTGCTGGGGATGATCTATGCGTTTAGCGACATGAACGCCGCCGGCGGGAATGCGTCACCGGCGCAGTTGGCGTATGGCGTGAGCAAGGCGCTGGCTCACACATTTCTCGGTCTGGTGCTCGCCGTGCCGTGTCTGGCGGCGTTCGGCGTGCTGCGAACGATTATCGACCGCCTGACCATGCAGGGTGCATTGCTGTCGGAAGAGTTGCTGCTGCTGCTGAAGAGCAGCGACGCTAAAGCGCCAACCGCGGCGCCGCGCGCGGTCACGACGCCGCAACCGGCGATGCCCAGCCCGCGCAAGCCGCCGAATCCGATGCCGTCGCCGGGGGATCTATAACGCGCTTGGGCAAGTCATCAACCATTTACCGATTGATGCCTGAAAGGCATCAGGAATCATGAAACGTCGCGGCCTGCCACAAGTTCATACCAGTCACCCCAACGTCACGCCGTTGATTGATATCGTGATGTGCCTGGTGATCTTCTTCATGCTGGTCGCCAAAATCGGCGTGACCACGGGGGCTGATCCGACGATTGAAGTGCCGGTTTCGGCGCTGAGCCGAGCGCTGCAGATTGATTCGCTCAGCAATACCATCGTCCTTAACGTCCGCGAGAAAAAGCCGCTGGATGAACCGCTTGTCACGGCGATTGTCGATGGCACGTCATCGGTAGCGCAGGAAATTCGTGTGGTCGATCCTTCCACCGGAAAGCGGCCGCTGCTTGAAGTGTTAAAACGTCTGCGCTTCGGCAAAGACAGCAAAACCGGCGGCGGCGGCGCGAATGCCGACAACGATGATTTCCGTGTGATCATCCGCGGGGATAAGGAGATGGGGTATCGCTTCCTGGAACCCGTGCTCGTGGCGTGCGCCGAGGCGAACGTGAACCGGGTGATCTATCAAACGAAATCACGGAATGAGCTTGTGGAAGGCGGTGCCAAGTGAAACTTCGCACGAGCAGCAAAGTTCATTACGAATCCGGCCCGAACATGACGCCGCTGGTCGATGTCGTCATGGTGCTGCTGATTTTTCTGATGATGGCCGGCAAATTCACCGGGCAGGAACGCTACCTGGTGAGCAATCTGCCGCTGCGCCAAACCGGCGCCGGCGGCGCGACTCCCCCGCCGGGCGGGTTTCCCAAAGATGAGCCGCTGGAAATTGAAGTGACTTCGCCGGTGCCCGATCGATTTGTGGCGCGTGTAGGTCAATATAAGGCCGAGAATGCCGCCGAGTTGCAGGCGGCGCTGCGGCAACTTCAAACGCAGTTGGTCGAGGCGGGCAAGAAACCGGAAGACCTGCAGGTGGTGATCGCGCCGGATCGCGCGGTGAAGTACAAATTCCTCATCGACGTCTACACGGCGGCGCAATTGGCGGGCTTTCAGAAAGTCGGCTTCTCAACCACCCGCTGATTTTTCTTGCCGCAGATGCACGCGGATGGACGCGGATAAGAAAGACGTATGAACCGCAGATATCGCAGATATCGCAGATTGGGAAAGTTGATATCTGAATTTGCGCGATGGGCCAGAATCCCCCTCCTGGTAATCCGGGAGGGGGCTAGGGAGAGGGCGAGGCGCCGAACGGCGTGTAAATCGCTCCGAGCAGAACCCTCCCCCCCAACCCCCTCCCTGAGTACATGGAGGGGGAGCTTGCCAATCTCCCTTCTGCTTTTATCTGCGTTCATCTGCGTTCATCTGCGGCCAACCAACGCTTCGTTCGCTCAGGCGACGCAGCCGGCCGGACTGGCCGCGTTGTCGGACGAGAAACTGATGAACGAACTGGCGGCGCGCGGGTTGTCGGCGTTGCTCGATCGCGCGTTCGAGGTCAACAACATTCCACTGGCGGAACAGGATGCCCGGCGGACGATGCTGGCGCTGCGGCAACTCACCGACGGCACATCGAAACTGCCGCGCGACCATCAGCAGGCGCTCGTTGCGAAGGTCGTGCAGGGCATTGATGCCGCCCTGCCGAATCTTAAAGACCCCGAAGCGATGATGCAGCAGGCCCGCGCGCTGATCGATGCCGCCGCCGCGCGCCAGGTGGATACGTTGGAGTTGTGGGGTGACAACCGCGCCGCGCGGCAGGCGCTCAAGCCGGTGGCACGAACAATCGTCGCGCTATACGACCGTGCGGCGACGGCGGCGGGTCAGCTTGTCGAGTCGATCGGCAACCAGCCCAACCCCGACGATAAACGGCTGGAAAAAATGTACAACCTCCAGCAACTTGCCACGTTCAACGCGCGCATGAGCGACTACCTGCTGGCGGCGGCGCAGGAACCGGGCGACGCGCAGCGGGCGACGATTGCCGATCGCGGCATTGCCTACCTGAAGGAACTCGACGTGCCCGAGCAGCCGATTCGCGTGGCGGTTCGCCTGCGCATCGGGAAGCTTCAACTGACACGCGGCGATTTCGCCGGCGCGAAGGCGAGTCTGGCACCCATCGCCACCGACGAGGCGTTCAAGCCGTCGCCGACGCCCATCGAAAGGTATCAGGCCAACTACTTTCTGGTGGTGATGGAATTGACGGCGCGAAACGCCAAAGCGGCGCAGGCGCAGCTGGATGAATTGGAACACTGGCAGTCGCGTAACCTTCCAATCGACGTTGGTACGCGCGCCAGCGCCGAGGCGGCATCGACCATGTTGCAGTATCGCGTGCATGAACTGTCGGCGCAGCTTGCCGGCAATGCCGACGATCGCCGCAAAGCCAATGAAGCCGCGGTGGAAACGCTGTCGCAGCTTCTGAAAGATCGCCCCGACCTCGCCGGCCCAATCAACGAATTGCTCACCGCGCGGCTCACCGATGACGCGCCGCTGACCAGCCTCGATCCACTCCTGCTGCAGGCGCTGGTGCGCCGGGGCGAAGAGCAGCGGCTGCGCCCGGCGAACGAAAAGATCGATGAAAAACTGCTGCGGCGCGGCATCGCGGCGGCGCGGGAGATCGTTTCCAGAGAGCCGTGGGGAAAGGTCGATCCGGCCCTGCTGGACAATTGCCGGTTCGTCATCCCGTTTCTACTTCAGCGCGCTGGCGACGATCAGCAATCCGCCGGCGCGTTCCTCGATTACGCTGCCGTCGCCGGCACGACCGAGCGCGGGGTGATCGCGCTGGATAACGCGCAAGCCGCCGTCGCGGCGCTGCGGAAAGATCGTGCCGAAGAAGAGAACGTTCGAAATCTTTACGATCGCTTTCTGCCAATGGCGATCGAGCAGTTTGATCGGCGTGAGTTTGCATTCGAATACGCCCGCCGGCTGCAACTGCTCAACCAGCTCGATGAGGCGGTACGGTATTTCCGCCTTGTGCCGGCGAATGATTCTCGCGCGCTGTCGGCCACGTTCCTGCAAATGTTGTGCGAAAAGCAGCGGCTCGATGCCCTCGCCTCAACCGACGGCCGACGCGGCGTGATGCTGACGGAGATTCAGCGCCTCGCCGATGTGATCAACCAGACGGCCGCCAAATCGAACGAGCCTTCGGCGCTTTCGATCCTCATCCGCACCAAACTTCTGGCGGCGGAACTGGCTCGGACGGAACAGAAGGATCCGCAGCGCGCGATCGCCATGCTGGCCGATATCGAGCCGGCGTTGGCTTCACTGGCAGGCAGCGATGCGTTGTTGCCCGAAGTGCTTCTGGTGCGTGTGCAATCATTCATGGCATTGGGCAAGAGCGATGAAGCGACGGCGGCGCTGGTGCAATTGCTGGCCAAGCGCGACGGCGGACAGGGCGCGGCGATCGTTTACTCGCTTTTGCAGAAGCTTAACGAAGAGCTGGAATCCGCCCGCGCCGCGGGTGATGCGGATCGCGTGCGCACCATCGCGCGAAACCGCGCCGATCTCAGCGGTTTCCTGGTGAAGTGGGCGCGCCAAAGCACTGACGCGAACATCAGCAAATTCGCCTATCGCTACATGGTGTTCGACGCCGCGAGCAAACAACTCGCCGCAGATTCGGAGACCGACCCGGCGGCGCAGCGCTCGGCGCGGGAGGCGGCGCTTGAACTGTACCGCTCGCTGCAATCGGCCGAGAATGTCGCGCTCTATCGCGGCACGCTGGATGCTCGCGCGGGAAAAACCGCGGGGGCGACGGCCGAGTATGATCCGGCCGTCAGCGTCGGTATCGCCATCCTTTGCTTCGACCTTAAGCAATACGCCGAAGCCCGCGACAGGCTGGCGCGTCTTTTGAGCGACCGCAAACTCGGCGCCGCGGTCGTCAACACGGATGACGGCACCGGCATCGGCCCGCGCGAAATGGATAACGATCAATACTGGGAAGCCGTGCTGCGGTTTGTGCAGGCCAATGCCAAACTCGGCGAGAAGCCGGAAGAAAACAAGAACTATCTCCGCGAGCAGTACATCCGCTGGGGCGATCGCGTGGGGGGCAGGAAATGGCGCGCCGATTTTGAAACGCTTCGCAGGCAGCTCGACGTCAACGTGCCGACATCGAAGCCAGCGGCGGAGTGAAACGGGTGGAGTGACGGCGTGGTCAGGCGGCGCAGCGATTTCGTGCGTCAGTTGGCAGGCCGCGTTGTCGGTTGCGTGGCCGGGGCCAGGCTCTTCATCAGCACATTGTTCAGCTTCTGGCGAATGGCCGCTTCGGCGTCGGCGGCGTTGGCGAAGCCGTCCTGCTCGATCTCATGCGCCGCTTCAGCCATGGCGTCGCCGAACATTTCTGTCAGCACGGTTTGCTTTTGCATGTCGCGAGGTTGCGAGCCACCGAAGTCGATCACCCGAAATTTCCAAACACCATCCACCTTGCGAAACCGAAGCGGCAGGGTTTGGCCGGGCATAACCAGCTCCGCGGTATCGCCGGTGATGGTTACGGCGGCGTGCGGAACATCGGCCTCATCCGCGGCGGCGATGGGGCCTTTGCCGATCGCATCGCCGGCCGGGCCAAACTTTGCCGTGGCCGCATCCGACAGTTTTCGTCCGGCCAGCAGCATGTTCGCAACCGCTTCCACGTAAGGCCGGTCGGCCGGCGTGGGAATGTCGCAGGCGGCAAGCAAATCGGCGCTGTTCTGCTGCGCCATGGCCGTCATCAGCGCCTGCATCGCCAGGCGCGGGTCGTCGCCGGGCGCGGCGGCACCGACGGCGATCAAGCACATGAATGCACTGATTGCCGAAGTGATGAACGTTGAACTGCGTTGGTTAAGGGTGAACAAGCGTGCGATCTCCTCGAAACGATTTTCGAGGATCATACGAAGTCTTGGGCGATCTGTCAGCGAAGGGCGGCTATTCCAGCAACTGACTTGCGCCGGCGAGTTCCGGCGGCTCGACCACCCGGCCATTGCGTCGACCGGCGAGAATCGCCTGCAACTTGGCGCCGAAGCGAACATGCAGCAATTCCATCGCTTCGGGGTCGAGCCGTCGCATGATGTAGTAGTACAACACCAGCAGCATCGGAATGCCGATGCCGATTTTCACGACCGCGTAAGTCGGGCCGATGGGAATGATCAGCACCATCAGCGTCGCCGGAATCGATGCCAGCGCCACGGCCATGAGCGAGCGCACCACCACTGCAAGTACGATCTTTGCGCCGCGCGCCGATCGGAATGCGACGATCCCGGTCATGAGCGCCGACAGCCACGACCAGATGGCTACCCCGATCGCCGCGCCCTGGTCTCTACCGACGATTGCCAACGGCGTAACGACGGCGAAAAACAAAACCAAGTTCACCAATGCGAGCCAAAACGCCACACGAAAGCGGCCCATGGCGCTGATCATGGCATTCATGGGATAGGTTGATGCGTAGAGTAGCGGCGCCAGACTGAGCCACTGCACCAGCGGAATAGCCGGCGACCAGATCACGCCGAACAACAGGCGGATAATCGGCCCGCACAGGACGATCTGGCACATCAGCAACGGGATAATGACCGCAGCCAGTACCCGGCACGCGCGGATCGTGGCGCCCTCGAGTCGCTCGATGTCGTCTCGTATTGTGTTCATAACGGGAAGCAGCACCTTGAGCAGGTTGTCGCACATCAATCGCACGACCTGGGAGGAGAGCAGCACCGCGAACCAGTAGTAGCCGTTCATGCGGGTGTCGGAAAACAGCGCGCCCAGCACCACCTGGTCGCCCTGGTCGCGGCCGGTGCGCAATATGCGCTGGCCGAGCAGCCACCCGGTCGATCCTGACAAAGCCGGCCAACGATGAATCGAAAGCCGCATGTGGATAGTGGGTTTCGCCAGTATCATCAGGGCTACGAACCGCAGCAAGGCGATCACCGGCATGGGAATCACGAAGCTGTACGCCCCATATCCCAACAGCGCCAGCACGATGGTGAGTGCGTGCAGACCGATCGACTCCAGAATCATGATGACAGAAATTTCTTTGAACCTCAGTTGTGACTGCAAGACCGTAAAAGGGATCCACGAAATCGCTGCAATGGGCGATGCGATCGCCATGATCAGCGACATCTTGAGCACCATCGGGTCGCCGAAAGCGGTGTTGCCATAATGCTGCGCCACCCGCACGACGATGGCTGCCGTGCAGCCGAGCACCGCGGCACCCAACACACCCATGGCGAGGTTGAACCAGAATGCGGCCGACAGCCATCGATTGATCCGACCCTTTTTTGTCAGCAGGATTTCATCAATGCCCGGGTTCAGCAGGTGGCGGGAAATGATGGTGATGGATGTAACCAGCGCAATCAGTCCGACTTGGTCGGGCACCAGCAACTTGGCAATGGCAATCTGCGCGAGGAATCCGGTGACCCGTGTGATAATGGTTTGCGACGCCATCCAGGCGGCGCTGGAGGTGGCACGCGAAGCGAGAGTTTCCTGAGCGCGAGTGGTCGGCATACGAACGCATCTTCGGTGTCGAGGCGGCCCGCCCGGCGCCGGAATTCAAGCGGCTGGGCAATTCGACGATCAAGGGCTGAAGTAGCGGCTGCGAACTAAACTAGAACGGCCGGGCGGATGATTAATTCCGCAGTGTCGGAATGCGTTGTCGCACTTTCGACCCTGCTCATCATGACTCACGTTTTAACATAGGTGCCTCTTTGTTCAGAGTAGAACAGTTGCGCGTTACGATCAACCGGTGCGATTATTTGGTTTGCGCCGGTTGGTCGGGTCGCCGGCCGACCGAAATCAATCGTCGAATGATGGGCACAATGGCCCCGCCGAGCCTGCGGCGCAGGAGGCTGAACCCTTGCGGGTCGAGCCGGTGGAGCATTGCCGCATAAACGCCAAGAAAAATGGGGGTGACGACGGCCACCGTACATGCCTCGTTCAAGCGCGTCTCAGTGGGCATGTAGTGGACCAGCGCCATTGCCGGAACCGCCGCCACCGCGGCCGACACGAGGGTCCGTGCAATCGCCCGATGAAGCACTTTGATGCCGCGCATCGACCGGAATGCGACGGCGGCATAAAGATGGGCGATCGTCCAGTAAAAGATAGCGACGCCGATCGCCGCGCCCCGTGCCGCGCCGATCACGGTTGCAGGAATCACAATCGCGTAAAACAGCAGGACATTCACAACCGCCAGACGGAACGCCGCCTTGAAACGGCCGGTGGCGGTGATCATGGCCATCATCGGATACGCAGCGGCAAAAATGAGCGGCGAGAAACTAAGCCATTGCACCAACGGGATCGTGGCGGCCCATCGTTCGGGGAACATCATGCGGATGACCGGCCCGGCCAGGAAAATTTGTAACGTTGCCAGCGGAATCATCATACTGCCCAGCGCCCTGCAAGCGGTTGCGACGGCCCCTTCGAGTCGTTTCTGATCGTTGCGAATCAGGGTGAGCGCCGGCACCAGCACCAACAGCAGGTTTTCGCATACCACCCGGACGATCTGCTGTGTGAGCTGCACCGCCGACTGGTAGTGGCCGTTGATGACTTTGTCGGCGTAGGTGACGCCCAGAACAATCTGATCGCCGTGGTGCCACCCTGTTTGCAGAATGCGGTATCCGAGCACATAGCCGGTCGAAACGGCCAGATGTGGCCAGCGGTGCAATCCCAGGTGCCACTGAACCTTGGGCCGCACCATCAACCACAACGCCGTCGTTCTTGCTACGGCGATAATGGGCATGGGCAGTGCAAAGCTGTATGCGCCAAACCCTTTCCAGGCGAACAGCACCATTAATGAGTGCTGGCAGAGCATTTCCAGGAATTGAATCATGGCCAGTCGGCCGAAGCGAAGCTGCGCGCGGAGCATGACAAAAGGCAGGCTCGAGATCGCGTTAATGGGCGCGCCAATTGCGTAGATGATGATCATCTTCAACACGATCGGGCTGCCATAGGCGTTGTTGCCGAGCGCGCCGGCGGTTGTCACCACCGCCAGCCCGAGCAGCACCATCGCCCCGCCGCCGGCGAAACCGCAAGCCAGGTTCAGCCAGAATGCCGCCGAACTCCATCGATGCAGATGCGCGCCCTTTTGCAGCAGGACGTCATCGGTGCCCGGCGAGGTCAGGTGCGTCGCAAATATGGTGATGGTCTGCACCAACCCCAGCGTGCCGAAATGCTCGGGCATGAGCAGCCACATGAGCGCAAACTGCGAGCATAGCCCCAGCACCCGACTGACCGCCGTCACCCCGCCCAGCCAGATCGTGCCCGACGCGATCCGGCCCGCCAGCGAAGGCGCGGCGGGCACAACCGGGATCAGTTCCTTGCCGTCATCCAATTCCATCTGCGGGCGGATTCTCGGGATAACGCGCAGAATTGCCATTTAGCCCGCGAACCGCGCGGGGGTGATCTCAGAGCAGTTTTTGCAGGTCGCCGGGCGTGTCTAGGTCATCTTCGCCCGCTGGAAAATCGACCGTCGAAAGGCGATCGCCAAGACCTTGCAGCAGGCTCTTTGCGCCGGCGTGGTCGGAAAGGTTTCGGAGGTGATCAAACATCGATCTTTGAAAGATCGCCGGCACGCCAACCGTGCCGCCGTACACACTCGCCACCGCGAGCGCCTGCGAGCGGTTCAATTCATCGGCCAGCGCTCGAAGCAAGTCGGCGGAGACGGCGAGCTGATCGCAAAGCATGATGATCAACGTGGCAATCGACTGATCGAGCGCGTGAACGCCCGCCCTGATGCTCGAACCCATTCCCCGCTGCGAGTCGGCGTTCACAACGGCCCGATGCGGCAGATCGGCAATCTCCAGCGCCGACAATTCGTCGCCGGCGGCCAGCACAACGATCACCGGGCCAAGATTGGCCTCAACGGCGATGCGCACGGCCCGACGAACCAGCGCTTCGCCGCGATACCGCACGCTTTGCTTCGGCTGGCCTAAACGCCCCGAAGCGCCGGCGGCGAGAATCAAAATGGCTGCGTGGGGTTGCATGCGTCCGGATATTCTAGAGAAAATTTTTCTGTCCCACACGAATCAATGTTGGACTACGGCCCATTATTGCGGCTACGATTCGCCCGGCATCTTCGCGAGGAAGTGAACATGGAAGCTGTGATCGGGAAACCGATGGATCGGGTTGACGGGCGGGCCAAAATAACCGGCGCGGCGCGCTACAGCACCGAACCGCCGGTGCAGGCAACGTGCCACGGCGTGATCGTGTCGAGCACGATCGCGAGCGGCCGCATCAGTGGCATCGACTGTTCGGCGGCGGAAAAGGCGCCTGGCGTTGTCGGTGTGCTGACGCATCTCAATACGCCCAAAATCAAACCGTCTACGCCCAACTTTATGACCGGCGGCATCTTTGCCGAAAGCCGGCTGCCGCTTTCTGATGACGTAATTCACCACGCCGGGCAGCACGTCGCCGTCGTCGTGGCGCGCACGCTCGAACAGGCCAGGCACGCCGCGAAATTGGTCAACATTTCGTACGCGGCTCAGAAACCCATCCTCTCGATGACCGATCCGGCCGCGAAGGTGGTGGAGCCGCCGGATTTCTTCGGCGAAAAGCTGCAAGACAGCCGCGGCGATGTGGAGGCGGTGCTGAATGACGCTTCGGCCGTCCGATTCAACGCCACCTATTTCACCCCACCGCAAAGCCACAACCCGATGGAGGTGAGCAACACCACCGCTGTGTGGGAGAGTGACAAGCTCACCGTTTACGACAGCACGCAATGGCTCAACGGCACGGCGGCGGTGCTGGCCGAGACGTTTGGCATTCCGCGCACCAGTGTTCGCGTGATCTGCCCTTACGTCGGCGGCGGATTTGGGTGTAAAGGATTCATCTGGCCGCACACGCTTTTGGCGGCGATGGCGTCGAAGCTGACGAGCCAGCCGGTCAAGCTTGTTCTGACGCGCGCTCAGCAGTTCGTCAGTTGCGGCCATCGCCCGCCGACGAAACAGGAGATGTCGCTCGCCGCCACCAAAGAAGGCAAACTCACCGGCATCCGGCACATCACCAGCATGACCGGCTCGGCGCTGAGCACGTTCCTCGAACCCTCCGCCATGGGCACGACAAGGCTGGTGTATGACGTGCCCAATGTGCAATACCGGCACAAAGTATCGCAGGTGAACATCGCCAGCCCCACTTTCATGCGCGCGCCCGGCGAAGCATCCGGCACGTTCGCGCTCGAAAGCGCGATGGACGAACTGGCTTACCAGCTCAAGATTGATCCGGTCACACTTCGCCTGCAAAACCTGCCGAAAGAAAAAGCCCCGCACTCGGGCCTGCCTTGGAGCAGCTATCACCTTGATGAATGCATCACGACGGCGGCGGAAAAATTCGGGTGGTCGAAGCGCAACCCCGAGATTAAATCGATGCGCGAAGGCCGCCTGATGATCGGCCACGGCATGGCCGTCGCAACGTTTCCAGGCAGCAAGTTCGGCGGGGCGTGCAAGATTCGCCTCTTCGCCGACGGCAACTTGCTCGTCTCCACCGCCGCACATGACTTGGGAACGGGCGCGTACACCGTCTTCACGCAAATTGCGGCCCACGAAATGGGCGTTCCTTATGACAAAGTAAAAGTCGAAATGGGAGACAGCAACCTCCCGCCGGGACCGATCGCTGGGGGCAGCAACTCCACCGCGACCGTGAGCCAGATGATCAACGTCGCGGCGACGGCTTTAAAGCAGAAACTCATGCGCGCTGCCGTCGGCGACGCGCAATCTCCGCTGAAAGGCATGAAGCTGGAAGCCGTTGAAATAGTTGGCGAGTTTGTCGTCTCAAAGGAAAATCGAGAGAGGAAGCAGGCGGTCAACGAGATCGTTCAACGTTCGGGCAAACCGTTCATCGAAGCCGACGGCACGGCCATGCCCGGCGCCGAGATGGGAAAATACGCCTTTCACTCCTTCGGCGCGCAGTTTGTCGAAGTGGCGATCGACCCGCTCGACCCGCGCGTACAGGTGCGCCGCTGCGTGGCCATGTTTGATGCCGGCCGGATCATCAACCCCAAAACCGCCTACAGCCAATTGGCCGGTGGAATTGTGTGGGGCATCAGTATGGCGCTGACGGAAGAAACGCATTGGGACGACCGCGCCGGCCGTTGCATCAACGATAACCTGGCCGATTACGCCATCGCCGTGAATGCCGACGTGCCCAAGATTGATGTGATGTGGACCGACAAACCCGACCCGCATTTTAACCCGCTGGGCGTGCGCGGCATCGGCGAAATCGGCATCACCGGCGTGGCCGCGGCGATTGCCAATGCCGTCTACCATGCTACGGGAATTCGTGTGCGCGATTTGCCGATCGTGCCTGGAAAGTTAGTGTGAATTCTAAATAACCACAGAGGCACAGAGAACACATAGGAATGCAAGAATGGAAGACGGCGCGTCACGAAACGCCGGGCCATCGGGTGAGGCCTCGATTGTCTAATCACCAGTTATTATTCTCTCTTTTCTCTGTGTACTCTGTGCCTCTGTGGTTAAATAATTGTTCGATATGACCATTGAACCCGTAAAACTCGGTCAAGCCATTCCCCGCGTCGACGGCAAAGCGAAAGTCACTGGCGCCGCCAAGTACGCCGCCGACTACGCGCTGCCTGGTTTGCACTTCGCGGTGATTGTTCACACCACTGTCGCCAAAGGAAAGTTGACATCACTCGAAACGGCGGCGGCCCGGAAGGCGGCCGGTGTGGTGGCGGTGCTCGATGCGGGCAACATCGCCGAGGCAAAGTTCGCCGGCAATCGTCAGCCGTTCCGCAAAGCCGGCGACGATGTGGATTACATCGGCCAGCCGATCGCGGTCGTCGTCGCCCAAACCCTCGAGCAGGCCCGCTTCGCGGCTTCACTGGTAAAAGCTGACTATGAAAGGCTGCAAGCGGTCACGTCGATGCTCGACCCCGCCGCCGCCACGCTCGATGCCAATGCTCGCGGCGGGCCGAATCGCGGCAACCCGGAATCGGCCCTCTCATCGGCCGCCGTCAAACTGTCGGGCACGTATGAAACGCCGATTCAAACCCATCACCCGATGGAACTGGGCGCCACCGTTGCTGTGTGGAACGGCGATAAGCTGACCATTTACGACGGCACGCAGGCCGTGCTCGGCTCGCGCAAAAGGGTCGCCGATGCTTTCGGCCTGCCCACGGCCGACGTCACGATCGTTTCCCCCTACATCGGCGGCGGGTTCGGCGCGCGGCTGCTAACCTGGCCGCACACGTATCTGGCCGCCGCCGCCGCTCGAATGATCGGAAAGCCGGTCAAGCTCGTGCTTACGCGCCAGCAGATGTCCTATGCCTTCGGCCACCGCCCCGCCAGCCGGCAGGAACTTACCCTGGGCGCCACGAGTGACGGCAAGCTTTCCGTCATCAGTCAGAACACCCTCAGCAGCACCGGCGTGAAGGATGATTTTGTCGAACCGGTGACCGGCCATACGCTGGTGCTTTACGATCACCAGCATTCGGGGATGCAGGCCAAGGCGGCCCGACTCAACATCGGCGCGCCAGCACCTATGCGTGCGCCGGGCGCGCCGCTCGGATTGTTCGCGCTCGAAGTGGCGATGGACGAACTGGCCGAGCAGTTGAAGATCGACCCGGTCGAGTTGCGGCTGATGAACGATACCGCCGTCGATCCTCGAAACAAAAAGCCATACACTGATCGCAACTTCGCCGAATGCCTGAAGCGCGGCGCAGCAAAAATCGGCTGGGCCGATCGCGCCGCCACGCCCAAACAAAAGCGCGCAGGCGACTGGCTCATCGGCTACGGCGTCGGCTGCTGCGCCTGGCACGGCGGCAACACACAGGCGACGGCGCGCGTGCGAGTGCTGCGCGACGGCTCGGCGGTCGTGGCGTCGGCGGCGCAGGATATGGGGACGGGAACCTACACGGTCATGGCTCAAGCGGTGGCCGAAGTGTTGTGCCTGCCGATGGATAAAGTATCGGCCGAGATCGGCGTGAGCACGCTTCCCCCCGCCCCCACCGCCGGTGGGTCGCGGCACTGTTCGAGCGTGGTCCCCGCAGCCCATCAAGCCGCCACCGCCGCCAAAAAGAAACTGCTTGAACTGGCGATGAAGCACGAAAAGTCGCCGCTCGCCGGCTTAGCTGCAGACCAATTGCAATTTAACAACGGAACCATTTCATCAGATACAAAATCGATCACACTCGGCGACTTAGTCGCCCTCACCGGAGAAGCCAACATTGAAGTGACCGAAGAATACAAGCCCGACGGCAAACCCGGCTTCGTCGGCATGAACTTCGGCGCGCACTTCTGCCAGGTGGCCGTGCACGCTTTTACCGGCGAAACGCGCGTGAAAAAATTCGCCAGCGTGTTTGATTGCGGCCGAATCTTCAACCTTCACACCGCCGCCAACCAGCTATCGGGCGGGGTGGTGTGGGGAATTGGCATGGCGCTAACCGAAGCGGCGCATCTCGATTCGTCCGGTCGATACGCCGCCGCTGATTTCAGCGGGTATCACATTCCCAGCCACGCCGATATTCCCAATATCGATGTGGAGATGATTAACAAGCCCGACGAAAACTTCGGCGCCTTGGGCAGCCGCGGGGGCGTGGGTGAACTGGCGATCAGCGGCGTGGCGGCGGCGATCAGCAATGCCGTCTACAACGCCACGGGCAAACGTGTTCGCGAAGTGCCCATTACTCCCGACAAACTGATTTAGAACAAAACCAACGCGAGGTGTCGCCCATGAGCAAAGAAAACCAATTCGATCCCAACGTAAGCCGGCGCGAGTTGATGGCCGGCGCCGTGGCCGCCGGTGTTGCCGCGACCGTACCCGTATCATTCGCCTTCGCCGGCGAAGCCTCCGCCGGCGCGGCGGTGGTGGCTGAGGGGCAGGCCGTCAAAATCATCGTCAACGGCAAGCCGCACCAGCTTACGATCGACCCGCGCGCCTCGCTCCTCGATACGCTGCGTGAAACGCTGTCGCTCAGCGGGACCAAGAAAGGCTGCGACCACGGCCAGTGCGGCGCGTGCACCGTGCACGTCAACGGCCAGCGCGTGCTCAGTTGCCTCACGCTGACGGCAAGCTGCGGCGGCGATGAAATATCGACCATCGAAGGCCTGGCCGGCGGGGATGAACTGCACCCTATGCAGAAAGCGTTCGTCGAGCATGATGCCTTCCAGTGCGGCTACTGCACGCCGGGCCAGATCATGTCGGCCGTCGCACTGATTGAAGAGGGTCACGCGAAAACCGAAGACCAAGTGCGCGAGCAGATGAGCGGCAACCTCTGCCGCTGCGGCGCGTATCCCAACATCTGCAAAGCAGTCATGGACGCGCAAAGCAAAATGGCCGGCGGACGGCTGTGAGGACTGTTTTGCCACAGAGACACAGAGGACACAGAGAAATGCAATATGGAACGGCAGAGAATTGAGGTTCGAGAACTGACGGCGGCCCAGATTTATTGCCGCGTCGATCCTTCATCCTTAACCATCTATCTTCATCTTCTCTGTGCTCTCTGTGCCTATGTGGCTCAATCAAACGAAGGAAAATAGCATGCAACCATTCACCTACGAAAAAGCATCCGACCCCAACAGCGCATTTCGAACCGTGCGCAGCGACAAGTCGGCCAAATATCTTGCCGGCGGAACGACGCTGGTGGACTTGATGAAGCTCTACGTCGAAACGCCGACGAAGCTGGTCGACATCAAGCGGCTGCCGATGGCGGAAATCAAACGCACCGATGCCGATTCGCTGTGGATCGGTGCCAATGCCACCAATACCGCCGTGGCGTACAATGAGATTGTTGTCAAAGATTATCCGGTTCTCAGCCAGGCGATTCTGGCCGGCGCGAGCGCGCAGATTCGCAACATGGCCACCGTTGGCGGGAATCTGCTGCAGCGGACGCGCTGCCCCTACTTCCGCGACGGCATCTCCAACTGCAACAAGCGCAACCCCGGCAGCGGGTGCGATATGGTCGAGGGCTTCAACCGAACGGCAGCGGTGCTGGGTACGAGTGACAAGTGCGTTGCGACGTACCCCGGCGATATGGCGGTGGCGTTGCTGTCGCTCGATGCAACGGTTGTGCTGAGCACCGATCAGGCGGGCCGCAAGCTTCCTATCGATGAATTTTTCCTGCTTCCCGGCGACACGCCCGAACGAGAAACACCGCTCAACCACGGCGAACTCATCACCGCCGTCACCCTGCCGAAACTCGATGCCGGCGCCAAACAGGCTTACGTAAAAGTGCGCGACCGCGCCAGCTATGAATTCGCGTTGGCCAGCGTCGCGGCGGTGCTGTGGATGGACGGCGGAACCATTACTAAAGCCAGGATTAGTCTCGGCGGCGTGGCGACCAAACCCTGGCGCGCCAAAGAAACCGAAGCCATGCTCGCCGGCAAGAAACCCGACAGCGCGTTGTTCCGCGAAGCTGCCGAAGCGGCGCTCAAAGACGCCAAGCCGCTGAAATACAACGCGTTCAAGCCGGAACTGGCCCGCCGCGCCATCGAGCGCGTTCTGATGGAACTGACGCAGGCGTCGTAAAAAATCTTGCGGGTGCCACGATATGGCTCTGGGGCCATGTCGTACGACGTCGGACTGCATTAAGGACAATCAATTGCATGCAACTCATGTGGCGAACACGCCCCACACTGACGGGACGCCAGTGATTCTTCGCGCGAGCCGTGTCCCCGTACCTTCGGCGTCCCGCCAATGAAGCCGGTACGCCGGCTTATAAATCCGTTCGTAGCTTGAGTCGTAAGCCCATCACCCGGCATCCCGCTCCGCCGTTCGCCAGCGTCGGACGTGGTAGGCGCGAACCGTGCCGTACGATTTATCCAGCGGGGTCGGGCCGACGTAGTCGCAGCGAAACGCTTCCACATGCTCGGCGTACGCCAGTGCCGCGAAGGCCTCCGACGCGTACACCTGGCCCGGCGGGGTGACAGGTTCCAGCCGGGCCGTGCGCGTCACGTGCGTGCCCATCACGTCCGGGCGATTGGTGGCGGGATTGTGGCACTTGTAAACCGGGCCCGCGTGCAGGCCGATGCGCAGGCGCAAGTCCAGGGTCAATTTCTTTGATTGCCTGGCCGACTCCAGTGCATCGCACAGCCGCAGCGCGAACTCGCCGGCTTCGCTCACCGATTCAAACACCATGTATAACCCGTCGCCCCAGGTGTTGAGCAACAGCGGCTGCGTGTTGTGTTGATCGATAACTTGCTTCAGCAGGCCGAGGTACTGCTCGACAAACGGCAGCATCTGGTCATCGGGCAGTTTGCTAAAGCCCTTGGCGTCGGCAAACAGCATTGCAGCGATCTGCGTCGGTGGGGATTCCTGAGACGCTGCTGCCGGCGCGGCGCGCCACGCTGCAGCGGAAGCTGCTGATGGATTGGTTGTTTGTGATGGAATAACGATATCATTGGATCCTGCCATCCCATTCAGATCGATGATCTCCGGCTCCAGCCCGTGGCTGCGCCAGAACGAGACGGCACTGCCCGTGCCACCTACGCCCTTGCCAACCGCGCCCTTGCCAACCGCACCGTCGCCCCCCGCGCCGTCGCCGGGTTGCTGGTTCCACACGGCCATCGCCGAGAGGTCGGTCGCCAGTTCCAGCGATCGCACGCGGGCCAGGCCGTACAAAATCTGGTTGGCATACTCGTAATCGCGCGTGCGGTTCATGCTGGGTTTGCTCGACAGTTCGGTGACGCGCACGCGCTCGCTCGCGCGGCCGCCGGTGCTCAGCAGTTCAGAAAACCATCGCAACCACGGCTCGCCGGCGGGTTCGACGGACGATTTTGCGAACTCCTCGTGGCCGAACGGCAGCACCACGTGCAGATCGCCGCCGGCCTGCAGCGCGGCGCGGAGAAACAGCAGATCGCTTCCACTCGCCGCCGATGCAAACGCGTACGATACGCCCCCGCCGGCGCTCAGCCGCGACTTAATCTGCGCGGCGACCGTATCAACCCATTGCGCGGGAAAGCGCGGGGTGGGCCGATCGAGCGCATCGATCATGTGACCGCTGAAGACGATCACGCGCGGAATGTGCAGCCAGTTGTTGGCCAGGGTCAGATCAAGGCCTCGGTGGCGCAGCAGCATGCGCGCGTTGCGGCGGGTGGAGGCGATGTCGCCGTAGTTCCGCCCGGCCGACTCGGTTGCCTGACGATACCAATCCTCCGCCTGCCCACAATCGCCCTGAACCAGCGCCGCCTCGCCGAGCGTGGCTTGCAGGTAGTATCGGTTGCGCAGATCCACCGCGCCGGCCAGAAGAGGCTGGCAGGTCGCCTGCAGCTCGGCGGCGAGCGCGTTGGCGGTGGATTGTTCACCGGCGCAGCAGGCGAGCGTGGCGGCGTTGATGCCCGTCCAGTAGCCGCGCGTGCGGTGGTACGCGTGCTGGTAGGCGTCGAACGCCAGCTTGAGATACCGCCCCGCGGCCGGCGAATCGCGATTGACCCACCAGACTTCTTTATCCACCCGCCCGAAGAAACCGAGCGTTTCCTCGTCGTCGTCGCCCTTGCGGCGCAGCGCTTCAAGAATCTGCCGGGCCGGTTCGATGGATCCGGCGCGAATCATCGATTCGACGCGCTTTTGCAACAAACGTGTATGATCCGGAAACCGCGCCAGGCCGACGGTGGTGACATCGAACGCCACCAGCGGTTCGGATCGCTTGATGGCGGCGGTGGCCAGCGCAACGAATTTCTCCGCCGCCGCGTCGGCTTCCACCTGCAGCGCGGCCAGTTGCAGCGACAAGGATGGTGGAACGGGGGAAGCCGTTTCGGTAGACATGAGCGGCAAATCGTACCCCGCACCGCGACAAGCCTGCAACCGCAGAGCGTGCAACTACAATTAGCTACATAACATTATGCAGCCGACTGCGAGTCGCGTATGTCCCGGCCGACGTGAAGGCAGCAAAGGCTTGACGACTGCTTCGACGGCATAGTAAATGCCCAAGGTATCATCATGCTGACGCGACCTTCAGTCGGCGGCGAAACGCGCTCAATCGCGCGTCATAAACGGACAATGGAGTGCTTCATTTTAACAAACGTGATCGACAAACCGATATAAAATAACGATTTATCAATCTAAAATTGTTTGTGTTCACTATTGTGCCACGCGGCACAATTTTCGTTTCGTTATGGGTCGGCTGGTGTAATTAGCGCCCACGCCGGTGCCGATGCCGGCGCAAAAGGCCTGATGTTGCAACACCCAGCAGCCCAAGAGTCGTCGGCTCGGGAACGATTGTGCCACGTGGCACATCGGCGGCGACACTCGAACCAAAGTTGGCGGCGAGGATGGTGAAATCGTCCAGGTCGATCGACGACGAGTAGTTGAAGTTTCCGTTGATCCATTCCCCCGCCGATCCGAATGACGCGGCGAGCGCGGTGAAATCGTCGAGGTTGACGCTGCCATCAAGATTGGCATCGCCGGCAATCGTGCCGCGTAACAAGACCGCGCTGGCATCGACCGTTCCGAAGATAGCGGGCACTAAACTAAGCTGCGACGCCTCGGCATAACCCACCGCATATTGCGCGCCTTGACCGGACACAATGCCGTTGCCGGTCATCGCCCCGCCGGCATATCCGGCGATAATCTGCGCCTTGATGGTCGCGAGGGGACTGCCATCGGCGGCGGCATAATCGACCACCAGCGCATTGTTGGTAAGCGACAATCTCGCCGTCGGCGTTGCATCGCCGGCGATCGTCAACGTGCCCACTCGGCTGGCGGGCGATCCCGGTCGCATTCGCACTTCGCCTTGGTCGATGCGCAGCGCCTGGGCGCGAATGCCCGCGGGGTCGAATCGTCCTGCGCCGGTCTTGATGACATTAAACGTGCCGGTGGCAAAAGTGCCCACGGTTCCGGGGGCGATGTTGGCCACGGTGAGAATGCCATTGGCGTTAGCGACGTTGACTTTGAGATTGCGCGCCACCAGCGTCGTCCCGCCGAGCGTTGTGCCGCCGTTGACAAGAATCGTGTTGTTGATGGTGCTGCTGGATTGCAGGTTGTTGAGGATGACCGCATCGCGCGATTCTTCATGATCGAGCACGATCGTTCCTGCGCCGTTCAACGTATAGCCACCCGTGGCATCAAACGTAATAACGGCCATTTTCTTCACGGTGTTAATCGTGACGGCGGGCGCGCCCACCGTGTTGGCTTTGAAGGTGGCGATGGCGGTCAATGCGTTGACAGGCCCATTAACCCAGTTGCCCACCGAATCATAGCTGCCGCCGGCGGGGTTGTTGAAGACCTGCGACGAAAACTGCGTCAGCGGCGTGAGCGCGATGTTGTCCCATTGTGCCGAGCGGTTTGGACGAAGCGTAAACGGCTGAATGTTCTGATTGGGGTCGAACTCAATTTCAAGCCGTGCCACGCCCGCCGATGCAGCGAATTGCGAGGAGTTGAACGACTTATAAATGAAGTACCCACCGGCGCTGCTGGTCACGCCGTTAACGCTGATGGGTTCGACGAAGAAGCCCGCCGTCGGACCGCCGGGCACGGTCGGTTCGAGTTCGACACCGGCCAGATCGCCCGTGGTGAGGTCGGTATGCGGCGGCGGGCCGGCGAAACCGTAGTTCCACACATACGCCGACAAAACATAATCGGTGTTGGGCGCCAGCGCAACGTTTTGTGTAATCTTGTAGTTATCGAATGCATCGATGCCGGAGGCGCCGAACAGTCTGCCTACCCTCGTTCCCAGCACCGATGATGGATTAGGAAGATTCGCCGGATCGGGTGCGCCGGCGGTCATGAGGGTGCCGGCTTCGGCGGTGTCGGGCGTCCAACCGACGGGAAAGTTGTTGGCATCAACCTGTTCGAAATTCGAATTGGTGATGAGCGAGGAGTTGGTCTGCTCCGTCCCCGCCTGGTACTGACCCAACGGCAGTTGAACGCCGGAGTTGGCCAACGACCAACCCGACCCAACCAGCAAACTCGCCGCGAATGCGGACTTGGTGATCAACAACTTTTGCATCTTCATTTCTCCTCCGAACAATTGAGCTATCAGCATTAAGCGATGAACCATGAACAGTATAACCGCTATCTTGAACCTGCAACGCCGAGTTGGTTCACAATCCGGCCACAAGCGTCCGCGTCATGGACAATCTGTCGCTTGTGAGGGGGTTTCATCCGTGCGGAATGAAATACACGTTACAATCGGCGCGTTCGCGCTTCGGGCGGCGCGTAAGTAACCTGAAAAGGACGATCGATGCGATATGAAAACCGTCATGCGGTGGTCACCGGTGCCGCCAGGGGAATTGGCCTGGCGACCGCCCGCGCGTTCATTCGCGAGGGCGCCAAAGTCTCGCTTCTGGATGTTGACGATTCGGCCCAGGCGCTGCCCAAAGAGTTTCCCGGCGCCGCCACTTTCTTCAAATGTGACGTGTCGAAATTCACCGACGTGGAAGGCGCCGTCCGCCGGGCGATTGATGTTTACGGCGACATTTCGTTCCTGATCAACAACGCCGGCATTCAAACCTACGGCACCTGTGTTGATACGCCCGAGGAAGTGTGGGATCGCACGATCAACATCAATCTCAAAAGCGCCTTCCTTTGCAGCAAGGTCGCCATACCATCGATGCAGCGCGCGGGGGGCGGCGTGGTGGTGAATCTGTCGAGCGTGCAGGCCTTCCTCAGCCAGCATCAGGTGGCGGCTTATACCACGAGCAAGACGGCGCTGCTCGGGCTGACGCGCAGCATCGCGGTCGACTTCGCGCCGGCCATTCGATGTGTTGCGGTCTGCCCGGGAACGATCGATACGCCGATGCTTCGAAGCGCCATTCAACTTTCACCCGATCCCGCCGCCGTGCTGCAGGAATGCCACGATATGCACCCCGTGAAGCGCATCGGCACGGTGGAAGAAGTGGCTGAGTTGATCATGTACCTTTGCAGCGACGCCGCGGGGTTCATCACCGGTCAGCCGATCCGCATCGACGGCGGACTGGGGCTTGCCATCGGCGGGAGCAAGAGAAATTGATGGCAATCAGCCTCTCAAAAGCATCAACTTTCGCCGACGGGCTTGATCATCCCGAGTGCCTCGCCGCCCACCCCGACGGCTCGTGGTACGCCGGCGGAGAGCTTGGGCAGATTTATCACATCAGCCCCGATGGCAAGCGTGTCACCGAAATCGGCAACACCGGCGGGTTTGTGCTGGGAATCGCCGTCAGCCCGGATGGCGCATGGCTGGCCATCTGCGACCTGAAACACAAAGCTGTTTTCAAGTTCGAAATCGGTTCGCGCACCCTGAGCGAATTCACCCGCGGCGGGGATGAGCCGTTTGGCATTCCCAACCATCTCGCGTTCACGCGCGACGGCCATCTTTATGTGACCGACTCTGGCGCGTTCCGTAAGGTCACCGGAAAAATCCACCGATTCAACCTCGAGGGCCGCGGCGGCGTGTGGCATCGTGGGCCGTTCAACTTCGCCAACGGCATCGCCATCGGCCCCGACGGACAAAGCGTCTACGTCTGCTGCACATGGCTGCCCGGCGTGGAGAAAATCGAAATTAAACTCGACGGCACGCCCGGCAAGCGAAGCGTCTATGCCAAATTCCCCAAGGCATTGCCCGACGGTTTGGCGTTTGATGCGCGCGGAAATCTGTACGCATCGTGCTACGCGCCGGCACGCATCTACAAAGTGTCGCGCGATCGCAAGGTAAGTATTTTCATCGACGACTGGGAAGCCCACATGCTCAGCAACCCTACTAACATCGCGTTCGGCGGAAAGAACTTTGATGAACTCTACGCGGCAAATCTGGGGCGATGGCATCTCACCAAAATCGCTGTGAAAACCAAAGGGTTGCCGCTGGCGTGTCATCCTGCGGTTGAGGCAAATCGTGGAGGGCGAGGCTCCCGCCGAGCCGTTCGTTAAAATGACGTTGTTCGCGCACCTACTCGGCAGGAGCGTCGCCCTCCACGACCACTTATGAAGCCAATTCGCAAAACAATCTTCAGCCAACCGTCGTGGCGCATCGCCACGCCGCAGGTGGAAGCGTGGCTCACCGAGCTCGGCGGGCATCTCGGCCCCGTCACGTTCAAGCTCGGCCGGCGGAAGATTACGCCGTTCAATCTGGCGCCATGGCACAGTGAGCGGCACGGTGAGCGATTGGGGAAGAAGCTCGCCAACTCCACCCTCCCCGTCATCAAAGTGCTGCGCGGCGATTTCTTCTGCCTTCCCTTCGGCGGCAACACCACGCCGTTTGGCAAAGAACGGCACCCCGTTCACGGCGAGACGGCCAACCGCAAGTGGCAGCTCGAATCGTTCGATGCGGGGAAAGATGTCACACGCATCCACTGCTCAATGACTACAACAGTGCGAAAAGGCCGCGTCGATAAAAACATCGAACTCCGCCGCGGGCAGCACGCGATTTATCAGCGACACGTCGTGAGCAACATGAGCGGGCCGATGTGCCTCGGCCATCACGCGATGCTGAAGTTTCCCGATTCGCCCGGCTCGGGCCTGCTCTCATTCAGCCCGTTCAAGTTCGGGCAGACGTGGCTTGCACCGGTCGAGCGGCCTGAAAACCGTGGCTATTCCATGCTCAAGCCGGCGGCGGAATTCAGTTCGCTCGATCGCGTTCCGACCGTCTTCGGCGATACCACCGATCTATCCGTTTACCCCGCGCGGCGCGGCTACGAAGACCTCGCAGTTCTAATTGCCGACGATTCCAAACCCCTCGCGTGGTCGGCTGTGGTTTTTCCCGCCGAGCGATATGTGTGGTTTTCGCTGCGCGACCCGCGGCAGCTCGCCAGCACCATCCTGTGGCTAAGCAACGGCGGCCGCCACTACGCGCCTTGGGACGGCCGACATGTGAACGTGATAGGCATTGAAGATGTCACGTCGTTCTTCCACCCGGGTCTGGCCGAAAGCGTCGCCGACAACCCGCTGTCCCGCCGCGGCATTAAGACGACTGTTACATTGAATCCGAAGAAACCGCTGATCATCAACTACATCATGGGCATCGCCGACGTGCCGCAAGGTTTCGACCGCGTGGCCGACATCATTCCCGGCGACGGCATCGTGACCCTCGTTTCGCGCAATGGCACGAGCATGAACGTGCCCGTTGATGTCTCGTGGCTCGCTGTAGCGACGCCCGTCTCGGGCGTTCTCGAAGAGAGCCGGAAGAAACGGCCGGCACCACCACAGCGGCCTCGCCACCCGGAGGGCTCCTGATGTCCCAGCGACCCATTGCTGTATTACGAGCGCGCGATCTCGGCCCGCAGTTCGTTAACAACTCACACCGCATGGTGGGACAGGATGGCGCGTTCTCGTTCCCGCTGCCCGATGGTTCAAGCTTCTGGTTCTTCGGCGATACGCTCATCGGCGCGCGCCCGAAAGGTTGTTCGCCGTGGATGATCGACGGCAAAATGGTCGATCACCGCGACATGACCGGTCAAGGTCCGTATGAGCAGATGATCAATAACACCGGCTTGATCCTGCCGGCGCAATCCGCCCAGGGCGGCCTGCGCGATTTTAAATACATCACCACGGCGCCCGGGCAACTGAAGAACCTGATTCCGCTGGAAGGCGAAGAACACCCTGATTGGGATCGCATGTGGTGCCAGGGCGGCATTGCGATCGATGGCAAGATCGTGCTGTCGTTCATTCAAGTGAAGATGATCGAGAAGAACGCCACGCCGCTGCCGATTGGGTTTGAGATCGTCGGAAGCGGGCTGGCCGTCTCTCCCCCTCCATGTACTCAGGGAGGGGGCCGGGGGGAGGGTTCTTCTCCGACGGTCGATTGCGCAATTCTACAGAAGAACCCTCC
>ENA-ORBV01001370-ORBV01001370.1-microbial-mat-metagenome-genome-assembly--contig:-NODE-1370-length-54349-cov-12.023843_pt1 | contig 54349 bp, 53 predicted proteins | sample MGYA00237777_ERZ505514 | MGnify/ENA primary metagenome ERZ505514 (study PRJEB26160, sample SAMN06269048) | microbial mat metagenome | isolation source: Oligotrophic lake microbial mat | place... | reverse complement strand
GAAGACAAACAATCGATTCTGGCCGTCAAGAAGCTGGATCCTTCCATGCCTTTTTTTGCCGATCATTTTCCAGGTCTTCCCCTGATGCCGGGTGTTCTTTTGATCGAAACCGCAGCGCAGGTCTGTGGCATTCTGTGGTCAGCGATCCAGCCGGAAGATTCCCAACTCACCATGCTGGCCCAGGTGCAGCAGTTCAAAATCAGAAAGTCGGTTTTTCCTTCGGAAATCCTGAAAATCAAGGCCTCCCTGCAACGCGACTTCGGAACCTTGGCCCAATTTGAAGCCAGCCTTGTCGTTGGGGAGGATGAGGTTGCCGCTGGTATTCTTATTCTAGGCCGGAAAAACCCGTCAGCATCATCTCCCTGACTGCGCCCGTATCAACTTTTCCCCGCGCGTTTCTGGGTAACGAAACCATGCACCGAAATAGACGGGGTATTTTCCAGGCGGGCAACTGTTTCCCCAAGGCCGCTTCCACTTTTGTTGCCTTCAACGACGTTTCCACGGCGGCTATCAGGATGTCGCGCTGTTGATGCCGGACCATCCCCACCCAGGCATCGCTTGTCCCGGGTAACTTGAGCAAAACCTGCTGAATTTCCGCCGGAGCAACTTTTTTGCCGCCGATGTTGGCGGTGGCGTCACGACGTCCCAGAAGTTGCAGCGTCTTTTTTCCGTTCCAACACCCCGCATCGGCCAACCGGAAACGACCTCCACCGATTGCCACGGCAGAACCTGACACGGTAATAGTGCCTGACTTGGCAATATGAACCCGGACGCCCGGCAAAGGCCGGCCCACTCCCCCATCAGTCCGCGACAAGGTGCCCCCTCGGTCATAACAAATTCCACCCGTTTCCGAAGATCCGTAAAAATTATGAATGTTCAGGCCGAAACGATTATGGAAAGCCAGTGCAGTTTCAACCGAAAGAACCTCTCCCGCCGAGATGGCCAGGCGCAAGGGCTTAAGCCCGGATCTTCCTTTAATCCGGCCCAGAAGACGAAACACCACAGGAACCGACGGAAAAACCGTGACCCGGTATTTCCTGATCCAGTCCGGAATCTGTGAGGGAACAAAGGCCTTGACCAACAAGGCCCGCGTGCCCTGAAGTATCAAAGGCATGACTACATTGCCAAGGGCATAGGAATGACCCAGAGGGATCAGGGCCAGATTTGTGTCGGATTCCCGGATGCCCATTCCCTTGATGACTGCCTTTCCATCGGCAATCAGATGCTCCGCCCGACATGGAATCTTTTTGGGCACCCCTGTGCTGCCCGAAGTCAGCTTGATCACAGCAATACCCTTGGCCTTGTGTTTCGAACCAAGGAAAATTTCTCCGCTTTCCTCACTAAGCAACCATTCCGCGCCAAGTGACCGGGCCAGTTCTTCCTGCTTTTCCGCAGGAGTTCCGGCATCCATCCCGATCACGGCACCTTGACCCCGTTGCACGGCCAAAAAAGCAATCATCCAGGCAAAAGAATTGTGGCAGCACAAGGCAACACGTTGGTTTTCCGTGCCGCGAAGATTTTCTTCGTGGAAACGTTCAGCCAGAAACTGTAATTCACCCCTGCGCAAAAGCCGCCCCGTTTCTGCCTCAATCAACACCGTGGCCTGCGGCTTCCTCCGGACCGTGTAAATCCATTTTTTCCAAAGAAGCCCCGTCCCGCTCATGTCTTCGGAGCTTCCCAGCCGGGATCCGGCAATCGGTCGACCCTGACAAACCGATACCCTATTTTTTTCAGGGCACGGATCACGGATCGCGCGGTTTCCGGGGCCTGCGGCATGCTGAAGACGCTGTCTTTCAGGCCGACATCTTCGCCGTCGTGCAGATCGATGATACCTCCGGGCGAGACGTCCCGCAGAACCCGGGCCGTGGTTACGGCAGGTTCTTCCGTCCAACTGGCGGGCAACAGACCCTGCTGGCCCGGCAGGATTGAACACATTACAACCCGCGTGCCCGTGGATTGAATGGTGCGGATGATGCGCGGACTCACGGCTCCAAATGGTGGTCGGAAAAACCAGCGCGACGGCAGCCTCCCCTCTCCCAGAATTTCCGAGAGCAGCTCTTTTTCATCCCTCACGTTTTTCAACAGGAAAGCTTCTGATTTTCCATGCAGGTTCGCATGGGTGGAGCCATGCAGGGCGACCAAATGGCCTTCCCGTTGCAAACGACGAAGGGTTAGGGGATGTTTTTCCGCCCGATTCCCGAGAACAAAAAAAGTCGCATACACTTTCTCTTCCTTTAGAACATCCAACAGGGCCGGGGTAAAACGGGAAGGGCCATCATCAAAAGTTAAGGCCACGACTTTTTCCTCCGTCTTCCCCTGCCACAGGATCTGAGGCACGATCAACTTGGTCCCGGTCAAAATGGCGGGCATGAGATAGGGGGCTTTAATGTCGGCCCGAAGAGGAGCCAAAGCCCAAAGACAAAGAATCAGAATGACTGTTTTTTTCATGAAAAAAGAGCGGGTCGGGCCTGTATGAGCGACAGGATCGCCGTTTGTGGACAGTCACCTGCATCAGGGAAACATCATCCCGCAAGCGGCTCTCCCGGGGAGGTTAGTTCTCCCAATATTCGATTCCGGATACAGCAAAGAAACTGCCGGGTCAGACTTTCTCGGAGCTGGTAGCCTTGCCGGCAATGGCTTGCTTCTTGCTCTCTTCAATGTCATCGGCAGCTTTATTGATTTCGCGTTCCACGTCGGTGCGGGCCTTTTGGAATTCCGCCAGACTGCGGCCCAGACCACGGGCCAGTTCGGGAAGTTTCTTGGCTCCGAAAAGCAGCACAACGATCAGAAAAATAATAAACCATTCCGAGCCACCGGGCAGACCAAATGCAAGCATCATATTCATCGTATACTCAGGGTAGTCCTCAATGCTCTGAAAAGCAAAGCAAAAGGAACCCCACTTTTTTGCCGGTGAAAAACGTTCTCTTTCAGCTGTTCAATTCACGGTATCTGTCCACTCTGGTGTCCATGGGCCGTAATCGAACCTTCATGGCCATCCGTGCCACCCTTTTGCCCTGTTTACTCGGCTTCTTGTTCCCGTGCCTCCAATCCTGCAGCGCCCCTTCCAAACAAACGAATATTACAAAATCCCCTCTTTACCCGGAAGAAATCGCCAGCGCCCTGCTGACCGATGAAGCCTTGGCCAAGGACTTGGAAATACAGGATCAGAGCTTCATCCGAGGCACAGATAAGATCGTTCTGGCCCAGGGGTATCTTTTAAACAAAACCAACCAGACCTTAACGGTCGAAGTCCGCACACTATTCAAAAGCACCCAGGGCGAAACCCTCGAAAGCTCCCCTTGGAAGCGCCTCGTCTTGCCCCCCAAGATCCGGGTCGCCCAAGCTGCCCCTTCCATCAACCCCATGGTAACCCGCTATCTTCTGGAAATCCGAAGAGCACCCTGAAGCCCCTTTCGATCCTTCATTTGGTTCAGGATGACGAAGATAAGCACAGGGTAAACTCCTTCATGTCATCCTGAACAAAGTGAGGGACCGCGGTGAATAAGAGTGTATTTAATGTTGCAAGCACTTGCGGCTGTACGTTACGTTCTTCTTTCTGCCATGTAGTCCCGTAAGGATCGGGACGGTAGAACAAAACAAAAACAACCCTCTGCCATCCGAGGTTAATTGGTTGGCAAATAGAAAGTTAACGCCGGGCTCAGTGTTCGATCTCACCTGAGAGCCCCCTCTCCCTGATTCCCGACTCCCCGCTCCCGGCATCTCATCCCATGAAAGACATCTCCGCATTGCTTGACGCTTCCCTGCAAAATTTCAAGGAAGGCAGCATCATCCACGGCACCGTTCTCGAAAAACGCTCCAAAGAAATCGTCGTCGACATCGGCTACAAATCCGAAGGCATCATCGACCTCGGTGAATTCGAAAATCCCGACGAAATCGAAGTCGGCCAGAAAATTGAAATCCTGCTCGAACGTCTCGAAGACGACGACGGTATGGTTGTCCTCTCCCGCCAGAAAGCCGCCCAGAAACAGAACTGGGATAAAATTGTCAAAACCTTCAACGAAGGCGGCACCATCATCGGCCGCGTCCACAAGATCGTCAAAGGCGGTCTCATGGTCAACGTTGGTGTCGAAGCCTTTTTGCCTTCTTCCCAGATCGACGTCATTCCTCCCAAGAACCTCCGCGAGTTCGAGAATGCCAATATCGAGTGCAAAATCGTCAAACTCAACGAAGACCGGAAGAACGTCGTTCTCTCCCGCCGCGAAATCATCGAAGCCCAGCGCGCTGAAAAGCGTGCCAGCCTCCTCAGTGGCATCGAAAAGGGCTCACTCGTCAAAGGTGTGGTCAAGAACCTCACCGACTTCGGCGCTTTCATCGATCTGGACGGCCTGGACGGCTTGCTCCACATCACCGATATCAGCTGGAGCCGCCTGAACCATCCTTCCGAAGTCCTCAAGATCGGCCAGGAACTCGAAGTCATGGTTCTGGACATTGACCGCGAAAAAGAACGCGTCAGCCTCGGACTTAAACAGCAGTCCTCCAATCCATGGGAAAAACTCTCCGAGAAATATCCCGTCGGCACCAAGATCAAAGGCAAGATCACCAGCCTCGTTCCCTACGGCGCCTTCGTCGAACTGGAACCCGGCATCGAAGGCCTTATCCACGTGTCCGAAATTTCCTGGACCAAGCGCATTGCCCGTCCCTCCGACGTGCTGGCCACCGGTCAGGAAGTCGAAGCCCAGGTCACCGAGCTCAACACGGAAGAACAGAAACTCTCCCTCAGCCTGCGTTCACTCGAAGCCAATCCTTGGGATGTCATTCACGAGAAGTATGCTGTCGGCAGCAAGGTCAAGGGCATTGTCCGCAACCTCACCGCTTACGGCGCCTTTGTAGAACTGGAAGAAGGCATCGATGGCATGATCCACGTGTCCGACCTTTCCTGGACCCGCAAGATCAATCACCCCTCGGAAATGCTCAAGAAGAACGAGGAAATCGAAGCCCAGGTCATCGGCATCGACAAACAGAACCAGCGCATCAGCCTCGGCATCAAGCAGCTGGCCAACGATCCCTGGAGCGAAATCGAAACCCGCTACAAACAGGGTGATCTGGTCAAAGGAATTGTCACCAAGGTGGCGAGCTTCGGAGCCTTCATCCAGCTTGCTGACGAAATCGATGGTCTTGTCCACATCTCGCAGATCAGCGAAGACCGTGTCAACAAGGTCAAAGACGTCCTCAAGGTTGGACAGGAAGTGGAAGCCCGTGTCATCAAGGTTGACCGTGCCGAACGCCGCATCGGTCTCTCGATCAAAGCCGCCAACTACTCGGACGAACAGCTCGAGAAGGAAACAGCTTCCTTTGAAAGCCTGCGCAGCACCGACATGTTGGGCTCGATCAGCGACGCTTTCGACAAGGCGGAAGAAGAATTCCGTCCCGGCGAAGGAAAGAAATAAGAGGCCCAGCCTCGTTTTTACCAAAGCCAATCAAAAGGCCGGGTCTCAGGACCCGGCCTTTTTTGTAAAATAAATATTTTCAGGGCTCTACAAATGTAGTGGACAAACCCTACATTTGTAGAGTATATCTCCCTGGTGGAAAAAAACCCCCCCATCTCTAACTCTGAGTGGGAAGTTATGGAGGCCGTCTGGGTCAAACATCCCGCCACCGCTCCTGAAATCATGAGTCGTCTGGCCGGACAACAAGAGTGGAAAGAACAGACCATCCGCACCATGCTCACCCGTCTGGTCAAAAAAAACGTTTTATCCTGCCGGACAAACAGTAAACCCCAGAGCTATATCCCCCTGCTTCATCGGGATCAGGTGGTTCGCACGCTAAGCCGGGGATTCTTTGCGAAAATCCTCAAGAAAGCCTCAGCTCCTGTACTGGTGGAACTGATACGTTCAACTGAACTTTCCCCTGACGATATCGAAAGTCTCCGCCAGATCCTACTCGAAAAGCAGAAAGGCAAAAAATCATGAGCATACTGGAATCTTTCTTTCGCTGGATTGTCGAAGTTTCATGGCAGGCATCTATTCTCGCCATTGCAGTTCTCGCCATCCAATGGGTTTTTCGACCTTGGATCAATCCACGTTGGCGTCATGCTCTTTGGCTTTTGGTGCTTATCCGGCTTGTTCTTCCCATTGTTCCGGAAAGTTCTATCAGTGGACACGCATGGATTCCCGCTCCTATCGAACTGTTTACTCCGGAAGGACCTGTCCTGCCATCTTCTGTAGCGGAAATAGCTCCTAATTATTTGGAATCCATTCGGCGAAGTCCTTCCCCCACCCCCCTCACCACATTTCAAATCATGGCTTTTCTATGGCTTGGAGGAGCTGTCCTGGGTTTAAGTATCGTCATTGGCGTAAATGCGGCCTTCTATCAGCACCTGCGTCGCCTGCCTCCCATAGGAGATCCCCGTTTACAGGGAATTTTCCAGAAAGCACTTCTTGAACTTGGAATCAAAACCCCTCCCTCTCTTTTGGTAACCAATCGTGTTTCCAGTCCTGTACTAATGGGATTTTTTCGTCCTGCCATTCTCCTGCCGGATCACGAATTACAAAACTACTCTGACTCGGAGCTGCGACTTATTCTTCTCCATGAGCTTGCCCACCTGAAACGCGGTGATCTGTTGATCCAATGGATGCTTTCCCTGATGAAAATCCTGCACTGGTTCAATCCCGTTCTTTGGTTTGCCTTCCGCCGTATTCGCATCGACCGCGAACCGGCCACAGATGCTTTCGTGCTCTCCCACAGCGGAGAACAATTCAAGGAATCCTATGGTTTAGCCTTGCTGAAGGTTTTGGAAAATCATCAGAAACGTCATGCACTTCCAAGCATGGTTGGTATTTTGGAAGACAAAAGCGAACTACAAAGTCGTTTCCGGCTCATTTCCCTATTTAATCAGAAAGCCTACGCCTAGTCTTTCCTCTCCATTCTCTTGATTGCCTTGCTGGCGCTCTTTTTCCTAACCCGCGAAAAAAGAGACCAACTCGGCGCGCTAGTTCCTGATTGGGATGAAAAAGTTTTGCAGGCCTCCCGCAAAGGGGACGGTCAGGGTATTTTGAATCTGGTATTACGATCATTTGATAGTCCAATTCCCCTTAGTGAAGAACAGGTTGCAGTGATGCTGAATAATCTTGCCGGAAAAAGAGATTTTTCAACTTTCCACACACTCCTCACTCAGATGCGCATGACCAATCTGGGCAAAAACTGGCAACCGGATGACGTTCTCCTCTCCGGGTTGGTTCATGATGGACGCCGAGATTTTCTAGAAGCTCTTATGCTTGAGACTGCCTCGCCGCTGAATTTAAAACGTCTCGAATCCCTGCAAACCCAAGCCAATCCGGAGATGGCTGATTGGATCAGCAAACGCATCATCGAAATTCGGAAACAAAAAGCGGAGGAGTCCGCTTTGGCCGAAGCCGCCTTAAAAGGCGATATAAAAAGTATGCAGCAACTTATCGATCAGGGAGTCGATGTGAACTGCGTGACCAAAAATCATCACACCCCCCTGACCAACGCCGCACGTGAAGGTCATGCAGAGGCCGCCAGGCTTCTCTTGAGACATGGAGCCAAAGTCGACCAGCCCAAGCATCCTGGTTGGGACTACACTCCACTCTGCCTCGCTAAAACCGTTGCGGTTGCCGAAGTACTGAAGGAGCACGGTGCCAATGTTCACGCCAAACTCTTCAAGCGCGATGTCAGCATATTGACTTATGTTTCCCGGTGGGCCTCTCCTGATCTCGTTCAATGGTTTCTGGATCAGGGGGTGAACCCCAAAATGATAGGCGACAACAATCAAACCCTGCTCTTCAATTCCGGAAACGGCGAAACCACGAGAATCCTGCTGAATGCCGGCCTGGATCCCAATCATGTTGATGAATTTGGACGAACTCCCATTACCCATGCGCAGGATGCACTCAGCGTTCAACTCCTGATCGCACGTGGGGCCAGGCTTACCGGACTGAAAAATCCATTGCTTCCCCAGATGATCCAGATGGGAAAGGTGGGGGCGATCGAAGCCCTGCTGCAGGCAGGGGGCAAACACGATCATGACACAATCCAGAAAGCGTTGCTAAGTGCCGCCCACAGCGACAAAGCCGATATCGCAAAACTTCTTTTGAAGTATGGAGCCGATCCCAATGAAGAAACAGGGTATCCGGGTCCCCATAAACTTTCCCCTCTGAGTGCCTGCACTATTTGGGGTTCCCCCAAAACCGCCAAGGTGCTACTTGATGCCGGAGCCGACCCCAACGGAGGGAAAAACCCTGGCGGATACCTGAAAAACGCCATGGCCAATGGTGAAGTCGAAGTAGCCAAAATCCTCAAAGCAGCCGGAGCCAGGGGAGTTTCTGACCTCGCTTTTTCCATCGCTGTCCGTGACTCGGAGAAGACCACGAAATTGCTAAGCTCGGCTCCGGTATTTTCGAAAGATTCGGATTTTTGGAATGGTGCTTTGGTAGAGGCTTCAAGATTGGGTGATCTTAAAACTGTCAAAGCATGTCTAGACAAAGGCGTTCCAATCAAGGGTAAAAATGGAATGGAAACGGATCCCTTCGCTGCGGCTGCAGGAGAGGGCTATCATGAAATACTTGAATTGCTGTTAGCCGGATTGGGGGAAAGCGATGATCGTTCTTTTTTAAAAACTGCATTATGGGAAGCCGTCTGGAATTCCAACCCTTGCCCCGAACAGCGCTCCATCGAACATTTTGAAAAAACAATAAAGTTACTGATTGAAAAGGGGGCTCCTGTCAAAACAAGCGACGACGATACCATGGTAATAACAGCCGTTTTCACCCGCTATCCAAACGGCAATCCCAGAGTTATCAAAATGCTGGTGGATGCTGGAGCAAATCCCAATCCGCTAATCAAAGACCGGGAAGGTAAAATACATGGACACTTGGTGGAAACCATCCAGAAGAGTTGCGAGGACAAAAACTGTTCCACCCCCTCCGCCACCACCTTGGCGGCAATTGAAAAGGCTACAGGCCATAAATTTACTTTTTCTAAGAAATAATGGCACGTGCTCTTTTTTAAGGTAGATGCCAATTTTAGCCCACGTGGGGGAGGCACTATTTCGCTTTCCTGCTTTCTGGAAAAGGAGGTAGAACGGATGCTTCTGGGTTTGTAGAACCAGGAGGACACTCGGCAGCACTTGCGACAATCATTGTAACGATCGTCCATTTTATTGTCGCTTTACTCTGGCAATTGAAACGGGCACATTGACATAAAATTAGTGCTGATGTAAATTTGATGTATGGTAAGAACCCAGATCCAACTTCCCGACGAGCTTTATCAACGTCTAAAAAACTATGCCAAACAAAGGGAATGGAGTTTGGCCGAAACCCTCAGGCGCGGAGTAGAGCAACTGATGGACGCCTACCCAAGCAATCCCGCCCCCACCTCAGCTTGGCAGCCACCCAAAGCTCGTGATCTAGGCTGGAAAAATCTCACCGACGCCCAAATCAAAGACGCCATCTATGACGACATGGAACCAAGACTGTAAATCCTCCCCATGCTTTCCATCGACGCCAACATCCTTTTCCATGCCGTTAATTCGTCCTGCCCTCAACACAACCCGGCCATCTCCTTCGTGCAGAAGATCGCTTCGGGGAACGATGTGGCCATCTCCGAATTTATTCTGGCAGAGCTCTATTTCCTTGTGCGGAATCCCGCACTTCTGACCCACCCCATGAATGAGGCGGAAGCAGCCGCTTTGATCAATACCTACCGGACGCATCCGCGCTGGAAACTCGTTGGCTTCCCCTCTGAATCCCAGGCCATGCATAATGAAATGTGGAAGAAAGCGGGCATCAAACCTTTCGCCCGTCGGCGTATCTTTGATGCCCGTCTTGCCCTGACCCTGCGTCATTTCGGTGTGACCGAATTCGCCACCTGCAATACCGGCGATTTTGAGGGATTCGGATTCCAACGCGTTTGGAATCCACTTTCTTAGTCCGCACTCCTTCTGCTACTCTTTTCCGCTTATGGACGCCAATACCCAACTCGAACTCCTGATCCAGGGTGTGGAAACCATCCACTCCAAACCGGAGCTTTTGAAAAAGCTGGAGGAGAAACGGCCTCTTCGCATCAAGTTCGGTGTAGATCCCACCTCCCCCGACATTCACCTCGGTCATACGGTTCCCCTTCTTAAACTCCGCCAGTTTCAGGACATGGGTCATACAGCGGTTCTGATCATCGGTGACTTTACCGCACGCATCGGTGATCCTACCGGCAAAAACTCCACCCGTCCCATGCTTTCCGAAGAGGCCATCCGCGTGAATGCCAAAACCTATGAAGAACAGGCCTTTCACGTTCTTGACCGCTCCAAAACCGAAGTTGTCTGGAACGGGAGTTGGTTCGATAAAATGACCCTGATGGACACCATGCGTCTCTTAGCCCGCAAAACCGTGGCGCAGACCCTTCAACGCCGCGACTTCAAGGAACGCATGGCAGCCGGCCAGGATGTCATGATGCACGAACTGCAATATCCCATCCTGCAGGGCTGGGATTCCGTCATGGTTAGATCGGATGTGGAACTCGGCGGCAGCGACCAGCTTTTCAATCTCCTGACAGGACGTGATCTTCAACAGCAGGAAAAACAGAGTCCCCAAGTGGTGATGACCCTACCCATCCTTGAAGGCACGGATGGCGTGGAAAAAATGAGCAAATCCCTAGGGAACTATATCGGAGTGACTGAAGAACCTGGACTCATGTTCGGCAAAGCCATGAGCATCAGTGATGAGCTGATGGCCCGCTGGTATCCCGTCCTGCTGGGCAGGGCTCTGGACTCCAGCGCCCATCCCATGGAAGCAAAAAAACAACTTGCGGGAGAAATAGTCGGACGCTTTCACAACAAGGATGCATCTGTAGCAGCGCGGACCGAGTTCGAATCCAAATTTTCCAAGAAGGACCTGAGCAGGGTCGAATTGCCGGAGCATCAGGTTTCGGAAAATCCCATCTGGATCGTCAAACTGCTGCAGGACATCAAGGCTTGTGCCAGCGGCGGCGATGCCCGGCGCCTGATCCAGCAGGGCGGCGTGAAATTGAATGACGAGAAGATCACGGATGTCTCGGTCAAACTGGACATCAAGGGCGGGGAAATTCTGCAGGCGGGGAAGAAGACCTTCGTCAAATTGCAGCCCTGAGGTTAGTGTCGGTTCACTTTAACTCCGTTTGGCGTCCATGCTTTCACTTCGCGTAAAATGGTAAGTGATCTTCATGAGCAGTAGGTAAAATCCGTTCTGGGTAAAGGAAGCGATCCTCCGATTATTATTCACAGCTTCTTGGAGATAGGAATAGGCCACGCTGCAAACCATATCCAAGCGCACAATAGCTCCCGAGGTATAACCAGGCAAATGCGGGACAAAAAGCAGTTCGCTGATTCGATTGTGCCGAATATCCCGTTCGTGACTGGCCAGCGAGCCGACATCGCGTTTGCCTGCTTGTGATTGAAGATATTTTTCCAAATCAAAAAGAGGTGCCACGCTTACCATGGAAGATCTCTCAACCGCCTCCCGAAAGTTCACGCCTCAAATTCCGCCCAAGTGAATTCATCCAACGCCTCACGTTCCCAATCCAACATCGGGCGTGAACCTGCTAAAACGAATTCCGTAACTTCTATCCAACCGAAAGATAGTTGCAACCTCCTTGGCTCAGGCGATTTCCTTAGGTTTTTTTGAGAATCATTCATGGATTACTAAAGGAGGTGTCGAAGTCCCGGGGACAGCATGGGCTAAAAAAACCCCCGTTAAGATTGGTAAAGTCGAACTTAATTATCTATGATCAACCCTTGGCGGACTCTTTGGTAAAGCCCCTGTTGATCCGCAAAAGGAACGGTTAGAACGCCTAAGGCGGTGAGCTCTCCGATTATTTTATTTGCTGCTTTTTGTCTATTCCCACTTTCAGGCATTCTCACAGCAAATAGGGTTTCTCGGGGCAGGCGTTTACGCTCTTTTAGGCGGGCCAATCGGTTGACCCAAATCCCCCCGTGATCGTAAATTTCCGTCGTTTCGTCTTTGTCCAAATCCAGGGGTTTTACAGCCCTTACTGGCGTTTCATTTTCAAAATGAACAAAAGGCATGGTCACTTTGAATTCCGCGTCGCCGATGGTTTCGTTTTGGCGGTAGAAATGATTGAGTTTCCATTGCTGAAGAAATTGCGCCAAGCGATTTCTCATGACGGTTTCCTGATACTCCTTCTTTTGTGCGTATTGCCGTTCCACATAACGCTCAAAAAGCGTATCAAGAGCCTGCTCAGGATCTTGGTGTAAAATTAACTGCGTCTCTCCGAAGTGAATCAGCCCCTCACGGATGCGGACAAACTCGGCGAACTCAAGAACGCGTCGCTGGGCCGTTGCTTCATCAACCATCTGTAAGCTTGGTAAAAGCCGGTGTTTGTTTTGCATATGGTCCAACTTATGGGATGTTCCTTTGATAGCCTTTTTGAAAAGATCGCTCTGAAGCTCGGGGAAAAAATGAGAAACCCGCCCAAATTTACGGGCGGGAACAAGCCGAAATCCAAAAAAATCAGTTTGAGGGCACTGCAAAACAATGCCCAAATTCACAAACTCTCCCGTTTCCCGGTAAGGAAGGAATCTCAGAGGAGCATAATTACAGACCAACTTTTTCATTATGAATTCCAGAACTTAGCAGTATCACTTTGGTATTTCGATAAAATACGCTGAATTTTCTCCAAATCCAATCCCATATCCACACCCACCCAATCTTCAGGTAATTGATCCCAAAGCACTTGCAGACGATGTAAGCTCTTGGTGAAGGCTTCCTCCATTTCGCGGCAAAAACGATTCGTCCAGAGGGAACGGGCCGCGTGGAAGATGTGGTTGCTGAAAAATTCATTCATTAGCTCTGGCTCAAAGGCGAGGTTGTGATCGATCACCCAGCATTTCGCTCCGGAGACATCCCACAGAAGATTGGGGTTCCCGCCCGACTCCCCGTAAATCCGATCACCATTGGCCACCCACCAGTCGAAGGCCAAAATCTTGGCTTGAAGCTGAGGATCCACTATTTTGATATTGGTTTGGCTGATTTCTTCCACGTTGAAAACCCGGCGTGAGCCGAAAAGGGGGCCTTGCCCCAGCAATTCTATCACTTGGCGATTCACCCCATATTTGAATACAGCAGGATCTACCTCAAGAACGTCAAACGGAGGAATGGGCAGGCCAAGGGTGCGCCCGAGGTGGTTGGCCATGAATTCGGCCACCAAAGCTTTTCTCCCCGCATACTTTCCTTTGACGATGTATTCATGCCCGTCTTCAGCACGGCAAAAGACAGGCTGGGTTTTGCCCTGCCACGCAACATCGCCAATTTCGATAATCTGAAGCATGTAATCAGCTTTGTTTGTCCGTTCTCTCATTCAACGGCGGCAAGGATTTGACGATCTTCATGGTTTCCAGACTGACGCGCACAACGCGTTGGAAGAGGTCGAGGATGTAGTGGGGTTGGTGGTGCTCTCGGCACCAGTCGTTGGGGTCGTTGCGGATGCCGCTGTCTTTGTCCACGGGGATACGAGCTTTTTAGGCCGCGCGAAAATCGGCAAGGATGGGATCGGTGATGGCGGAACGGCGGCGATAGCCATCGATCAATTTCCTTTCATGCTCCCGGCCAACGAGAGATCTATGCCAACGTCGCCAACATTACCTTTGCGCGGCCATTCGTTCCACATCCAGACGTTGGAAAAGCGATCGGAGTAAAGGGGATCAAGTTTGAGGTAGCGGCAAATGAGGCGCTCGAAGCGATCTCCGAGGTCACGGTTTGACCGGGCTTCCTCGCGGAACTGGTTTAGAATGGTGTGGATCGTGATTTTTATACCTGCGGAGTCATCCATAAAACCGAGGCTATCAGAGAGATACGGCATCAAGCCAACGAAAATTGGCCATAAAAATCAAATTGGAGCATACCACCTAGCTTTCGCTCTAAGGTCAAAGAATCAAGAGAAGCAGAATAAAAATTTTATCGGGCTGCCTGCATTTGAATTCGCCACGGCGAATCTTCGACCCGGGGCCTTCCCGACACCCGCCTAAGCGGCGTGGTCGGGACACACTATTCAGAAAAAATTTCCCCAAGCTGAATTCCATAATCCTGCGACTACTTTTAGCACTTTTTTAGTATTTTTAATTTAACCTGCCACATTCGCCCGTAATTGCCTTTACCGGGCAACCTCTGTTAAAGGGGTACTGTATGGAATCTAAAGTCAAACCCGCCACGCTTCGGGCCTTGTATTCTCCTGCCTAAAAGCTTCTCGATCTTCAGCCCTGGAAATCCCTCTTGGAATCGGATATTTTTTGCGTGCAGGCCCTGAACCAGCCCTAGGTAACGGTCAGCGTGATGGGAAACTTGGGTGAATACCTTGCGGTGGCCTTTTATATCGGGGAGGATGCCCGATCCCGATTTCTGAATATCCATTCCGAACCAGAGGCTGCACCGGCAGATATGGCCGGAAACTTAATGCAAATGCACGCCATCCATGTCTGTGCCGTTCCCCCCGCCTAACTGCAAGAAACCGCGAAAAAGCAGTTGATTGCCTCTGGAATACCCGTCGGGAGAATGAAGCTTGTTCCGAAGATCGAGGTCGTCCGGCCCGGAAGCATGATGAATGCGCTCTCCGAGGAGGAAGCCCTTCTTTTGAAGAAGGTCCTTCCCACCTCCATTTCCACACTGGAAAAAATACAGAAGAAAGAGATTCTTCATTTCGCTGGGACGGAACTTTGGATTCTTCGGGAAACTACCAACGGTGACTGGAAGAGTGACCGGGAGGAAATAAGCGACGACGTGTTCCAGATTGCCAAGCCTCCGGCCGGTGCGACAGCTGTGACAGGAGCCTTGGAATGGCTGGGTTTTGAACGGATATCCAACAAAATCGAAATCGGCTATTTCCGCCTTGAGGGGGGAATCGCCAATCCCTCCGGTGGCGTTGATTTCATTCATGTCTTCATCATGATGGATGTCGAAGAAGATCTGATTCTTTTTCAAGAGATTTTTACGGCAGCACCCGATCCCCGATTGATTCAGAAGGATCTTATTCAATCCGTGTGCAGATTTTTCAAATCACAGCAGATCCTGCCAGCACAACTTTTTCTGGACGATCCGCAACTCGAAACCGCATTGGGCCCCCTCTTTGGCGATACGGGTATCAAACCCTGCCGGGTGAAATCCGTTTCTCATCTCAAAAAGGCCGTTCGTGGCCTAAATGAGTTTTTGAAACATCGCTCAGATTGAAGCGGGTATCCTTGGTTGGGGGGGCGTGTTCGTCATCGACCACTTTCCGCAGGAATCAGGCTGCAAACAGGCTTGCCGCCTCAGGCGGACGCACAGGAAGCAAAAATCAGAAAATTTCGTGTGAAAATTTTTATCGCACCTTCTGAGAAATATTCGAACTTGGTTTGAGCATGGTGACGTGAAAGTGATTCTTATACTTGGGGGATGATGTTCAAACCTCGGAGGCCGAAGTGTGGTGCGGCGGCGAGGAGGTGGCGGTCGTTGGAGTAAATTTCGGCGAACCCATGCTCGACGGCACAGGCCAGGTGGAGCGCGTCGGAGGCGCGGAGGAAGCAATCACCGCTCCCTTCCAGATAAAACCGTTCGGCTCTTTCCATGACGGCAGCATCAAGTCCCAGCCACTGAATAGCACCGGCCCTCGCGTCATCGCACAGTTGGGCATAAACCTCGCGGATAATCGCCGTGTTGGCCGCTTTCTCCCGCAACTTGCGGTAGCCAACGGCGACAAACTCCAAGCGTCCATGTCGGCAGCAGGCAATGTTTTGAAAATTTCCGCTCAGGGCGGCCACTTCCAAGGAGCCCGCTTCGTTCCAATGAAGCTTGGCCAAGTAAGAGGTGTCAAAATAAGCGCGGGAGATCATCGCGCATCCCGATCCTCGGAAATGATCTGGGTTGAATCGGTGCCTCTGGAAAGGGCCCCCGATTCCCAGAAGGCCTTGAACTCGGGGCGTAGTTGGCGATTGGCCCAGTAGGAGGTGTTGCTTTCTGTTGGTGGCTCGGCTTTTGTTTCCAGTTCATGTTTTAAGCCCCGCAACAGAATCTCTTTGAGGGTGGAACCTTCCTCAACGGCACGGATTTTAGCTTTTTTGTAGAGCGGCTCCGGAATGTCCAGCGTGGTTCTCATAAATACATATTTCCATAAAGGTGCATTTGCGTCAAGTTGTGGAATCATGACAGCCTCCGTTGCCTAGAGCGTGGAGTGATCTGGATTCACCGAGGAATCTGCGACTCCAAACCCTGCTTTGAGTATGAAGCACGTCGACGAATTACGTATAGGGTGAAAATTTATCGTGCTGCCGGGATCCCGACGCCTTCGGGCCGGGATACGGGCATTTGAATTCGCCACGGCGAATCTTCGACCCGGGGCCTTCCCGACACCCGCCTAAGCGACGTGGTCGGGACGCATCACAAAATTCCCAGGCCTGGATATTGGAAACGGATGATTCTTCGAATGCTTTTGCTACTCTCTTTAGCTTTGATCTCAATCTCACGCCATATGGCTTTTGATCTGTTAGGAAAAACTTCAAAATATGGCATCCAACAAGGACCACGATTACGGGTTGATGTATTCAAACCCTCCCGGTGTTGTTAAAAACGTCGCAAAAGATCGTCAGAAATTCCGACGTAAAATTCACGGGAACTTTGACTTTGCAGAATATAGACAATATACATAAGAAAATTTTATCGGGCTGCCGGGATTTGAACCCGGGGCCTCTTGAACCCCATTCAAGCGCACTACCAAGCTGTGCTACAGCCCGTAAAATTTTCTTTTAGCCTTGAAGCTGTGCTACAGCCCTCCAAAACGAATCAAAATAATGGCCCAGACAAAAGCGTTCGCAAAGCTAAAAATTCGCAGGTTTTTATGTCTGTCCACTGGAAGGCCCGGCTCCATCCGGGCCGTTTACCCCAGAGAAGAAGGACGACACGGAGGTCGTCCCTCCGTTAAAATGAAATCAGGTCCTGCCCCTTCGCGAACCTTAGCGATCTCTTTGGAAAAATCTCCGGGTCAATTCCTGGTCATTCAGGATCTTGGGGGTTCGTTCTGCGGCAAAATGACTTTCCGTAAAAACGTTCGATAAATGCCGCCCGACGGGCGTTCTCTCCCAGTTCCACGGGAAGTGATGCCCATACGGGAGCCTTGGCTGTCGCTGTCATTTCAAAACCCATACGTAAACGCTCACCAGCTGAGCGTTCCATCATCCTTTGAAACAGGAGGTCGTTGATCTCCGGGCTGGTGTCGTCTATCGAGAAACCCGTGTCAGCATATCTGTCAGGGTCAATGTTACTGACCATTCCTTCAGATAGCCCATGTCGCAGCCGGTAGCAATGCGGTTCTCCACGTCCGCCAGTTGACGTTCGGAGTGTGATTCCCGGACCCAGTACACTCATGATGCGATCAACGTCCTGAAGAACAAAGACAACGACCAGATCAATATCGCGCGTCATCCGCGGCTGGGCGTAGCAATTTAACGCCACCGATCCTGTCAGCATATAATCCATCCCTGCCGATTCCACCCGGTTGGTAATAGCGCGAAGGATCTGTAGTTCTTCGGTCATTGATCCTACATCATTCTGAATACCGCTCAGGTCAATTCCTGATCATTGAGGGCATTGAGAACCTTGAATTCCTCATAATGGAAATTATGATCCGTCTTGAAGGTCAGTTTCGCAGCGAAACGGCGTTCCAGATTGACCAGTAATTCCTCGTCCTCGGTCCGCAGACGATCCAAAACTCTCGGATGCACAAACACTTTGATCTCATGGATATTGGGATTCTTACCTAACAATCTTGTCACCTGGCGTTGCACCTCCACGCTCATGGTTTCCGGGGTCTTGACCATGCCACGGCCTTTACAAGCGGGGCATTCATGATAGAGCGAACGACTGATGCTTTCCGCCACGCGCTGGCGGGTCATTTCCAGCAATCCTAGCTGGGAGATCGGCAGGACGTGGGTCTTGGCCTTGTCCCGGCGAAGATGGTCTTTGAAATGCTTGAGAACCTGGGCCTGATCCTTGCGCGATTTCATGTCGATGAAGTCGACAATGATCAAACCTCCGATATTCCGCAACCGCAACTGGCGCGCCACTTCCTCGGCCGCTTCCAGGTTGGTGTTGAGGATGGTGTTTTCCGTGTCACCGCCGCCCTTGTTACGGCCGGTGTTGACGTCGATTGCAACCAAGGCTTCGGTTTCATCCACAACAAGATAGGCCCCGGAGCGCAACCAGACCATGCGCCGGAAAGCGTTGTCAATCTGCTTGTCCACGTTGTATTTTTCAAAGACGGGAACCGGCTCACTATGGAAAATAACTTTCCGCTCGGATCGTTTGGAAATGGCCCCGACCAGTTTCTTGATGTTTTCCGCCTGATCAATGTTGTCCACCACCACGCGGTCAATCTCATCGGTCAGGAAGTCCCGCACGGTGCGCTCAACGATGTCAGGTTCTTCCAACAGAAGCGCGGGGGCCTTCTTATTTTTCAGACCATCCTCTATGCCCTGCCAGCGCTCCAGTAAGAGGGCCAGATCACGGACAAAGAAACGCGCTTTAAGGCCTTCCCCGGCCGTGCGGAGAATAATGCCCATGGTTTCGGGCACATCCAGTTCCTGCAGAATCTTACGAAGCCGCTGGCGTTCTTTCGGATCCTCGATCTTCCGGGAAATCCCGAACTGATCTGAGAAGGGCATCAGAACCATGTAACGTCCGGCCAGACTGATATTGGTGGTGATACGGGCTCCCTTGGTGCCTATGGGCCCCTTGGTTACCTGCACAATGATATCTGCGCCGGGGGGGTAAAGTTTGGGAATATCGTTGGAGGTCAGTTTCTTCCCACGATTCCGGCCACCACGGTCAATCTGTTCCACCCCGGAATCCAGAGCGGCAGGCATGGCGTCCCAGTAATGAAGAAAGGCATTTTTATCGACGCCGATGTCAACAAAGAGAGCCTTAAGAGCGGGTTCGATGTTGTGAACTCGTCCTTTGTAGATGTTGCCCGAGATGCTGCGGTCGCTGTCACGCTCGATGGAAAATTCCTCCAGGACGCCACCTTCCAGAAGTGCCACGCGTTTTTCGAGAGGCTCGATGTTAATGATGAGTTCCTTGACGTCGCCTTTTTTCTTGATGCCGAAAAATTCTTTTATTTTTTCAATGATCATATATTTGTTCCTCGTTGGTTGAAGCCTGTGCTTTGTTATAGATTAGTAATCACGTTTATGGATCCAGACGCTCTGCAGTATCCCGAGGCCTGCCATACAGGCCACGAGAAAGGTTCCGCCATAACTGGTAAAAGGAAGGGGGATCCCGGTGATCGGCACAACCTGGATGGTCATACCGATGTTGACAAAAAAGTGTGCAAAAAACATCCCGGTCAGCCCGGCCGCAATCAGGGCTCCGCCCATTTCCTTGGCCCGGCCCGCAATGGAAATCATACAGAGAATGAGCAGGCCCTGGGAAATGATCAGGATACTCCCTCCGACGAAGCCCCATTCTTCTGCAATGACGGAAAAGATGAAATCGTTATAGGCGATGTTCTTGGGCAGAAAGCCATAGACGTTCTGGTCGCCCTTCAAATAGCCCTTGCCCTTGAGCCCACCGGAGCCGACGGCAATAAGGGACTGACGGATGGTCCATCCGTCACCAAGGGGATCGAGATCCGGATTGAAAAAAGTCCGGATACGCCCCAATTGATAGGGTTCCAGGATGACCGTCTTCTTCTCTTTTATTTTTTCCAAGCTGAGCGCATCCTCGACTTTTCCTGCGGTCGCCGGGGCAACGGCGGGGGCACGAACCTCTTCCTCTTCCTCACGGGACATGCCGGGGATGGTCTGTGCGATACCGTCTTTGATACCCCTTGGAAAGTCCTTGAGCGTCCCATCCCACTTTGCCTGGTGAATCACATAAAACGCAAACCAACACGCCCCGACAGCCCCAATGACCGGAACCAGGAGATAACGCTTTCGGACGCCAGCCACAATCATCATGACAAAGGTGATGGGGAGGAACACAAGGGCGGAGCCGAGGTCGGGCTGTTTCAGAATCAGGCCCATGGGGATGATCATGGTCAACAAAACCACGCCGATAACCCAGAGCTGCCTGACCTGTTCCTGAAGTTGCAGCAAAACCCAACTCAGCCCGATAATAAATCCTATCTTGGCAAATTCCGCCGGCTGCAGCTGGATCCCGCCAAAACGCAACCAGCTTTTGGCCCCGTTGACTTCCGTCCCGAAAATCAAAACCCCAATTAAAACCAAAACGATTCCCCCGTAAATGATCGGGGCACAGCGGATAATGAATTCATAGTTAGTCAGAGCCAGCACCAAATACACAACCATTCCGATCATCATCCAGATCAGTTGTTGGCGCGGCGCGTTGGCCAGATCCGGCATCTCACTGAGATGCGTGGCGCTCTTGATGAAATAGTAGCCGGCGACACCCATTCCCAACATCACCACGAAGGAAAGCCAGTGCAAGCGGAGGATTTTTTGCAATAGATTCATGCGTAACCTATCTCCTTCTCCTATCCATGAGTTGCTGAATGCTCCGCGAGGCACCGGCTCCGGTTGCGTTGTCGGATTCATCCTCCGGAACCAAGGGGGCTGCCGGATCGAGCACTTCCTGGCTCAGGGGCGCGGAGGAATCACCGGTCGTAGCTAGCTGGATGACACCGTTGTAGTGGCCGATGGCCGGGTTCAGGTAAACCATATCGACCGGGGTGCCTTTTTCCATTTCACGGATTCCTTTATAAATCTCGTGGGTCAAAGGCGCACAAGTGGAACCGCCGCTGACCCCTCCTTCCACCATGACCACCAGAACATAGCGTGGTTTGTCAAAAGGGGCATAACTGGTGAACCATGTTTTGAGATCTTTCACTAGGGAGCCATGGATTCTGGCCGTAAACTGGGCAGTGCCGGTCTTGCCAGCGATGGCAAATTCAGGATCCCCAATGCTGGCCTTCTTACCCGTGCCGGCTTCCACCACGGCTCTCATTCCCAGCTGCAATCCCCTCAGATGCTCCGGTTTGATTCCGAGCTCACCCCGCTTGCGAACCGGAAACTCTTTGAGAAGTTTGGTCTCCGTTCCTTCCATCCGCGTGATGGCGCGAACCAGCCGCGGAGCCAGAACATTTCCTCCATTGGCCACGGCCGCCACCATGACGGCCATCTGTAAGGGGGTCACTTCCACATAACCCTGACCGATGGAAGTATTGGCCGAGTGGCCATCACTCCAGCGCTCTTTCCAGGTGCGCGGAATTTTGAAGGTGGGATCTTTCTTTTTCTTGGCCTTCCATCCCTCAACGAAGCGGCTTTCCCTTTCTTCCATCCATTTCGGCCCCGGCATCTGACCGGCCATCTCACCGGGAACAAGCGGCTTGCCATCATCATCCACAAGAAGCTTTTTCCCGAATCCGACCTTGGCTCCCATTTCAGCCATGGAATCCCCTCCAGTTCTCACACCCAGTTGATAAAAAAACGTATTGGTTGACCATTGCATGGCGGTGATAAGGTTGATATCTCCCTGGCCGGCCACGTTACCGGGCCAATCGGGCCACCAACGGTTGGCAATAAACACCGCGCTAGGGGAATAGATCCTCGTGTTGGGTGTGAAATTGGCCTTGGGATTGGCCATGGCCGCCAAGGCGACCAGCGTTTTATAGGTGGAACCTCCTGGATAACCGGAGAGTGCCCGGTTGGTCAGAGGCTTTGTTGAATCAGTCGTCAAACGTTTCCACTCCTTGGGATCCAAGGATGGGGTGAAACTGTTCGGATCGAAACTTGGCACAGACACCATGGCCAGGATATCGCCGGTATTGGGATCCAGCACTACGGCGGCACCACGTCCGACCTGACGCATGGCCTGCTCCGTGATATGTTGGATGCGGGCGTCGATACTAAGGTAAACCGTGCCGCCCACCGTTGGTTGTTGGATCGCCTCGGCCCCGAGGATGTAGCCCACGTTGTTTTTTCTGAGCATCTTGTAGCCGGGCTTCCCCTGCAGGTATTCATCAAACGTTTTCTCCAGCCCGTCTTTACCGATCGATTCCGGAACAAAATCAGACTGGGTGACTTCTTCGATTTTCCCAACATATCCCAGGAGATGTGGTGCCAGTGCCCCGAAATTATAGATCCGAACCGGGCGCGCTGATTCCTGGATGCCGGGAATATTGATACTGTACTCCGAAAATTTGGAGAGTTCGGAAAAATCGAGATCCCGCACCAATTGGAAAGGCACATTCGGACTTTGATAGTAATGCCGAAGAAGCTCCTTGTCAGTGTAATCCCTCTGCATGGCCAGCTCACTGAAGACATCTCCGGCACTTTCTTCCAGAATCAGGGCCACGTCGGGCATGTTCACATTTTTACCGGGAACTTTGGTCTTGGGAACCTTCCCCTTTTTGCTGCGGGTGTAATATCCAACCAACTCACGCAGATATACGTCCACATCGATACTGGCCTTGTTTTCCGCCAGCCCCACACCATTGCAATCGACAATGCTGCCGCGGGCGGGCGAGAGAATGACCGGAACGGTTGTCTGGTTTCGAAGAGTGGCCGCGTAAAGCTCTCCTTCTTTGACCTGGATTTTATGGAGGGAAAAAATCAGAACGCCGACAGCCAGCACCACCCCAAGACTAAGAAGTCTGAGACGTGCGTCAACATGTCCAACGGGATTATCGATGAGCATGGGCGTAATACGCTCCGCGTTCACCTCTGGATGGGCGGCCCAGAAGGCGGTCCAACAGCAGGAATGCCGGCAGGCAAAGCAGAGCGTTCACTGTTGAAAGTTTCAGAATTTCAAAACTTAATTTCAGGTTCCAAGACCAGAACCCTTCCGAGATCAAGAAGAAAAGCCTATCCAGGGAAAGATAGGTAAAGGACGCAACAAAGGTTATCATGACCAGAAACAACCAATTGCCACCCTCCACCCATGATTTCTGGCTGCGCACAATGAATGCCACCAATCCCCAGAGCAATGGCCCCATGCCCACATAATTCATCAGCAACAGATCATGCAGAAGACCTCCGAGAATGAGGAACAGCATCAGGGAAAACTCGCGCGCGCGGAGGGCCGTGTAAGTCACCAGGATGGGCGTCAGATTCAGCAGCCAGTTTTCGTGACCCCATAACATGGGGGCAAAGGGCTGGGAGTAAAGCAGCACGCAAAAAATCAACAGCATCAGCGACGCGTGAAGCATGACGGATTACCCCTCAATTCTTGACTCCCAGAATAATGAAAACTTCCTGCAGGCTGTTCAGATCGGCCGTAGGCTGCACCACGCCCTCGCGATAAAGTCCGAAATTTCTGTCGGCGGCCAAAGGCGGAGCCTCCGAGACCACTCCGATCAGAAGATTGGCCGGGAAAATACCTCCCAGTCCGGAAGTGAAAACCCGTTCCCCGACCGCAAACTCCGTTTCACGCGGCACAAAGGAAAAACGGCAGGCGGCACCAGGAGTGTTGTTCATGGCGGCCCCCCCGGAAATAATACCTTGGGCCCGGCTGCTTTCTGTCACAGCCGACACCTTGCAGTTCTCATCCACCAGCAGGATCACACGGGTTGTGTAAGGCCCGACTTCGGTCGTCTTACCCACGACACCGCGCGGACTGATGACCGGCTGATCTGCAGCAAGTTCCAGGTCGTCTTTGTAACCCCTGTTGATAATGACCGCATCCCACCAGTTAGAGGGGTCACGCTGAATTACGCGTCCAGCCAGAAGCTTGAACCCGGAATCTTTCTGGAAAGCCAACAGCTCTTTCAGACGTCCGTTTTCTTTCTGTAACCCGGACAAGATCAGGTTTTCTGACGCCAGTTTGGCGTTTATTTCTTTGAGATATTGGTTTTCCTTGCGCAGATCCTCGACATTCTTCAGACCTCCGCGCGCTCCAGAAAAACGTTGCTGCACCCAGCCAAGGGAACGTTGCACGGGAGAGGAAAGAACAATGGAGCCGTGGGCGATCTTTTCCTTCAAGCCGCCCGGAAGGAAGTAACCCAGAATGGCCAAAGCCACTATGACCAGAGCTCCGATGTAATAGATCGGTCTAGACATGACAAACGCCCGATTGTTTTCCCTTAAACCAAAAGTTAAAGTTTTAGAAGTGGATAAGAGGATCAGCGCAGGTCGGCAGAAGTAAACTTGGTCAGGAAATCCAGTTCCTGTAAAACTTTGCCCGTGCCTTCGGCCACAGCGCTGAGAGGATCTTCCGCCACATAAACCGGCAAACCGGTTTCCTCGGCAATCAATCGATCCATTCCGCGCAGCAACGCCCCCCCACCGGCAAGAACAATACCCCGCTCGACCAGGTCGGCAGAGAGTTCCGGCGGGCAACGCTCGAGACTGATACGGACCGATTCCACAATGGTGGAGATCGGATCCAGCAAAGCCTCACGAATTTCCTGCGATGTTACAGTTAAAGTCTTGGGCAGACCTGCCACGAGGTCGCGTCCGCGCACTTCCATGCTTGTTTCCTTTTCCATGGGATAGGCCGAGCCGATCTTGATCTTGATATCCTCAGACGTGCGCTCCCCGATGACCAGATTATAGGCACGCTTCATGTAATTGACAATGGCTTCGTCAAGCTCGTCTCCGGCCACACGGATACTGCGGCTGAAAACAATACCTGCCAATGAAATAATAGCCACTTCCGTGGTGCCTCCCCCGATGTCCACAATCATGTTGCCAGCGGCTTCCTGCACGGGTAGACCCACACCGATCGCAGCCGCCATGGGTTCCTCGATCAAAGTAACGAGACGGGCTCCGGCATGGTAAGCGGACTCACGCACCGCGCGTTTTTCCACTTCGGTAATCCCGGAGGGAACGGCGATGACCACGCGGGGGCGCGGAGCGAAAAATCCACGCCCTTTGTGGACTTTCCGAATGAATTGCTTGAGCATTTCCTCCGTGATCTCGAAGTCAGAGATGACGCCATCTTTCAATGGCCGGATGGCAATGATGTTACCGGGCGTTCTGCCGAGCATCCGTTTGGCCTCGTCGCCGACAGCCAAAACATGTTTCGTTCCTTGTTGCACCGCGACGACGGAAGGTTCACGCAAAACAATGCCCCGATCCTTGACGTAAACCAAGGTATTGGCTGTTCCGAGATCAATTCCGATGTCGCTTGAAAAGAGTCCTAAAAATCTATTAATCACGATGTTATGAAAGTTTCTTTACTATAGTCAGTCATTGTTCGAGTCAACCCTCAAATACCTTCCGAGGGAGACAACTGTCCGGACTGCCTGCAAAAGACTATCGCAAGAAAAAGGGCGGCTCTGACAGGAAATTTTTTACTTTATTCGTAACTCGTTTGCTCTGGCAGGTTCTTTGGGTAAGTTAAAGACATGACGTTGCCAGAGGAACTTGGGATTATGGTTCTGCCTGATGTTGTCTTTTTTCCCCACAACCTGGTTCCTTTGCATATTTTTGAACCCCGGTATCGCTTAATGTTGAGCAAAGCTCTGGAAGGTGATCGGATGTTTGCCTTGACCCAACCCCGAAAAAAGGGGAGAGAGATTCTTCCCCGTGAAGTTTGCGGAATCGGCCTGATCCGGGCCTGTGTCGAAAATCAGGACGGCACCTCCAACCTCATCCTCCAGGGTGTTTGCCGCGCACGTTTTGAGGAATTCACCCTAAAAAATCCATACTTTATCGGTAAACCGATTCAAATTGAGGAGCTCGAAGAAGAGGTGGATACCGTCGAAAATGAAGCCTTGGCCACCAAGATCTTGGAGCAGGTCGACCATATTCAGGATCTCACAGAGACCCTTCCCCAGGAATTGCGGCAATTCTTGTCCGAAATCAAAGATTTCAATATGCTCGTTGATATCATCGCCGGCAGCTTCATCAAACATCCCGAGCGGAAGCAGCAGCTTCTGGAAACCCCCAGTTTGAGCCAAAGATTACACATTCTGGCCATCAGTCTGTGCCAGGAATATCCGCAGTAGGTTGCTCTTTTTTCGTCGCAGGAAGTCACGTCGCCCTGTTCCCCACTTCTGAGGATCGGGCTCATCACCCTTCCAACCAACAACTTTCCTTATTCACATTACCTTAAATTCGCCCTAGACGACCTCAACGCTGATCTTTACGTTCTGATGTTTATGTTAAAGCGAATCAAATGGTCCAAGCCCTGCCTGTTTATCGGAACCCTCATCACCCCTGAAGGCCTTCGCCTTCTGGCCCAGCCCCAGCCGAATACCGATCTCATTGAAGTCCGCTATGATGCCCTCTATCATGCGGGTGTCACGGCTGAGCAGTTGATTGCCCACCTGGCCAAACGCAAAAACCGCGTTCTCCTAACGCTCCGCACCACCCGCGAAGGCGGCATGCACCCCTGGAAATCAACTGAACGCGTCAATCTTTTCATGCAGTTGATCCCCCACGTTGATGCGATTGATCTGGAGGTGCAGAACCTCGACTTGGTCGGCGACGTCCTCCAGGCTGCTCGCAACCAAAAGAAAGGCGTCATTCTTTCAGCACATTCTGTCACCCGGAAAATCACTTACGGCCGTGCTCTGCGCTGGCTGGAAAATTTACGGGAATACCGGGTTCAGGCCTATAAAATCGCATCTCTGGCCCGCACCCGCGACGATCTAGGCGTTCTCGTCCGGCTGCTTCTGGATCATCCCAAACTCCGCCTCGGCCTCATGGCATTGGGGCCCCAGGCCGAAATCTCACGCGTCGTTCTTCCAAGCCTCGGATCGAAAATGGTTTACGGTTACCTGGATGCCCCGGCAGCGAAAGGTCAGCCTTCGCTCAAGGAACTGTCTGCTCATCTTCCCTGGTTGGTGAATTAGAGCCCGTTGGCGGATAAGATGGGGTGCTGTTTTCCCCAGAATGGCCATAGAAAGAAAAGAACCGAGGGTCAGAGGATCTTGTTGGATTTGAGATTCTCGATCAGCAGTTTATAACTCTGAGCCAGAGAACTGATCTGCACGTTGAGGAACTGCATTTCCTCGCTTTTCAATTTTTCCGCACTGAATGCCTGCTTGGTCCAAGTCTGCATCATTTCGAACTGCTGCTCGATGATATTGGTAAAAGTCTCGGGCACACCGTATCTTACTTCGACCACGTAGGGATTACTGCTATCCACATTTTCCGCTGGCTCGGGGGCTGAAGCAACGGGTTCGGCTGAAGGCTGGGCGGCGGCAACTGGCACCGCCATCACAGGGATGGCGGTGCGGGCGGCGGCTTCGGCGCTTTGGGCAAACCCGTGCGCCAAAGTTCCACGAAGATGTTCAAGGCTCTGATGGAAAAGGGCCAACTGACCCACGACTTTACCGACCGGATCATTCGAATCGGATTGGGCCAGCAGTTGGTTCCGTTGAAACTTCTGCTTGATGTCCGCCCAGCGCAGGGCCTCGTCATCAGAAAGAAGTCCCAGCATCTCCCTCAATTTCAGGAGATTGGCCTCCGCTCCGGTTGTCAGGGTCTGGGCATCGTTTTTATAATGGTCGAGCAGCAGCGCATCAACTTCACTGTCATTCATGACCGGAAGGATCTTTTCAGCCAGGCGGTTCATGTTGCGGTAGGATCCCTGCAGCTTGAAGGCAGGCTCCGTCCGGTAGGCGTCACTTTGGGCTGCCGAGCGGATATATTCCAGATTTACCCTCAGGATTGTGTCCCGAATACCCGCCAGATGTTTCATCACCAGAACCATCTCGTTCAGCTCCTCGGGACTATAGTTTCCCTTGAAATTAGACCCTTCGGCACTGCCCGATTCGGCAATATGGATGACCTGCCGCACATCAGCCTGGCCCTGCGCGGAGAGACGTTGAAGGATGGGATTCGAGGTGATGCTGTTTTCGAGGTAACTCTGCTCAAAAGCAGAGGCATTCGATCCGATAATATCACCGAGATTATAGGTGTCGGCGCGGTTGGAAAGCATGTCGGGAATCTTGAATTTCTCCCCGCTTTCCGTGTAGGGATTTCCCGCCATCACCACGACGACCTTGCGTCCGCGGAGATCATAGGTTCTTGGACGTCCGTTCCAGACACCTTCAATCTTCCGCTGGGCATCGCAGAGTGAAATAAATTTCTGCAGGAACTCGGGATTACAATGCTGGATGTCATCCACGCAGATCATGACATTGTCGCCCATTTCCAGGGCGAGGTTCAACTTGATGATCTCTTCACGGGCGGCGGCGTTAGGCGCGCCGTTTGGATCCAGCGATGTAACCTGATGGCCGAGGGCCGGCCCGTTGATCTTCATGAAGACCAGGCCGAGACGGTTGGCGATGTATTCCACCAAGGTGGTCTTTCCATAGCCGGGAGGTGAAATAAGAAGAAGCAATCCCATCCGGTCGGTTCTCTTGTTTTCACCAGCCACGCCGATCTGCTTGGCCAGGTTTGAGCCGATAAGTGGAAGATAAATCTCGTCGATCAGACGGCTGCGAACAAACGAGGAAAGCACCTTGGGCTTAAAGCCTTCAAGACGCAGGTCATCGCGGCGTTTTTCGAGGGAAGATTGCTTGAGGGCGGCACAACGCTGGAAACGGGGCAGAACGACCTGCACGTGGTGGCGGACCCGTGCGGAGAATTCGTGGTAATCCAGGGCGTAGGGTTTTGAAGCCAGACGTGGATGTGTCCCGCTCAAACCATCCACAACGGCGCTGAAGGCTGTGTCAAGGATCTGGGCAGATTCCACGGGGCCTTGGAAAAGCAGAACGCAAGCTTCGCAGGCATAGCTTTTTTTCTCTTGAGCAGCCGATGAGCCTGAACTCTGTATCCATGCCGCCATCCATTGGGTGAGAAGACCGAATTCTGCAGCCGGATTACCCTCGAGTTTGCGGCGTGCCTCCTGGAGATCCTCCAAAGCTTTCGCTTTTTTAAGTTTTTCGAGAAAGCCCGCAGCCAAATCTGCAGCTGGACGACTCAGGCGGAGGACAGGCCGGTCGGACAACTCCACAAAAAGATAGTTCGAAGCCTCTTCCACCCCCACCTCTTCAAATCCGGAAAAGGTGGTCTTGGCCGATGAAACCATCTTTTGCAACGCCTGCATGATGGAAACTCCTGCAGAGGAATTGTTGAAGAGCGCGGATGCCTTTCCAAGGCTGGTCATCTGGATCGCGAGGGATTCACGCTGGATCGGATCACCGGAATTCCAGGCCAGCCTGGCCAAGGAACGGACCAGAGGGGTAAAGCGGAGGGTCTCGAGATGTAAATGAAGTTTGAGCAGGGTTTCGAAAATCAGCGCGGCATCCGCATCATGCACACCTTTGACATAACCCTCACTATAACGTGGCGCCATGAAAGCGCGGATGGCATCAAGACGTTGTGCTCCATCCCAGACCAGGGCAGTGTCCAGTCCACCCGTCGATGCCAGTTTCTGGAGAAATTCATAGGCCAGAAATTCACTGCGATAAACGGCCTCCGTTTCGCTGGCGAGATCCTGATTCCAAACATCCTGGAGTTCTTCCAATTCCCCGTCGCCCAGGGGTTCGAAGAAATTCGTTCCGCTGATATGCAGCGTGAGCGTGTTGTCCCTTGGAACCACGGTGAGATCGAGAGCCTGGGTGTTGACAGTAAATCGGTGCTGACCGAGTTTGATCAGGTTTTCACCATCGGCATAAAGATCGAGCCTGTCTTTAAGTTGGCGGACGGCGTCTTCCCGGGTGGTCTTGAGCCGACTTTGGATCTCGTCACCTTTGACGGTCTCGCCCATGGCCAAAAGCTGCTCCACCGTGTCACGGACTTTGGCAACCATGAGGTCGGCAGCGAAGTAGCCATTGATCTCTTCCAGAACTTTGATGCTGTCGGCGCGATTGCGAATCGTTTTGAGCAGACGGTCAGCGGCGGAGGCCAGGCCGGACGCTTTTTTGCCACGGGCTTCGTTGAGCTGAACCTTTCTCGCTTCAAACGCGGAATAGATTTCCTCGCGTTTGCCGGTGAGTTGCGTGATGTAATCGTCAAAGTCCGCATATTTCCCTTCCAACTCTTCCAATTGCAGGGTGAGTTTACTGAGGAATTCGTCGCACTTCTGTGCGGATTCGGCCAGGTCCAGGAAGTTGGTGGCGGATTGGTCGAGAAGTTTGATCTGGGCGGCGAACTGGGCGGCACTTTCCGTGCTTTGCAGGTCTCGCCTCCGGTTCTTGAGGGCGGCACGCACCTGATTGAGGGAGCCGTAGAGCGCGGAAATCGTGTCGATGATGCGCGTGGTCTGGGTGGCGTCCTCGATCTTCAGACTGGAGACGACCTCAATCAGCATTTCCAATTGCTGCCCGGTGGCATCGGCTTCTTTGCCCAGCTCCGCAGCTTCGCTGCCCTTGATCAGTTGTGGAACTTTTCCTTTCTGGGCCGCGATACGTTCTTCGTAGGATTTCAGGGCATCCGGCTGGAGAAGGAATTCCACGCTGAGTTGGGAGAGTTTCTCACTGTGGTCTGTGATTTCCTCTTCCAACTGCGTAATGCGCGGAAGATCCATGTAGCGCAGGTCTTTCAGGGAAATGACCCGGCCACGGAGAGCGCGTAATGCAGCGAGATGCTCCACGAAAAGATCGATGGACGTCAGGTTGTTGTAATCAATGGCCTTGATGCGCGCGGAGGCTTCTTCGGACGTTTTGGCAATTTCCGTTTCGGTCGACTTCTTGATCGCCCGGACTTTTTCGAATTCGTCCAGAGCGGTGCCAGCGGCTTTCTTGATTTCCAACAGCGTGGACTTGATGTCAAAGGCCTCGGGTTTATCGAGCCAGAAATAGGAATCACTGACGGCGTTGCAGCGGCGGACAAGATCGATGTAAAGATTGCTGTAGGAATCGTCGCGTTTCAGCAGATGCAGAATCTCGTTACCCTCGGCCAGTGCGCTCACGACGGTGCTGTTGCCCAGTTTGGACAGGAAAGAATCCGTCCTGGCCTCCATGACCACATTGCGTCCGAGATATGGCGTCTGCCAGATCTGGACGATATGATGCTTCTGCGCTTCGCGCTCGCTACGAAAGAGGATCATCTGTCCCGAGGGAAAAAGCGATACACCGTGACAAAGGATGGGCGTCTGAACCTCCTGGGAAATGCGGTTGTAGGAAAAAAGAGCATACGTGCCATTGTCACGGCTGTAGAAGACGTAAAGCGAGTCCTCACCATTGGGGGCGTTGATCCTCTTTGACATGATCATCTCGGCATAATCACCCTCGAAGGTTTTGTAATCACCCGAAGCCAGGTAGTAACCACCCGGAAAAATAATGCCCTGGTCCTCAGGCAAAAGCGCGCAGGCCAGTCCAACAGCATCGAGACGGACGATATCGGCGGTTTTGCTGTTGAACACAAGGTAGCGTGCCTGCTTTTCCTGGAAGGGTTTGATCTTCAGAACAAAGAGATTCCCGAGACGCGCGTAATGGATTTCCGCATCATCAAGGGTCTGATCCTTGTTCTCAACCGGCTCGCTGTAGATCCCATTTCCGGTGCTGGTGTTGTCCTCGACTTTGATGGTGAGGTCGCCTCCTACGGTGTCGACAAAGAGCTGGTCTTCGATGGATACGTGGGGATGTTTGCCCTGGCGGAAAGCATCACGGGTGGCACGTTTCCATTCAAATTCATAAAGCGGCGGAAATTTGAACTCGTGATCGAAGCGGTTGCCAAGGTAGGTGAGGTTTCCTTCATCCACAGCCCATTTGAAGGCCTTGATATCGGTGGAACTCTTGCCGACCTGGAAGGCCATGTAAAGATTCGGGCCAACGAGGCGGAATTTCGAAAGCGTGGTCTGCTTGTAATACTTGTAGAGATCCTTGAAGTCCGCAATGAACTGCGGCTCCTGCAGAAAATCCAGCGGAAGTGGATGAAAGGTCTTGTCGCGGAATTCATAGAACGCGAAGACATCATCGAGATTGGTTTCCGTTTTGAGACCAAAATGGACGTTGTAACCGAACAGGAAGGTGTTCGGCCCGATCGCAACAATATCGCGGGGAACGCAGTTGTTCGCCGTCGTGATACGATCGCTGCCCTGAAGCGCGAACTCAATGGTGCCGAAGGCTTCCTTGCGGGCCTCGTTCAGCTGATCGAGTTTCGAGACCAGATCCTTCGCCCGCGCGCCCAATCGCTCACGGATGATCTCATAGGTCCCGGTTTCAAGGGCCTGACTCATAAAGGTTCGGAAAAACTTCCGGCTCAGGCTTTGGCGAGTTCAGCCGCTTTTTTCTTCATCAGCCCAAGTTTTTCACCGGCTGCGGCCAGTCCCTGGAGGGCGCTGCGCTGCTCGGGATCCGTGGCCAGTGAACTCATCTGTCCCAGGGCGCCCGCGATGGTCAGATTCTTGAGGTCTTCCGTTGTGAAGCCGAACTGGTCGATGAATTTTTTCATCTGAATCTTGAAATATTCAGGATCCGAATTGAAGAAAGTTTCGTTGATGCCGGTGAGCACTGCGCTGTTGTTCACATAGCGGTCGACCGCTTTTCCTCCACTGACGGCATTGACCAGGCGATCAAAGAAGACGGTGTCACCGCCGACAATCTCGACCTTGGCCGTCTTGAGGGCTTCCGACAGAATGAGAGCCTGCTGGCCCGCAATGTCCACACGGCTGTTGATTTCCGCGAGGGTGATTTCCTTGGACTGGTTCAGACGCAGCTTGAATTCTTCATGTTCACGGCCAACTCCATCGAACAACTTCATCGCTGCAGCCTTCCGTGTAATGCCTTCAGCTTCCGCTTCAGATTTGAGCCGTAGCATATCGGCATCCACTGTTCCCTGTTCGCGGCTGGCCTTGGCTTTGGCTTCAATGACCTGGGCTTCAGCCAAACCGGGAGCGGCAGCCTCGGCCGCAGTGGCCTCGGCCATCTGCTTCTTGCCGGCCGCGGAGAGGGAAACCGCGTCCTTGTGGGCCTGCGCCTCGATGATTTCCTGCTGGCCCTGCATCTCCGCAGCCTTTTTACCGGCTTCAGCCGCTTTGATTTCCTTGACCAGATGGGCATCCGCATCCGCCTCAGCCTTGGTCAAAAGGACTTTGCGCAATCGGTCGGCTTCGGCAAAGGCCTGGGTGTCTTTGATCCGTTCCTGTTCGATCACCACATTCTTTTCCACCATGATCCTGTCGCGGATGACTTCCTGAATGGCTTTTTGTTCGATCTCGACCGCCTTCTGCTTTTCGATCTGGGCCAGAGTTACGACACGTTCGCGTTCGTTGGCTTCCAGCATGCGGTCTTTTTCCACGCGTTCTTTTTCCACGGCGTCAGTGCGCTCCTTGTTGCGCTGGGCCACGAGGACCTGACGTTCCATGTTTTGCTGGGCAACCTGCACTTCCTCCTGAGTGGCCAGACGGGCCTGTTCGGCTTTGAGATGTTCTTGGTGCTGGATCTTGGCTGTTTCCGATTCCTCGCGGGCTTTGATGCTGGCGATTTCACGGAGCTGCTTCTGCTCGGCTTCGGCCAATTGGCGGTTGAGCTCAAGCACGGACTCACGGGCAATCACATCCTGCTGGGTGATTGTCTTGTCGCGGTCGCGGTTGATCTGGTTGGTGAGGATCTTCTGCTGGGCTGTCTGGGCCGTGATCTTTTTGATCCCCTCGGAATCGAGAATGTTTTCCGGGTCTAGATGCTCAATCTTGGTCTGTTCGAGGAAATCGATGGCGGCATCGTCCAGGGTGTAGCCGTTCAGGTCTGTCCCGATAACCGAGAGCAGTTCCTTTTTGAAGGTTTCACGGGAATTGTAGAGGTCGACAAACTCAAATTTCCTTCCGACGGTTTTCAATGCTTCGGAGAACTTGGCGTCGAAGAGTTCGATCAATGCCCGGATGTCGGAAGCGCGGTTGCAACCGATGGTCTGGGCCACGCGGCTGACGTCTTCCTTGGTGTTGTTCACGCGCACAAAGAAGGCCACTTTGATGTCCGCGCGGAGGTTGTCCTTGCAGATCAGTCCGGTCGGGCCGTGGCGGTCGATTTCGACGCGTTTCACGGATATATCCATGATTTCCAGGATGTGGAAGGCGGGAATGACGACCATACCCGAAAAAGTCACATGAGTTCCTCCCACGCCGTTCCGGACCAGCGCCTGTCCCTGATCAACCTTTTTATAGGCGTAGGCAAACAGAATCCGGAGAAAGATGAAAACGAACAGAAAAGCGACCAGAGCGCCTCCAACCCACATGCCGATATAAATCCAGTCTAACATAATTATATTCTTCCTGTTTAGCGGACTCCATTCCTACGCTAGTACAAAGAGAAAACAAGTGAGAATGTGTAAAGGACTGCACTTTTTGTGATCCTGACCAGAGACTCCCATGCCGGACCGGAAAAACGGCACCCTCTTCACGCAGAGAATCCCGCAGGAAGGACTACAGGATCAAAAAACCACTTTTTTCAGGACGCCACCCGGCCTGGCGGGCATCCCCACAGGGAATCGGGAATCCGGAAGACGGAGGATGTCGGTATTTTTTGTTTAAGGTGCGGTCTCTAAGGGCCAGATCTTTTCCGGAACTTCCAAGATCCACGGTTGCCTGTCCTCTGGGCCTGGACAACTGGGTTCTTTCCTTATTGTTGGGAGCCTGCTTCTACAATTCCTGACATCGAAACAAATGCATGGCCTTTTTGCAAACGGTGTTTTTAGCCATAGCCTGAGACTTAAAGGTTTCAATCTGTGCACGTATCACTCCGAGAGCCAGAACGAGAATTATCATTTTAAGACTTTTATTCATAAGATCCCTTGGTTGATGTTTCTTAAGGCGCATCAGCCGTGCCAAAGGGCCGGATAACGGATTTCCCGGATTAAATGGCCTGTCCGCAGGCGTTACCATGCGGCTGAGGCAGACCTGCGTTTTGGAAATTTGCATGACGCCCTCATAATCCTTTCGCCTGATGCCGGATTCGCTTGGGTTTATTCACGGATGAAAAAATACAGACTGCCCGTCCTCATCACCGTAATCCTCCTCGTTCTGCTCAAATGGGGCTGGGATCACAGGCCCTGGCGCGGGATAGTTTTCCAGGGATATGTGGAAGGCGAATAGGTCCATATGGCTTCGCCTGTCTTAGACCGTCTGGAAAACCCGGCTGTGCCCTGCGCTGGCTGGAAAATTTACGGGAATACCGGGTTCAGGCCTATAAAATCGCATCTCTGGCCCGCACCCGCGACGATATAGACGTTCTCGTCCGACTGCTTCTGGATCATCCCAAGCTACGGATCGGCCTTATGGCCCTCGGGCTCCAAGCCGATATCTCGCGCACCGTTCTTCCGAGCCTCGGATCCAAGATGGTCTATGGTTACCTGGATGCCCCGGCAGCCAAGGCACAACCTCATATCAAAGAAGTCGCCTCCAAACTTCCCTGGCTGGTTTAAAGCACCTTCTTTTTTAGCACATTCTGAGGTGTCTCAGGCCTCACCTTTTCAGGCAGGCGGGAATCAGGACCGCGCACCGTATTCCGATTCACACGCAACACGCCGTTGGAAGACCTCAATGCCCTGTCTGAACTTCCACGGCGAACATTCAATACGCCGGATGGCGATCTCTCGAGTTTTGACGTGTCTTTGTTTATGGGTGGTTGATTGGTGGGCGAAAGGGATGGTCCGGAATTGGTGTCTTTGGTCAGAACCTGGGCTTGAAGATCTGTTGTGCCGGTAATAGCCAACCCCGAGGTCAAAATCCCTATCCATAAGAAACGTTTCAGTGCTTTTTTCATAAATGTTATCCTTGTTAACCAGTGTAACACGCATCATCTGTGCCAAAGACTCCCTACATGTCCTCTACCAGTGGAAATGAAGTTGTTCCCTGACGAAACTCCCTTTTTGCGCCTGGGCCAAATGCACGGTTCGATGCTCATTAACCGGCACCTTGCAAGGTTCCGATTTCCTTCGCAGTCCATCCGTAATCCCCTATTCTGAAGTCCGATGAAAAAGCTACGGCGTCCTGTTCTTGAAACCCTCTAGGTTCTGATTCTTCTCAGCTGAAGCTGGAATCACCGCCCTTGGAAAGAAACGGTTTTTCGAGGCTACGTTAACGACGAATACATCCATCAAGATCCGTTTTTTCGCCAATGCCTCCACCCCGGCTCAGCTTCAGCCCGGCCAAGCCCTTCGCTTGAAAATCTTGGGTGGTGACCAGGATCTTACCGCAGCCATATTCTATCTTTCTTCCCAGGCCGAGTTCACACCTCCTATTATTTACAGTGACGATGCCCGCGGGCGGGAGCGCGGCACCATGGAAACCCTCTTGGCCACCCCGGCAAAACCCTTTGAAGTCATGATCGGAAAAATAGTTCCTTATATTCTGGTTGGTTACGTCCAGGTCGGCCTGATCATGCTGGTGGCCACCCTCATTTTCCATGCCCCCTTCCAGGGAAGCCTTCTCTTGTTGATCATAGCCGCCTTTTTCTTTATCGCGGCCAATCTTTCCATGGGAATACTTTTTTCCACCATTGCCCGGAACCAACTTCAGGCCATCCAGATGGCCACCTTCTTTTTTTACCTTCGCTTCTCTTGTCAGGCTTTATGTTCCCCTTCCGCGGCATGCCGGAGAGGGCGCAGTGGATCGGTAGTTGCCTGCCCCTGACCCATTTTCTGCGGATCGTGCGGGGCATCATGCTGAAAGGAAACGGCATCCCCGAAACCGGCTGGCACCTTTGGCCCATTCTCCTCTTCAGCATCGTCGTCATCACCGTCAGCTCCCGGATGTATCGCAAGACCTTGGATTGACAACAAGACCGACAATGTAACCATTCCGACGCATTTACTTGGAGTTTCGTTTTTTCCCGAAAATCTGTTTACCCGGCGAGCAATTGACTTGACAGACACCTCCTTCTGGAATAACTTATCGTTAGCATATTTTACATATGCCTTTGATGGGCAGTTGCTTATGTAAATCATTTTCGAGTTGGCGCGGAGTATGCATTAACACAAAGCATGAAAACAATGACCAAAAAATCCGGTATCAATCCCCGGGGGTTTGATACCTTCATCTGTTTTCTATTCGTCGTCCTTCTCTCCACCTCTTCCCTTCAGGCCGATGGCTTCGGCATGAAACTGGCCAAAGACCGTTCCATTCCCGGCAAAAATCAGATCGGTAAATGCGCCACTTACGCGGACGCCCTCTTTGCCAAAATGAACGCCGCCGGCGTCGTAGCTTACCGTGTCAGTTTTGACTGGAGCAAGCTCACCGGCCTTTCCGGCGAACAAGGTGCCCATGCCGTGGTTGTCTTTAAGGATTCACGTGGGCGCTACTACGGCGTGGACAACATGACCTGGAAACCCATCTGGCTCAAAGGCAACAACTCCCAGGAGTGGTCCACCTTCATCGCCGGCATGGACACCTCCGCCCATGTCCGCAAAACCGTCGCCTCCAAGGCCGCCTCTTTCAACGGAAGAGCTTACGCTGCCAGGAAATGAAACAAGCCCCCCAACCACCCAACTGACAGTGAAGAAAGAGTGAAACTAACAACGGTTCACTCTTCATTTCAAGCGAACCTGCCGTCAACCCAGTTTGGCCCAGAGCGCACTAAGCCGATCCGCCGCTGCATCGGCCTGAACCGGTCCGGTGTCCGCCGCCGCATCGATTCGTTCCAGAATATCGTCAGGTAATTCCAGCAGGAACGACGAGGGATGGCAGGGCATGTTCTGACCGTAACGTTTGCGCGTGGCGCAGAAGCTCAGGGCCAGACCTTTCATGGCCCTCGTGATCCCGACATAAAACAATCGCCTCTCCTCCTCGATGTTCCCTTCCTGTTTGGAGCGGTCATGCGGCAAGGTTCCTTCTTCCACCCCCACAATATAGACATGGGGAAATTCCAGACCCTTGGCCGCGTGCATGGTCATGAGCGTCACTCCATAACCGGCGTCTTCTTTTTCATCCTTCTTGCTCGTGTCCAGGCGGAGGGTGTCGACAAAGTCCGTCAGGTTGCCTTCCTTCTTTTCCTCAAACGTCACCAGGGCAGAAACCAACTCCTCCACGTTCTCAATACGGCTGCGGGCCTCTTCCACATCCTTCGAGGTGCGTTTCAATTCCTCGAAAAAGCCCAGCTCGGCAATCAGGTCTCTGAAGATCTGCGACCAGCAGGTTTCCTGGCGCACCCGGATGTGGTAGGAGCTCAGTAGTTTGATGAAACGCTCGATCCCGGCCTGGCTTCTTCCCCCACTTTCCGTCTGCATGACTTCCCAGATGGGCTTTTTGTCGCGACGACTCACTTCAATCAGGTTTTCCACCGTGGTTTTCCCGACCCCGCGCGGTGGCAGGTTGATGATCCGAAGCAGGCTGATGTCATCGTTGGGATTCAGGATCACCTGAAGATACGCGATCATGTCCTTGACCTCGCGCCGCTCAAAAAATTCCATTCCGCCGATGACCTGATAGGGAATCCGCATCCGGCGGAGTTCCTGCTCAAAAACACGGGACAGGTGGTTGGCGCGGTAAAGAACCGCAAAATTTTCCCAGCGCAGATGGTCATCACGCTGGATTCGCATGATGTCACCGACCAGCCAGGCCGCCTCCTCCGTGTCCGCATTGGCTGTAACCAGTTTGACCGGCAAGCCCGGCTGGCCATCGGCCCAGAGGGTTTTGCCGTGACGGCGCGCATTGTTTTTGATCACTCCGTTGGCTGCCTTGAGAATGGTCGGGGTGCAACGGTAGTTCTGCTCCAGTTTGACGATTTTGGCCCCCGGAAAATTACGGTCGAATTCCAGGATGTTGGCCGACTCTGCACCGCGCCAACTGTAAATGCTCTGGTCATCGTCTCCTACAACGCAGATGTCGTTGTTTTCAGAAGCGATCCTGCGGACGATTTCGAACTGGAGCGAGTTAGTGTCCTGATATTCGTCCACCAACGCGTAACGGACACGCTGACGAACCGATTCGCGCACTTCAGGAAATTCGCGCAACAGCCGGACGGCCAACACGAGAAGGTCATCAAAATCCACCGCGTTTTTCAGCTTTAATTCTTCCTGGTAGTGACGGTAGACCGTCGGCGCCAGGGCTTCCGAACTGGCGTCTGGAGCCGGTAGTCCTTTGTTCTTGGCCAGGCTGATGAGGAATTTAAATTTCCCGACATCGGCCGGGTTGCCTCCGGCACGGTTGAGAACCTGCCGTAGCAGTGACTGCTGGTCGCCGTCGTCGTAGATGGTGAAATTGTTTTTGTAGCCCAGTTCTTCGATGTATTGGCGCAAAAGACGCACGCAGAATGAATGGAAGGTTCCGGCAAAAAGCACTTTTAGCGATTTGGTATCCACGATGGGCTCCACCAGTTTGGTGAAACGCTCTTTCATTTCGCGGGCCGCCTTGTTGGTAAAGGTCAGAGCCAGGATCTGGTCAGGCCGGACACCTTTTTCAATAAGGTAGGCCATGCGGTGCGTAATGACCCGGGTTTTGCCAGTGCCCGCACCTGCCAAAACCAGAAGCGGTCCTTCGGTTGTCGTAACAGCTTCGCGCTGGGCAGGGTTCAGGCCATTCAAAAATCGTGACACAATCGCGAGGCTAGGTTTCCGCAGGAGCTTGTCAAAGTCCGGTTGAGAAAATATGAGCAGCCACCAGGAACCCCTGATCCAATCATCCTCACGTCAATCGTTCATGCGATCGTTTAGCGGACTACCGCGAGGGATCATAAAAGAGCTCTACAAAGCACCTGTTCCTATGCTTTAAAGGGGAGTGAATCTGCGCCCAAAAATCCCGGTTCTGGGTCCATCCCTGCGCTTTCCGGATCCGCGAAAAGCCCAGGCCGACGGTCTTGTGGCTTTGGGCGGCGATCTCGCAGTTCCGCGTCTTTTGGAAGCTTACCGCAACGGAATCTTTCCCTGGTCAGCCACTCCCATCACTTGGTGGTCACCAGATCCCCGGGGCATTCTCGATCTGGAGCAGTTTCATCTTTCGAAACGGGTCCAACGTAAAAGACGACAGGGCCGGTATCGCTTCAGTTTCGATGAAGCTTTTCCAGAAGTGATTGCCAGTTGTGCCGAACCGTCTCCCGGCCGGGAAGATACCTGGATCGAGCCCGAGTTGGAAGAAGCTTACATCCGCATGCATGAAGCCGGATACGCGCACAGCGTGGAATGTTGGGATAATGATGTTCTGGTAGGTGGGGCTTATGGAGTTTCCTTGGGAGGATTTTTCGCAGGCGAGTCGATGTTTTCAAGGATCAGCGATGGATCCAAAATGGCCCTGGCCCATTTGATTGAGCACTTGAGGAATCAGGGCTTCATACTTTTCGACACCCAGATGGTAACGCCGCACACGCAGAGCCTCGGTGCTTTTCCCATTCCAAGGGAGCTTTACCTCCAAAAGCTGGAAGCGGCCCTGGAAAAGCCCTGCCGCTTTTTTTGAACAAGGAATCAGCAACGTTCGTGCGGGGACGCTTGCGTTCTTTCTAATCAATCAGGTCAGCGCATTTTCAAAAAACTCGATGTGCTCGCCATCCGGTCCCTTGACGAAGGCAATACGCACCGGTGTTGGGCCGCTGGGATAACTCGGGATGTCCACGTTCTTGGGTTCCATCGTAACAACCGCACCGGCGGCCCTGGCCACGTCCATCGCCTGGTCGCAGCTTTTCACCCGCAGGGCAAAATGAATGACCGCGCCTTCCGGCTTGTGGCCCTCCGTGGTTTTGCCTTCGAATATTTCAAGATAGTTGCCATCGCCCGTGTCCAGCATCACGGCACGATCCGGTTTTTCGCCCCAGCCAATTTTGACGCGGAACCCGAAGGCCTCCGTGTAAAATGCGAGGGATTTGTCGAAGTCAAAGGCGCGGATGGCGATATGATGAAACCCGCAGCCGGGCAGCTTGGTGTTGGTGCTCATGAAGGGATCTTTACCACACGCGAGAGAGGGAGCACAGCGATTGTTTTTCAAGTCACACGGGGATGGAACGCCCTGCTTGATTATTCTTTCATTCTTGAATCCAAAATCAGGGTGACCGGTCCGTCATTGATCAATTCCACCTGCATGTCGGCAGCGAAGATTCCCGTTTTGACCGGAACACCGGAGATTTTTGCAAACTCGCGGACGAAGCAATCATACAATTCCCGGGCCCGTTCCGGTTTTTCCGCACGATGAAACGAAGGCCGGGTTCCTTTCTGGGTGGAGGCATGCAGGGTGAACTGGCTGATGACCAGGGCTTCGCCTAGGATCTCCGGCAGGGAGAGATTCATCTTCCCTTCCGCATCTTCAAAGATCCGTTGCCGGACGATTTTGGAAGCCAGCCAGGAAAGGTCGTCGCCCGTGTCCGCTGCCTGAATGCCAAGAAAAACAAGCAGCCCTCTTCCGATCGACGCATGGCTCTGTCCGTCGATATGCACTGCAGCCTTCCGGACACGTTGAAGGACGGCACGCATCTGTATTCTGATCAGGGCAACTTGAGGGCAGCCAGGTCCGGGTCGGATTCCCAGCTCTCCTGAAGATCCTTGTTCATGCTGAGGGCCTGATCCAGGTATTTACGGGCAGTCTCCAAATGATTGAGTTGGGTCTCGTAACAGGCCATGTTGTAATAAAAGAGCGAATTGCTTTTCAATTGCGCAGGGCCTGAGAGCAATTTACGCCGCGCATCTTCCGTTCGGTTCATCTCATGTAGACAGAAGGCCGCATCGAGATAGGGAGAAGGGTGATCAGGCAGCAGCGCACACAAAAGTTCTGCACCATCCAAAGCTTTCTCCCAGAGACCTTTCCGCATCTGAATGGATACTTTCAGTGCAATGGTTTCAGGCCGCATGGCTTCCGCTCCCTGCATGTTTTCCAGCTCCGCCAAGGCATCATCGGTCATCCCCAGGTTGAAATACCCGATGGCTGCGTTGATCTGTTGCTGAAAGGACATCGCGGGAATGTAGAGGCAGCAGTGCGCCTCGGCAATCTTTTCACATAGTCCTCCACAACTTCCTCCTTGAAATCTCAAAACTAAAACTTAAAACTAATCCCATGTCCAAGCGGGAAATTCTCGGTTACTTTATTTTTTTCAATGGCACCGGCCTCATAGGCCTCATGGTGCTTATGCTCGGACTGGAGCTGTGGCATTTTCTTTACCCCGTCTATTGGGTTCTTTTGGCCATAGGCGCTTTAATTATGTTTGGTGGTCTGGGATTAGCCGCCGCTACGGAAAAATATGAAGAGTAATTTCTTCAGCGGTTTCAGCTTCTGAAACCAGGTTCAGAAAAAAGTATCGCTTTACTTCGCGACGGGCAAACGCGGCTCCGGCTCGAATCAACAAAGGACTCCCGCTGTCACGGGGCCCGCGTGAATGCGGGTGAGGAGGGATTCGAACCCCCGTTAGCTTGCGCTAAAGCAGTTTTCAAGACTGCCGCAATCAACCGCTCTGCCACTCACCCTTGCTTGAACTGAAAAACAAGCCTAAGCTTCTTCTCTGGCTTCTTCAAGTCCAAGGTTTCCCGGATTCTATGAACATTCTCATCGCAGGTTGTGGCTACATCGGGCTCCCTCTCGGTATCAACCTGAAATCCCGCGGCCATGAGGTCACCGGCTGGGTGTTTTCGGAAACTTCGGGACAAAAGGTTTCTTCCTCAGGCCTGCAGGTCATCGTCGACGATCTCCGCTCCCCGCAAAGCTGGGCCCGTTATCAACAACAGTTCGACGCCATCTTTTATTGCCCCTCCACCCGTGGGGGCAGTCCTGAAGACTATCAACAGATTTATGTCGATGGCATGAAGCAGTCCATTGGGGCCCTGAAGCCGGGCGGCACTTTTTTTTACACAGGCTCCACCTCCGTTTTCTCACAGACCGATGGCAGCCTCGTCGATGAATCCTCCCCCACCGAACCCGGCAGCGGGAATGGAAGCATTCTGCTCCAGGCAGAACAGGTGGCACTTTCCGCAGGCGGCCTTGTGCTCCGACTTAGTGCCATCTATGGCGAAGGCAGAGGTATCATGCTCAGGCGTTATCTGGAGGCCTCCGGGCCCGTGCCGGGAAATCCGGATCGTTACCTCAATCAGATTCACCGCGACGATGCCGTTTCTGCTGCCCTCTTCCTCTTGGAACATCATCCGAAGTGCCCGGAAGTTTTCAATGTCAGCGACGATTGCCCAACCACACATCGCGACATCCTTGCTTGGATTGCACAGACCTTGAACAGACCCCCGGCAGAATTCAACTTGGAACCCGTCAGCCGCAAACGCGGCGACAGCAACCGCCGGATTTCCAATCGCAAACTCCGTGCGCTCGGCTGGCAACCCACCTATCCCAGTTTCCGCGAAGGCTATCAGGCCCTTCTTCCTACAAACCCAGTGATCCAGGGCCTGTCACCCGACATTTCATTTTAGTTCAGGTATCCTGCGGATACCGATAAAATTCAGCACGGTGGTGGATTCTTTCCAATAAAGAGGCGAACTCCCGACGCCACGTATCCACAGCCCGGAAGAGGAACCCCCGTCCAGGTTGATGGCATCCTGCACCGGATGTATTTTTTGAAAATCCTCCGAAGCCAGAATCCCGGCAAGTTCCCTCAAAGTGCAATGGCGTGCATGCCCCAGAATCCAGCCGGATTCGCCATCTGTTGCCACAAAGGTGCGCAAGGAACGGCGCTCTCCCTCGGGAGATGCAGCCACTCCCTTGTGCACGAGCCATGGGTTCGATTGCAACAACTGAGTCACCTTGTCATCCAGCCTGAACGTATCAATCGGCACCAAGGACAACTTCCCTTCCCTGACAACGAGACAGGCATCCAGCAGGGCATGCGGATCAAAGCTATCCATGCGTTTCCCATCTGCCACCACCAGACCCTTGGGTTTTCCCTCCTCCCTTGAGAAGAAGCTGCCATTCATTCCGGCAACACATCCCTGATCCATGAGAGCCCGTGCCAGTGAGGCATAACGTGGGCGGGAAAGATCCCGCCCGTTATCAATGACGATCAGCTCAAAATCCGTGGCCCGGAAAAAGGCCAGGGCCAACCTCACTTGAGTATCGTTTTTCCGGGCAGTAAACTGCACCTGATCCAGGCCTTTTTCGATTGGTTGCCTGGAGACATTCTTCAGCTTCCAGGAAAGATCCCTGGCTTCCATTCCCTGTGGGAACAAACCCTGAATACACACAACCGCAGCCCCTATTAAAAGCCCTCGGAAGCTCTGACTTACACACGCTTTCACTTCCGGCATGATGAACTTTTCCGGGATAAAAACAACTGCCACTAAAACCGGGTTCTCCGACAAATCACACACCCGGTTGTCGCTGGATAAGAAGCCCACCCTGACAGCTCCTCCCGTGATAATGCCTAAATATGGAGAACATCGTAGGACGGCACGGTTTGCCGCCGCCGGGTTTCATCCACCTCCACTAAAGAGTGAACCACACTGAAACTACAGCCCTTGGGCCGACGGGAGATCCGTGATGCTAAATACAAAAATCAAAAATCCGCTTCCGTCTTTTTTTCCCAAGGCGGAAGTGTCTGAATCCCCGCAATTTTCCGGTCACCTTCTCTATCTGTCTTTCCAGCGTCCACGGTTCTTACAGGCAGATCCAATTTCGCCAATTGATGCCTCTCCATGATGGAAAGAATGTTTTCATGGTAATCCCCGTCCGGACAATAGCCGGCCTTCAAAACAGAGGCGACAAAACCGGGGCCATCCCGATGCTTGAATGCCTGCGCGTAACGATCCGAGTTTTTTAAAAACGTGGCGTAGCCCAGCACCGCCGCCTCAATATCAGGATACTGACGGAAATAGGCCTTGGTTTTTCGTCCATTGTCCCGTGTGGCAATGTAAACAGTGGGCCCGTCCCAGACTGAGGCAAAGGCCTTGATACCGAAAAAATTGTTGGCCACACCCGCCAATTGGCTCCTTCCATAGGCACTTTCATAAATCGACATCGCCACCGTCGCCGAGGCCGGAATACCGTGGCTGATCTGGATGCGCAGGGCTTCCGGAACCATCAGGGAGAGAAACAGCTTCTGGTCGCCCTGACCACTCTCCACCACCTCATGCAGTATTTTCGCCAGGTCGAGATGCTCGTTCGCCGAGTACTGGCTCAATTGCTGGAGGCGTTCGACTTCGTAGTGCATGCGCTCTAATCGTTCGTCAGACTGTTGCCGGGCGATTTTTTCCTCCTGCACGGCCTTCCAGGACCAGTGCATCAGGGTTCCAGCTGTCAGCAACGCCATCAAGGTTCCACTACAGACAAAAAACAGGATTTTTTTCAGATCGAAGGTTGATAAATGCGGGCGGGACATCCGATGATGTTCCGGAAAACGGCGCAGCAAAAGTACCTGGGTCAGATTGTTTGAATGTTTCATCAAGAACTCCGGAAAACCTTGCGTAATCACAGGTTAAGCAGAATTTGTACCAAGCGGTACGAGTTTATCGAAACGGCTGTGAATAAATGCCCGCGTTTGGGCATGGGATCGCTCATTCCTCTTTTCTGATTCCTCACTGGACCAGGCCTGCTCCAAGGGTAGCCGCTTTACTCAGCTGTTTTCCAGGGGGGCAATCCTTGGGCTATTTCAGGGGGCGTCTTTTCTCTGGTGAGTGGGGCCTTAGGTTCATCCCGCGCGCTCAGGGAAGAGTTTTCAAGGCTATCAATGACCCGGTTAAGCCATATTTTTTCATCCTTGATCGCTCCCGCTTCCCATTCCTTCAGCTCTTTGACGAACCCTGCAAGATGCAATTCCGCAAAGCGGCTGGCTTTTCGCTGATCATCCGCTTCGTTTTCCATTTCCTGCAAACGCTGCTCCAGAACGATACGGATCGTGTGTTCCTTCTCCAGCTTGGCAGTAGTTTGCTTGTAGAGAATAACCGAGGTAAGAATGGCCAGAATTAATGCAGTCGTTGCAACAATAAGCGAATTCCGCCTGGAAACTTCCGAGGGAACGGAGGAGGACATTTTATGACGGCCCGGAAAGTGTTTGAGTAAAAAAGCCTGTGACAAATCTTCCGACTTTTTCATAGCAAGAAAACAATACTATATATTTTACGTTTATTCAAGTAATAACAAATCTCCCTGGAAACCAGCGGAAATTTTGTCGTGCAACTGTCACCTGATTGCCTTACTCCTCTCACCCTACCTGCCTCTTAATTCACTTATGTCATCCAATATGTATCAACCATCGAAACCCCTCGAGCGCTCCTACGCCAAGGCCCTGCAACTGATCAACTCCCGCACCGATCTGGCCTGGAAATATCTCAAAGAGGGCAATTACGATAAAGCGGCCTTCTCCATAGATCTGATTGGCGAGGTGGCGGATGACTTTCTCCACAAACTGGAAATAGCTGCGGCCAAAGCAGCCAAACAAAAGAAATCCAAAGCCGTTAAAAGCCCAAAGAAGTCCGCCAAGAAAAAGGCCTGAACCATTTCGTAATCTGTTCATTATGAGCAAAGCGAAATCCAATAGTGCGGCGGAACTGATCCAGCGCATCCATCGGGAAATGGCCGACAGCTTTGATGAAGAGCTGGAGCTTGAGTTGGAGGACGAAGATCCTGCTGGAAGCAGAAGCCCACAGAACGACAAGGAGCGCGAAGCTCACAAAGAATTCCGTCGGACCTATTTCCGGGAACTGTTCCGGATGCAGGCCGAGTTGGTCAAGCTCCAGGACTGGGTGGTGGCATCGGGCCAAAAGATTGTCATTTTGTTCGAAGGACGCGATGCCGCTGGCAAGGGAGGCTCGATCAAGCGCATCACCCAGCGCCTGAATCCCCGTGTCTGTCGCGTGGCCGCACTGCCCGCCCCCAACAACCGGGAAAAAACCCAATGGTATTTTCAACGTTATATTGCTCACCTGCCAGCAGCTGGCGAAATGGTACTCTTTGATCGCAGCTGGTACAACCGCGCCGGAGTGGAGCGGGTCATGGGTTTCTGCAACGATGAAGAATACGAAGAATTTTTCCGAAGCGTGCCCGAGTTCGAAAAAATGCTGATCCGTTCCGGCATACAGCTGATCAAATACTGGTTTTCCATCACGGACGAAGAACAGGAATTCCGATTCAGTTGCCGCGTAAATGATCCCTTGAAACAATGGAAGCTCAGCCCCATGGATCTGGAGTCGCGCCGTCGTTGGGAGGATTACACACGGATGAAGGAAATCATGCTGGACCGCACCAGCATTCCCGAGGCTCCATGGTATATCGTGCAGGCCGTGGACAAAAAACGGGCGCGGCTTAACTGCATTCACCATCTGCTGCAACAGGTTCCTTTTCAGGAAGTGCCGCGGGAACCCATCGTCCTGCCAGAACGCATCCACCATCCAGACTACAAGCGTCGCCCAGTCCCCCCGGAAATGTTCATCCCGGAAGTGTATTAACGTTTTATTCCGTTGTAAGACGGGGCACTGAGTCGGCTCTCCCAAGAGACTGAATTACAGACGCGGCCCAGGGCCCCGGACTACAACAAATATTCAGAGGTCATCCTGAGTGTAACGAAGGACCCACAGCCCGTATGTTGTGGTAAGGGGAAATCGCTAAATCACCTCTGGACTGGAGATATTGCCTGTGGGTTCTTCACTTCGTTCAGAATGGCATTCGGGGATTAAACAAAAAAGGCGTCCCCTTTCGAGGACGCCTTTTTCAATTTCAGCTTGGTTAAGCTGGACTAGATCTATCAGATCAATAGTCCATACCGCCCATGCCGCCCATACCGGGATGTCCACCGCCGCCGCCTGCAGGAGCTTCCTTCTCAGGAATTTCCGTGACGATGGCTTCCGTGGTGAGCAGGAGACCGCTGATCGAGGCGGCGTTCTGCAGAGCGGAACGGGTCACCTTGGTCGGGTCAACGACACCGGCTTTGACGAGGTCTTCATAGACGCCTGTGGCGACGTTGTAGCCTTCGTTGCCTTTGCGCTTCTTGACTTCCTGAACCACGATGCTGCCTTCGACACCGGCGTTGTCGGCCAATGTGCGGAGAGGCTGTTCGATGGCGCGGAAGATGATGGCGGCACCAATCTTCTGGTCGCCTTCAAGCTTCAGGGATTCGAGGGCTTTCTGGCCACGGATGAGGGCTGTGCCACCACCGGCCACGATGCCTTCTTCGACGGCAGCGCGTGTGGCATGCAGAGCATCTTCAACGCGGGCTTTCTTTTCCTTCATTTCGGTTTCAGTTGCGGCACCAACGTTGATGACGGCAACACCACCAGCCAATTTGGCCAGGCGTTCCTGAAGTTTTTCGCGGTCGTAGTCCGAAGTTGTTTCTTCGATCTGGCGACGGATCATGGCAACACGGCCCTGGATGTCGGTGTTCTTTCCGGCACCTTCGATGATCGTGGTGTTTTCCTTGTCGATGACGATACGCTTGGCTTTGCCGAGGTCTTCCAACCCGATGTTTTCGAGTTTGATGCCGAGGTCTTCGCTGATCAAACGGCCACCGGTGAGGACGGCGATGTCTTCCAGCATGGCTTTGCGGCGGTCACCGAAGCCTGGAGCCTTGACGGCACAGACCTGGATCGTTCCACGGAGCTTGTTGACGACGAGCGTCGCGAGAGCTTCACCTTCGACATCTTCGGAGATGATCAAGAGGGGCTTGCTGCTTTTGGCGGTTTTTTCGAGCAAAGGAAGGAGGTCCTTCATGCTGCTGATTTTCTTCTCGTGGATGAGAAGGTAGGCGCTTTCGAGGATGGCTTCCTGGGCTTCGGCATTGGTGACGAAGTAAGGGGAGAGGAATCCTTTGTCGAACTGCATACCTTCGACGACTTCGAGGGTGGTTTCGATCGACTTGGCTTCTTCCACCGTGACGGTGCCGTCTTTGCCGACTTTATCGAGGGCATCAGCGATGATTTCGCCAATGGTGTTGTCCCAGTTGGCGGAAACGGTTGCGACCTGGCGGATTTCTTCCTTGTCCTTGACCTTCTTGCTGATCTTGGCGAGTTCGGCGACGATGACTTCAACAGCCTTGTCGATACCGCGCTTCAGTTCAGTGGGGTTGGCACCGGCGGTGACGTTCTTGAGGCCTTCTTTGTAGATGGCTTCAGCGAGAACGGTCGCTGTGGTTGTGCCGTCACCGGCGATGTCGCTGGTCTTGCTGGCGACTTCGCGGACGAGCTGGGCACCGATGTTTTCATAACGGTCTTCCAGTTCGATTTCCTTGGCGACGGTGACACCGTCTTTGGTGATCGTCGGGGATCCGAATTTCTTGTCGAGGACGACGTTGCGTCCACCGGGTCCCATGGTCGCCTTGACGGCGCGGGCTAGTTTTTCAACACCACGCAGGAGCGAGTGGCGTGCTGTTTCGTCGAATTGCAATTGTTTTGCTGCCATAATATTTAATTTTTAATGCTAAATGGTTAATTTTTAATGTGAAATAAATCGGTGATTTATTCGATCACGCCGAGGATGTCGTCCTCGCGGAGAACGAGATATTTGTCGCCGCCCACAGTGACTTCGGTGCCGCCGTATTTGCTGTAGAGAACGCGATCGTTCTTTTTGACTTCGAAAGCAATCAGCTTGCCTTCTTCGTCACGTTTGCCGGTTCCGAGGGCGATGACTTTGCCTTCCTGTGGTTTTTCTTTCGCGGTATCGGGGATGATGATGCCGCCCTTTTTGACTTCCTGCTCTTCAATGGCCTGGACCAGAACGCGGTCGCCAATGGGTTTGAAGTTTACTGCCATATACGGGTTCTCCTTTTTTCTTGTTTTTTGTTAGTTGTAGGACGGCTGACTGAGCCGCCACGGCGTCTCACAGAGACGCCCTACACGTTTAAAAGTGTTATTTCTTGTCTTTGTCGACCACTTCAAAGTCGGCATCGATCACGTCTTCGCTTTTTTCCTTCGACTTGGCTTCCTCAGCGGAAGCTTCAGGACCTGCCCCTGAGCCCGCTCCACCCGCCGCACCGGCCGAGGCCGCTGCGTTTTTATACATCTCCGTGGAGATTTCCTGGATCTTGGTGTTCAGGGCGTCGGTGGCTGTCTTCATCGCGTCCGTGTCTTCGCCTTTCAGCGTTTCACGGGCCTTAACGATGAGTTCTTCCACTTCCTTCTTCTTGTCGTCAGAAACTTTGTCGGCGTGTTCCTTGAGAAGCTTCTCCGCAGAATAGGCCGTGTTGTCACAGGCATTGCGGATCTCAACCTTTTCCTTGGCCAAACGATCCTGTTCGGCGTTGGCTTCGGCTTCCTTGGTCATGCGCTCAATCTCTGCCTTGTCCAGGTTGGCGGATCCGGTGATGGAAATTTTCTGTTCCTTGCCGGTGCCCAGGTCCTTGGCTGAGACGTTGAGAATACCGTTGGCGTCGATGTCGAAAGTGACTTCGATCTGCGGGGTTCCACGTGCGGCCGGCGGGATACCGTCCAGATGAAATTTACCCAGTGACTTGTTGTCCTTGGACAGGGGGCGCTCACCCTGCAGGACGTGGATTTCCACACCGGGCTGGTTGTCCGAGTAAGTGCTGAAAGTCTGCGACTTGCGGGTAGGCACCGTCGTGTTACGGGGAATCATGGCCGTGGCCACGTTGCCGGCGGTTTCGATGGCCAGGGTCAACGGGGTCACGTCGAGCAACAACACGTCGTCCACTTCACCGCGAAGCACACCACCCTGGATGGCGGCACCGATGGCGACCACCTCGTCGGGGTTGACTCCTTTGTGTGGTTCCTTGCTGACGAGAGTCTTGGCAATGTCATTGATGCGGGGCATACGGGTCATACCACCCACGAGAACAAGTTCATCGATCTGGGCAGCCGTGAGCTTGGCGTCCTTCAAACAATCTGCGACAGGTTTCTTGGTCCGTTCAGCCAGACCATCGGTGAGCTGTTCGAGTTTCGAACGGGTCAGCTTGATTTGGATATGTTTCGGACCGGTCTGGTCGGCCGTAATGAAGGGCAGGTTGATTTCAAATTCTTGGGAAGAGGACAAGGCGATCTTGGCTTTTTCAGCTTCTTCCTTGATGCGCTGGAGAGCGTCGGCCTGGCCGCGAAGGTCAATGCCGCTGTCTTTCTTGAATTCAGCCAGGATGAAATCGATCAGGGCGTTGTCCCAGTCGTCACCGCCGAGGTGGGTGTCACCGTTGGTCGCGAGCACTTCGAAAACACCATCGGCAATGGAAAGCACCGAGATGTCGAAAGTCCCACCGCCGAGATCATACACGGCGATCTTTTCGTCCTTGGTTTTTTCCAGGCCATAGGCGAGAGAAGCAGCGGTAGGTTCGTTGATGATGCGAAGAACTTCGAGACCGGCGATTTTGCCGGCATCTTTGGTGGCCTGACGCTGACTGTCGTTGAAGTAGGCGGGAACCGTGATGACGGCCTGGGTGATTTTTTCACCGAGCTTGGCTTCGGCATCGGCTTTCAGCTTGGAAAGAATGAAGGAAGAAACTTCTTCCGGAGTGTAGGTCTTCTTTTCACCGTTCACTTCGACTTCGACACAGGCCTGGCCGTGTTTGCCTTCGGCGACCTTGTAGGGAAGACGCTTAGTTTCCTCTTGAACCTCGGAAGCTTTGCGACCGATCAGACGTTTGACGGAGAAAATGGTGTTTTTCGGGTTCGTAACAGCCTGGCGTTTGGCGGCCTGGCCGACCACGCGTTCGCCACTCTTGGTGAAGGCGACAACAGAAGGAGTCGTGCGTGACCCTTCCGAGTTTTCCAGAACGACTGCCTTACCGGCTTCCATGACAGCCATGCACGAGTTCGTCGTTCCTAAATCAATTCCTAAAATACGGCTCATAATATGTGGTGCTCCTTATAATGTTCTCCTCCATACAGTGCAAGATCAGGGCCACCTGGAATATCTAAAGGGTCGTTGATAGTCAACGGTTTACAAAAGGAGGAAATAGAAGGCTGTGACACAGTGACACAGTCCGCGTCTTAATTGGCGACAGTTTGGCTTTGGGCTGCAAAGACATCTGGCACAGATACAAGCCTAAAGCTGGAAGGTTCCGCGCAAGAAGCTGCGGAACAAATGAGGCATGAGCAAAGTGATCTTAACTAGTCAATTGTCAAGAATCGGTGGTCGCGATAACGCATACAGGCACTAAACCCGTTGAGATTATGTTAATTGTTTACGACTGACCCCGTGGATTTAGTATCCGTTTTATGTTTACGGGCCGGGAATGGATCGCTAAGGTCGGCCTCTACGACTACCGCAACCGGGTTTACAGTGCGGATCTGGGCCGGTTTATCCAATCCGACCCCATCCGCTTTGATGCGGGGGATGTGAATATTTATCGGTATTGTTTCAATCGTCCTTCAAATTTAACGGATCCTTGTAGACTTGATTGTGTCTTGAAAGACAAGAAAATACTGGAAAAAGTTCAAGATTTAGGGGAGCATGAATAAGAAATTTAAAATTGATGCAAACTTTGGAGGAGGATTTGGCCTTCAAATACCAACAGAAGCGATTTCCTCCATTACGCTGATAATTGCTTTTCACCTGTGGAGAAACGTTGTCACCGACAAATACGAGTGTACGGACGAGTGCGGAAACAAAACATTGAAGTTCATAATTTGTGATCAATGTGAAAGAGAGATTGTAAAGACTAAAACTGTCACCAAATCTTTTTTAAGCGACACTTCATGGGCGGATAAATACAAACAAAATCCTAAATGAGCAAAAGACATTTAGCATTCTACTTTACCTCATCATTATTTATTCTAGGCCAGATCTTATGTGTGAAAGACATTATAAGATATGGCTTAGAAGGAACATTCGGAGTGCCTTTAAGTAGACACTATTACAACATTATTACGCCATACTACGGTGCGGGAATTTCTATAATTTTCTTGTGCATTTTAATCTTTGCTCTTCTGATAGTTTCTCTTTTCAAAAAACCCATAAAATATAATAAACTGCACGTTTTTAGCTATTTTGCTATTGCATTACTTACAGTAAGTATACTTATAGCTGCTTATGGCATTAATTCCTCTGAAGCAAATATTATGATTTCATTTCCGCTATTACCGCCGCCATTGCAAATTTCATCGTCACTTCTAGGTATTGGATTTTGTGGGATTATTCTTTCATTAGTCGCTTTAATAATTTTAGTCGTAAAAGGAATTTTAAGTTCTTTTTTAAGAAAAAATCAAGTCGAGGTGAATTCCAAAATTCAAGGATGAGCCATTTGCCTGACATGATCTGGGGACATTGGTAACAGATCAATTGGTTCAGTCTACCACATTGCACATATTCCTAGCGTTTTGTGGATTTGTGGGTCGGAGTTGAGTAATGTTTCGTAAAAGTCGAATCTTATTTGCCGGACCGTTCTATCGTGTCAGGGCGCTAAGAGGAGAATCAAGTAGCCTTAGCTGAAGAATTAGGCTATCAAAGCAATGAGGAAATTGAGCAAACAGTAAGAAGACTCGATGAACAATGCGAAAAGAATAAAGCGTCTAACTAAAAACTTAGCCAATGAATGAAAGTGTCAATTGTAGTAGACTGAACCGAATGGCACTAAGATAAGGCGGTTTTGGGATGCCTTTCTCTGCCTAAGTTATTCAAAATCAAGTAGACCATAGGCTTATCTTAGTGCCATTCTAGACTGACCCCATTGAGTGGAAGATGCTACAAATCGTTTAAGGGAGACCATGCTGGATGATGGTTATAACGTCGTGAATTTTGGTGAAGCCATGTTATGGCAAGATTACCAAACTAATGGGAAAGTCAGCAAGGAAATGATTCAGACTGCCAAAGAACTTGAATGCAATGATGTTTGGTGCAGTCCTTTTTATTGCTTTGAAGGCAAAGAGGATGATTGATCCACGCGAAGAGTGGTTCGTAAAAAACTTCATAATCGCAAATAAGCAAATGCGTTGGATGGAGGCTTTGACTTCTCCTAAAAGAAATCGTTTTTTAGTTAGGCTTGCAGACGAAAAAGACTTTAATCCAAACTACATGACCGCGATTGACCATGCGTTGCGAACCGCAGGCCAGATCGCGCCCATCCTAAGAAGCTTGGGTTCAGGTTCAACTTTTCGCGCGATCTCTCAATGGTCAGAGTTGGACGCTAGAGAACTTGAATTAGAAGAGGCTTTAGAATTAGCTGTTGGAATTGGGTTAGGTAGTATCTTGGTGAGTAATACACTTAAATTGGCTTATTTTGAAGAAGAGCTGCCTGGTTACAGATGGTTGCTTATTCCTCCAAAGAAACAACCATCAATACTGTAAACGGGGTCAGCAACCCCGACAAAAGGTCGGGGCGGGCGTGTCTTAGGTTGTTCGCCACAGCGAATATGCTACAAGGGAAAATTGAGGATTTTTTAATAATTTATTGGCCAGGATGATGAGCTTTCGCATCAGGACGGTGAGAGCGAGTTTTTTGGGTTTCCCCCGTGCGAGCAAGCGCAGGTAGAGAGCTTTGAGGATGGGGTTGAAACGGGAGGCAACCAAAGCGGCCATGTAGAGGGTAGAACGAACCTGATGGCGACCGCCTTGGATGTGACGTTGCCCCCGGTGCTGACCACTATCGCAGTTAAAGGGAGCGACCCCGGCCAGAGCCGCAGCTTGATTTTCCGAGAGGGTTCCCAGCTCTGGCATGAGTGCGAGTAAGGAAGCTGAAGTGATCACTCCGAAGCCTTGGATTTGTTGAAGACGGCTGGCTTTGGAGTTAAGAGCTGCTGAGTTTTTGATTTTGAACTGGATCTGGGTTTCGATTTGTTTGACCTGTTTTT
>ENA-ORBV01001369-ORBV01001369.1-microbial-mat-metagenome-genome-assembly--contig:-NODE-1369-length-54352-cov-10.337153_pt1 | contig 54352 bp, 64 predicted proteins | sample MGYA00237777_ERZ505514 | MGnify/ENA primary metagenome ERZ505514 (study PRJEB26160, sample SAMN06269048) | microbial mat metagenome | isolation source: Oligotrophic lake microbial mat | place... | reverse complement strand
TTTCAAGCAGAAGACGGCATACGAGATTCGCCTTAGTCTCGTGGGCTCGGAGATGTGTATAAGAGACAGGGACGCTGCCGTTGCCGCCTTGCTGGCCGACGCGCCGCTCGATCCGGCCGCCCGCGCCAGCGTCAACGCCGAAGCCCGCGCCCTTGTCGTCCGCGCCCGTGGGCTGAAGCGGCGCAAGGGGGTGATGGAGAGCTTCCTCGAAGAGTTCGGTCTCTCCAACGCCGAGGGCCTGGCGCTCATGTGCCTGGCCGAGGCTTTGTTGCGCGTGCCGGACGAAGAGACCGCCGACAAGCTCATCGCCGAGAAGATCAGCACCGGCAAATGGGCCGAGCACCTCGGCAATTCCGATCACTGGCTGGTCAATGCCGGCACCTTCGGCCTGATGCTCACTGGCCGCGTCGTCAATCTCCCCGAGGACTTGAAGGGCGAACCCAGCCAAGTGCTCGGCAAGCTGATCAAGCACATGGGCGAACCTGTTGTGCGCGCTGGCGCCATGCAGGCGATGCGCATCCTCGGCGAACAATTCGTGCTCGGCCGCAACATCGACGCGGCGCTGAAGCGCGGCGCCGGCATGATCCGCTCCGGTCTCGCCACCCGCTATTCGTTCGACATGCTGGGCGAGGGCGCGCGCACCAATGAAGACGCCGAACGCTATCTGCGCGCTTACGCCAACGCCATCGACTCCGTCGGCGCGGCGGCGGAAGGGAAAGGCCCGCACGCATCGAACGGCGTGTCAGTAAAGCTCTCGGCGCTGCATCCGCGTTACGAAGCGCGCCAGGAAGAGCGCGTCATGCGCGAGCTTTATCCGCGCGTGCTGCAGCTGGCCGAAGCCGCCAAGAAGTGGAACATCGGCCTCGCGATCGACGCTGAAGAGGCTGATCGCTTGGTGATGTCGCTGCGGCTGTTTGAGAAACTCGCGCTAGAGCCGTCGCTGAAGGGTTGGGAGGGCTTGGGCATTGTGATCCAGGCGTATCAGAAGCGCACCCGCGCACTGATCGAGCGCCTCGTTTCACTGTCGCGTCGTCGTGGCGCGCCGATCCAAGTGCGCTTGGTCAAAGGCGCGTACTGGGACGGCGAAGTGAAGCGCGCGCAGGTGATGGGCCGCGTCGACTTTCCAGTCTGGACGACCAAAGCCGCCACCGACGTGCACTACATGGCCTGCGCCCGCGATCTCTTCCGCGCCGGCGACGCGGTCTTCCCGCAATTTGCCACGCACAACGCGCACACCGTCGCCGCCGTCCGCCGCATGGCCGCGAGCGCTGGGCGCGATCAGTTCGAATTTCAGCGTCTGCACGGCATGGGCGAGGCGCTTTACCTCGCCGTCGATCCGCCACTGCCAGTGCGCGTTTACGCGCCTGTCGGCGGGCACGAGGATTTGTTGCCGTATCTGGTGCGTCGCCTGCTGGAGAACGGCGCCAACACCAGCTTCGTGCACTCGTTCCTCGATGACGATGTCTCACCGGATATCGTCGCCGCCGATCCGATCGCGACGCTCGAAGCCAATCCGCACCGTCACCGCCGTCTGCCGCCGCCGCCGCAACTCTTCGGCGCCAGCCGCCGCAACTCGACGGGACGCGATCTCTCTATTTTGTCTGACCGCGATGCGTTGGTCCGCGCACGCGCCTCGCTCAATGCTCCGGCGCCAACGCCGTCGCCGAGCGAAGCCATCGCAACTGCGCAAGCCGCATTCAAAGCGTGGAACCATCGCGGCGGGGCGGCGCGCGGCGCCATTTTGCGCGCCATGGCCGATAAACTGCAGGCGTACCACGATCCCCTGGTGGCGCTGATCGCGCGCGAAGCCGGCCGCAACCTGCAAGACTCGATCGACGAAGTTCGAGAAGCCATCGATTTTTGCGGCTATTATGCGGCCGAAGCTGAGCGCCTGTTCGCCGGCCCGCGCGCGCTGCCGTCGCCAGCGGGCGAGACCGATCATCTCGAACTGCACGGCCGCGGCGTCTTCGTCTGCATAAGCCCGTGGAATTTTCCGCTTGCGATCTTCACCGGCCAGCTCGCCGCCGCGCTCGCCGCTGGCAACACGGTGGTCGCGAAGCCCGCCGAGCAAACGCCGCGCATCGCCGAACTTGCCGTGAAGCTCTTCCGCGAAGCCGGCTTGCCGGACGACGTGCTGCAATTGGTGCAGGGCGACGGCAAGGTTGGCGGCGAGCTCGTCGCCGATCCGCGCATTGCCGGCGTCGCGTTCACCGGCTCGACTGAAGTTGCGCGCCTGATCAACCGCGCGCTCGCGGCTAAGGACGGGCCAATCGTACCGCTGATCGCGGAAACCGGCGGCCTCAACGGCCTCTTCGTCGACACCACCGCGCTGAAAGAGCAGGTGGTCGACGACGTCCTGATCTCGGCCTTCAACTCCGCCGGACAGCGCTGCTCGTCGCTGCGGCTTCTGTTCTTGCCGCACGAAACCGCGGGTGAGGTGCTGAAGACATTGTCGGACGCGATGGACTCGCTGGTGATGGGCAATCCCGCCGATCCCTTCATCGATATCGGCCCGATCATCGATGCCGAAGCCAAAGCAAATCTGGAAAAACACATCGCGCGCATGTCGCAAGAAGCACGCGTGCTGAAGCAGATCGATGTCAGCCATCTCGGCGGCAATTTCTTTGGGCCGGCTTTGATCGAGCTGAACAGCTTGGATCAGATCGACAAGGAAGTGTTCGGCCCGATCCTGCACGTCGTCCGCTACGATCCGGTCGACATCGCCAAGATCGGCGCGGAGCTTGCCGCTAAGGGCTATGGCCTCACGCTCGGCGTTCACTCGCGCCTCGAAAGCTTCGCCGCTGCAGTGATCGCCGCGGTGCCGGCGGGCAATGTCTATATCAACCGCACCATCGTCGGCGCGGTCGTCGGCGTGCAACCGTTCGGCGGGTCGGGGCTTAGCGGCACCGGCCCGAAAGCTGGCGGGCCAAACTATCTGCCGCGCTTCGGCGAAGAACGCGCCATCAGCAACAACATCGCCGCCCAAGGCGGCGACCCGCACTTGCTGAAGCTCTAGCGCATGTGGCGCGTAGCGGGCTTGGCGCTTGTCTTTATTTGGTTCTTCGCGGGTGGCGTCGCGCACTTCGCGTTGACCGACACGTTCGTCTCGGTCGTGCCGCCTTACGTGCCGTATCCGCGGGAGATCGTGCTGCTGACGGGCGCACTGGAAATCGCCGGCGCTTTGGCTTTCCTCTGGCCACGTACGCGCCGCATCGCTGGCTGGTCGCTCATCGCCTTCGCCGTTTGCGTCACGCCTGTGCATATCGAGATGCTGTTGCACGCGGAGCGTTACGCGTCGATCGGCGCGCCGGCGCTTTGGCTGCGCTTGCTGGCGCAGCCGGTGCTGATATGGATTATCTGGGTCGCGAGTAAGCCGCCCCAAGCTGCTTAACGGGCGAAGATTACCGCGCTGGCACAATGAACGCCTTGCTCTTGCCGCGCGCGGCGACGTAAATCACGCCATGCCATCCGACAACGTCACGCCCTTTCGCCGTCCGCAGAAGAAGCCGGTCGCGCCGCAGCAGCAGGGTGGCCTGGGCTTCAAGACTCACCGCGGCAAAGTCGTGCTGGCGCATTTGCTGACCATCGCGGCGTTCGTGCTGAACTTTTTCTTCAGCACGCCGCCTTGGTCCTTCCTGGCGCTAGCTGTCGCTATCGCGGCTGTGGTGCTGGTGTACGCCAACCGCGGCGAGGCGACGCCGTGGGCCAACACGCATCACGAACACGCGCTGCGCACGCTCATTATCGGCTACGCCATCATCGTGCTCATCGGCCTGTTGCCGATGATCTTTGGCGCGCTGGCCGTGATCACATTTTACGTGACGCTCGCGGTGACGATTTGGGCAGTGCTGCGTGCTGTGATCGCATTGGTGCTCGGCGTTATGCGCAGACCCATACCCAATCCGCGCGGCTGGCTGGTTTAATCCACCACCCGGCAGCCAAACTCGCCGTCCACGATCGCTTCGGCGCTGATCGCGCCGAACAGCACGCTGGCGCGCACGATCGGGCCGTCTTGAGTAACCGTGATGGCTTCGCGCGCATCTTCGGGGAAATCGGCGATGCAGCTTTCGAGACTGCGGCCGCTGACGTTGAGGCAAGAGCAGGTGGTTTTGGCGGCGTAGCCGGTGGCGATGTGCGCGTAGGCGAGTTGCCCGCGCAGTCCGAAATAGCCACCGAAGGCGAGCGCCAGCAAAACGAGTCCAGCGCCGACCCAAATCCAGCGTTTGCCTGGCGCCATTGCCTCCCCCTATGCTCCGCACGCACCATAGCGAACGGGGAGGGGCGCGTCATGCTGCGCAGCGTGCTGATTGCGGCGGTTTTTGTTTTCGCAGCGTCAGCTGAGGCGCAAACGCTTCACCCTCTGCCGCCGCAGCCCGCCGGGGTCGCCTGGCCGACGGAGGAATGGGCCGAGGCGCCATTGCCGCGCGACGTCGATCAGGCCGCATTCGATCTCGCCGTCACCGAGGCTTTTTCCGGGCCGCACGAAACGCTGGGCGAGACGCGCGCTGTTGTCATCATCCAAGGCGGCCGCATCGTGTTCGAGCGCTACGCCGATGGCTATGCACGCGAGACGCGGCTGAATTCATGGTCGATGGCGAAATCGATCACCCACGCGCTCGTCGGCGCGGCGGTGATGCAGGGACGCGTCGCTATCGACTCGCCGATGGGCAATCCGCACTGGCGGGCCAGCGATCGCCGCGCGTCGATCACCTGGCGCAATTGGCTGAACATGGTCGACGGCCTCGATTACAACGAGAACGCCGACAACGTCGCCGAAGCCGGCAATGCGCGTATGTTGTTCGGTGAGGGTCGCCGCGATGTTGCGCGCTGGGCCGCGAGCCTGCCGCTGGCGCACGATCCCGGCACCCACTGGAACTACACCTCCGCCGGCACGCTGCTGATCTCGGACGCGCTGACCCGCACCATCGTGCCGACGCCGCAGGGCGCCACTGATCGCCGCAATCAGATGCACGCGTGGATGGATGCGTCGCTGTTTGACCGCATCGGCATGAACCCGGTGGTCGAATACGATCCGCAGGGTCTCTTCTACGGCAGCTCGTTGATCTGGGCCTCGGCCCGCGATTTCGCACGCTTCGGCTATCTTTATCTGCGCGACGGCGTCTGGGATGGCGCGCGCGTGCTGCCAGAAGGCTGGGTCGATTTCGCCCGCACGCCCGGCCCGGACGCCGACACTGACGTCTACGGCGCGCAATGGTGGCTGACGCCCGCGCATGGAACCGGCGTCCCGATGCGGTCACTCATCACCGACACCGGCATGGCTGACGCGTTCTCTGCGCAAGGCCACGAGGGCCAGCTCATCGTCGTCGTGCCGTCGAAAGATCTGGTCATGGTGCGTCTGGGCCTGTTTCACGGCGGGCTAGACTCATGGGACGCACTGGGTGATTGGTCGACGCGCCTGATCGGGGCGTTTGGGGACAGGCCCGCGCAATAAGGAGGCCGCGATGTCGGACGATGGACGCGAAGTGAAAACTCAGTGCGCGAAAGCGCTGCGCGATGCGGGCTTCATATATCTCGCCGCGGAGCTTGAGCATGGCTCGCTGTCGGCGCTGGCAAAGGACGAGCCGTTCTTCCTGCTGTGCGGCCGCGATCGGTTGGCGCCGACCGCGATCAAAGCCTGGATCGAAGCGGCGCGGATTTCAAACGTGCCGGATCACAAGCTTGAGTCGGCGCACGAGATCATCGAAGCCATCGAAGGCTGGCCGGGCGATCGGCACTATCCGGACTAGTGATACGTCGCCAGCGAAGCGTGAGCGCGGTCGAGGCCCTGGTAGAGGATCGGCCGCACATCGTGCTCGCGTCCGCGCGCCGCGGTCATCGCCAGCGACGAGAGCGTGTCCGAGGCTTCGTATTCGTTGTTGATCTGCGCCAACAGCGCGACCGATTGCGCGCGATCGGCGAAGGTCGCGGCGCCGGCCCCGCGTGCTTCAATAACGCGCATACGCAATTGGCGAAGGGCGGTGGTCAGCGGAGGCGGGGTGCCGGCGCAATCATCGCGGCGCCGTTCGCGCAGGCGCAAATGCCCGCGTGCGCGTCTTCGGTCAGGCCCGAAATAGTTTTGATGATCGACCCACAACATAACCGCAACGACGCATCCAAGCTGGACGCAGTCTCCTCTTGTAGATGATATTACACGGACATGCTTAGCATTGCGTTGAGACTGATGCAGAAATCGTTGTGAACGCGCGTTAGCCGTGACGGCGCCAGATTGCTTCCATTTCTGTTTCGCGCGTCTCGACGAGCGCAAAGCCAAGCCGCTCAATCAAAGCGAGTGAGCGCACATTGCGGGTGTCAATCCTGGCTTCGAACGCACTTGCACCAGATTGAGACATTGCATCGAGCGCAACGCTCATCGCTTCACGCGCAAAGCCCCGCCCCCAAACGCGCGGCGCGAACAGGTAGGCGACCTGCACTACGTTCGTTGGTTGTACGGTGGCTTCGATAACGCCGACCGCCTCGTCGCCATCGCGCGTCCAAACTGTCCAGTTCAACCACTGCTCTGCGCGGCTCGGCGCCACGCTCTGCGCAATGCGCGCGAAACGGGCCTCCACGTCGCTCGGCGCAGCCGGCGGGGCGCGCTCGATCCACGCGTACATCGATGGATCGCGCAGCACCTCCCAAAACGCTGGCGCGTGTTCGATACTGATTGGCCTCAAGGTCAGCCGCGCCGTCGTGAGCTCCCGGGGTTGCCCCACTAGCATCAGAGCCCAGCCAAGGCGCGCACGTCCGCAGGCGTCTTGCCGGCTTCGCGCAACGCTCTGAGCGTTGCGCTCTGATCGCGCTTGGCTAAGCGCTGGCCATCGTCGCCAAGCACTAGCCGGTGGTGGCGATAGACCGGTTGCGGCAGGTCCAGCAGCTTCTGCAGCAGCACGTGCAAATGCGCCGCCTCGCGCAAATCCTCGCCGCGGATCACGTGCGTCACGCCCTGCAGCGCATCGTCCCACACCGAGGCGAGGTGATAGCTCGTGCCGAAATCCTTGCGCGCCAACACCACGTCGCCATGCCGCTCCGGCTCGGCCCGGACCAGTCCGGTCTCATCTTCGAACACCAGTGTGAAATAGGCCGGCCCCAGAGCCGCGCGGGCTTTCTTCAGCGAGAGGCGCCACGCGAACGCTTCGCCCGCCGCCAGCCGCGTGGCTTCGTCATCGGGCGGCAATGCCTCGCCCGTGAAGCGCTCTTCGCTCTCGCCGTGCGGCGCTGACGCAATCGCGTCCGCAATCTCCCGCCTTGTGCGGAAGCAGCGATAGACGATGTTGCGTTCGATCAGGCTTTGCAGCGGCTCGGCGTAGTCGGCCATATGCTCGGACTGGCGCCGCACCGGCTCTTCCCAGCTTAGGCCGAGCCAAGCCAAATCCTCATAGATTGCCGCCTCGAACTCTGGCCGCGCCCGGCCCTGGTCGATGTCCTCGATCCGCAACAGGAAGCGCCCGCCCGCCGCCTGCGCCGCCTCGAACGCCGTCAGCGCCGAGAGCGCATGCCCAAGGTGCAGATAGCCAGTCGGGGAGGGCGCAAAGCGGGTGACGAAACTCATGGTGCTGGAGGCTACCGCTCGCCCCGCCGACCCGCTACCTACCGCCTCATGACAGTTTTCATCGACGGCCCGCGCATGCCTCCCAAGCGCGGGGGCAAGCCTGACGCGTTGGTCATCCTGCTGCACGGCTACGGCTCCAATGGCGCCGACCTCATCAGCCTCGCCCCGTACTGGGCCGACGTGCTGCCCGGCGCGGCGTTTGTGTCGCCGAACGCGCTTGAGCCGGTGCCGCAGGCCCCGGGCGGCTACCAGTGGTTTCCGATCTCGAACCTCGATCCGCACCTGATGGAAAGCGGCGCCCGCGCCGCGGCGCAATCGGTGGATCGTTTCATCGACCGCGAGCTAGAGAAATACGGCCTCGACGCGAGCCGTCTGGTGCTGGTCGGCTTCAGCCAGGGCACGATGATGGCGCTCCATGTCGGCCTCCGGCGGGAGAAGCAGATCGCCGGCGTGCTGGGCTTCTCCGGCGTCCTCGTCGGCGCCCGCAATGTGAAAGAGCAAATGCGCTCGAAGCCGCCGATTCTGCTCGTCCACGGCGACCGCGATCCGACCATCCCAGTGCCGGCCATGTTCGACTCGGCCGAGGCGCTGGCCGCCGCCGGGCACGGTGCGCAATGGCATGTGTCGTACGGCGTACCGCACTCGATAGGCCCTGACGGGTTGGAGCTCGGCGGCGCGTTCCTCGCCAACTGCTTGAAAACGCAGAAAATCCTGACGGCGAGCTGAGCCTTTTAGGTCACGCGCCGGCACTGTCACGAAGCTGTCGTCGCAAATCAGGTAAAGCTTGCGTCGCGCCGAAGCGGAATCTCCTGTAGGCTTCGACGCAGCATAGGAGCCACGGTCTTCAGTCCAGCGAGCAACATTCCCCACCAGATCCTGGCGCGGCTGCATTGGAGCGGCCGCCGATGACTGTTTCCAGCGCTCCCTTGGCAGGATGCCCGGCGCTGGTGCTCAACGCTGATTTCCGCCCGCTATCCTATTACCCGCTCTCTTTGTGGCCCTGGCAGGAAGCGGTGAAGGCCGTCTTTCTCGAACGCGTCGACGTTGTCGCCCATTACGATCAAGTCGTGCACTCGCCCTCGTTCGAGATGAAGCTGCCCAGCGTCATCTCGCTCCGCGATTACGTGCATCAGGATCGCCCGCCGGCGTTCACGCGCTTCAACGTCTTCCTGCGCGATAGCTTCGCGTGCCAATATTGCGGCTCGCCGGACGACCTCACCTTCGACCACGTGCTGCCGCGCTCGAAGGGGGGACGCACGACGTGGGAGAACATCGTCACTGCCTGCGCGCCGTGCAATTTGCGCAAGGGCGGCAAGTACGCCCATCACAGCGGCATGCGTCCGCGCCGCAAGCCGCGGCGCCCGAACATGCACGAGCTCCAGCACGTCGGCCGCCGCTTCCCGCCGCACCACATGCACGAAAGCTGGATGGACTACCTCTACTGGGACGTCGAACTCGACGCCTAGCGCGTCGCCAGCATGACGTGACCGCGTTTCCAGAGCTGTTCAAAGAACCCGCGCACGTAGCCGAGATCGCCGCCTTGCGCCGCTATCTTGGCCAGCGTGCGGCTGCCGTCGGCGAGGGCGAACAGTGCGGCGTCTGAGGGCGACAGCGTAAATGTATGCGCCATGCGCTTGAACTGGTTTTGACCAAGCGTTCGCAAGCCCGGCGTTCGATGGGGGATGAACTCGGCCCAATTCGGCGCCGCGAACGAAAGCGCGGGCGGCTCGCCTTTGCGCGCGAAGAAATAGTGCGTGGGATTGCCGGGGCTCAGCATTTCGCGCGCCGCCCATTGTTCGCGCTCCGGCAACGCCGCCAAACGCTGCAGCGCGTCGGGCGTCAGCCAAGCGACGCCCTCCGGATAATAGACGCTGTTGTCGAACCAGCCTTGAAACCTGAGCCCATTGTCCTCGACCAGCGCCAGCAGCTGCGGCACGCTGTAGGCGCGGTCTTGCGGGTGCAGGAACGTGTCGACCAGAGCCGCGTCGTGCTGCAGCTCGGTCGCGGCGCTGATGTAGAAGTTGGCGAAGTGCCAAGCTGGCAGCGAGGCAAGGGTGCTGCGCACGAAAGCGATGCCCGCCGCGTCCGGCTTGATCCCCATGCGCCGAAACGCGTCCTGCAGCATGTAAACGCCGGTACGTTTCGTCGGCGCATAGAGCATGCAGGCAAGGGCAGCCTTCGGCGCCATGACGTCCGCCAGCGCCCGCATGCCTGCGTCGGGATCGGCCATGTGGTGCAGCACGCCGGTGCAAACGACGAGATCGAAGTCGCGACCCACCTCCGCGACGTTGCGCAAATCGCCTTTGAACAGACGCAGGTTAGTCAGCTTGTGTTGCTCTTGCAGAAAACGCTCGTGCGCGAGGCTGGCTTCGGAGAGATCGACCCCGTACACCTCGCTCTCGCGATTGGTGTAAGCGAACCAAGCCGCCTGCGTGCTGCCGCATCCGGCGATTAATATCTTCAGCTTCTCGCGCGGACGCCCTTCGGGCCACAGCACCGTCGCCCACAAGCTCGGGTCGCCAACCTGGAAGCCGCTTTGTGCGATGGCTTCGGTCAGGTCTTTGGTCGGCGGCGGATAGGGATGGCCCTCATAGAGTTGCGCCACCGAGGTTGAGACATCTTCCATCGGGGAGCGTTAGCAAAGGCCGCTCGGCGCGGCAAAGGCTCACAGCCGCGCGGCGCGTGAACCGAGGTGGATCGAGCCATCGGGCAGGCGGCCAGAGACGGTGTAGCCGCGCTGCGCTTTCGCGGCGCTATCGCAGCCATGAATGAGCGCGCTGGTCTCGGCCACGATGTGGTGCGTCAACGCCTCCGTCTGCGCGACCACAAAGACGATCCGCGCCTCGGCCCGCGGCGGCCAGGGCTGGCCGGCGGCCACGAAGGCGGCGGCGGCGACAGCCAAAGCTTGAACACTTGTCATTGTCTGCTCCCTCGCGCCCGATGGGAGAGCTATGACGCCGGTAGGTTACGCCTGTTCGTCGGCGCTGAAATATTCGTGAAATGTTTGGGCAACGCCTAGTTGACGGATTCGGCGACCTTGGTGGCGGCGCCTTCGTAGGTCGTCTTTAGCTCACCACCCAGCAGGGTGACGCCGGAGATGATCGCCAGCGACAGCATTGCGGCGATTAGTGCGTACTCGATGGCTGTGGCGCCGTCTTCATCGCGGAAGAAATGCTGTCTCATGCGGCGCTCCGCTCAATTAGGCGGTCGACCAGCACGACGTCGGCTGGCGGCATGTCATGGTCGCGCAGTTCGGCGGCGCGCACCCACTTGGCGGCTTGCGCCGCGTTGGGGTCGAGCTTCACCACCCCGGCGTAGCGGGTGACGACGTAGAGCGGCATCAGCAGATGGAAATCCGGGTAGGCGTGCGAAGCGAACGCGAACGGATCGAGAGCGTCAGGCTCGACGGTCAAATCCAATTCCTCCTTCAGCTCCCGGATAAGCGCCATCTCGGGCGCTTCTCCGGGCTCGACCTTGCCGCCGGGAAACTCCCAAAGGCCGCCAAGCTGCTTGTGCTGGGGCCGCTGCGTGATCAGCACGCGTCCCGATGAATCCATCAAGGCAGCCGCCGCCACGAGCAGAAGGCGCCGCGTTGAAGAGGGAGCATCGCTCATTTGCATAAAAAAGCCGTGAGCCCAGATGGTTTAGCGCGTCTTAACCGCGGCCAAACCTTTCCGGTTCTTTATCGCCTCGGCAAGTGCCTCCGGCTCTAGCCGTGGGCTTTGCCGCTGCGTGTTTCGATGGCGCCCACGATCACCAGCGCCAAGGTCGTCAGCCAGCCAAGCCAAACTGGCTCGATGTGCCCCGCTGCCAAGGCGCAAGCGCTCAACAGAGCGAGGCCGATAACGTGTGACCAGATCAGCTTTTGGCGGAAAAGCCAGTAGAACCAAAAGCTGCCCAACAGAAAGAGCGCTGGCCCGCCGACGATGGTTGCGGCGGCAACGGGCTCAACGTGGCCGGTCGGATGCGCGAGCAGCAGCTCGTTGCCAAGCGCCGTCAGCACAATGCCCGCGACCATCGGGATGGGCGTAAACGTGTACGCGACCCTCGCTAAGCTGCCCGGGTCTTGATGCGTGGCGAAGAGGTGATGCGCTTCGTCGGAAATGCTGGCGAAATAAATCCACCACATCGCCGCTGCGCCGGCAAAGGCGCTCGCCAGTGCACTGATGTGCGCAGGATCCCAGTTGTCAGCGCCCGCGAAGGTCGCGCCGATTAGGATAACGGATTCGCCCAACGCAATGATGACAAACAGTCCGGTTCGCTCGGCCATGTGATCCGGATCGACCGCCCAGTCCGCCGTCGTCGAACGGCCCATGCCGGGCACATAAAACCGCAGCCAAGGCCCGGCGAGTTCGCAAGCGAGCGCCGCGCCCCAAAGAAGCCAGCGCGTTTGTTCGTCCGCCAACCCGCCAGCAATCCAAAGCGCGCCACTAACCAGCAGCCAGACCTGGATGCGCTGGAAGTTGCGCCGCTCATTCTCTTTTCCGTGCTTCAGCGCGTTGAGCAGGAAGAGGTTGCGTCCGTTCTGCATCGTCGCGTAGGCGAGTGCAAAATAGAACCCGCGTTCGCCAAACGCTTCCGGAATCGAGGCGGCGAGCACCAAGCCCCCCGCCATAAGACCGAACATCATCAGCCGCGTCGGGGCGCTCTCGCAATCGAGCCAGTTCGTCGCCCAAGTGGTGTAGACCCACACGATCCACAACGCGACCAAGAGGAAAGCTGATTGCAGCGCGTGCGTGACGTCCGGGTGCGCGAGCAGCAGATGCGAGATCTGTGTCACGGCGAAGACAAAGACGAGGTCGAAGAAGAGTTCGATGAACCCCACGCGGCCGTGGTGGTCGCCGGTGCGGGAGCGGAGCAGTGTATTCATGCGCTCGCGTCTAATCCGTCTTGGTGCAGCCGACAATCCGTGTCTCGGCTAGTGCAACTTCAGGCGTGGACGGATCACAGAATTGACGTGTCCGATGCCGATGAGCGTAAGCCCACGCAGCCAACCATGGATGGCGATCAAGTGCATCTGGTAAAGCGAGACATAAACAAAGCGCGCCAGCCGGCCCTCGATCGCCAGCTTGCCGCCGATCAAGCCGCCCATCAGTGAGCCGACCGTGGAATAGGTGCTGAGCGACACCAGCGATCCGAAGTCGCGGTAAACGAAGGGCTTCAGCGCGCGCCCATCGATCATGGCGCAAAGATTGCCGAACACCGTGTCCGCCATCTGGTGCGCCGCTTGCGCGCGCGGCGGCACGCGCCGGTCGCTGCCTTCTTGGGGGCAGGAGGCGCAATCGCCCAGCGCGAAGATGCGATCATCGCGCGTTGTCTGCAGTGTTTGACGCGTGACCAATTGATTGGCGGCGTTGGTTTCGAGGCCGGCGATATCGCGCAGGAAGTCCGCGCCTTTCACGCCCGCCGCCCACACCCGCAAATCGGCGGCGATGGTCTCGCCTGTGGCGGTGACTACGCCTTTGTCGGTCACTTCCGCCACGCGCGCGCTGGTCATTACGCGCACGCCCAGCGCCTCTAATTCCTCGCGCGCCGCTTCGGCCAGCTTCTCCGGCAGCGCCGGCAGAATGCGCGGACCCGCTTCGATCAAGGTGATCTCAAGCCGGCTCTCATCGAACACTTCAAGCCCGTAGTGCCGCAGGCCCGCCGCGGCATTGTAAAGCTCTGCCGCCAGCTCAACCCCGGTCGCGCCGCCGCCGACAATGGCGATGCGCACATGCGCGTCGCTGATCGGGTCGGCGATCATTTGCCGCGAGACGCGCAGGCACTGGTTCAAGAGCTTCATCCGGAAGCGATCGGCGTCGCCGCGGTCGTCGAGGAAAATGCAATTCTGGTCGGCCCCCGGCGTTCCGTACGAGTTGGTGACCGAGCCCACGGCCATGACCAGATAATCGTAGCGCACGCGCTGGCGGCCGATGATCTCGACCCCGTCTTCGTCAAGCAGCGGCGCGATCACGACTTGGCCTGCCGCGCGGTCGATGGTCTCAAGCCGCCCCATGAAGAAGCGATACCGCCAGCGATGGCCGTGGCTGCGATAGCCGACTTCATCGAGATTGGCGTCGAGCGAGCCGGCGGCGACTTCGTGCAGCAGCGGCTTCCAGATGTGCGTCCGGTGCGGCTCGACCAAGATGATGTCGAATCGTTCGCGCCCGAATTTCTTGCCGAGCTTGCGCACCAGTTCGAGACCGCCCGCGCCGCCGCCGACAACAACGATCTGGGTTTTCTTACTCATAAGCCAATGCTGCGCTGCTTCGCGCCGGAGTGGAAGCGGGGGCCGGGGGACAGTCTTGCTTGGCGCGCCGTCGAGCGCCGCGGGCTCAGGGCGGCGGCGTTCGAATGCGCCGTTCAAACAAGAGTACGACGTAGATGAGAGCAAGTATCGGCAGGCAGACCCAGGAAGCGAGGCCGAGATAGGCGATCACTTGCATTGACGCCATTTGCGGATCGACTTCATCCCGCACCCCGGCCATGCCCCCTGCGATGACGTACGTGATTCCATAGAAGCCAAGGGCGGCCAGAATGACGGTTGGCGGCAAAAGCCAGCCAACAAGTGACGCAACAGGCGGCAGCTTCGCGACGCGTTTGAGGAAGGTGTAGTATAGCGCCATGCGCCACCCGGCGACGATAGCGAGGAACAGCATGTTTACGGCGCCAGCGCTCTCGTTGGACATGAACATCTCGACCGGGATGGCGTAGATGATCCCGGGCAGCGCGGTCATCATCACCATCAGCAACACGTTGCGATAGCTCCAGCGCTCAGGCTTGAGACCCAGGACGATGAGCCAGATGAACGCGGACAATGCCAACGTATAAAAGATGGACGTGAACCCGGACCGCAGCAACAGGGGCTCTTCTGCATCGTCCCAATATCGACCGAAACCGACGACCCAGGTGATGGCGGCGCCGACGAGCAGATAGGTTCGCCAATGCTTAGCGGGATCGCCTTTCAGCGGCTTGAACACCGCGAAGCGCACGAAGTCAGCTAGAATAGCACCAATGCTCCCCATGCACTCAGCATGGAGCGACGTCGCCGAATGGTCTAGCTCCGATAATCCCCGTTGATCTCGACGTAGCGCTTGGTCAGATCGCACGTGTACATCCGTGCGCGGCCCGCGCCGGGGCCGACATTGACGGTGATCTCAAGCTCGGCGCCCTTCATGTAGGCGCTCATCGCCGCTTCGTCGTAATCGGGCGAGACCATGCCGTCGCGGGCGGCGACGAGGTCGCCGAAGCGCACGCTGATCATGTCCTTGCGCAGCGGCTGATCGGCGCGGCCGATGGCCATGACGATGCGGCCCCAATTGGCGTCCTCGCCGGCGATAGCGGTTTTCACCAGCGGGCTCTCGCAAATCGTGCGGGCGATGATCTTCGCCGAGGCGTCGCTGACCGCGCCTTCAACATTCACCGCCACCAATTTCGTCGCGCCTTCGCCGTCGCGCACGATCTGGATGGCGAGGTCGGCCAGCACGCGTGAGAGCGCGGCGCGGAAGTCGACCAGGCGCGGGTCGCGCGCGTCCGGGATCGGCGGCACTTTCGCTTGCCCGGTGGCGAACAGCAGCACGCAATCATTGGTCGAGCGGTCGCCGTCGACGGTGATGGAATTGAAGCTGGTTTCCGTTTCCAGCTTTAGGAGCGTTTTCAGGACCGGCGCGGAAAGCGCGGCGTCTGTGAACACGAAGGCCAGCATCGTCGCCATGTTCGGCGCGATCATGCCGGAGCCCTTGGCGATGCCGGCGATCGAAACTTTGACGCCGTCGATCTCGCAGGTCGCGCCGGCGCCTTTCGGAAACGTGTCCGTCGTCATGATCGCCGCCGCCGCCGCCGGCCACGACACCGGCGCCATCTCAAGCTTCGGCAGCGCGGCGAGAATCTTGGAATCGTCCAGCACAACGCCGATGACGCCGGTCGACGCCGCCAGCATCTCGCGCGCCGGCATGTCGAGCTTCTCGCCGGCGGCTTCCAGCGCGCGCTTGCAAGCTGCGTCGCCGGCAGGGCCAGTGAAGGAGTTGGCGCAGCCGGCATTGACCAGCAAACCACGCACGCCGCCGCGCGACGCCGCCAGCGCTTGCTTGCACCAGTCGGTCGGGGCCGAGCCGACGGCGTTGGTGGTGAACACGCCCGCCGCCCGCGTGCCCGCTGGCATGCGCATCAGCAACAAGTCGGGCCGCTCGTGCTTATAAAAACCGGCGCGGCCAATCGCGGCTTCAAGGCCGGCGATCGCGGGCAGATCCGGAAAACGGTCGGGCGCCAGCGGCGAGACCGACTCTACCTTCATTCCGGTGGCTCGGCAGGGCTGTCGGCCGGCGGCGTCGCCGTTGGCGGGGCCTGTGCGGCCGGCGGAGCTGCCGGCGTCGTATTGGGCGCCATCGGGAACGGGAAGGGCGGCGGGGCCGTTCCGGTTTGCGGCGCCGTGTCGTTCGGAACAGGCGTTGGCGTCGGCGTCGCATCAGCCGGGGCGACAACGTCGCCGCTCGGTTCCATGGCCTCTTCCTGTTCGCGCAGGTGCTCGATGCGAGCGTCGCGCGCGAGACGCTCAGTCAGCTGCGTCGTTTCCTGCCACGCCAGCCACTGCGTAATGCGAGGGCGCAATTGTTCGCGGCTGGGGCCGCCAATGGTGCGGCGGTCGTCAACGCGGAAGAGGTGCCAGCCGCCATCGATTTCGATCGGGCCAATCAATTGGCCTGTGCTGGTGCGCTCGACCTCTTGGCGCATCTGCGGGGTCAGGTCAGCAATGGCGTTGAAGCCGAGATCGCCGCCATCTGGGGCGGTGTTGCGCTCAACCGACAGCTCGAACGCGAGCGCTTCAAATCTTTCGCCTTGATCGAGCCTTCTTTTAGCCGCGTCGGCGGCTTCACGTGTCGAGAACTGGATATGGCGCAGATGGACTTCATCGCCTCGACCGAGCCGGCTGGAGTTTTCACGATAGAGCCGGTCGATCCGTTCCGGGTCGGCGGCGCGCTGGGCGATTTCTTCGTAGATGGCTGCAGCCAAAACCCGCTCACGCGCGTTCTCCAACTGACGACGGATATCGGGCTGGCGGTCGATGCCGCGCGCCTCTGCTTCCATCGCGAAAAGGCGAATTTGGATCAGTTCTTCAAGCGCGAGCGTGGCGGCGTCGGAATTGGCGTCGAGGTCTTCGGTTTCTTCGATCCAGCCACGCGACGCGGCGTGGGCGCGCACATCTTCGATATAGATCGGTCGGCCGTTGACGGTGGCGGCGACTATGGGGTCGCGCACGCCCTCGCTGTCGCCCCCGGAGTCGCGGCCAAGGCCGCAGCCGGTCAGGGCCAAAATCGCGACGAAAAGGGCCGCTTTCAGATGGGGGCGCTTCTGCGGGGCCATGCGTTCTGCTCTTTCGCTCGGGGCGCGTGCAAGACTTGCGCCCGTGAGGTCGCATTGACACCGCCTAGGGCCGCTCTTAAGTCTCGCCAGCGCACGAGTCGAGAGTGTTTTCGCACCCGGGCGCGCGTCGGTGAGACTCAAAAAAGCCAACAAGCTCAACGGTCTCGACGTTTCTCCCCGCGCCCTGTCCACAACGGCGCATCAACCTTAAGATCGCGCCCATGCTCAACCTAGCCAAGCAGATTTTCGGCTCCCTCAACGAGCGCAAGGTGCGCCAGTTGCGGCCCATGGTGGCGCGTATCAACGCGCTGGAGCCCACGTTCGAGGCGCTGTCCGACGAGGCGCTCCGCAACAAGACCAGCGAATATCGCCATCGCCTGGCCCGCGGGGCCAAGCTCGACGACATTCTGCCCGAGGCGTTCGCCACCGTCCGCGAAGCCTCCAAGCGCACGCTCGGTATGCGCCATTTCGACGTCCAGATGATGGGCGGCATGTTCCTGCACCAGGGCAAGATCGCCGAAATGCGGACCGGCGAAGGCAAGACGCTCGTCGCTACGCTGCCAACTTATCTCAACGCCCTCGAAAGCCGCGGCGTTCACGTCATCACCGTCAACGACTACCTTGCCAAGCGCGACAGCGAGTGGATGGGGCAGGTCTATCGCTTTCTCGGTTTGAGCGTCGGCGTTATCGTCCACGGCCTCTACGACAATGAGCGCCGGCAAGCTTACGCCTCGGACGTCACCTACGGCACCAACAATGAGTTCGGCTTCGACTACCTCCGCGACAACATGAAGTATTCGCTGGGCGAGATGGTCCAGCGCGGCCACCGCTTCGCCATCGTCGACGAAGTCGACTCCATCCTCATCGACGAAGCACGCACGCCGCTAATCATCTCCGGCCCGACCGAAGATCGCAGCGAATTCTACAAATCCATCGACGCGCTGATGCCGCTCTTGCGTCCCGAGCACTTCGAGCATGACGAAAAACAGCGCTCCGTCACCTACACTGAGCTTGGCTCCGAACGCATCGAAGAGATGATGGTCGAGCGCGGCTTGCTGCAAGGCTCGCTCTATGAGCCGGCCAACGTCTCGCTCGTCCATCACGCCAACCAGGCGCTGCGCGCGCACAAGCTCTTCCATCGCGACAAAGACTACATTGTCAAGGACAGCGAAGTGATCCTGGTCGACGAGTTCACTGGCCGCATGATGCATGGCCGGCGCTTGTCGGAAGGTCTGCACCAGGCGATCGAGGCCAAGGAGCAGGTCAACATCCAGCCGGAAAACCAGACGCTGGCGTCAATCACGTTCCAGAACTATTTTCGCCTGTACGACAAGCTCGGCGGCATGACCGGCACGGCGTCGACCGAGGCGATGGAATTCGGCGACATCTACAACCTCGATGTCCTCGAAATCCCGACCAACCGTCCGGTGCAGCGTCAGGACGACGATGACGAGGTCTACCGGACCTCGAAGGAAAAATATCAGGCCATCATTGCCGATATCGAAGAGACGCATAGAAAGCAGCAGCCCGTGCTGGTCGGCACCGTGTCGATCGAAAAGTCGGAAACGCTGTCGACTTTGCTGAAACAGCGCGGCATCCCGCACCAGGTGTTGAACGCGCGCTATCACGAGCAGGAAGCCTCGATTGTCGCACAGGCTGGCGTGCCAGGTGCTGTCACGATCGCCACCAACATGGCTGGCCGCGGCACCGACATTCAACTCGGCGGCAACATCGATCTGCGCGTGAAAGCGGCGCTGAAGGGCGACGAGACACCGGATCAGATCACCGCGCTCCGCCGCGAGATCACGAATGACGTTGAAAACAAGAAGCGCATCGCCATCGAATCTGGCGGCCTCTACGTGCTCGGCACCGAGCGCCATGAAAGTCGCCGCATCGACAACCAGCTGCGTGGCCGGACTGGGCGCCAAGGCGATCCCGGCAAGTCGAAATTCTACATCTGCCTGGAAGACGATTTGCTCCGCATCTTCGCGGCCGATCGCCTTGACGCGATTATGCGCGGCCTTGGCATCCAAGAGGGCGAAGCCATCGTCCACCCGTGGATGAACAAGGCGCTCGAAACCTCGCAACGCCGCGTCGAGCAGCGCAACTTCGAAATCCGCAAAAACCTGCTGAAGTACGACGACGTCATCAACGACCAGCGCAAGGCGATCTTTGAACAGCGCATCGAGTTCATGCGCACGGCGGATGTCGCGCCCATCGTGAAGGACATGCGTCACGACGTTGTCGAGAAGCTCGTCTGGCGCCACATGCCGGAGAAGGCGTATCCCGAACAGTGGAACACGCCTGAGCTCATGGTTGAGGCGGAAGAGATTTTTGGTTTCGCTTCGCCGGTCGATCGCTGGGCCGCCGAAGAGGGCATCGCGCAACAGGAAATCATCGAGCGGCTGACGCGCGAGGTCGATCAAGCCTACGCGCAGAAAGCCGCCATGCTTGGCCCGGAGCGTCTGCGCGCGGTCGAGAAGCAGGTGCTGCTCAGCGTTGTCGACATGCGCTGGCGCGAGCACTTGTCGTTCCTGGATCACCTGCGCTCGGTCGTCCATTTGCGCGGCTACGCGCAGCGCGATCCGCTGAACGAGTTCAAGACCGAAGCCTTCACGCTGTTCGAGCGCATGTTGCTCGACCTGCGCACGACGATCACGCGCATGCTGCTGCGCCTGCAAATCGGCCAAGCCGAGGATCAGCTGCCGAAGCCGCAAATCCCAACGCAGACCTATGAGATCCACCAAAACCCGGACACCGGCGAGAACGAAATGGCCGTCGCACGCGATGCGCCGCCGCTCGCGCCGGATGGCTTCGACCGCCAGGATCCGCGCACGTGGGGCAAGGTCTCCCGCAACGCGCCATGTCCGTGCGGATCAGGCAAGAAGTTCAAGTACTGCCACGGTACGGCGGAAGTGCAGAGCGCTTAGGTTTCGAGCACTTGCGACAAGAAACGCGGCGGTAGCACTACCGCCGCGTTTTGCATTTCATGCGGCGCCAAAAATGCCCAGCGCCACTCTACGCTTGGCGCTCACTCAGCCGCCGGCAAAATCTCGTACTGATAGCGCGCCAGCGCGCCGTTCTCATCGAGATAGGCGCGGCCGCGTGTGCTGGCCTGCAGCGTTTCTGAGTTCTGGAAAATCACCGCGCCGGTCATCACGGGCGTCATCACGTGGCCCCGGCACGGCACCACCAGTTCAACTTCACCGCCGGCTTCATACTTTTCGCCGCGCTCGACTGTGCTGACGCTGCCGCGCACGGTGCAGCTCATCGCGCTCGTGAACTCCACTGCGGCGACATCGATAACGATCACATTCGGCGCGTTGGCGCGCGCGTCGGCGTAAGCTTGCGGCGGCAGCAGCGCTACGGCGGGCGAAGCAGTCAGCGCGGCCGCGAGCGCGGCCAGTGCGAATGTAATTTGGCGCATGTTCAATCTCTCCCAGCGAGGTCGGTCAGTAGCACGCGCCAATGCGTTAGTCCCTCATAGAAGCTGCTCACCGGAACACGCTCGTTCAATCCGTGCGCGAAATCATCATCGTCGCCGATGAATACTGCGCCCACGCCATACGTCGGTATGCCGGCGGCGCGAAAGAACAAACCGTCGGTCGCTCCCGCCGACATAAACGGCGTGATCAGCACACCCGGATGCACCGCGTGCGCTGCCCGTGTCGCCGCCTGAATGACGTCCGGCCGCAATGGCGAGGCGTCGCTAAAGTTCGGTTGATCCATCGGCGCGACTTCAACATTGGCGCCGGCGATGGCGCGCAACTCCGCCTGCACGTCGGCGATCGCAACCCCTGGAAACACCCGGCAATTCACCGTCGCTGTGGCGGATTGTGGCAGCGCGTTCTCGGCGTGCCCGCCTGAAAGCATCGTCGCTACGCATGTCGTGCGCAGTAACGTTGAAAGGTTCGGGTTCTGTGACAACGTGCGCGCCGCCACCCGGTCGCCTGGCCGTTCGGCAAAGCGCCGCATCGCTTGCGCTTCGGCCCCTGTGAACACCGTCGCGGCGTTGCGAAATCCCAGCACCGTGGTGTCGTTCCACATCACTGGAAACTGGAAAGCCCGCAGTCGCGCCAGCGCATCCGCAAGCTCGTAAATCGCATTGTCCGCCCGCGGCGCCGAGGAGTGGCCGCCAGGGTTGCGCGCCGTGAAGCTGAAGGTGGCGTAGGTTTTCTCTGCCGTTTGCACGACGTACGCGATGCCGCGACCGGTGCGATCAAGCTGGCCGCCGCCGGCGTCGGAGTTCAGCGCGAACTCGGCTTCACCGAGCAGCGCGCGGTGGTCGCGCAGCAGCGCTTGCGTGGAGGCGCCGGTGGTTTCTTCGTCGCCAGAGAACCAGAGGATCAGATCGCGCGTTGGCGCAAAGCCTTCGGCGCGCAGAGTGAGGAACGTCGAGGTCAGATGCGCGATGCCGGCCTTGTTGTCGAGCGTGCCGCGGCCGAAGAAGAAGCCGTTCTCTTCCACCATCGTGAATGGGTCGCGCTCCCAGTCCGCGCGCAGCGCCGGCACCACATCCATGTGCGCCAGCAGCAGGATGGGCCGTCCGCCCGAACCATCGCCGCGATAGCGCACGAGCAGCCCCGCCGTGCCGCTGGCTTCCAGCACATGCACGTCCTCGGTTGCAAAGCCGCCAGCGCGGAAGCGCTCGGCCAACAAGCTCGCCATCGCGATGTTCTGCGGACCAGTGGAGGTGTCGATCTCGACGATACTCTCGTAAATTTCGCGCGCCTGCGCGCGCTCGGCTTCGCTCGGCGCTTGCGCGTGCGCGGCGGTGGCGGTGCAGAAGAGAAGGGCGGCGATCAAGCGCCCGTACCAATACCGAAGCATGCATTTCCCCGTTCGTTTCGGCCATGCTGGGCAACGGTTAGCGCTTTGGCAAGGGATTGGGCGCAGGGCTAGGCGATCATGTCGCTTGCGCACGCGCCCGCCGCCACCGCCGCTGCGCCCTCGCTGGCGCGCTGGGAACCGATCGCGGCTGCGATCTGTCTGGCGCAATTCTCCGAGCCGTTTTTCGCCGCCGTCGCCCAAAGCCAAGGCGCGACCGAGCCGCCCGGCTACGCGCGTCTCTTTTTCATCCCAGTCTACGCCTTCCTTGCCTGGGCGATCTGGCGCGAACGCGCGCAAGCCTGGACGACCGCGCGTGCCGTGCCGCTGCTGATGGGCTTGCTGGCGCTCTGCTTCGTTTCGACTCTGTGGTCGATCGACAGCAGCGCCACCTTGCGCCGCTCCGTGTGGCTAGGGCTCAACATGGCGTTCGGGCTCTATCTCGCGTGGCGCTATGATTGGAAAGCGCTGCTCAACGTGCTCGCCGCCAGCTTCGTCATCCTCGTCGCCGGCTCGTTCGCGCTGGGCATGCTTGCGCCCAGCATTGGCCGCATGACGTTCGAACACCCGGGCGCCTGGTCTGGCCTATGGACGCACAAAAACACGCTCGGCGGCATCATGGCGCTCGGCGTCGCCATCTGCGCTGGCGCCGCGATCGTCACCCCGGAGCGCCGTAAGCTCTGGACCGCGATGAGCCTCGCCGCCTTCGCGCTGGTGCTGCTCTCCACCTCGAAGACGGCGCTGCTCGCTTCCATGCTCGGCCTAGGTGTCATTGCGTTTGGCCTGATGATCCGGCGCGGGCCGGTGCACACATTGCTCGCCGTCACCACCGTGCTTGTCGGCGCGATCAGCATCGGCGGTCTTATTCTGCTGGCGCCCGATGTGATCGTCGCCGCGCTCGGTCGCGATCTGACGCTGACCGGCCGCACCGATATTTGGGAAGCCTCCGCCCGTTTCGTCGAAGCACAAACGTGGCTGGGCTACGGCTATTACGCCTTCTGGCTGCCGGAGAACGGCCCCGCGTTCTGGGTGCGCGACGCGGTGCAATGGCAAGTCGCCTCGGCGCACTCCAGTTGGCTGGAAACCGCGCTCGGCCTTGGCCGCGTCGGCGTCGCGCTATTCGCGCTGCAGCTCATCGCCACGCTCGCGCGCGGCGGCGCCGCGATCATCCGCGCTGAGTCCGGCCTCTGGGCGCCCGCATTCCTCGCGGCCTTTGCGCTTTACACGCTGAGCGAAAGCCACGCGCTGCAAGCCAACAATGTGTTCTGGACCATTTACGTCGCCGTCGCCGCGCGCCTTGCGCTCGACGCCCGCGCGCGAAAGCAGCAAGTATGAGCGTTATCCTGATCCTCGGCGTCGACCCCGGCCTCAACAAATGCGGCTGGGGCATTGTCGCCAGCGAGGGCTCCAGGCTTTCGCACGTCGCCCACGGCGTCATCAAACCGGCGGTGCAGCAGCAATTGGCGACGCGCCTGCACGACGTGTTCGAGGGCATCTGCGCCGTCATCGAGCAATACAATCCGCACGAGGCGGCGGTGGAGGAGACGTTCGTCAATTCCAACGCCCGCGCTGCGCTTATCCTCGGCCAAGCCCGCGGCGTCGCGCTCGCCGCCGCCGCGCGCCGCGGGTTGAGCGTCGCTGAGTACGCGCCGACTACGATCAAGAAAGCCGTTGTCGGCACCGGCGCCGCCGACAAATCCCAAATCGCGTTCATGGTGCGGCGCTTGTTGCCAACGGCCGGCGATGTCACCGCCGACGCCGCCGACGCGCTCGGCGTCGCGCTCTGCCACGCCGCGCATGGCGGCTTCAAGCGCAGAGCCGGCGGCTAAACCCGCGTCACCAGCCCGTACGCGAGCAACGTCGCGACCAGCGCATCCGCCTTCTCAGATTTGATATCCGCCAACGTGAACGCCTCGCCGCTCAGAGCGCGCTCGACGCTGGCGCGCGCGCTCCCCGGGAAATTCAGCTCGCCGCCCGGGCTGACGATGGCTACTTCGTCGCCGTCTTCCGCGATCCGAAACGGCGCCCGCGCGCGCACTTGAAAGCGATCGCCCGCCGCAATACCGCGCGATGCTTCGCGGACCGTGCCGCGATTATCCGCGCCGCGAGAGCGGATGAACGTATCGACCATTAGATCCAAAGCCGGATCCAGCTGGACATCGCGCGCCAAAGCTTCCGCCAACGCCGCAAAACGCGCGCGCGCCGCCGTGCGATCAAAACCAGCTTGCGCAAATCCCGCCGGCAAGCTGCGGCGCAATTCGGGTGAGCGCAGCGCCGCTTCCGAAATCGCCTCCAGCATCAGATCCGCCCAGGTGCGCGTGATCAGGCCGACGGTGACATGCAGTGACGGCTTGTCGCCGGCGGTCGATGCGTCGTGCATCAGTCCGCGCGGTACGTAAGCGCAATCGCCGGCCTTCAACAGAAATTCCTCGCGCAGCTCGCCCGGATCGTGTTTGCCGCTCTCGAAGCCTTCGCCGCGATAGGGCGTATCGATCGGCTTGTCGTAGAGCCGCCACGCCTTTTCGCCCTCGACTTGGATCACCAGCACGTCGTGATTGTCGTAATGCGTACGAAAGCCCTGCGCGCTCGGCGGCGTCAGATAGACGTTCGTCTGCACGTGCGATGAAAACGTGTGCTCCAGCCCACGGCACAAGCGCGCCAGCGCCGGATCGAATTGGTGCGCTTGGTTCAAGATAATCGTCGCGCCGCGCCGATGCAGGTCAGCCACCGCGCCGCGATCGATGAAGCCCCCACTATCGACATATTGCGAGCTATCGGCATCGTTCGAAGCATCGGCCAGCGCCAGCTGACCCTCCTTCAAATCGAGGCTGGTGACAGCGCGATCGACAGCGTCGAGCGAGATCAGCCCGGCGAAACGCTCCGGCGCATTGTGATGCACCACCAGCGGTTCGCGCTCGTAAACGCGGGCATAAAAATCTGCGACCCGCTCAGCGCCGATGACATAGCCGAGCGGGTCGTCGAGCCATGGCTCGGACATGCGTTTAGCTTCTTACCAGTTGCGGCGTGGGCCGCGACCGAAGCTGGCGCGGTCAGCGTAGGAGCCGCTGTCGCCGTCGGTGCGTCCGGTGCGGGCGTTGCGCGTCCCGCCGCGGCCATTGCCGGCATTGTCGGCGTTGCCGCCGGCGTCGCTGTCGGTGAGGCCGGTGCGGGCGCTGCCGCCGCCGCTGCGACCGTTGCCGACCGGATCGCTCGGATCGTTATCGGTGACGCCCGTCGTGCCGCCGCCACCGCCGCCACCGCGACCGTAGCCGGCGCGGTCAGAGCCGCCGCCGCTATCGTTGTCGGTGAGACCCGTGCGGCCGTATCCGGCGCGGTCGGCGCCATTGCCGGAATCTGAATCGCTGCGGCCCGTGTAATTTTGCGCCGACGCTGTGCCGGTAATGGCTGCTGTCGCGCCGCCGGCGATGACCGCCGCGCCGGCAACCCGCGCCATGAACGAACGACGATTGAGCCGCTTCTTCTCGTCCGACATGCGATCCCCCGATCAGATTTGCGAGTTCCTCGCAAATATCTTGTTCCTCGTGACGGAATCGTACCACGCGACATTGCGCCTGTAAGCGTGAGAGTGTTTCGCAACTATGCGCGCACTCGTTTCGCCGCCGTGCGAATCCGCGCAACCAGGGGTGGGAGATTTTACCATGATCGGTTCGTTGAACGGCATCGTCGCGGCAGTCGGCGAGGACACGGCGCTGATCGAAGTGGGCGGCGTTGGCTACGTCGTCCAATCCGGCGCCCGGACGCTGACGCGGCTCAGCATCGGCGCAACGGTGAAGCTCTTCATCGAAACGCACGTGCGTGAAGACGCGATCCGTTTGTTTGGATTCACGGGCGAAGAAGAGCGCGCCTGGTTCGCGCATCTGCAAACCATCCCTGGCGTCGGCGCCAAAGTCGCGCTCGGTATTCTCGACGCCATGCCGCCGGAAGTGTTGATCGATGCCATTGCGCTACAGGACAAAGCCGCGTTCGCCCGCGCCAACGGCGTTGGCCCCAAACTCGCCGCGCGTCTCGCCACTGAACTTGCCGCAAAGCAGGGGCCCAAGGGCTTCATCGGCATCAGCGCCTCGCCGCGCGCCAATGGCGCAGCGCCCGTGAACGGCGCCCGCGCTGAAGCGGTGTCGGCGCTCGTCAATCTCGGCATCGACCAATCCAGCGCGTCCCGCGCCGTCACCGCCGCCGCCAAACAATTCGAAGCCGACGCGCCCGCGCCAGAACTGATCCGCGCCGCGTTGAAGGAAGTCAGCCGCTAGCTTGATCCTTGCGCACGCGAGTGAGGCATTGCAGGCTGTATTGCTCACGTGATGGGTGAAGTTTTTTGCGACGAAGAACCGTAATGTGGAACTGGGTCTACCGAGGTGGCGCAGCGGTTTTTGTCATTGGAGCTGTCGTCCATTTCTTCCTCAGCAGGCATCTTGTTGAAACGCGACCGCACGTCGTCGACCCGAGTACTGGGGCGATTCATTACTACAAAGGAGCAGCTGGGGTCGTGTATCTAACCGGTCTGGAACACACGCTGCTGTGGACCTTGTGGAATGGGATGTTTTTATCCGGATTGATATCGTTGGCCGTTCTTGTGTTCGTTTTGAAGAGTCGGCCCGACCAGGTGGGAAAATGACTAAAGGACGGTGCGGTCGTTGCCCTATTCACTCTCGTGCGCGTGTGGCCGCTAGCTGATTTCCGCAATCTCCGCATCACTACCCGCCACGCGCACGCTGTCGCCAACACTCTTGCCTAACAACGCCTGCGCCAGCGGCGACACGTGCGAAAGCGTCCCGCGTTCGGGGTCGGCTTCGTCTTCGCCGACGATGCGGAAGGCTTGGCGCCGGCCGTCGTCGCGGTCGATCGTCACCGTTGCGCCGAAGCGCACGGTTTCATTGTCGGCGGGCGGCGGCACAAGTTGCGCGCTGCCGCGCCGCGCCGTCCAATAGCGCAGATCGTGCCCAATCCGCGCCCGCGCGCTGCGATCGTCAGCCGCCGCCTCCGCGAGCGCCGCATTGAGCCGCGCCACCTCGGCTTCAATTGCCGCCAGCCCCTCAGCCGTCACCAGATTGGGCGCAGCCGAAATTAACCGCTCGGGCAGCTCCTCGACGGCGTCATCATCCTCTTTCACGAAAGCGCGGCTCATCGCTTGAACTTAGGCCCGCGCGGCGGAGCGGCAAGTGTAAGGAACGGCAGGAGGGAAGCGTCTAACGTTTCAAGATCGGAGGCGGCGTGAGCGACGAGCGGTTCAGAGCCTGGATGAGCGAGCACATCGGCGTGCTGCACCGCATTGCGCGTGCGTTCGCCAGCGGCGCCGATCAGCAGGACCTGCTGCAGGAACTCATGCTGGCGCTTTGGCATGCCGCCCCGGCGTTTCGCGGCGATAGTGCAGCCACCACCTTCATTTACCGCGTCGCCCACAATCGCGCTTTGACGTGGCGGCGCGGCGAAAGCCGCCGCCGCGCCCGCCACAGCGAGTTTGAACGGCTGCACGTCGAAGAGGGCCCCGGCGAGGACCCGCTGCTGGCGCGCCTCTACGGCGCCATTCGCCAACTGGACGCGCTCGACCGCTCACTCGTGCTGCTGACGCTCGAAGGTCAGAGCTATGCCGAGATCGCCGCCATTCACGGGCTCAGCGAGAGCAATGTCGGCGCCCGGCTCACCCGCGCCCGTAAGAAAATCGCACAACTAACGGAGACAGACGATGGATTATGAAGCCCTACGCAACGCTTGGCGCACCCCCGGCAACACGCCTAACGCCGTCGCCAGCGCCTATCTGATCAACGACGTGCAAGCGACGCTGTCACGTCGGCGCGCGCATCTGCGCCGGCTACTGGTGTTTGCCGGCGTGATGCTGACCATTCCGCTCGGCCTGATGGCCGTCGATATCGTCACCGGCCAAAGCGATGCGATCGATCTCACGCGCGAGTGGGGGCTGATCCCGTTTGCGCTCATTCCCTTCGCGGCGCTCATTCTGATCGCCCGCCGCGGCGCCCATCGCGATACGCCGACTGGCACATTGCTGGATGGCTTCCGCGCACTGCGGGCTGATAACGCCGCCGCGCGCATGCGCATCTTTATCATTGGCGGATCGATGCTGGTGTTCGCGCCGCTTTTGGTCGTGCTGCTGAATCAGCTCGTCGCGGTCGGCAAAATGGCGCCGCACGAGATGCAGAGCGCGGCTTTGGTGCTTGGCGGCGCGCTGGCGCTGAGCGCGCTCTGGATGGCGATCAAGTACGCCACCCAGCTCACGCTAGAACGCCGCCATCTCGACGCGCTGATCGCGCAGTACGAGGCTTAGCTTCAGCCCGGCGCCGCCTCGCTCGCGGCGGCGCTGGCGCCAAAGCCGAACATTGGCCGCATCTCGCAAACGCCTTCCCATTCCGGCCAATATTGACGGTGCAGCTCCATGAAGCTCTCGAGCGATGCGATAGCTTCCTCGCGCGTCGCGAACTCGAAAATGGCGAACCCGCCGAGCACTTCCTTGGCCTCGGCGAAGGGGCCGTCGGTCAGCTTCAGCTTGCCACGCCGCGATTCGATGTGCGCGCTACCCATCGCCGTCGGCATCAGGCCGCCGCGCGCGATCATGCGGCCCGCCGCCATCTCGCGTTCAGTCAGAAGTTCGATCTCGTCGATCATGCGTTGCGGCGGGATGGCGCCGGTTTCGGCGCCGGAGGTGAGAAACATGTAGCGCATGGTTTGATCCTTTCATTGGCGGCCAGATGTCCGCGCTCACGCCGTCGCATTTACTTTCGCCGCGCCTTCAGTTGCTGCGCAGCCGTCGTCGACGTCCTCGAACATCGCCCGCATCTCGCACACGCCTTCCCAGCCTTCGGCGTATTTGGCGTGCAGCTCCATGAATTGGATGGCCGATGCGATCGCTTCTTCGCGCGTCGCAAAATCGAAGATGGCGTAGCCGCCGAGCACTTCCTTTGATTCCGCAAACGGCCCGTCGATGACCTTCACCTTGCCGCGCCGCAGCTCGATGCGCGCGCCGCCCATCGCTGTCGGATACAATCCGCCCTGCGCGATCATCCGGCCCGCCGCCAGCTCTTGCTTGGCCAGCTTGTCCATTTCTTCCATCAGCCGCTCCGGCGGCGGCTGGCCGTCCTCGACGGCGGAAACGAGGTACATGTAGCGCATGGGACGCGTCCTTTCGTGACTGGCCAGAGCGGCGCTAGGCTGAGGACGATGCACCGTCCCCAAAGCCGACGTTTCGTTTTGCGTTTTATCCACAGGTTCGCAGCCCACGGCGGCAGAACAATCCGGAAACCCGAATCGAGCTACCTAAGCCTATGTCTGAAGCAGAACGCCTCGTGACCGCTGACCGCATCACCGGGGAGGGCGCCGACCGGGCGCTCCGGCCCCAGGGGTTCGACGAATTCGTCGGCCAGCCGGCGGCCAAGGCCAATCTCAAAGTCTTCGTCGAGGCCGCCCGCGCCCGCAGCGAAGCGATGGACCATGTGCTGTTGTTCGGCCCGCCGGGCCTCGGCAAGACGACGTTGGCGCAAATCATCGCGCGCGAAATGGGCGTCGGCTTTCGCGCCACCTCCGGCCCGGTCATCGCCCGCGCCGGCGATCTCGCGGCGCTGCTGACCAACCTCGAGCCGCGCGACGTGCTGTTCATCGACGAAATCCATCGCCTCGCGCCGGCAGTCGAAGAGATCCTCTATCCGGCGATGGAGGATTATCACCTCGACATCATCATCGGCGAAGGCCCGTCCGCGCGCAGCGTGCGCATCGATCTGTCGCCGTTCACGCTTGTCGGCGCCACCACGCGCGCCGGCATGCTATCGACGCCGCTGCGCGATCGCTTTGGCATTCCGGTGCGCTTGGAATTTTACGGGCCCGACGAATTGCTCGGCATCGTCACCCGCGCCGCCGGCAAACTCGGCGCGCCGATCACCACCGAAGGCGCGATGGAGATCGCCAAGCGCGCCCGCGGCACGCCGCGTGTTGCTGTGCGCCTGCTGCGCCGCGTCCGCGATTTCGCCGGCGAGCATGCGATCGATGCGAAGGTCGCCGACGCCGCGTTAAAGCGCCTCGACGTCGATAGCGATGGTCTCGATCTGCTCGACCGCCGCTATCTCAGCGCCCTTGTCGATATGTATTCCGGCGGCCCCGTCGGCGTCGAAACCCTCGCCGCCGCCCTCTCCGAAGCCCGCGACGCCATCGAAGACATGATCGAGCCCTACCTCATGCAACAAGGTTTCGTCATGCGCACGCCAAGAGGCCGCATGGCGGCGCCGAAAGCGTATGAGCGCTTAGGGAAGAAACCGCCAAGCGCGCCGGTGGCGACGGGGAGTTTGTTCGGGGAGAAGTGAGCAATGAAAATTTTCGATGTTTGGTTCGATACTGAAGCACTCAAGCTAATGGCGACTGGCGACTTCAGAGACGGAACGCTTATTGTTGAGCGGATCAACAGCCCCGTCGCCGCGAGACAGGTGTCGGAATCCGTAAAGGCTCTCTGTGGCGGAAGCGTTGCCTTCAGGCTGAGACCGAGTGCGAAGGCCTGGGAGAGTGCGTTTACCGACGTGGGCGCCGTCGTTGTCCCGTAAGGTGGTGCTTTGGGACCTTCTGTGATAGCTTTCCGCCAATGCCAGACAACGGCTCCATCACCATCAAGCTCGACCCCCGCACTGCCCAGCAGCTGGCTGAGCGCGCGCGCGAAGAGGGTGTGACGCCGGAGCAATACGCCGCTGATCTCGTCGCCGAAGGCATCGCAATTGATATCGATGCCCCGCCGCCGGGGCTGATCGTGTCCGAGGAAGAACTGCGAGCCTCCATCGCCGAGCAGATGCGCCAGATCGAAAGCGGCGAGGCTGAATTGTACACCCACGAGCAAGTGATGGCCGAGATGCGCGCCAAGCTGGAAGCCGCGAAGGCCCGCAAGGCGTGAAGCGCCTGCGATGGCAGGCTGAAGCGCGAGCCGATCTCGCAAAAGTCATCGACCATTTTGCCGACAAAGACTCGCGCATCGCCGAGACTCTGCTCGATCGGATTCACCGCGCCGCTAGTGCATTGGCGAAGTCCGATACTGGCCGTCCCGGCCGCATGCCCAACCTGCGCGAAAAGAGTATCGCGCGCACCAAATACGTCTTGGCCTATCGGGTCATGGAAAAGCAGATCGTCATCCTCCGCGTAATCCACACGGCGCAGAACTGGACCGGATCGGGTTGGCCGAAGCCTTAGCGGCGGCTTAGCACCCGTGCTGCCCCTCACCGCAACTCAAACACCACCGTCACGCTGCTCTGCGCATCGAGCTCTCCCGGCGCGATCTGAGCGCTGGCGGCGGCTTGCTCGGTCGCCATCGAGCGCGCGGCGAAATCATAGCGCCGCGTGTCGACCGGCGGCACCATCCCGCCTGGTTCGGTGATTGAGAGCACCCGCGCCACCCGCATCTCGCCAGCTTCGGCGTAGGCGTCAGCGCGCGCCCGCGCCGCCTGCAGCGCTTGCGCGCGCGCTGCGTTACGCGACGCTTCTTCATCCTGGAACGTAAACTGAATGCCTTGCAGCTCGTTCGCGCCCTCCGCCACCGTCGCGTCGATAAGTCCGCTGACCTTGCTTAAATCCGTCACCCGCACGGCGACGATGTTGCGGCTCACATAACCCGTGACGCGCGGCGCGGCGTTGCGCGGATAGGCGTATTGCGGCTCCAGCGAAAAGCCGACGGTCTGCACGTCGCGCTCCTCAACGCCGGCCGCGCGCGCAGCTTCCATCACCGCGCTCATGCGCGTGCTTTGGGCCGCCTGCGCCGCCCGCGCCGTGTCGCCGCGCGCCATGACGCCGAGCGTGACGATGGCCAGATCAGGCGCCGCGCGCGTCGTGGCGCTGGCGTGTACCGTAAGAATAGTGTCGTTCCGCCCGCAGGCCGTGAGCGCAGTCAGCGCTAAGAACACCGCCGCGATTTTCAAATTCATTTGCCCACCCATCACGCTTCTCCCCACTGACGCGTCCTAGGTTCGGCCCTCACCATGGCAAAACTTCGCCGGTGCCGGCGTGTACGAAGCGTCCGCTCGTCTCCAAGGTCAGCGCATCTATGCGCTCCAGCAAGCCGCGCGCGGCCTCTTCTGGCGCGATGCCGTGGCCGCCGGTCATTTCTGTTGCCACCATGCCGGGATGCAGCAGCACGACGGCGATGCCGCGCCCGCGCAGGTCATGCGCCAGCGACACGCCTGCCGCGTTCACCGCCGCCTTCGACATCCGGTAGCCGTAATAGCCGCCCGAGCCATTGTCGGCGATCGAGCCCATGCGGCTGGTGACGATCGCCACTTTGCCGCCGGTGCGCATCAGCGGCGCCAGCGCCGCCGTCACCCGCAGCGGCCCGAGCGCATTCACCTCGAATTGCTCTTCGATGCCGGCGAAATCCAAGTCCTTCAAATTTTCGCTGCGCAGAATGCCGGCATTGTTGATCAGCACATCGAGCGTGACGCCGTGCAGCCGCTTGGCGAGCTCGGCCACCGATGCCCCATCGCCAACATCAATGCCGGTTTCCACCCGCACGCCCAGCGCGTCCAGCTCACCTGAAGCGGTGCGGCAGACCGCGATCACATTGTCGCCGCGCGCCTTCATCCGCCGGGTGAGTTCGAGCCCGATGCCGCGATTGGCGCCTGTGATCAGTATGGCCATGTCCGTCTCCTGCCTGGCTTTGTATCCGCATCGCCGCGCATGGAAAGGGCCTCTCCCGCGAGGAAGAGGCCCTGATGTCTTCAGCTTTGGCGCGCCGTTAGTGCGCGCTCAGCTCGGGGGATGCGACTTGAATTTGGTTGCGGGGCTTGCTGCCTCTGACCATTTTCACGGTGCGCGAGATCGCGTCGGTGAAAAACGTGGTCGCAACTGCTCCAACGACAATAGCGGCGCCTAATTCTAGCATAGTTGGTCCCATCAAGTGATTGCTCACCGGAAGAACGGTTAACGCCGGCCCAAGTTCCATCAGCTCGAACCTTTCGGCCCCTCCGTTAGCCGGAGGGGCCGGGTAGAACGTCGCCGACGACGGCCTTACGTTGCGTCCTCCAGCGCCTGCACTTGCGTCAGGTGCGTGCGCAGTTTCGGCAGCGTGGTAGTCGCCCAATCGCGCAGCGGCCCAGCCGGCGCGCCGACGAGATAGTTTTCGAACAGGCGCACCGCATTCTCATGCGCTTCCACTTGCTCGTCGAGATAGGCGTCGTCGAACGATTCACCGGACTGGCCGCGCAGCGTGTCGATACGGCTTTGGCGGCTTGAATCGATTTGCGGCGTTGGGGCGGTGAGGTTGATAGTCGGCGCCAGCGTCGTTAGCTCCTGCGTCGTGGCGCGGTGATCGCGCACCATCATCGCCGCGAAGTCCTTCACCTCTTGGCGTGAGGCGCGTTGGCTGACGAGCTCGGAGGTTTGAACCTCATAAGCATCGGCATCGGCGACGGCTTGTACGAAGGCGGCGTCTGTCATTTGCGCAACGGGCGCTTCGACCGGCGGTGGTGGTGTCGTCTCCGTGGTCTCCGTCGTCGCTTGTTGGCCGCAGGCTACGAGGGCGAGTGCGCTAAAAGCCAAAAGGGCGTGCTTCGTCATGATGTTCTCCAAGGCGGCCGGACCGGCACAGGGATTCTAACGTGACCCAAAAGCGCTCGTTCCCACCTGCGTAACCGGGCGCCGTCTGGAGGTTCCCACGCGCCGAACAAAAAGAAGCGCGGCCAGGCGAAATGCCCGGCCGCGCTACCAACGCGATTGCTGTGACTAGTCCTGCCGGCCGACGCGGCGGCGGGCCGGGACGCGCTCGCGCCGCGCTGAGGCGCGCGCCGCTTCGGCCTCACGCGCGGCGACGTCGTATCCCGCCGGCACTGTCGCGTACGCCTCGAACGTTAGCGTCGTTGTATAGCTGCCGACTTGCGCCGCCGCACCCGCCGGCATGTTGGCGCGATGGCGCGCTGCGATGACGAAATGGCCCGGCGCATCGAAGGTGAAGGTCGCCCGGCCGTTGGCGTCGGTGACGACGTAGCGATCGAGGTCGGTGTCCGCATCGCCTTCGCCGTAGAGGACGACGGCGCTGTTGGGCAGCGCGGCGCCGTCGAACAGCACGTCGACCTGAAAGCCTTGCGCCGCGGCCACTTGGTTTGGGTGTGTCACAGGCCGCAGCGCCAAGCGACCGTGCGATTGATCGACGACATCACGCGTGGCGGCGCCACGTGTGACGTAGGTGTCCGCCAGCGTCACGGTTTGCAGCGTGGTGACAGGCGCGCCCTCAGGCGGCGCCTCACCGGCGGCGAGTGCGCGCCACTGGCCGTCAACGCCGACAAGCGACGTGACATTGCCGAGTTGCTCGCCCGTGGAGATGCGATAGGTGCCGCTGGTCGGCAAGTCGGCCTGCAGGCGGGTCGCATCGGCTTCGACCGTGACTTGCTCAAACAATGCGGCGCTGCCGTCGGGGTTAAGCCCGGTGATTTCGCCAGGCACCGCGATTTGCGGCGTGAAAAACGCGCTCGCGAACGAACCGACCACGGCGACGTCGTCGTCCTCCGGCCAATACGCGTCCGGTTTCAGGTAAGAGGTGTACGCGGCCGCCGGCGTCACCACCAACGCCATCAATGCCGCCGCCAAGACGTGCTTCATCATGCTGTTCTCGCCTGCTTACGCACGGAACTTTCCGCGCCTGATCCCGCGCCAAGAACAACACGAGCTTGGCGGCGGTTTCAACCCGGTAACGTGTCTTTGACTACCGCGAGCGCCCATCGAGGAGCGCCAGCAGGCCGAGTAGCGCCTTAACGGTGAACCAAATATAGACGATGAGCGCGATCAGGCCGGCCAGCCACATGATCGGTATGCCAATCAGAATGATCGAGAGCACGAGCCCGATGCCGCCGAGAATCAGGGTGCCAACCGTCCACCAGAACGCCGTCCACCAGATTCGAATCTGATGATCGAGGTGCGCGCGCGCCAACGGCCCGGCCCCGTCGCGACCGATATACGCAACTATAACGCCCACGAGCGCGAACACAGCGGCGCTGGGGATGCTGAGCAGATAGAGCGCGTAAACGACGAGCGCCGTGCTGCGTCCGGTTTCCGTAGTGGCGGTACTTAAAGTCATAGAATCCTCAACCGGCAGCTTGCGCCTCAGGTTCCCTTGCGTTTGCGGGAGAGGGGATGGGCGCTCTCCACCAACGTCTTCAACCGACCCTCTGCAACATGGGTATAGATCTGCGTCGTTGCGATATCGGCGTGCCCCAGCAGCGTCTGCACCGTGCGCAGATCGGCGCCGCCTTCGACCAGATGCGTCGCGAACGCGTGCCGCAACACGTGCGGCGACACCCGCGCCGGACTGATGCCCGCTTTCACCGCCGCCGCTTCCAAAATCTGCGCCACCCGTCGGCGGGTCAACTTGCCGTCGGCGGCGCTGGTTGAAGGAAACAACCAGCGCTGCGACTTTTCGCGCTGCGCCTCGTTTTTGGGCAGGGCGCCCACGCGCGCGGCGAGGTGCGCATCGAGCGCCGCCAGCGCCGGACGTCCCAGCGCCACCAGCCTCTCTTTGCCGCCCTTGCCCTCAATGATCATGTGATCCTGCCCCGGCCGCGGCGCAGCGCGTAGCGGCAACGACACCAGCTCGCTCACCCGCAAACCGGCGCCGTACAACAATTCGATCAGCGCCTTATCGCGCGGGCTCTCCGCCGCCTCGATCAGTCGCTCGATCTCCTCCACCGACAGCGTCTTCGGCAAAGAGCGCGCGCGCTTCGGCGCATCCAGCCGCGAGGTCGGATCGTCGGCGCGGATGTTCTCTTGCAGCAGAAAAAGAAAGAACTGCCGCAGCGCCGAAATCCGCCGCCGCGCCGTCGCTGGCGACAGCCCGCGCTTGCCCAGCCCCGCGACGTACGCCTCGATTGTCTCCGCTCGCGCGCTCGCCAGCGCGCCGCTCACATGCGCGCGCGCATCCTCCAGATCGCGCGCATACGCATCCAACGTATTCGCCCGCGCCCCCCGCTCAGCGGAGAGCAGTTCCAGAAAGGACTCGATCAGGGCTGAGTCGGACACCGGGGGAGGCTAGCAGGCCGCGGGGCGAAAGTCCGTTAGTCGTCGCCGGCTGCACGTCCTTCTCCCCTTGTTGTGGGAGAAGGTGGCGCGAAGCGCCGGAAGAGGGGTGACGGCCCAACGCCTAACGCGTCCAGCTCTGCGGGCTTTCGACGCTCACCCCCAGCCATCGCCCAGCGGGGTATCGGTCCGCGCCCGTTCGGCTATGCTGATCCGGGGATGGCGCCATGACCTGGGAAGCAGCGGCAACTGTTGCGGAGACCATAGCGGCGCTCGGCGTGATCGTGTCGCTCGTTTATCTTGCGACCCAAGTGCACAACGAAAACCGCGCCGCCGCAGTGGCGGCGAAGCTCGCATCCACGAAATTGCTCAGCGATTTTGTGGACGCGATGATCGCAGATCCGTCGCTCATGGATTTGTGGTTGCGCGGCCGCAAAGGCGAAACGCTCGATGAGGTCGAGCGCCACCGGTTCGGCAACATGTGCCTGAAGGCGTTCTGGTTCTTTTCAGCGGCGCATTTTCAGCTGCGAATGAAAATGCAGACCGACGATGAATGGGTGGAGTTCCAGGCGGTTCTCCAATTCTGGCTCGATGGTTCCGGTGTGCGAACGTGGTGGGCGAACACCGGACGTACGCGCTTCGGCGGCGCGTTCGTATCCTTTATCGACGGCGAGATCGCAAAGATCACGTCAGCGCAGGCGACGGCCACGAGTTAAGCGCTTTTGTTCAACCGGCGCGACGGTCGGCTTCGCCGAGAGCGGCCCTAGCCGTTTTTCCGGCGGGATTGAAAGCGTGCATTGGCAGGAATTTGTCCAATCGGCTATAGTTGGCCCTAAGCAGCCGGTAGGCACATGATACTTGCAATCCATAGTACTATGGGATAAGCGTATCTCATGGACTTGGACGCCTGGAAAACTCAGTTGCGCAAGGGCGCTGCCGAACTGGCTGTCCTCAGTCTGTTGGCTGAAGGTGAAAAGTACGGGATCGAGATGCTCGACGCATTCCGTGCTCGGCCCGAAATCGGCATTGCTGACAGCACCATCTATCCGTTGCTGAATCGGATGGAGAAGGAGGGGCGCCTGAAATCTCGATGGGCGCCGGACCTCGGTGCGGGGCCGCCGCGTAAATACTATCAACTGACGAAGGACGGCGTGCGCGCCCTCGGGGCGATGCGCCCGATCTGGCGTGCGTTTCAGGCACAGCTCAACGAGTTGGTGGGAAAATGACGAACACTGATGCAATAGGCGGCGACATCGACGCGTATCTCGTGCGGTTCACGCGCGCGCTCGGTGGAGTGCCGCGTGAAGACCGCGAGGATTTCGCCGCCGAAATCCAATCGCATCTCACGCTGCGGGCAGCCGTCATTGGCGCCAAGCCAGCGATTGCGGAACTCGGGAGCCCTGAGCATTGTGCGGCGGGGTTCCTAGACGAGCTCCGCTTGCAATCGGCCATCGTAGACGGTGCCCCGGCGACCTCCTTTGCCGTGCTGACTTCAATCGCCGGGCGTAAAGCGCTCGGCGCCGTCGGCGTCTTAATCGCAGCTTGCTTCTACCTGTTCGCTTTGGGCTTCTTCGTCACCGCTTGTGTGGAGGTGGTCGCACCGGATCTGGCTGGCGCTTGGTACAACCCCGCCAGTGGTGATTTTGAGGTTGGCGTGATGTTCGGCGATCATTCCGCGTCTCGGGAGTTGGCGGGTTGGACGTTGGCTCCGTTATCACTAGCTGCCGCGGTTATACTGTATCTGCTAGGCGCGATCATTTCACGGACCATCATCCGCCTGTTGCTGCGTCACACGCGAGAAAATAGGCGACCTCTTTCGCCCTAAAGCGGCGTCGCTCTCCGTCTCTCAACTCTTCCCATCAGACATCCAGTTCCTGCCAAGGAGGTACGGACGTGCGCAATATCGGCACCTCGACGCTTAAGATTTTAGCCTTTCTCGGTGTTTGGGCGCTGCTCACATCTGGAGCCGTGATGGCTACGGTTTGGCTTGGCGGCGAGAGTTTCTACACCGAGACACGTTACCGGGTCGGCCTTGAGGTCGTGCTGACGATCGTGGTCCTCGCTGCGCTCATGTTTACGGCGCGCTTTGTTGATAAGCGCTCCCTTCGGACAATTGGTTTTGCGCCCGGACATTTACCTGAGCTGCTATTGGGCGCGATCGTTGGCGCAGCGATTTTCGCGATACCGCTCGCGGTGCTTGCAATGATGGGCGCCGCACACTTCGCGCCCGATCTAAGCGGCTTCTCCGCGCAGGCGCTTGGGATTGGCCTTCTCGTATGCTTCTTCAATGTGGCGACCCAAGAAATCTTGGTACGCAGCTACATGTTCCAAGAACTCTGGGAAAAATACGGCGCGTGGATTGCGACGATCGTCACGACCTTATTTTTCGTCGCGCTGCACACGGCTGCACTCTTGCAGGGTGCTCAGGGACTAATCGCCGGCGCCAACATCTTGCTGGCGAGCTTGCTGTTGAGCTTAGCCTATGTGCGCACAGGGGCGTTGTGGTTACCGATCGGCATTCACCTCGGCTGGAACGGACTTCAGGGACCAGTCCTAGGGATCAACGTCACTGGCTTGGATCTGGGTTTCGGCCATTGGAGCGTGTTTTCATTTACCGGTGACGCGCTTTTAACCGGTGGCGAGATGGGCGTCGAAGGCGGGCTGGTGGGTTTGATCGGGCCGGCGGTCGGCATCGCCGTTGTCGCGCTCGCCGCAAAGCAGCAACCGAAGCCGAAGTTCGCCCCCGAGGTCAAATACCATCGTAGGGCTCAAGTTGATGCACTGCCGACCCAGTGACGCATATCGGCGAATTCCAGCCGGTGCCGATGAATTGCGGAACGTCCGTTCCGGGCCAACAGCAGACCCATGCCTTAACTCGGCGCCCCAGCCAGCAGCGCTTCCACCGCCACGCGCCGCGCATCGTCTTCGAGCCGCAGCGCTCGCAGCGCCCGGATCAAGCGGTCGAGCGAATCTGCATCTAGCCGCGCTGGGCCAGCTTCGCCGGCCGCCGCCACCGCCAGCACCGCGCCTTCGCCGAGCGCGCCGCGCTCGGCCGAAGCCGCGAGCGCCAGCATTGCGCCGGCGTCGGCGCGGGCGCCGCCTTGCGGCGGGTTGGCGAGCAGGAAGGTTTGCACCGTGCCGTTCATCGGCGCGCCGAGCGCCGCGAGGATCGCCACGTCGCGCGCCGCCGCCCGTGCGCCGGACGCGCCGCCTGCATCGATGCGGCGCTGCATCGCCATCGCGCCGCTATCGTTGCGCACGCCGGCCATCACCGCGAGCGCCGCATCGAGCGGCGCTAGCGCCGCTTCGGTCGCGCCGGCTTGCCGCGCGCTCGCCACCAAACGGTTTGAGACTTGCACGTCGCCATTGCTGATCGCCGCGCGGGCGTAAAGCACTGCAGCGGCAGCGTCCGGCGCGACTTGCAGGGCGTTGATCTCTTCGCGGAAGAAGCGCGCCGCCGCTGCGAAATCCGCCGGCGCCGTGGATTGCCGCAACACGTCAGCGATGGCTGCGCCGGTCACTTCAGCAGCGGAGGGCCCGGCGGGATTAGCCGGCGCGCCAGCCGCTGGCGCGGCTGCCTGAATACGCCGCAGCGCTACTACGATCGGCGGCAACGCGGATGTCACTTCAGCCGGCGTTGCGCTCAAAATCACGCGCGCCTCGCGCGGGCCGATAACGTCGCGCCGGAACGCCAACGCCGCCGCCTGCGCCCGCATCGGCTGCGGCGTCGTATCGCTGCGCGCCAAAGCGACCAGCGCCAGTGTCGAAGAATTGGCCAGCGGGTTAGGGCCGGGCCGCAATTGTCCCGCGAGCGAAAGCTGCACCGCCAGCGAATTGTCCCACCGCGCCGCCGGCGGCCGCGCACCCGGCGCGCCGCCCGCAGCGGCGACAGCGCCGGTGTACCAAGCATCTTCCGCGTTTTGCGCGCGCGCCAGTTCGAGCGCGAGATCGGCCGCGGCGCGATCGCCGCCAGCGGCGGCGCAATAGGCGCGCAAGCGCAACAGAAACGGCGGCGGCGCATCGACGGCGGCGGCGTTGCGGCCGCGCGCGCACGCTTCGTTGCGGCGTCCGCGCGCGAGTTCTGCTTGTGCGCCATATTGCGCAATGATCGGATCGCTGGCCGACGTGCCCGAGCCCGCGACCATCGTCGCCAATTGATCAGCCGCGCCCATGCGCCCGATCGCTTCGAAGCGCTTGCGCGCGGCGGCTTGCGTGTCGCCGCGCGGCGCATCGCCGCCGCTGAACAGCACGCGCCGCGCCAAATTTTGCATCGCCGCTGAGTCATAGACTGCCGGCAGCTTGTCGAGCGCCGCCGCCAGGAACGCCGGGTCGCTGCGCGCCCATAAGTCCGCCGGCAACGCGCCTTCGTTGCGGGCGATGGCGCTCACGCTCCAAGCGTCGAGTTCGCGCAGCGCCGCGGTTTCCACCGGCGTCGGCAAGGCGCTTTGCGCCATCGCCGTTAACGGGGCGGCGGCCACGAAAGCGGCGAGCGCGACGGATCTGGTCACCATGCGTGTCATTCCTTGAAAGCGTCCGGCAGCTCGACGCGGATTTCCTGCGGTTCCGGCGCGAGCTCGTCCGACTGGCGGATAAAGAAGATGAAGAGGGCGATGAGGGCCAGGGCGGCCACGCCAATGACCACCAGACGCGCCTGCGGCGGCGCCCGACGGCCAAATGAGCTGCGTCGACGTCTGCTGCGTCTGAACATGTCGCCTTCTTGGCCCCTGCCGTTGCGAGACGGACGGAATGCCCCCAAAATGTGGCGAGTTTCCAGTCCGGTCCCGGCGTTTACTACGTTCGGACCTTTTGAGGTGATTCGTGGACCGCCCGGAAAGTAGCGACATCGGCGAGCGCAACGACGCCGCCGCAGCGCTGCGCCGCGAGGCGGAGGGCATCACGCCTGCCCGCACCATCGCCCTGGTCGGCCTGATGGGGGCCGGCAAGACCACGATCGGCCGGCGGCTCGCGCACGCCTTAGCGTTACCCTTCGCCGATGCTGATTCCGAAATTGTCACCGCCGCCGGCCGCAGCGTCGAGGCGATCTTCGCCGAGCACGGCGAGTGTGAGTTCCGTCGCGGCGAACGCAAAGTCATCGCGCGTTTGCTCACCGGGCCTGTACACGTGCTCGCCACCGGCGGCGGCGCCTTCATCGATCCGCGCACCCGCGCGTTGATGAAGGAGCGGGCGCTGTCGATCTGGCTGAAGGCGCCGCTCGATATTCTGATGAAGCGCGTCTCGCGCCGCGACGATCGCCCATTGCTGAAAGAAGAGGATCCGCGCGCGGTGATGCAAAGACTGATGGACGAACGCTACCCCATCTACGCCGAAGCCGACGTCACCATCGAAACCGGCGCCGGCCCCCACAACGCGGCGGTTAGCCTCATCCTCGATGCGCTACGCGCGCGTGGGGTGGGGGGATGATCGTGCGCGCGCGTTGTTCCTTCCCCCTTGCGGGGAAGGTGTCGCCCGGAGGGCGACGGATGGGGGTGACAGCGCGGCAGCCTCGAAGCCGCGCAGCCGTTACCCCCACCTCCAACTCCTCCCCGCAAGGGGGAGGAGAGCCCGGTTGCGCTCCATGACCACCATCCACGTCGCCCTCGGCGCCCGCGCCTACAACGTCCATGTCGGCGCCGGCCTGCTCGCGCGCGCGGGCGAGCTGATCGCGCCGTTTGCGCCGAGCGGACGCGTGTTCGTCGTCACAGATGAAAACGTCGCGCGTTTGCATCTGCAAACGCTCGCCGCCAGCTTGGAAGCCGCAAACCTCGCCGCGCACGTCACCACGCTGCCCGCTGGCGAGCAGAGCAAAAGCTTCAGCGGTCTCGAACACACTTTGCGCACGCTGCTGGAGCAGGGGATCAACCGGAAAGATCTGATCATCGCCTTCGGCGGCGGCGTCATCGGCGATCTCGCCGGCCTCGCGGCGGGCCTGGTCAAACGCGGCGTCGATTTCGTGCAGATACCGACGACGTTGCTGGCGCAAGTCGACTCAAGTGTCGGCGGCAAAACCGCGATCGATACGCCAGAAGGCAAAAACCTCGTCGGCCTCATCCATCAGCCCAAGCTGGTGATCGCCGACCTCGACGTCCTCGCCAAATTGCCCAAGCGCGAACTGCGCGCCGGCTACGCCGAGATCGTCAAGATCGGCCTCATCGCCGATGCTCCGTTTTTCGACTGGTGCGAAGCCAACGCCGCCGCGTTGCTTGCGGGCGATCCGCAAACGTTGGCGCACGCAATCGCCGCCGCCATCGCCTTCAAAGCCCGCGTCGTCGAGCGCGACGAGACCGAGCAGGGCGAGCGTGCGCTCTTGAATCTCGGCCACACTTTTGCGCACGCGCTCGAGGGCCACGCCGGTTACGACGGCGCGCTGCTGCACGGCGAAGCCGTCGCCGCCGGCATGGCGCTCGCCTTCCAGCTCAGCGCCCAGCTCGGCCTCTGCAGCGAAGCGGATGCCGCCCGCGTCCGCGCGCATCTCACCGCCGCCGGCTTCATCACCGATCTGCGCCAGCTCCCCGGCGCCCCGTTCGCGCCCGCGCGCCTCCTCCAGCTCGCCGCCGCCGACAAGAAAGCCGAAGCCGGCAAGCTCACCTTCATCCTCGCCCGCGGCATCGGCCGCGCCTTCATCGAGCGCGACACGCCGGCCGACGCCGTCCGCGCGCTCCTGCAAGCAGAAACCGGATCATGACCACAGCCCTCATCGCCGCCGCGCTCGTCATCGCGGCGCTTATCCTGCTCAACGCGTTTTTCTCGGCCGCCGAGACCGCGCTCACCGGCGCCTCCCGCGCCCGCATGGCGACGCTCGAGCGCGAGGGCGATAGGCTCGCCGCCAAGGTCAACAAGCTCAACGAGAACCGCGAGCGCATGATCGGCTCGGTGCTGCTCGGCGCGAACCTGGTGCAGGTCGCAGCCTCCGCGCTCGCCGCCAGCATTTTCGTGAACCTCTATGGCGAAGTCTACGGCCCCTGGATCACGACGGCGCTGCTGACGCCGCTGCTGCTCATCTTCGGCGAAGTCGGCCCCAAGACTTTGGCCATCACCAATGCCGACCGCATCGCCCGCTTCGTGGCGTTGCCGGTGCAATGGATGGTGCGCTTCCTCGCGCCGATCGTCAGCGCCGTGCAATGGATCGTGAACCATGGCCTCCGGCTCTTCGGCGTCCGCGTCGATGAGAACATCGACGTGCTCTCCGCCGCCCGCGCTGAAATCCTCGGCGCCGTCGAGATGCACGCCGAGGAGGGCGGCGTCGAGACCGACGTGCGCGACCGCCTGCGCGGCACCCTCGATCTCTCCGACCTCAGCCTCGCCGACGTGATGATCCATCGCAAAGCCATCCGCTCGCTCGACATCGATCTGCCGCCGCGCGAAATCCTGGCGCAAGCAATGTCCAGCCCGCACACCCGCATCCCGCTCTACAAGGACGATCCCGACAACGTCGTCGGCGTCCTGCACGCGCGCGATCTGTTGCGCGCCATCGCCGAACACGGCCGCGACAAGTTCGATATCAACGAAGTGAAGCGCGAAGCCTGGTTCACGCCGATGACCACCAGCGCCGAAGATCAGCTCGCCGAATTCCTGCGCCGGCGCGAGCATTTCGCGCTCGTGGTCGATGAATACGGCGCGCTGATGGGCCTCGTCACCTTGGAGGACATCCTCGAAGAGATCGTCGGCGACATCAAGGACGAGCACGACATTGCCGTGCAAGGCGTGCGCCCGCAGCCCGACGGCAGTGTCAATGTCGACGGCACCGTGCCGATCCGCGATCTGAACCGCGTCATGGATTGGGATTTGCCCGACGAAGAAGCGGTGACCGTCGCCGGCCTCGTCATCCACGAAGCCCAAGCCATCCCCGACCCCGGCCAACGCTTCGCCTTCCACGGCTATCGCTTCCAAGTGCTGAGGAGACAGCGCAACCAGCTGACGGCGCTAAGGGTGGAGCGCGAGGTGGAGGAGGAGATGGAGGGGGGTTAGGGCGGCGACCCTCACTCGGATTTTGGCTCGTCCTGCAATAGCCTAAGCAATGGAGGCAAGGTGTCAGGCGGTATTGGCAATTCAAAAAAATCGACGGCGGTCAGTCCATGTTTCCGAGATAAGTTCTGCAGGCCACCATCGCTCGTATAGATCGTAGAGTCATTTTCCGCGACGGCGATGGCAGCGATCTGGCGATCGAACTTCACTTTCTGCCAGTTGTCAGGGCTTCCACCGCGTTTATCGCCCTGATCGATATCAGACCGCAAACGTGTCGCTGCTTCGATAGCGGCGCGGCGACCGAAATCGGCAATTTTGAAATTCCGGCTCTTTGCAAACTGCGCCACGTATTTTGGCGCAGCTTCCTCAGCATGCACCAGGAACTCACACAACGCGGGCGTCGGGATAATGATCTTCTCGCCGCGCTGCTGAAGAGTCAGCAATAACAGCGCCATGCGCTCTGCGATTTGGCTAACTACAGCATTCGTTGTTGGATCTCTGGGGCGCGCCTTCGCTGGTTCAAGAAGTGCCATGACAAAGTTGGCGTCGAAGACGGCCATTTTAGTCTCCGCGCAACATCGCTAGTTCCGCAATTGGATCTTCGACTCTTTTCCAGCCCGAGCCCTCAATCGCTCTCATGTCATCTACGGTTTCAAGCAGCGTTCTCGAGTCGAGTTCATCGAAGCCTTCCGCGATAAATTTCAGCATCGTCCAAACGCCACGGGGACTGCGCTCCCATCGTGCCCGGCCGTACACCCGAATTTCTGGACCGAACAGGTGATGACACATCTCAACCGCCAGTCGGCGGTTCATCTCACACTTCAAGGTCGACTTCCCGCTGATCAGTAGCGCATGGATTGACGTGTCTTTCCCGCCGATCCTGATCAGTTGACCGTCGAGAGACATCTCTTCCCAAAACGGTCCAAATGCGGGGCACGTTGGGCGCAGCTTGCCGGGAAAATCTATGACGTTGGATTGGTGCTCGAGGATCGCGGATGCTTGGTCTTGTTCGAGCAGATCATTGACTTTCTCGTACGCGGCGTTGAGCGCTTCATCGGCCGTGCCATCTTCAATGGCCTGCTGACGCTCGCTGACCTGGGCGACTGCGTCGGGCTCGGTCCAATACACAAGCTGGAGACTTCCTTCATCGACGCGTTCGAAGTGAACGCTCTCCGTCGGGCCCAAGAATCTCGAGAGCGCAATCATGTAGTCCGCCAGACGAGACATGGAAATTGTCTCGGGCGAAAAGGCGTCAATACTGAAGGTCCCAAATGCACGTGGCCCGTGCGGGGGACTTCCTTGCGAAGTCATAGCGCTGAAACTCTGCTCCTACCGACTGTATCGTGAAGACAACGAACGATTCCACTGGAAAGTATGGTTAGGGGAAGATGTCCGGGGTAGGGCAATGCCGCGAGGCGACAGATTGGGCTTCAGTGGGCAGCATAAGCTAGCGCCGCCCGCACATCGTCTTCGCTCAAGTCCGGGAAGCCCTTCAGCACCCAGCCCATGTCCGCGCCCGCCGCGAACTGGCGCACGACGGTTTCCACCGGCACGCGCGTGCCGGCGATGACGGGCTTGCCCATCATGATCTTCGGATCGCGGTTGATCCGGGGGTGAGCGGCGGCGTTCATGCTCGGGAAAATAGCGCAGTTCGGCAAAGCAGCGAACCCTCCCTTGCCCCGAACACGCTTCCCGGCCGAAGCGTAGCGTAGAGCCGGGACCCAGGGGCCAACACGCTGCACGTCTGCCCCTGGGTCCCGGCTCGGCGGTCGCCCGCATCGTTGATGCGCGCGACCTTGGCCGGGAAGCGAGTCGCCTCTATCCCCCATCTTTTTCCGCTAACGCGCTGACTTCATTGGCGCGAAAATAAATCTATCCGCCCCCCACCCAACCGGCCGCATACTGCGTCCATCGTTCCGCAGGAGAGCAGTCGGCCGCTGTTCGAACCGATGCAGGAACGTGGTGATGAGCGTGAAGGCGCGGATGCTGCTTCGTTGAACGACGAAGCCGGCGGGGCGCGGACCGGAGGGAGAGACGTGGCGAGCGTCAGCTACTCCTCAAGGAAAGCCGCCCGTATCGCAGAACCGCCGAAGCCCGCGTCAAACGCGGGAAGATGCACCAGGATCGGCGCCGAACAGCCCGACCCGCACGCCGCCGGCGTAACCGCCTTACAGGGTGAAACATCCCTGGCAACGGAGCCGGCGCAAAAACGATCACGGGACGCGGGTCAACCGCGTAGGAACGCTCTGCTTTAGAGCGTGCATTTTCGACGCGCTTTACCCGCGTCCCGCTCTCCGCACTCGCGTGAGCGAGTGCGTCTCGCCGGAGCCTTAGCGAAGGCGGACAACAACTTTCGGTCCTCGGATCAACAAGGATGACGCGCGCCCGCGCGAAAGGAGAAAACATGAGCAAGGAACGTAACAAGGCAGAGCATGCGCTGAAGCAAGCCGACATGGCGGCGCGCCGCGGCGATCTTCACGCCGCCGAGCGCTGGAGCAAAACCGCTGAACGCATGGTCGAGGCGGCCGAGCGCCTGCACGAGTCAGCGCCGGAGCCGGAGGTGGACGTAGAAGAATTGCGCCGGGAGTTTGTGGCGCGCCTGAAACGCCTCGCCGAAGCCGAGACTGCGCAGAGGGCGTGGGAGAGCGAGCGCGAGCTTTACGAAACGCAGGTCGCGGAGGCGCGTCGCGATGGCGGGCAAATGCCTGAATCACTGCGCAAGTCGCCGTACACCGATGAGGATATCGAGCGCATCGCCGCGGGCAAAGCTTAAGCCGCGCGGCGGGCCGCGTCGGCCTTGCGCACGGCGCCGCTGTCGAGCGTGAGGCCCTCGCAGTCCTCCGGCAGCGTCTCGCCGGCGCCGATCAGAATAACGCCGTCCGGCGCCAGCACTTCGGCGGCGCGCTGCAGCACCGAAGCGCGCGTCGCCATGTCGAAACTGGTCAGCACGTGCGCGAGCACGATGACGTCGAACTGGCCGAGCTGGCCGGGGTGATGCAGCAAATTATGGCGCTCGAACTTCACTGACGCGCGCAAGCGATCGCCGATGCGCCACAGATCGCCGGCTTTCTCAAAGTGCGCGATCAGTTTGCGGATCGGCAAACCGCGCTGCACCTCGAACTGGGTGTAAAGGCCGGAGCGGGCTTTATCGAGCAGCCGCTCGGAAAGATCGGTGGCGATGATTTCGATGGCGGGGTTGAGGCCGTCATTGCGCATATCGTCCACGATCATGGCGATCGAGTAGGGCTCTTGGCCGGTGGCGCATGCGGCGCTCCACACACGCACGCGCTCATGCCCGCGCTTTTGCATCGCTGCCGGGAGAATATCGGTGCGCAGCTTTTCGAAGTTTTGCTTGTCGCGAAAAAACCGCGTCTCGCTCTGCGCAAGGTTGTCGGCAATGGCGTTGAACAACGCGCCGTCCGGGCGAATGCGCGCCGCCGCGATCAGCTCCGGCACGCTCGAAAAGCCCTCGCGCCGCGCCAAAGGCTGCAGCCGCACTGCTGCCGCGCCGCTCATCTCGCGGCTGATCACGGCGCCGGTCCGCGCTTTGACTTCGCGCGCGATCAGCACGAATTCGGCTTCGTTGAGCATCAGATGAGGCCGGCTTCGGCGAACTTGGAATGGAGAATGTCGCCGTCGAACGGCTTCATCATATACTCGTCAGCGCCCGCTTTCAGCGCTTCGGCAATCCGCTCAACGTCGTTTTCGGTGGTGCAGAACACAACGGTCGGCTTGTCGCCGCCAGGCTCTTGGCGAAGCTGTTTCAGAAAGTCGATGCCGCTCATCACGGGCATCGTCCAATCGAGCAGGATCGCCTCCGGCATCTGGCGCCGGCACGCTTGCAGCGCTTCAAGGCCGTCGCCGGCCTCCTCGATCTCGAAGCGCATATCTTCAAGAATGCGGCGCGCGACCTTGCGGATCACGCGGCTGTCGTCGACGACAAGACAGCGTCTCATGGGCATGCACTCCGGCGAAATTCGACGGGAACTTTTCCGGCACGCCGGTTAACGGAGCTTAAAGTCTTGGCGTACTCAGAGCTTGAAAGCGGGCGAACGGGCGATGAATTCGACTTTTTCCTCGCTTTCGCGCGTGCTGAGCTCAACCCCGCCCTGGCGGGCAAGCAAACTGGTCAGCGTCGGCTGGATGGTGTGGCCGGAGAGCTCATCGCTCTCGCCGCGCAGCGCCAGCGCCGTCGCCTCGCGCAATTTCGCCCGCGGCCCGCTGGCGGTGACGACGATCTCGCCGCCGTCGCCCACTTTTGCGGCGGTCAGCTCAACTTTTCCGCCGCGGGGCAAACACTCGTTGGCGATCAGCAACAAATTGACGATCACTCGCACAGCCGGCCGCGGCATCGCCACGTGCGGCGCGGACCACACAAACTCCGCCTTCAACACGCCGTACAATTTCTCCGCAACCGCGCGCCCTTCCTCAAGCTCGCTGTCGCCCTCGGCCATCGCGCCGGCCATGGCGAAGCGGAAGAACTCCAGCTTCGCCCACGCTTTGCCGACGCCGTGGTCCAGCAAAGAGAGCGCATCTGGGTCGAGTTTGCCGTCGCCGTCCTTGATCATCTCAAGGCCCTGGATGATCGCGCTCATCGGCTCCACCAAGTCGTGGCAGATGCGCGAGGCGACAAGCGCCGTCAGCTTCGTGTTCTCGATCATCGCGCACTCCGGGACGGGAAGGGGTGGAGCATAGATGATTCGGGCCCTGTCGAGGGGGTTCAAACCGGTGCGCTGCGGCGCCACATGCGGTACTTCCGCCTGCGAGGATTGAGATGGCAGTAGAATCGGACGGCGGGTTGGGGCTTGAGCATGCGGTGGCGCTGCTGGCGACGGCGGTGGTCGCCGCGCCGCTGTTTACGCGGCTGGGTCTCGGCTCGGTGCTGGGTTACCTCGCGGCCGGCTTGCTTATCGGCCCCCACGGGCTCGGCATCTTCCGCGATCCGGAGAACGTGCTGCACGTCGCCGAGCTTGGCGTCGTCATGTTCCTTTTCCTCATTGGCCTCGAGATGCGCCCTGCAAAACTGTGGGCGCTGCGCAAGGAGATATTCGGGCTTGGCGCCGCGCAGGTGCTGACGTGCGGCGCGCTGCTTTCGCTGGTGGGCATCGCAGCCGGGATTCCGTGGCCGGCGGCGACGATCGGCGCGATGGGTTTTGTGCTCTCTTCGACGGCTGTGATCATGAAGATGATGGACGAAAGCGGCAACACGGCGAGCGAGGGCGGGCAACGCAACGTTTCTATTCTTCTGTTCGAAGATCTGATGATCGTACCGCTGCTGGCTGCGGTGGCGCTGATCGCAGCTGGCCTCGGCCTGCACACGGAAGCGGTCGAGCGGCCGTTGTGGCTGAGTATTGCCGTCGCGGTGGCGGCGATCGGCGTGGTGTTCATCACCGGGCGCTGGCTGCTCAATCCGTTTTTCGGTTTGCTGGCGCGTTCGGGCGCGCGCGAAGTTATGACGGCGGCGGCGCTGCTGGTCGTGCTTGGCGCGGCGCTGTTCATGGAATTGGGCGGGCTGTCGATGGCGATGGGCGCCTTCCTCGCCGGCGTGCTTTTGTCCGACTCCGTGTTTCGGCATCAGCTTGAAGCCGACGTCGAGCCCTTCCGCGGCATTCTGTTGTCGCTCTTTTTCATCAGCGTCGGCATGTCGCTGAGCGTGCCGGTGGTGATCGCCGATTGGCAGTGGATCGTCGGCGGCGTTCTCGCGTTCATGACCGTTAAAGCGTTCGGCATCTACGCGATCGCGCGCTTGTTCGGCACGGACCAACGCGACGCAATTCAGCGCGCGGCCTTGTTCGCGCAGGGCGGCGAGTTCGCGTTTGTGCTTTACAGCGCCGCTTTGGCCGCCGGCGTCATGGACGCGCGCATCGCCGCGATCATGACGGCGATTGTTATCATCTCGATGGCGTTGACGCCGCTTGTCGTGATTGCGCTGAAGCGGTTCACGCCGGCGCGTGAAGTTTCGCGCGACGGCGTCGAGGACGCCGCTGATCTGCACGGCCGCGTGCTCTTCATCGGTTTCGGGCGTTTCGCACAATTGGTGAGCCAAGCCTTGCTGGCGCGCGGCGTCGACATGTCGCTGATCGAAAACGACGTCGAGATGATCCAGGTGGCATCCAGGTTCGGCTTCAAGATTTATTACGGCGATGGCACGCGGCTTGATGTGTTGCGCGCTTCCGGCGCCGGCGAGGCGGAATCCATTCTCGTCTGTGTCGATAAGCCCGACGCGGCTGACCGCATCGTCGCTCTCGTCAAATCCGAGTTTCCGCACGCCAAGCTGTTCGTGCGCGCGTTTGACCGCGGTCATGCGATGCGGCTCGTACAGGCGGGCGTCGATTATCAGATCCGCGAATTGTTTGAGTCCTCGCTGGCGTTTGGCGCGGCGGTGCTGCGTGATCTGGGCTTCAGCGATATCGAGGTCGCGGAGACGATCGAGGATTTGCGCGAGCGTGATGCGGCGCGCTTTGAGATGCAGTTGGCCGGCGGCATCGAAGCGGGCCGCTCGCTCTTTCGCAACAACACGACGACGCCGCAGCCGACGCCGTTTACCGTGCCCCGCCGCGAAGCCAAGGCGCTCAATGAGGAAGCGGCGGATGTCATCGCTGAAGATTGAGGAGAGGCGCCGTGGCGGCAGGCGCTGGCGCCGCGCCGATCCGTGCTAAGATTAAGGCTGGCGGACGCGTGAGCCGCCGTGGGGAACTGCAATGGCGCCCGAATTTCGTACAATCGAAACCAACGGCATCAACATCCGCGCCGCGGTGCAGGGTGAGGGGCCGCTCATCGTCATGGTGCACGGCTTTCCAGAGAGCTGGTATTCGTGGCGTCATCAAATGGCGCCGCTGGCGGCGGCGGGTTTTACAGCATGCGCAATCGATGTGCGTGGCTATGGCGGCTCCGACAAGCCGGACGCGGTCGACGCCTACGCGATGAAGGAAATCGCCGCGGACGTGGCCGGCGTGATCGATGCGCTGTCGCCCGGCGCGCCGGCGGTTTTGATCGGGCACGATTGGGGCGCGCCGATCGTGTATTCAACGAGCGTGCTGCATCCGGACAAAGTCCGCGCCGTTGCGGGGCTGTCGGTGCCGTACTTCGGGCACACGCCGGCGCCGCTCAATCAAATCTTCAAGGCGATGTACACTGATCAAGGCAAGTTCTTCTACATGGCCTATTTTCAGAACGAAGGCGTCGCCGAGGCCGAGTTCGAAGCCGATGTGCGCGGCGCGTTGCGGCGTTTGTATTTTGCGTCGTCCGGCAATTCGGACGGGCGATGGGGCACGCTGGATAAGGCGGCGGATGAGCCGATGCTGGTCGGGCTCGATGATCCGGATCCGTTTCCAGATTGGCTGACGGCGGCGGACATAGATCATTATGTCGAGGCGTTCGAAGCTTCGGGCTTCCGCGGGCCGATCAATCGCTATCGCAATTTCGAACGTGACTGGGCGCAGACGGAAGCGCTTGCGGACCGCGTCATTCACCAGCCGTCACTGTTCATTGCCGGCGAAAAGGACATGGTGCTGAAAATGTTCGGCGGCGGCGATGTTGGCGCGATCGCGGGGCGCATGAAGGACACGATGAGCGATCTGCGCGGTGTGCACATCATCCCGGGCGTCGGTCACTGGACGCAGCAGGAAGCGCCGAAAGAAACGACGGGCTTGCTGATCGATTGGCTAGCAACACTTTAGTATAGAAGCGGCATCTTTTCGGCTGGCCTAATATCTATGGATGATTGCGTTGCAGGCTCCCGCGCGCGAGCCCATATCGGTAGTCTGAGGAGACACGCCGATGCCCACCACACGCAACAGCCTGCCGGACAACACCCGCAAAGCGATGATCGCGCTGCTGAACGCGCGTTTGGCCGATGCGATCGATTTGCGTCTGGCGGTGAAGCAGGCGCACTGGAACGTGAAGGGGCCGACCTTCATCGCGCTGCACGAATTGTTCGATCAAATTCAGGGCCGCGTCGATGTGTTTGTCGATGACATCGCCGAGCGCGCCGTGACCCTCGCGGGCGTCGCCGAAGGCACCGCGCAAGCGGCGGTGAAGGGCTCGAAGCTGCCGCCGTTCCCGACGAACATAACGGCGGAGAGCGAAATCCTGCAAGCGGTCGCCGATCGTTTGGCCGCGTTCGGCAAACTGGCGCGCGAGGCAATCGATGGATCCGACGAAGCTGGCGACAAAGACACCGCCGATCTTTTCACCGGCGTCTCACGCCAGATCGACAAGGACCTCTGGTTCGTCGAAGCGCATTTGCAGTGACGCCTCGGGCGCTTTTTGTTGTCGCCGTGATGGCGCTCGCATCGTGCGGGAGTGAACAGCCCGGCCCACGATGGGGCATGGTTGATGACTCGTTTGGGGCTTCGCTGATTTACGTTGACGTAGAGCCGGTCTTTTCAATCGGGTGCTCGGAGGGGAAGGCGCGTGTCAGCGTTGCGTCTTTGCCTGTTGCCGATACCAGAGACGTGAGCGTCCGATTTTCGGGCTCTGAGGTTGTATTTGTCCGCGTCGATCGAGCGCTGCCGGGTATTGTCGCGGAGGCGCCCCTGACCGAGGTGTGGATCGATGCGCTGGCTGGGGCTGAAGACGTCTTAGTTGTTTATGGGGAAAGGACCTTTGGGCCGCTTGAGTTACCGGCGGATGGGCGCGGCGCACTCGCGGAGCGCTGCCAGAGAGTCACAGGCGCCGCGCCGCGATCTCCGTGATGACATCGTACGCGCTCATCACATCAGCCTCGGTGCATTCAAATTGCCCGGCTTGGAAGCGGATGGCGACGACGCTGTCGACGCGGGTTTGGGTGAGATAGATGCGACCGTCGGCGTTGATGGCTTCGACGAGCGCGAGATTGAGCGCGTCGAGGTCGCGCGCGGCCGGCGGGGCGTAGCGGAAGCTGAACAGTGAGAACGATGGCTCGGTGACGATCTCGAAGCTAGGCGCGGCGCGCAGGCGTTCGCACAACGCGCGTGACCAGGCGACGTGGTTGCGGATCATGGCGCGCAAGCCTTCGAGCCCATAGGCGCGCAGCACGAACCACAATTTCAGCGCCCGGAATTGGCGGCCCAGCGGCACGCCCCATTCGCTGTAATTGACGACTTCGTCGTGGCCGAGCGTGTGCAGGTAGTCTGGCTTGGCAGCGAGCGTGCGCACGAGCGAGGCCGGATCGCGGACGAAGTGCGCGGTGCAGTGGGTTTGCGCGCCGAGCCATTTGTGGGCGTTGACGACGATGCTGTCGGCGTGTTCGGCGCCGGCCCACAGCGGTCGAAACTCGGGGCAAATCATCGCCGCGCCAGCCCAGGCGGCGTCGATGTGGAAGTAGAGATCATGTTCGCGCGAGATGGCGGCGAGATCGGCGATGGGATCGACGGCGCCGACGCCGGTGGCGCCGACATTGCCGATAATGCCGGCCGGTTTGTAGCCGGCGGCGATGTCGGCGGCGATGAGCGCGCGCAACGCGTCCGGATCGGCGCCGCGATGGGGGCCTTTGATCGGGATGCGGACGAGATTGTCGGCGCCGATGCCGGCGAACCAGATCGCGCGGTCGATCGAGGTGTGCGCTTCTGCCGAGCAATAGATACGCAGGCGCGGCGCCCCAGAAAGGCCGGCGCTGTTGCCGTTAAAGCCAAGCGCGCGCTCGCGCATGACGAGCACTGCGGCGAGCGTTGCGGTGGAGGCTGTATCCTGGATGCAGCCTTTGAACGCGTCCGGCAGTCCGAAGGCTTGGCGCAGCCAGTCGATGGTGACGGTTTCAAGCTCGGTGGCGGCAGGCGAGGTTTGCCACAGCATGCATACCGCGCCAAACGCGGTGACAAGATGTTCGGCGACGACTGAGGCTGGCGCCGAGTTGGAGGGGAAGTAGGCGAAGAAGCGCGGGTGCTGCCAATGCGTCATGCCCGGCGCGATGATGTTTTCGAAGTCCGCGAACACGCGCTCGAACGGCTCGGCCCGCTCCGGCGGCGCTTCAGCGATTTGCGCCGCGATGTCGCCGGGCTTCACCGGCGGGCGCACCGGCAGTGCGCGCAGATCGGCGCGATAGTCGACGCCCCATTCGGCGGCGCGCACCGCCCATTTGCGAAAATCGTCCATGCGCCGTTATGGACCGTTAGCGTCTCGCCGGCATGCGTTTTTGGTCAGGTGTTGTCGCGCACTTCGGTCTCGGGGCGATCATCGCCGGACGCAAGTTCGTCGTGCCAGCGGCCGCGCTGGTCTTCCCACGAAATGCCAACGGTTTCGCCCGGCCGCCGCTGCTCCATGGCGACGCGCTTGGCGGCGGCGTAGGCGGCGTCGTGGGTGAGGAACGACTGCGAGATGGTGTCGCCGAGTTTGAAGGCCCAGCCGCCGTCATGCTCGATGATCTCGTAAACGACTTTGGTCATGCGAATGCGTCTCCTTCGTGGAAACTGGCAACGCAGGAAGGCGATGGCAAGTGCCCTGGCGCGGCCTATCATTGACTGATGATGAGTCGTTTGCACACCGAGCGCCATCTTGTGTCTCGAATTGGCTGGCTGCGCGCCGCGGTGCTGGGCGCCAATGATGGCATTGTCTCGACGGCGAGCTTGGTGATCGGTGTCGCCGCAGCTGGTGGAACTAAAGGCGCGATCTTGGTGGCCGGGGTCGCGGGGCTGGTGGCGGGCGCCATGTCGATGGCGGCGGGCGAGTTCGTCTCGGTCAGCTCGCAGTCCGACACCGAGA